>Ga0307508_10006135_pt1 | contig 11339 bp, 12 predicted proteins | sample 9_EM_MG_FD_203089 | JGI IMG/M metagenome (GOLD analysis project Ga0307508, IMG submission 203089) | Populus trichocarpa ectomycorrhiza microbial communities from riparian zone in the Pacific Northwest, United States - 9_EM | ecosystem: Host-associated > Plants > Roots > Unclassified | place...
AGAGAGGCGAAGAGAGAGGCGGAGAGAGAGGCGAAGAGAGAGGCGGAGAGAGAGGCGAAGAGAGAGGCGGAGAGAGAGGCGAAGAGAGAGGCGGAGAGAGAGGCGAAGAGAGAGGCGGAGAGAGAGGCGAAGAGAGAGGCGGAGAGAGAGGCGAAGAGAGAGGCGGAGAGAGAGGGGGAGAGAGAGGCGGAGAAAGCAGCGGAGAGAGCAGCGGAGAGAGCAGCGGAGAGAGCAGCGGAGAGAGCAACGGAAAGAGCAGCAGACAACGTGGTGGGGAGGTCAGAGAGGACGGCGGCCCTGGAAGATGTCCATGGCACTGGAGACCAAGCCCCGCAGATAGAGAATGATGGCCAAGAATGGCAGCCCGTAAGGAGTCATCGGGAGAAGAGGAAATTACGGGACAAACCTACGGAGAAGCCCGGCGGCGCGCGTGCAAGTAGAGTGCTCGAGAGGATTGACAGGACCACCGAAAAATCCGAAAAATCCGAAAAATCCGAAAAATCCGAGGGATTTGTGTCGTATGTAAAGGACAAGTTTTGGCGCATGAGCCCCGAGCAGGAGCGCGACCATTGGAAGGCGAAATACGAAGAAATAAAGCGAGACAACGGGGAGTTGAACCGGTACTACCACCAAAAGGACGCGCAGGCCGAAGACCTTAAAGCGAAACTCAAGAAAGAGAAGGATGACTTGCGCCTGTTACGGGAAGAGTGCGAAGTCATCAGTGGGGTTAAGGAGGAGTTCAAAAACAGATATCACCATAACCTGAGACTCTACGAGGACGCAGAGAGACGCGTGATCAATCTTCAGAAGGATATCGTCGTGGCGACTGAGGAACATCTCAAAGAGAGGGACAAACTGAAGACCCAGATTGACGAGCTGCACACATCTCACATCAGATCAGTGAACACCGTTGGCACGGGTTTGGATCCCATCTCGGGCGATGCGATCAGCAAGAAGTTTGCAGAACTTTCGGATGAGGTAGGTCCCTAACTCCCTTGTCGATGGGGGAGCTTGACCAATCAATCAATTACAGATCTTTTTGTGGTGTCGGAAAGCATTCAAGGGAAAGACCGACGTTGTGAGACTGGATGACCTCGAGCCCTTCGCACGTGAAGTGGAGCTGGATAGACTTCTAGGGTCCAGGACCTATGACACAAATACAATACCCTACTCCCGACTAATCGAGACGATCACCTGGGGATATATCGAACGATCGATTTTCTCCGTTTGGTTTCCTGGGATGGTTCCCGCTTATCTTGGACCTATCTGTACCCTCCAAGATTGGATCTCAGCTGGCGGTACGTAAAGCTGGTTAGCCCTTTATTTTTAACCCTTACTAACTATATTCCACCAGACAAATCGGCTCAGAAAGAGAAAAGGGAATACTGGCGGGCCTACACCTGTTCGCTGCTCTTTCAGAATAAGGATGTCGCGGACAGTCTTCTAGCTGTCGACGCATATCAAGCTGTTTTAGCGAACTTCTACGAACTGGTCCAGCGGGAGAAGAAAGAATTGCCGGAATCACAGTCCGAGGCCCTTCGGGAACGTCTTCGGAAAGTGATGCACCTTGCCGCAGAGCTGAGATGCCAGCGAGGTGCCTACGAGATCGACAACAACATCCAGCTTGGCGAGCCATACGACGAGACAAGGATGGACGACGTCGGGTTCACGGAGGATGCGTGCGAGACACCTATCGTCTTATGTATCTTGTCCAAGGGATTTGTGCGGAGGCCATTCGCGGGGTCGGACAGGGTGGACTCCCGGGTTTACAAGGCCAGGGTTTTGGTTGAAGAGGCGCGGAGGTGATGGGTGCATGTGCAGTGAGGGGGTATCGGGTGATGTTTCATGAATTTGTATTGTTTTCTTCATGCGGGCCTTTTTTCTTCCGAGGTTGTTGGTGGCGGTCAAGTCCGTGTTCCAGTAGGCAGCACAGAATTGCAACCAGTCGCATTTGACCTGACCAACAGCTCCCTACCGCGGGCAACCAGTCTGCCCACCCCACAAAGCAACTATGTATTCTAAAAACGCGCAACCGGTGTCCAGATTCAATACACCAGGGGGAGCGCCGGGCCGAACCCCGCAGGAAGCCCGCAAACCCCCTATGGTGAGCAGTGACTTGTGCGATGTGTCTGGCCTGCCTGGCCTTCGATTGGACGGCCTTCGTGGAATGGGGCTGTGTAAAAAAGCTGCGCGCTGCGGTTGGACGGATAACTCTGCCTAGATACAACTATGTATCGTCTTGCGCATGATCGCCGTGTTACACGGCAGTATATCGCAGCGCGGGGGGGGGGGGGAGTCAAAGACCCAGCATAAAGCCGGACACAGCCCCCGCGCATAGACGAAGACTCCTGGAGTGTTCCTCTTCCGCAGTCCGCGCCGTCGGAAACTGCTAGGATCTACGCCAGTTACATCTTGCGGGACCCGCAATGGCCTCCACAACCCCGCAAGGCTTTTGGGTGGGCGTCGATTTTGGGACCACGCACGTCTCCCTCCCCACCGCCGGGTGGCCTCCCCTGCTGATCTCTCCGACAGCTTCACCTGCGTGGCGTTCGCGCATTCCTCGAGCCCGGAGGAAGTGAAGCTGGTGCACACGTGGCCGAACGGCAGCACCGGCAGCGAGAACGCCGACCAGGTCCCGAGCGTGGTGTACTACCTCGATCCGGGGACGCGGACGAAATGCTGGGGATACGCGACGCCGCCTCCGCGGGGGCGGAGGGCCGCCGGCCCGGAAGCCGAGAAGCTGCAGTGGTTCAAGCTGCTGCTCCAGACGGCGCCGGGGAAGCAGTCGCAGTCGCAGTTCGGCGCGCCGGGGAACCCCGCGGCGAAGGCGGCCGCCGCCCTCGCAGCCATCAACATCACTCCGACGACGGTGGTGGCGGACTTCTTGAGCGAGGTCCGCGAAAAGACCCTGGAGAGCATCAGACGGACGTACGATTTCGGCTGGGTCAACGAGGCGAAGGTGTCGTACGTTCTCACCGTGCCGGCGATCTGGACCGACGCCGCGAAGAACCAGATGGTACTGGCGGCGGAGGCGGCCGGGTTCGGAACGCACAGGGTCGGTTTCCATCTGGTCAGTGAGCCCGAGGCTGCGGCGGCGCACACACTGAAGACTGTGCCTACCCACAACCTTAAGGTGTGTGCTGCTCCCCCATCCACCGCTGCCACCCCCTTCAGTTTTGCTCGTGCTCACGCCGCAAGCCAAGCTGGGGGACAACTTCATAATCTGTGATGCGGGCGGAGGGACTGTGTAAGCCCCCCTCGGTGGAGAGGACATTGCTGGTTTCGCCACGCTCACCGAGCTTGTAGGGATTTGATATCGTACAAAATCACGCAGGTGCAGCCTCTGAAAGTCAAGGAGTCCGTCGGCGGCACGGGGGATATGTGTGGGTAAGGCCTTCAAGCCGAAGATGGGTGTTTTTGTGCTGCTGCTGACGTCTTTCCCGTAGATCCGTCTATCTGGATGCTGGTTTTTTCCGGTACATCAGAAGGACGCTCGGCAACTATACCGTAGACGCCATGAAAGTCCGCAGAAACCCCCACTCCCCTACCCCCCCAGTCGAAGTCGAGCTAACCAGCCGCGTAGCCGCGCTCGAGAGCGGAAATGATGCGGACATGGGAGGAGAAAGTCAAGCTCAAGGTTCTCTCGACCCCACTCGCGCAGGGCTTCCTACTGATGGGGGCGGTAGTTCAACGGCAAGTCCGAGGGCGATGAGTGGGAGATTACCGTGCCGGGAGTGGCAGACAGCGAAGAATGGAATGTGGAGGACGGCTTCCACTACATGAAGGAGTGCGTGCTCGCCTCCGGTTAGCACGGAGCGATAGTTATGTCAGTGCTGACGGCTCGATCGACAGTGCCGCCGTAGAGGACATATTCGCGCCGATCGTGGAGCGAGTCGTGCAGCTAGTCAAGCAGCAGGTGCGGCAGTTGATGAAGAGGGGCGAAACCGTGGCGGTGCGAACACAATCCCCATGCTTCTTTTTTTTTTATTTTTTATTCGTCGTGGCTGACTGGCTCGATTATGGGTAACAGGCGATAGTCCTCGTTGGAGGGTTTGGATCCTCTCAATACCTGGCGAGGATACTGCAAAACTTACAGTTCGATGCCGGAAAGGTTGCCGTGATTCAACCTCCACAAGCGTGAGTTTCTTCTCGGTCCGTTCCTTCCGCCGACTAGCTCGCTCACGGGAATATCTACAACTCGTCCAGCCGAACCGCCATAGTAAGCCCCAGACTCTCCCGGTGTGGAGACCTACCTATCTAACCCTTTCGTCGAAGGCCCGTGGAGCCCTCCAGTGCGGCCTCGAAGGCCCTATGGTGACTGTCCGCCGCTCCAGGTTCCACTACGGCTGCACCTTCAACTGCACCTATCAATCCGGCACCGACAGCGAGCACCAGAAATACTGGTGCCCGCGGCACGAGAGATTCATGGTCAGGGATAATTTTAATTGGTAAAACAAGAAGTTTTTCCCCCCCCCCCCCCCCCCCCGGCGCGTTTCCCGTACGGAACGCACACGCCAACCGCCACAAACAGGACGGCGAGATCGGCGACAACCTGTCCGTCTCGTTGAACCTTGTCCGGCTCGTGCCGATCCCGACGGACGGCACGCGTCCAGCGCTCACTTTCAGCGACCGTCTGTACTACTGCGCCCAGGACGACGCGCCGGATTTCCGCTGGAGGAGCCCGGAGGCTGTCCGACCCATCTGCACCATCACGTCGAATCTGTCGGGCGTGCCCGTGTCCAAGTTCAAACGGCAGAACAACAACAAGGGCGTGGAGTTCTACCGTGTCAGCTTCGTGCTGAGACTTTCGGTCGAGCGGGAGGTGGGTTGTCCTGTGGCGGCGGCGGCGGTGGTGGTGGTGGTGGTGGTGGTGGCTTCGACCGGGGACACGGCTGACGGAGGGACAGGTGATGAAGTTCGAGATGCTGTTCGACGGCGACAGCTGTGGACTGGCTACGGCCAAGTTCGACGAGCGGTGAGCGGTGGGCGGTGGGCGGTGATGGCGGGATCGCAGTGTGGCGTGTGTCGACAGATTGGAGCACAGGCTTGATCGTAGCAGTTGCAGAATGGTGCAAGAGGGTCCCATAGGATCAAGTGCTCGATACCAGTGTCTCTTCCGCCTGGGTACTCATCAACGGTTTTTTGTTTATCCCATTCACCGGATGCGACCTAGCTATGTACCTAGATTATGGCGATATGCACACTGTCCACTTCCGGTCTGCAGTCCGCGCCGAATGCGGCTTGTTGCGGGTTCCCCTTTTCCCTCCGCCCAGGCATGTCCCAAAAGTGATAGAGCACACTAGGGAAATTACAAAAAAGGAAACCCGCCCCCAAGCCCCACTGTTCCTCCGCCATGAAGGAGGGCGTGGGGAGAAAAAGCGGCTGCTCCTCACCCCGGCTGTGAGACTGGGGCGTCTGGTCAACGCCGGTGTCGGGTAATATCGAATAAGTCACTTCCGAATAAATGAAGAATGAAAGGAAGAAAGATGGAAGAGAAGAATAAAGTCTTGATCTTTGCCGATGGGTTCGTGGCGGGATGACCTTAAGGAGTCCACTAGATATCCGGGTCCGGTACTGTGGCAGTTGATCCTGTCCAGTCCTTCTCCTCGGGCGAACCACGCTCTCTAAATACATTCTAAACGCAGTACAATCCCTCTAGAAATAGTTCACTCTCGTGTGAGAACCCAAACGTCGCCAACAAAACCTTGAGCACCGTTGGGAATACCTTATGCGCCGTTGAGTGATCCTTGATCACAGTCATACCACCCACTTTCCTGGTCGACAAAGTTTTCCCCCCGGCAAAGACGTCCGTCAGCACTCCAGAGAGTTTGTTGAAACGGATTCCTCTGATCCGTGATTCGTGGTCAGCCGCTCGACCGGATCTCTCACGACCGTTATCGATCAGACTACCTAGGCGCGAGCCGCACTGGCCCTGATTGCTGAGTTCCGATGCTCGTCATTTGGTTGTCATTTCTCGCCGGATAGGCGTCGTCGGCACTCCCGTTTTTTCTCGTCCTCTCATTCGTCCTCCCCTGCCACTTAGCGGTGGGCTGCTTGTTCGCCCACGCGAGGCATTGGCAGTGGCCCGTCTTTGGTTGGTAGAACCTCGCAGCGAGCCGCTTACTGGCGTCTGCGTGCTCATCAACGGTTCCGCTCCCGGTACACATCTTCACGGAGTGTCACTCTGGTGCTGCGAGCACGTGATTGGGTAGCATTCAGTGGGGCGGAGGATATCCGTGCGCGCCGCTAGCGATGCCGTATCCGTGTCCGGTGGGCCCAGGAAGAGACGGCAAGAAACCTCCAGGGGTGGGCGCAGTCGATTGCCCCGTCCGGTCAGACACGGTGGGGGGTGATGGTTTTTCTTTTCTTTTTTTTCTTTTTTCTCCTTGTGTGGGGAACAGCAATCAACAGGTGGTTCGTATTCGCGATTCCGAAGGACCCAGTCGCAGCGAGCAACGGCGGATCGCCCTCCGCCTCACCCAGCGACAAACGCAGCGTGGGGTAGTTAGCCACATTGGCGCACAGCTTCCCGTTCCACGCTGCCCCCTCCCCCCAATCCACGCTGCCCCCCCATCCACGCAACCGGGAATGGGAGCAGCTGCGGACAGATGGAGTAGATGATTTGCTGCATCCACATCGCGCACGGCCTAGGATCTCGCACATGTGCCCTTGCCAGAATACCACCGCCGCCAGCCAGCCCGCCTGGGGGGAATGAGTGAGAAGAAACGAAAAGAAGAAAAACCCCCCGAGAAGACGATACCCAGCCAACCGACCTGCGCGATGGTCGGAGAGGCAGAGGCGGACAGGAGAGAGGAGCACGGTTTGCAGCGGAGCCCGGCCAGCGATGCCGTCCAACGGGGACGCGTCTCGAGCGGGACGCATCCATCGGACTGGTCCGCATCGGCCGTCGAGGAGAGGCCTCCGCGCATCGCTTGGAACGGCCCGGAAGCGGTTCGCTGCTCGCCTGCGGCTGCCGCTTTCTGCCGGCGAGGGAGGGGAGTGTCGAGCGCCACCCGCTCAGGCCTGTGTGTGTGGGAGGGAGCCCGGGGGGGCCGGAACCGATGGGATGCGTATGATAGCAGCGCTGGCTGGCATCATTGGCCGGCGACAACACCGGCGCCACCTCCTCCCACTCCTCGTCGTCGACGGGATGCCGCCCATCGCCCGTACATACGCACGGCTAGACGCAGCGCTGGTGGGCGAAGCCAATCCTGCAAAATCGATCGCCACGTACTTACATAACTAGAGCACCCCCCCCGCGCGCGCGGCGGTGGCCGGAAGGTGGTGGTGACGATCCATTAACCGCATGCGGCCTTGTCGGACCATGGCGACATTGTGTACGATCCGTCCCATCCGTGGTCCCCGCGATTCGATTGGTGGTGACGAAGGTGATGAAGGTGGTGAAGGCGATGAAGGTGATGATGGTGATGATGGTGACGGGGATGATGGCCCGTTAGCCGCATGCGACCTTGTCGGGCCATTGCGACATTGTGTGCGATCCGGTCCCGTCCGCCGTCCCGCGATTCGAGTTCCCGAGCCGGACGATTCTCTCCCGTTCCGGCCAAGTGCGAGTGACAGTGTGTGAAGGGGCAAAAAAGAGTAAAATGTAAATAAATAAATAAATTAAATATAGCGTGATCCAACTTTTGAGACCCATTCCGCGTTTCGATCGGGGGAAGTTTTTTCTTTTTTCTCATTTTTTTTTTTTAGTTTTTTTTTTAGTTTTTTTTTTCTTTCCCTCTTTTCCTTCTCGCTCCGGCACTGCTGCCGGCATGTGTGTATGCACGCACGCACACACACACACACACGCCTGCCATCAGCCGACTGGATAGGTGTGGGCTGCACGCGGGAGCGAGGTGAGCTGCTGTGGCGATTGGATTCCACACTTTTTTCCCTGCGGCGGGGGGGGGTTCGGTGGAGTCGCCCGCGTCGCTGGTTGGTCTGGACGGATCTGCCGGGCTGGCTGGCGGTGGGGCCCTTGTCCCTCACGTGTTATGCCTCCGCCCCCCCCCCTCCCCGCCGGTTCTCCGTTTTCGAATCTCACGCACGTACCGACCGTCTGGGTTACTTGCCGGACCCAGCCCGGCCAACCCTCTGCTCGCCTCGTTCGCTTATCCGTCCATTCGTTCGATGGGAAGGATGGAGGAAGGCTGTTCCACGCACCGTCACTCGCTTTTTTCTTCCCAGTGATTCCCCCACGGACATGCGATTAATAATCAAGCAAAAAAAAAAAAAAAAAAGACGGACAGAACCGGACGACGCAGAAGAAAGAAAGAAAGAAAAAGCCGCAGAGCCGGAGCAAGCTGCAGCTCGGTTGCGCGCGCCCGCATACAGCCTATGTACACGGTGCAAGAGCGAGAGACATCTCGGCGTGGGGGGGGGGGGGGGGGGTGGGCTACGTCTGTCCGGTTGGTGCATCCGCGCGTGCTCTCGTTGGGTGCGGGGGAGGGGACTCCGCGGGCCCGCCCGGATATCATCTGCCGGCTGTTGTCCCCGCCGGCGACGGCGGAGCAGCAGCAGAGAAGAAACGCAGCCGGGCGCGGCACTTGCCGCCCGCAGCAGCAGCCGCAGCACAGCAGCAGCAGACCGAGGGCGGGAGGGCCATCCATCACGCCGCTGCCGCATCCGGCCGGACCGCCCGCCGCCGCTCCGCTGGGTCGATCGGATATCCGGCAGATCCAGTAGCCATTCCGGCAGCCAACCAGCACCGGTACATGCCTGTCGGCCCACCCTTCCTTCACGCCACGCCACGCCACGCCATGCCATGCCATGTCACTGCCGCCTCCCGAACGGAGGTATCTAGGTATGTAGGCGGGTCGCCGAAACAGCCCCCCGTCGTCCCGACCTGGACGTCGGTCCGGAACAAAAAAAAAAAAAAAAAAAAAAAAGGGGGAGAAAAAGGACTCGCATATCTACATACATACGTTACCCACACCTCCCTGCGTGTGCCGCTATCCGCTGCTGGGTTCCCGACTGACCGGCTGGGTACATAGATGTCTAGTCCGTATGCAGAATACATAAGTATGTATGTATGTATGTATGTGTGTATGTATGTATGTATATGTATGTCTATATGTATGTATGTATGTATGTCTATATGTATGTATGTATGGACCTATTGTAACCGCGGTCACGAGAAAAGAAAAAGAAAAAAAGAAATTTTTTTCTTGCGCACAACGCACTGTGTACGGACGGACGGACGGCATGTCGTGTCCGCGTTCCGCGCGTGGCAAGGTGCTCGAGATACAGTACAGTAGGGTACGCACATACGATGGACGCATCGATCGTCGCACGTACGCAGCCATGCGTGCATCGTGCAATGGTGATGGCGATGATAGTAGTAACAGGTACGTACAATGGTGGTGGTGGTGGTGGGTAGTGGTGGGTGCAGTGATGACGATGGTGGTGGTGGTGGGTGCAGTGATCACTTTCAGAAGTTCTTCATGCTATGTAACTACAGTACAGCCCCCCACTGTCCACTTGCCACAATTATCGCCGAAAAAAAATAAGATAAAATAAAATAAAAGTGGATGGCGTGGGAAAGCGAGATGAACGACTTCCATCCGGCAGCACCATCTCTCCCAATCAGCAGAATACAACGCCGGGAAAAGAAATGGCGAAAAAAAAAATGGAAGAATCACACACGGAACGCTAGAAGATGTAAAAGCACAAACACTACAGAAGATCGGAAGAGCAAAACGCCATGGTAGAGGGAGAGAAGAAACAGAATAAATGCCCCGCCGCCGTAGCAAAAACAAAAGAAAACCGGCCACGCAGGTAGAACGAGGGAGACCCAACTATTTTGCAACTGAGCGAATGCTGTTGAACGGAACCATAAAGGAAAATCTCAAGATATAGCGAGTGTTGCCTGAGAACAAAGAGCCCATCGAAAAGAAGAAAAAAAATATCCATAAGTAAAACTGAGAAACCTCGCCCAACTCCCGTCCCAAAATCAGAATAAAGCAAAAACAAGAGCGCGGTTGGCTGCGTGAGAAGCAATATTGGGGTATATGTATAAAGAAGAAAAAGGCGGCAGAAACTCGTCATCAATGCATCCATTCCGGGGGTGAAAAAAAAGGAGAGAAAAAATGTTGCAAAAATGTGCGAGCTGTAAATCCGTAAGTCGTTTCTCGCCCGTAAACCGCCCGAGAGTCAAGAAAGCGAGGTATCCACCCAGAGATTGCTAGCGAGCAAGTCCCCTGGTGGTCATGGCGAGAACACCTGCCGCGAGAAGAAAAAAAGAAAGAAAACGGTGGTCGCGCAGAAAATAGCAAAAAACTCCTTAATCTAAAATTTCAAGTGTGAAAAGTCGTTGGGCCTCCATCGGTCCTAGTGGTGCGGCGGTGGCGGCGGCGGAGGGGACATCGAGGCAGGTCGTCGGGCGATCCAGATGTGTCTGTCATCCAAAGTTAGCTCCGAGATCGAGATCCGAGAAGAAAGAAGAAAGCGAAGATTACATGTTGCTGTACGCATGAATCCGTTTCGAATTGATGTCCTTCTGCACATCTTTGAGAAAGTTACGGACCTCGTCCTGAGGCCATTTCAAGACTCTGCATAATGGGCCCAGCGAAAAAGCCTCGAGTCCCTCGCTCATGCCTAGGTTGTACCATCGCCCGCAGTCCTTGAGATGGGTTTCCGCAGGCCACGGGTTCAGGGGAAGCTGGTAGACGACTTCTTGGATGTCCGTGAACCCAGCATCGCGCAACAGCTGTCCGGTTTGGTGTTCGTATGCGATTGGCTTTCCGGCCGCAGCCGTGGCGTCCATCAAGTACTGCTGCCACCGGGATAACGCGTGGTGGTGCGTCAACGTCCCATCATCTGAGCGTGCCTCCATATCGATGTCGACGTACTCGAACCAGCCGTATCCGGGCTTCAGGTGTCTAATGAGATACAGAGTTAGCCCATCGCTGCGAACGACCGATCAACGTCTTTCGTTGTCGCGAGCTCTAGCAAGGGCTGTGTTTTGCGCATCGTTGCCAGCGGTGGGGAGGTCGCTTACTGGAATACTCGAGAGAACAGAGCCGGCCAGCTGGAAACACTTCCGGCACCATTTCGAAGGTGGATGAGATCGAAGGAACTTTTGCCGAGCGTCCACTCGCTTTCGAAGTCGGCAACTTGGAATCGCAGGTTTCGGGGGATCCTATTCAGGGGTACAAGTCAGCCCACGCCCGGCCGGGGTTTGCGATGCCGCGTCGCAAGCAGAGTCGGTGGTGCACTTACCATTTCGGTTGGATCAGGGAGAGGTCCGTTCCAATAACCTATTTTGTGGTGCCGTAAGTCAGTCGATGTGTCCGCCCGGGGGGGGGGGGGGGGGGGGAAAGTGGGAACACCAACAAACA
>Ga0307508_10006136_pt1 | contig 11339 bp, 12 predicted proteins | sample 9_EM_MG_FD_203089 | JGI IMG/M metagenome (GOLD analysis project Ga0307508, IMG submission 203089) | Populus trichocarpa ectomycorrhiza microbial communities from riparian zone in the Pacific Northwest, United States - 9_EM | ecosystem: Host-associated > Plants > Roots > Unclassified | place...
ATAGTTATGATATTTTTTTTCGGGGTTTTAACTAATAAAAAAATCTCTTAATACTTTATTTTCAATTATATTGGTTGGCATCATAGCCCAAAGTTTTCCAAGTTAACTCTTGATATATATATATATACATATATATATATATATATATATATATATATATATATATCAGGTGTAAGATGTGAGATATTTAATATATCACTTAAGCTAATGTTTGATCATACTCTTGTGTAACACATCACTCGTGTAATCAGAGGAGCTGCAGCGTCGATTCTGATTTTTTTAAACGTCCTGTTGGTATGATACATTCAATCTGCCCAAGAGAGAGGGGAAAAACAGATCTTCCATACAAAGTTACAAATGGGTTAAGCCCAAACTCCAACGGCCATTTAAAATATCAAACCCAACGTTCCAAGTTCAGCCCATGAATACTTAAAGTTATACTAGCCCAAAGCCCAAACCATCCCTTTCTCCACAGCCTTCTACAGCCCACCACCCACCACCACCACCACCACCACCACACAAACCCTAAACAAGAAACACTCCCAGGTGCAAAGAACGAAATAAATAATAATAATAATAATAAATTCTACTCTCCTAGTGAGAGTGGACTCCACAACTTGTCTAGCCAATCGTAGAATTTTAATTTTATTTTATCACTCTCTCAAATAAAAAAAAACTTTAGGCACATAAAAAAAAAAAAAAAAAGAGGCAAGCAAGAAGAGCCACCATGTCTTGCTCTGCTCTCCCACATTAACCCACCGCCTCTTTCACGCACAAACAGCACCCTCTTCTTCATTATTTCATTTTCTTTTCTATATTTATCCAATTTGACCACTCATTTTTAATTTATTTTTTCAAGACCTCACAGCTCATGCTACGGTATACAGTCTACCCAAATGTAAATAAATAAATAAACAAATTGGTTTTTAAAAAATAAAAAAAACAAAAATTAATAATAATAGTAGTACTAGTAACATAAAAAAAAAACAAAGAAATTACAAATTTTCTTTCTCGGCCTCCGCCTTTGGTTTCTTCCTTCGTTCTTTTGCTGCTCCTTCGAACCTCTCTTTCTCTTTCTATCTCTCTCTCTAGAATCTCGTATAGCTTTGCCCATAACCCCAATTGTCAAAGCTCAGGTTTGTATCCACATCGATCTACACGATGTGGTTTCTAATTCTCTATATTTAATCCCGTTTTTCAGCTTATTTTTTGATCGGGTTTTATTTGGGAATCTTGTATTGGATCTTTGTTTTCTGGTCTCAGATTCTAAACTATCTTAATTTGCGTGTGTTTCATGCAATTGGGTTTTCACAAATAGTTTTAGTTTTATTTATCTGGGTTTTTATTTTTATTTTTTATAATCTTTTCGATTATTATTGAGCTTCAGTCAATTGGTTTTTTATTTATTTATTAAAAGAGACAAGGGTTTATTGCTGATTGTAATTTCTTGATGATGGGTTTTTGATTTCCAGTATAATTAAGGGATTGAATTCAAACAAACAAAGACTTAGTTGCTATGAATGTTTTTCTTGCTGTTTATTTTTGTGTGGAAATTAAAAAATAAATATAAGTTAGCTAAACAATCTCTTAGAGATAATGATTGAGTGGAGGTTTGTGTTTTATGAGGCCGCAATGGATGCAGAGTTCAATATTCAAAATCCATGTTGTTTTCTGTTTCTTAGACTTGTCAGCAACCTTAATTTTTTTTTTTTTTGAAATTTCTACTCCTCGTGATATCAAAGATTTATTTTTTGTATATATATAGTTTCTGGTTTTGTAGGTATCGAGTAATGAGTAGTTCTTTTAATGCTTGTAGTTATGTGAACTGAATTGATTTGTTTAATGTTCGTGTTATGTGCTGGCATAAAAATTGTATGCTTGGGGGCTGTATTCCTGTTTTTTCTTATTGATTTTATTTGTTATGTAGTGAGGGAAGTTGAAGGATCGTGGGGGAAGGAGTTTTGGAGTGGGAAATGGCTGGGATTGTGGGTGAGGAAGCTGGAGTTGGAAGGTCCACGGAGGGCATTTCAAGTGGACAGCGTTGCCAGTCAGGTGAATTGCTGGCGGAATGGCGGTCCTCTGAGCAGGTGGAAAACGGAACCCCATCAACTTCGCCACCTTATTGGGACACTGACGATGACGATGATGGAGGTATGTGCTGGTTCTCCATATAATTTATTGTATTTGTATTTTCGTTCTGGTTCTCCTTTGTTTTTATGTTTTAGTGTGTGTATTCTTTTTGCCAGTGAGCAAAATAAGGCTCTTCGAAATTCAATGTTGGAAGCTAGAGTGTAAAAGCTGTTGGAAGTATTAAGGGAAAAATGAACTGGTTCTATTCTCCTTCATTTGGTGGTTGAACTCTATTGCACTGGACTTATTGCATGGAGGTTCTGCAAAAAGTAGCTTGACACCAAGATGTTCGAAGATTAGCCCCAATGTTCTAGTTATATTCTCAGTACAAGATAAAATAAATTTTGTGAAGAATCTCTCTTATCCAAACCTCAATCATGAAATCCCTTCTCTCCCACTCTCCCCCACTCTCCATGTCAAGAATGGTTCCGAGAGAGGCACATTCACTAACTAAAATGAATTTTTTTGACTTACTGCTGGATTTTGAGTTTTTCATTTAGCAATCAATTTCCCACGCACTTTGTGGAAAGAAGTGCAACAGTAAAGTTTCTTTTGTTAATTATGTGATCGCAAATGGATATGGTAGCAGTGCATCAAGGATCAGATTGGTTTGTTCTATCTTTTTACTCAGTTGTATATGTGAAATTGACAAAATTCAGTATAAATAGCTGCAAGAAAACTTGATTAAATAGATGTTAGCTAACTAACATTAGTTTCCACTTCTATAGCAGAAGACTCCTAACTCTTAGATTTTGTGATTGCTTCTTTAGTTTCTTATCCCTCTCTACAAGCTGTTATGTGGGCAACTCTTTGCTAACTGATTTTGTTCTTTTATAGGGCCAAAACCTTCTGAGTTATTTGGAAAATACACATGGAAGATAGAGAAATTCTCACAGATTAATAAAAGAGAACTTCGAAGCAATGCATTTGAAGTTGGCGGCTACAAATGGTAAAGAGCTTTCTTAAATTGTGCTTTTCAAAAACCAAAAATGTTTCACTTTACTCTGGATGGGAATATGAAACCATCATATATGATTTTTGGGATCACAAACTGGTCTCATTCTTTATTAATCTCTCTTCAATTAAAATAGGGTTCTCCATTAAAGAGGAAACAATTGCAATCCCCCCCCCCAATTCTCAGACTTCATTATTTCTCACGTATGCAAGTCCAAAACATGTGATGCAACATGATATGAGGGATGTGATGTACCTTGCTAAAATCGATTGTATTACTGCATCATATGAATCTTTTTTCTATAAACAAACCTTCACTAGTTATTTGCAGCTAATATTGAATTTGTTATATAACTTCCTCATGCATATATTTTTTTAATATGTGCTTATGATAGAGAGAGATTTACATGAGATGACTTATGTGTTCTACTGCGTGCCCTGTTTGTTTTTGCGTTTCAAAAGTGCTTTCGAAAAAATTTGGAATTTTTTTATTTTTTTCTTTGCTTCAAATTAATATTTTTTTGGTTTTTTCAGATCATTTTGATACGCCGATGTCAAAAATGATTTTTTAAAAATAAAAAAACATTATTTTGATGCATTTCTGAGTGAAAAACACTTTGAAAAGCAACCACAACTACACTCCCAAACACCCTCAAGTCGTTTGGTAAAGCTTATTATCCAGAGATAAATGCAATATTTTTCTTACACTTCTGCTATAAGCTTTGCAATAAAGCGAATGAAAGGAGTTTATTGGTTTTCCATATGTTTGGTGTAGCCAATTGGTAATATCTTGAATCTCACTGATGGATGTTCTTCTCATAAAGAACAAGTAAAATAAATCATCATGCACTTTAATAAAAAATAAAAAAAAAACTAGTAAAATGTATCATATTGGCTGATTTATATTCCACCTTTTCATTTTAAAGAGGCCAACTTTCACATTATTGAGCATGAATTTTGATGATTATGTTGACATCTCAATTATATAGGTTTTCTCAAGTTTTGTTGCATTGATGCTACTGACCTGCAGAAAATCAGTGCAACTTTCAATGCTATTATTGATTTAATTCTTTTGCTTCTGGTGACAGGTACATTTTAATATATCCCCAAGGTTGTGATGTCTGCAATCATCTTTCACTATTTCTCTGTGTTGCCAACCATGACAAACTTCTTCCAGGTTTGGTGCTACTGACTTGAAATTGCAGTTATAGTCACTGCTCTTTGTTTTTTTTTCTGTGCCTGTAACAGTGTAATTTTATTTATCTGTGAACCAGGTTGGAGTCATTTTGCACAGTTTACGATTGCTGTGGTGAATAAAGATGCAAAAAAATCTAAATATTCTGGTTAGTTGATTAAATATTGTCTGAAGTCAGTAATGGAACTGTTGATTTACTATTAACCAAAAGAAAAATTTGCAGATACATTACATCGGTTTTGGAAGAAAGAACATGACTGGGGATGGAAGAAATTTATGGAGTTATCAAAAGTGTCAGATGGGTTTTTAGATGCAACTGACACTCTTATTATAAAGGCTCAAGTGCAAGTCATCAGGTTTCTGATAAGTTACTGGTTTATATATGTTTGATGTCTATCAGTGATTGTGCTGCATTTTGCACCGTCATGCTGTTCATGTTATTCTATTACTTAACCCTATGGTCCACTATTTGTAAAGTATTTTGTGATGGCAGTATAATTGTCTTGCATGTTTTTCTTGCTTGTCCATTCCAAGTTTAATATTTTTGAGAAGTTGCGTCAGAATCTAAATTTAGATGTTTTAAGAGTAGTTATGGCTCATTTATATAAATTTCTCATCAAATCTGAAGTTGTCTCAATAATGAAGTTATTCTTGTTGGATCTTTAAGTTTTTAGTTATCTGTTTGTTATAAATTTTGTTAACTGAGCTGTAATCCTGCCCCAAAGTATATATTTTTATCACCGCGTCCCAAAAATATTATTTTACATGAGCTGGAAACTGGACAGTTAATTATCTGGCATTTCAGTTGATCCATCTATGTGTATACGTATACTTTTTGGCAATTCGATATGATTATCTTTAGTGTTTCAATTTTAAAGTGAGCTGAGCATACCATGTTTCCTATAATGAATTATAATTACATTCTCGTCAATGTTGGCTCCATGGGGTATGTAAATGAGATATTCCTATGTGAAAACAGGCAAATTGTAAAAAGTTGTCAACATAACTTTTGTTCTAAAGGAGTGAGTTTCACTGAATAAAAAAGAGAACTCATTTTATGGTATTATTGTTGTTGCAATAATGTCATGTCAAACCTCATGAGGCTATCACAATGAGTTTATGGTCGGGGTCCTTTGTAAATGAACTTTGATAATGGAGGCTGTATTTACCAATTTGAAGTTCTGGCATTAAGAGTCGTGACTTGAGTATGTCTGTTGTACTGTTCATCTGTTGATTGCATGGAACTGTTGTATTATTTTTTCTGCAAGAAAATGCTCTAGGTGTTTCTCATTGTTAACCATACTCATTGTGAGACTGCTTTTCATGTGTAGGGAGAAAGCAGATCGGCCTTTTCGTTGCCTCGATTGCCAGTATAGGAGAGAACTTGTTAGAGTATATTTGACAAATGTAGAGCAGATTTGTCGGCGTTTTGTGGAAGAGAGACGGGGAAAACTTGGGAAGTTGTTAGAGGACAAAAATAGGTGGTCAAGGTATTGTATCTCAATCTTTGAAAATGATTGTTACTTTATACATTAGAATAGAATCGTTGTCAGTGGTTTTGACTTCTCAACATGCTGCTTTATGAAAATTGTGTTGTTTTGGTAGTCCTACGAGCCTGCATAATATCATTAATTTATTGCCTTTATTAACAGTTTTCTTTTTGTGATATCATTTTTTGGTGGCAATTATAGCTTATTTTACTTGTGTTTCTGGTCAGTATAGTTTTGTGATGATAATATTTGCAACTGTTGCAGCTTTTGTGCTTTTTGGTTGGGAATGGATCAAAATGCCCGGCGCCGCATGTCCAGGGAGAAAACAGATGTAATTCTGAAAGTAGTTGTAAAGCATTTCTTTATCGAGAAGGAAGTCACATCTACATTGGTAATGGATTCCTTGTATAGCGGATTGAAGGCTCTTGAAGGCCAAACTAAGAGCAAGAAGGGAAGGGCAAAATTATTGGATGCTGAAGAAATGCCAGCTCCAATTGTTTGTGTTGAAAAAGATATGTTTGTGTTGGTGGATGATGTGCTGCTACTACTTGAGAGGGCTGCCATGGAACCATTGCCTCCAAAAGATGAGAAGGGCCCTCAGAATCGTACAAAGGTGGGTTGGGTTGCTGGATACCATTTTTTAGTGTTCGAATCTTTTATGAATTCAGCTATGCATATAGGCAGTCAATATGAAAAATTACTGTGGGAATTTTAAGCAGTTGAATCATTTTAGTAGTTTGTTTTAAATCATTGATGGTTTGTATTGTCATTACTCCTAAGGTCTCTTTTTGGAGCCCTTGAATACTTGAATGGTGGATTTTGCGATTTCACAAATTGTCTCATGTGTTTGGTATCCTAGAGAAACTTTGTTGGTGGCATTGGGTTTAACTTATTGGGCTTAAGCTTCAACCACAAGTTAGAAAATCGTATGCAGTTGCTAATTTTACTTGTTATGCAAACAATTTTCTGCCATTAATTAGCTTGCATCTCTCTAGAAACAGTTTGTTTGCTGGAATAGCACATGTACATAATAAGAATAGAACATTTTAGGTATACAATGGCTGCTACATATGATTGTTTCAGAGTGTTGGTGACAGCATTAGGGTGGGGACAATGATGGAAGTGGCTGTATGTTGATGGTAATAGGAGTGATGGTGATATCACATAATTATAGATTTTATTATGTACACTGGATTATATTCTGAAGAGCATGAAAATGCTGGCTGTTTTTCCTTGCTTGATGGTTGTCAATATCTTGATTATTCTGCATGCTTCATGACTGTGACTAATTAAGCTTCTTATGTCTTGAAAACTTTTTGCATTTATACCCAGGATGGAAGTTCTGGAGAGGACTTCAACAAGGATTCAATTGAGCGTGATGAAAGGCGTCTAACAGAATTGGGTCGTAGGACGGTGGAAATATTTGTCCTTGCTCATATTTTTAAGTAATACACTAATACTTAATTTTTTTTTGCTGTAAAAATGTTTGTTAGTTTCTTCATGCGGCTAGGACTCTTCCATTTCAGACTTAACTGGAACCATATTTCAGCCACATGCACCTTTTCTTTTGCCTAAATCAATTTTTTTGGAGTAATCCACTGATTTGGAAGTCCTTTTTTCAATGAGGATAACCTTCTGGAATTTAATCTAATGGAAGTCCAAGCATTTTTGCTAATATCTTAATATTTTTGTTGTCATTTTACTTTTATTTGGAGCCCATTATGCTATTTTTTCATCTGCTCAATACTGAAGCAGTAAATACATTGCAAATATTAATGAATGATGAAATTAAATACCAATTAGTAAACACTAATAACAATTTATTGGCATAACGAGCACTGCTTATCTTGGCATAGCAATTTTCTGATTCTTTGTGACATGACAAGTGTTCCTCATTGTTATCCATGCATGCCCTGATTTTTTGTCTGCTTCACGTGTAGCCATAAAATTGAAGTTTCCTACCAGGAAGCTGTTGCTTTGAAGAGGCAAGAAGAGCTAATTCGTGAAGAAGAGGCAGCATGGCTTGCAGAAAGTGAGCAGAAGGCTAAACGTGGAGCAACTGAAAAGGAAAAGAAATTAAAGAAAAAACAGGTGGCTTATTTTTCTTTCTTAATAAGAATTGAGTAAAATGTAGTCTGAACTCCCCTATTGAATTCAGGTGGTGTCAGATTACAGTGTCACCATACGATTAGGATTCTGAAACCTTGATTTAGAAAATTCACTTGCTGAAGCCCTTTGGAATTCCTTCTAGTGTTGCTTGGATTTTTTGAGGGCCATAATCACTATGCAAATTTATCTAAAATGCATGGTGGATGGCTAGATTTTCTCTTTCAGGAAAAAAAACTTCAAAGCCCCCCCCCCCCCCCAATCAAGAAAACCCCAATCCACCCTTTTCAAGGTTTAATTTGTTTGAATGCTGATGCTTCTTATAAATACAGGCTAAACAAAAACGGAACAATCGCAAAGGGAAGGATAAAGGTAGAGAGGATAGGTCTGGTGTTGCTGTGGTAGACAAGTACCAAGAGTCAAATCTTAGTAATGAGAATAAGGAGTTTGCTGTTGAGGAGGTGCGGCCTGTGATGGAAAAGCCTGAGGTTCTGGAAGATGTCTCTGATGTGTCTGATTCAGTGGATGGTGTTGCTGAAGTGCTCCAGCATGATTCAGAAGACAGAGATGCAAGCCCGGTCAATTGGGATACTGACAGCTCAGAAGTTCATCCTCCCACCGAAGTCAGTAGCAGTGGAGTTAGTGGCTTGTCATCTGTGCCAAACGGGACAAGTGATAAAAGGAGCACATATGCAATGGATGATAGTTCCTCAACATGCTCTACTGATTCAGTCCCTTCAGTAGTAATGAATGACCCATATAAGGGAAACTCGTACTTGAACTATCAATTTGAAAAATTGCCTAGCAGGTATGTGGTAAACATGTGGCCTACGCGTGCTTTTTCCACTGCAGGACTTGATTATGTGGCATTCATTTTGCATTTCATATCTGCAGAGGGAAGAATCAGCGAGGTAAGATGGCACATGATGCGAGTTGGACAGCTGAAATGGATAATCAGCCTCCTGAGCCTGCATCAGATACTGGTGATCATAGCGATGTCACAAGAAGTAGCAAGGCTGCTGATTGCGAGCTTGAGGCTGTTGTTCATGATTTGCAGGATAGGATGGTGAAGCTTGAACAACATGTAATTAAGACAGGAAAGGTGAAGTTGCTAATCTTTTGCCTTGATCTCAAATTTCTACTCTTTCAATAATGTTTAAACCATCAAACAATATAGAACTGTATAACAAGCATCAAATGTTCAAATCCAATTTTGGCGGGCTGCTTATCTTTTGTAGCTTTCTCCTTTTTGACGCCTAATAGCATGGTTGGCTACATGTTTTCGTTGCATCAGCTTCTTGGGTATGAAGGGTCTTCTCTGTTGTCTTATTTAGCATCGTGGTGACTACAGCGCAAGTGTTTTTAGATTTTTTTTCTTCCATTTTCATCTTATTATTTTGCTTTTATTGTGTTTGTTTAATCCTGGTTTGTTTCTTCTTCATTCGGGGAAGATGAATTTTTCTTCTACTAGGTTCATAGAATATTTTAGGAATTAATCAATGCAAAGGAGTTTTTGGCTGTCTTTGCTATGAGGCTGTTCTTTCTTCCTTTCCCTTTATCACTTTTTATTCCAACAAGTTCAAAGGCAATTCTTGAAGGTTTGGCCACCATGCGATTTTATGCCTTTGTGTTCTTTTCAATTCGAGTTGAATCCCTTAAATCTTTTGGCTTTCTGTTTCTGAATGCTGCTTTATTTCTGTGGATACATTTAATCTGTTCTACTTGAGCATGTCTTGATGGACATTTCTTTTCTATGAAATAGGAAGACGCAGTTGTTTCTATGCAAAAGCAGACGAGTAACAAAGACCTGGTTGAGGTAGAAAGACCTAAAGAAAAGACAGCAGCTGTACCATCTTCTCCCAGAAGCCCTCCGACAAGTCCTCCTAAAAATGTCCCATCCACTGTTCAATTGAAGTCAGAAAGCAAGAGTTCGGCTACCATGGATCTCAGTCAAGTTAAGAAAGCATCTTCAAATTGCTCAATGCAGGCTGATAAAGCTGCAACTTCAGCTACCTCCCCCCAAAATGCTGGTATTCCCAAACCTGAGATCCAGAATGTGCCAACTGCAAAACAGTCTGACAAACCAACTCTAAAACAAGTGCCTGCCATGTCAAGGCCCTCCAGTGCTCCTCTGGTGCCTGGTCCCAGGCCAACTGCTGCTCCCATATCTGTAGTCCAAACAACTCCTTTACTTTCTCGTTCTGTTAGTGCAGCTGGCCGGCTGGGTCCTGACCCTTCACCAGCTACTCATAGTTATGTTCCGCAGTCCTATCGAAATGCCATTATTGGTAATGCTGTTGGTTCCAGCTCATCTGGTTTCACCCATACCAGCTCTCCAAGTACAGGAGTGAACCTATCACCAGTGCACGTGCAGCCATCTACATTGGTATCTGCACCGATGTTTTTACCACCATTGAACTCTGATAGGGTAGACCCAAACACTCACCAATCTGGCTTTCCTTTTGGTATGGTAACTCGAGATGTCTTACAAGATGGACGCCAATGGATGGAGAGCTCTCAAAGGGATGCTAGTAGAAGCATGAGTGGTGACCCTTCTTCCCTGATAAATGGTATGCAAAACATTGACTTGTACAATCCTGTACGCAGTGGATCACAGGTGCACTACTCCAGTGAGTTCCCAGCCTGTACATCTGGGCGTCAGACCCAAAGTGGGCTGACAGATGAGTTCCCACATCTTGATATCATCAATGATTTGCTTGATGAGGAACATGCTGTAGGGAAGGCAGCCGAGGCAAGCAGAGTCTTCCGTAGCAATGGGCCACACCTATTGAATCGGCAGTTCTCTTTTCCAAATGACTTGGGTGTATCAGGTGATTTGGGTTCCTCAACCAATAGCCCTTGCAGGTTCGAGCGCACCAGGAGTTACCATGATGGTGGATTTCAGCGAAGCTATAGCTCTTCTGGAACCCATTTTGACACGCCAAGGGAATATATTCCACAAGCTAGCTCAATGCCTTATGCAAATGGGCATATTGATGGGTTGATTTCAAACCAGTGGCAGATGGCTGGCTCTGATATTTCCTTGATGGGCATGAGAAATGCCGATGGTGATAGTTCCCCATATTTTAATCCAGAGTATTCAAATATGGCATGCGGGGTCAATGGCTACACAGTATTTCGACCTTCAAATGGACATTGAAGGAATCTCTCAGAGGGAGCTTGCCTGCAAGTTGGTGGGTGATTGCCCGTTGTAATAATGTATTGGGTCTTAGAATTGGAGTGAGGTTGTAATCTTTTCATAAGAAAACATTTTGTAAAGAGTGTTTCTGCCTTCTCTGCCTCCAGCTTTTTAGTTATAACGAGGTTTTGATGTGTTTTCTGGGTTTGATTAATATTTGAATGAGCATCTGATGGAATATAACCCATCGTTACTGACTAAAATTTGAACCACATCAATTATCCAATGAGAAACCACAGTGGATCAAGACTCCTCTAAACTACAA
>Ga0307508_10006137_pt1 | contig 11339 bp, 12 predicted proteins | sample 9_EM_MG_FD_203089 | JGI IMG/M metagenome (GOLD analysis project Ga0307508, IMG submission 203089) | Populus trichocarpa ectomycorrhiza microbial communities from riparian zone in the Pacific Northwest, United States - 9_EM | ecosystem: Host-associated > Plants > Roots > Unclassified | place...
CCTGAGTGGCTGTTTTGACTTCCACCTCCCACAGAGTATCGGCGTGAGCAGGAATTGGAAGGGATGTCTTCGGGTCAACCTAGATGTGAATGGTAAGTGAAAAGGATTCAGTCAAAGAAGTCGGGCCGATTGGTACCTGTTCTTGCTGAAACATCTGGATAATGAGCGGTCCACGTCGAAAGGCGTATCCGCGTTTGTATATCTGAGAGCGACGACTGGCGTAATTCCTTAAGTGTCACTATCTGATGACAGTGCGGACCGGTCATACACGTATCCGAGGGCGCTTGCAAAACTAAGTGCATCCCCGAGGACCTCGCAGACCGCCCACGGACGAACGGTTGCCTCGGGATGTACGCGTACAGATTCTGGCTTCAGGTATGAATACAGAACCCTGAAAGATCAGTCTGTACAAGAAGCCCACAGCAGACGCGCGCTAAGCTCACCATCCGCTCTCCTTTCCATCACCAAGCTCCTTCCTGGCTCTCAACAGGACTGGTTCATCGCCTTGAGAACCGGATTGAACAAGACCCTGGGCACCGATGTGTTCGAATACGATCTCGCGGGTGTGCATGGGAGCAGCGGATTCGGTATGCAGCGTGAGTCGGTTGAGGATAGGTTTCAGGTCGCGAGCGAAGAATTCGCCGAAGAGGGCTACTTCGTAGTATGCATGAGCGGGAGATTGAGTGACTGTCGACATCAGATCAAGCTCAAACACGTCCCGCGCAATCTCGCTTTCTTCTTATGGCACTGTCACGGTGCTCGGATTTATCGTGGCTGCAGACACTCCATTTTTTCGACTGATTCATTTGGTTTCTTCTCTACTAAACACCACAGGATGGTTGACAACTTTGAACCTTCTGGGTCGTCTGCCCAATCCGAACCTCCAATTTGTGCACTATGCACCGCTCCAGCCCGGTATAAATGTCCCCGTTGCGCGACTCCTACTTGTTCGCTCCCCTGCTCTCGCAAGCACAAACAAGATACAAGATGCACCGGCGAGCGAGACAAAGTCCACTATGTCCCCATGAATGCGTACGGCTGGGGTACCATGATGCGGGACTACTGCTACCTTGAAGATGTTGGGAGAAAAGTGAGCGAGTGGGGTAGTGAGATTGTTCGCGGTGGGTATATGGAGAATATCGGCACAAACAAAGCAGCAGGTGCGCGAATGTCTTCGAGCAGAAGAAGACCGACCACAGGGAAATCGAAACGGGATCTACTCAGGGAACATCTCGAAACGCTTGGTATCGACGTTGAGTTATTGCCAGTAGGCATGGAACGCAGAAATCTGAACCAGTCAACATTCGATCAAAAGTAATGGTCTGTACTCATTGGTGTCCACAACCAGACTAACATTATACAAAAGGTCGAAGTGTCCTCTACTTACGATCGAGTTCGTATTCTATCCTCCCACTACCCTTGCATCCTTTTCGTCCCCGCCATCACCGTCCTATAAGATACTCTCTCACCGGACTAGTCTGTCGGCGACACTTCTCACCCTGCTTCAGCGTCAGGTGTCCTTGGCGCTCTCAAAGTTACAAAAGCAAAAAGAAATCACTCCAGATTGGCTACCATCCATAGTCACCCCCCACCCAGAAGCCCCCGAGTGTTTCGTTCCTCCGCACTGTTACATACGCGCAAATACTGAATTCCCCAAAGCTCCGAATACTACATATTACCACAAGTTAGAGCCGACCCTAAGCCTCAGCGAGCTCCTTCAGAAAACTTCTTTCATAGAGTTCCCGACTATTCACATCTTCGACCCGGAAGCATCATCTTTCTGCGGCACTGTCATTGATAAATCTGGCTCGATAGTCCGGATCTTGGAAGACGACCAGGTTGGCCTTGCAAGGGGGGTGAAACGGAGGAAGCTAAACAAGACGGCGGGTCTAAAAGCAGTCTTTGGCCTGGTTGGTGGGTATGGGAGCGAGGGTAGTTCTCCCTCAGAAGAGGAAACGGCAAACAAACAACCGACTGGGCTGGCAACGCTGGAGGCATATTCCGGGAGTGATGATGAAGTAACCCCCCAAAATACTGAGGTGGAAGAAGACCAGTCTCTAAATTCCGACGATGATGTACTCGCCGAAGGCAGCCGTCTCGATCCAGCCAGACTGCTTGAATTTGTGAGGCAAGCACAGAGTGCAGCGGATGAAGATATATTGGACTGGGGAGATGAATAGAATATTGATGCAGAAGAACAGTGTGGAACCCTGTTAGTGGCTCATACTTGTTATTTCGGTGGCTCTCATCTGCTGGCTAGAGGACTGTCGAACATGTTCTATTGTTCTATACAATGCACAGCTTATCAATCGTACAAATGATTCAGTACGAACCAGACAGGGCTGCTTAATAGATATCATCTGGCCTCCCTTAGGCAGACCAATGAGGCGAAGGAAGTGGTGATTCCCCCTTAGATATCCATACCCAAGTCAATCTCAACTTTCTCGCCAGGATTGAAAGCAGGAAGACCTGAAAGGATCCACATGAAAACGCGACCAACCTTCTGAAGATGGGTGGAACACACCTAGGTAGGGACAGCTCGCACATCTAAACGCATCACCCAGAAAACAGCTGCCACAGCTGCTCGTCGCCTTTGGGGCGGCCTTTGCTGCGGCGATCAGCCGCTCCTTCTCCGGGTCACCAGCCCCAACTTCCACCGCACCGTCCACGTCCAGAAGGACGACTTTTCCTGACTTGGCTTCCTCAGCCTCAATCTCAGCCAGTCCGCACGTGCAGTTCTTGCACGCTTTCTTGCGTCGGGGTGCACTCGAGTTCACGGGCTCGCAAGTTGGGGTAGGACGTGCGCGGTCGGCAGTGGTCAAAAGAGCCTCCGCGTCAATAGAGGGTGTGGAAGGCGACGAAAGTGTCCAGATAGCCTTCTTCGAAGATTGTCGAGCTGGATCGGCCCTCTGCCTTAGAGGGACCGCTCCGTTAGAAAGAGTTCTTGGCGTGGGACTGGGCTTTTGGGCGATCACTCGTGAGTCTTCGCCTTGAAGGGCGCTCTCTAGGACGGTAAACCCGGTAAGGGTAAGTTCCTGAGGGAGGCTGAGAAGATCTGCGGGAAGATTAAGCAGATGGAGTTTGCCAGAGGGACTGAGGCCCTCGAGAAGCTGGCTGAGGAATGACTTTAGATTGGGCAAGAGGGAGGAATACTCTGGCGGGGTGAGCACAACATGTATTGATGAATAAGAGGAGGCAGCCAAGGAAGTAGCTAATAGACGATGGTTTAACTTGATACGTGAGTGTGTGGATGAAACGACACTTACCTCCATCGATCAATCTATCAAGCATCTGCCTCTCTACGGTGTTTCCGCTTGCATTTATGTCCAAGTTCAAGTTGGTGACAAGTGATTGATACTTTCCATTCTGCGCGGTGCCCAGCGATCCGACGACCAGCACTGACCCGGTGGGTAAAGGGGCCCCGAGGTCTGTTGGCTTGTGTATCGCGGGGACAGACACTGCGGTGGGCACCATTGCAATGAGCGCGGAAGAGAAGAGCAAATGAGCCAAATATTGGTCGCCCTTTGTAATCAGATTGTCCGTATTATGTAAGCTACCCCTAGTATAGACAGAACGATTCGGACCAAGCTCAAGCCAGGCCGACGATCTCCGAGTCACTGGGAAAAAAAAAAGAACTGCAAAGGCAAACTTATCCAACCAACGAACAAGACCAAACCCCGACTGCTCGGATGATTTCCCAGACTACTTACTGCTGCATCTCTGGATTTGGTGGTGGGTGGGGTGGCATCCCAGGCGGATGCATCCCATCATGGTATGCAGGGGCCATGAGTGCACCGCGAATGCGCAACAGCATCATCCGGAACCACTCCTCGTCGGCACCTGCCTTCTCCTGCTCCACCGCTAGCTGCTGGAGATTACTCAGTTCTTTCATCAGCGTCAGGCGCCAAGAGAGGTTGCCGTTTTCGTCCGCCTCTAAATTATCAATTGCCATAGCAGGGTGCGGAGCGAAACGCAACCCAGGAGGTGGAGGTGGAAGCATAGGGAAACTGGGGTCAAAGCTATGCAACACATGCATCAGTCAGCAAGTCACCTGTGATAAAGAGACATACGCAGGTGGATAGGGTGGCGGATAAGGAGCCTGTCTGCTCGGGCCAGCCTCATCAGGGTGCATCTGTGGTGGGGGGGCCTGGACAAATTGCGCGTGGGGGTCAGGGAAGGGTTCGTTCGGACGATAATCGACATCTTGCTCTTCCGATTGACGCCCTTTGGTACCCTTGGGCTTCTTCTTTCTCACACGGTGAACTCCCGTGCGTGGATCAACATTGTCATTGACGGTCCAATATGACCCCTTTCCTCGATCGGTGAGCGGACGTGGCACTTTCTCAAAGCATGGATTGAGAGAAAGATTATGCCGGACAGAGTTCTGAAGTATTCGGTAGTTAGTGTTTGTTTTGTTCTGCAGAGGGGATCAAACAAATATGAACACAATCAAACATTAACATCGCGGTCGCGTCTCGGGTAAGCAAGAACGCAGCAGGTAGGAGTCATCGGTCGCGTTTGGAAGGCCCCCACTCACTTTCCAGCCCGAAGGTGCAGTTCTAAAATACGGGAACTAGATGACATGACGTCAGAGCTAACGCAAGTCCAGGGAACGAACAATACGCACGCGAGATTCAATCGCGTAGTAAATGTCTTCCAAGAGTAACTTTTGGTTGGGCGAGCCTTTGATCGCATATCTAGAGTCGCGACGAATTCAAAAACCGACCAAATGGGAGTAGACGGGTGTCCACATCGAACCAACGTACCGAATGAGGGTCGAATAAGGGTAGAACGGTTTACTTCCTGGGGGACCGTCGCGCAGAGAATCGAGATTAATCGGTAATCCACCGGTTAGGTCGGCCGGTTCTTGTGGGTAATATGAATTTGCCTGTGCGAGTTCTGCCTCGCCAGGAGGTAGCATATTTGATGGCATTACTGTTTGCTGTGTTTGCTGGGACATGACTACACTTGGAGCGATAGTCCAGATAATCAGGACGACAAGTCAACCGATGGCGGCGTGCTTGTTGACGGGAGAGTTGAAAGGTGTAGGAAAGGAACGTTGAAAGAGCTGCTGTGGCTTATGTCATGCGTGAGAAACCAGTCCACGCACGGGCCAGTTTTTCCCCCATCACGCAAGCCAACGACGTTGATGATGCTAAATCCATCGCGTTGAACGACGACGACGACGACGAACGAAAGTAAGCAAGGAAAAGAGTTGTTTGTTCGATTTGCTAACGCACCCGCAAATTGTGGAAGACATTGTAAAACAAAATCCAAACCGACCACGCTCTCCAATACACAAACAAAGCGACGCCAGCGAGGTCCATTCCGGTCCCTACCTCCTCGTACCCTAGGACACTCTCATTATTGGAAACTCACTACCTGAATCACCACCGGGAGGTTACTCCATGCATAAATTTTACACTTCTCTCCTCGAGCTCGCCTGAGAGAGATGCACTTGCTTTGGTCCAACGCACATCAGTAGGAACGCAGTGGTGCTGCAACCCAAGTTTGTGGGCTACACCAGTTCTCTGTCTGCAGATATATAATGGTTTTCTCAAGAGTGGGCCGTGTCGGTGCGCTTGTAAACTAGTCCTGCATTCAAAGGGTGCATGTTGTGTCTACTCACTATGACAACTGTCGAGTTTACGTAATACAGACCAGTGGTCACGTATATTAATGGGTTCTGACACGAAACATCGAATGGTGTATTCACCATGTTCCCAACACTCCACAAATCTCTGCCATGTCACTCGCTGGCATTTGCATGCAGACGCAGTATTTCGTCCAAGGCGAAATTGCAGTCGCCCCATGACAAGAGGATGGAAGCGCTCGTCTCGCTCTATCACCAGTCCAATACCTTCATCACACCCGAGAATCTCTCTGCTGTCATTGACCAGGCGTTCACCCAACCCTTGAACATCGCAGAAGACCAGAAGAAGCATTCTTTTGCCGAACTCTTTAAGATGAAGCAGTATCTCAAGGAATCTCCCAAGTTCTTCCTCGGAAGAGACGACAGCTCTTCGTCCACACACAGTTCGGAGAGCATGGGCCCGGGTTGGACGGAGAGTAGATCGAGAAGAGTAGACCGGGTTTACCGGGCTCTGATGGGTACACAAAGGGATGGACGGCCGTCTTGGTTGGCCTTGAAGGAAAACAGCGAGAGGGTAAAATCTCAACTTGACAAGGACACTCGAAGATGAGGTGGTGACCAAGTGGAGGCAAGTTTCCGTTTCAGCTGCTTCAGTGCGTTGCTAATACAGCCCAAGATTGCCAGTCTCCCCGTTACAGTGTCTATGCTTTACATAGACCCTCATGGATCATAGACGTAGTGTAGAGTAAGGTGACCATGCACCTGCAAATCTGAAGTGCATAAATGCTGCGTGAGTTTTACGCACTCGTGTGGCTAAGCATCGCCTAGAGTGGCTTATGAGCATTTTGGTCAATGGGAGACTTGCAAAGTATCGTTGACAGAATGAGTACTAGATATACGGCCGCACTTCGCCGGCAAAAACCTTGTTTACAACTTGCTCAAGGGCGATTTACAGAGCTATGGTGAAATAAAGACTACAATAACATGTACACAAATTTTCGAGGCATGAAACTAGGTATGACAATACTAATTTACAGTCAGCTGATACTTCAAGTTTGCGTAACATGTCTTTTGCTTTTCTTAAGGAAGTGGTCGATGTATGCGAAATGCACTTCAACCATTGCTCCGGCATGGTTTTGTATTGAGTTGGTGGGATAAGCTTTCCGTTAGTGTCGAAAGCAGGGAAGGGGCGGAGATCATGTGTTTCGAACAGATCTTCAATGTATGGCTGGCACCGGCAGCCGAGGCGAAATTGGCCAAGAACTCAGGCAGAGGAAGGTCCCGAGTGTCATCAGCAGTTCCTGGTAGGCTATGAGATAAGTTGAGAATGACTTCGTCACTGCTTCATTGAGCGAGTAACTCACCTGGTGTAGGGGTATTTTCAACAGTTCCATTATCATCCGTATCCTGGTCGTTTGTCGACAACAGAGAGATTCCACTTAAACGATCATTCACAATTATAACTAGGAGCGAGAAGACTGTTCATAGAACACAATTACCGCTGACATCCGTGTATGCATTCTCTGACTACCGCTTACGACTTGTGATGCATCGCGAGGCCCTGAGGCCCGGGCTTTTGAGCGAGCGAGCACGCTTGTATACGCGGACCATTGTGTCTGCGTGCTCTCGCACTCGTGCAACAAGGGGGTGGGTGGGTTGGTGCGAGGCGGTGTAAACGGGTTCTGCGTGGCGCAACATCCTAGACGGTCCCTCTGCGCGCGCCTGGGTGAGACGGATCAATGTCCGAGTCGATATCCGTGGGTGGCGACGTGTGAAGAGCTTGAGGTGGGCGTCACCACGTTGGGTGTAGGACTGAAGGTGAGCGAGCGAGCGAGCACATGTGTGCACACAGACACAATGGTATGCGCACATACGTGTGCTCACGCGCTCGTCCGGCAGCGGGGTTGATGAGGCGGCACGAGGGTGGAGGTGCGCGTGCGCGCACTTGTGGGACAGCGCTGCCGTCTCAGCGGGGCGGAGTGAGCACTTCGCAAGGGTGTGCGAGCGAGCGAACACATGTGATGTGCTCGCACACTCGTGTAGAATGCTCGCTACGCTTTCTACCACCAGGCTCAAGCCCAGCCCAAGCCCACAGACAGGATCAGGTTGGCCTGAGGTTTGTGCCCTATCAAGCCCGGCCCGAATATCACCACTCGGAGTCACAAGGACAAACCATTAACAACGCCATCGTAGACATCGCATCACCCCCTACTGGGTCACCCATACCATTTAACGTTTATGTGGCCATGTCGCGGTGTCGTGGCAGGGAAAGCATTAGGTTGCTGCGCGATTTTGATGAGAAACTACTTGCGAGTCTCCAAGCGAGTTCTTGTGAGCCGCAGACGAAGTTGTTTAAACTAGACACAGATACGGAGAAGTGTTGGAACACTGTACGATCTATAAATGTATTATAAAAATAAATGCTTGAACTTTGTATGAACGTACCAGAGCACTCGTGCATTGGTTGGCTTCAAAGTAGTAGCGACTCGGGACAAGAAGTGACAGCTTATAGACATTCTCAGTCCTTTTTCTTCGGGCTACAGTGGCGCCACAATTGTCCCCTAGTGACCTTGTAAACAAGGTAACATTATTTTTGAGCTTTGGAGGTGTGCGTGAATCTCGCACGTCTTACTTCATATCAGTCGTGTCAGAGTTCTTTCTCTGTCAGCAGTCGCATCGGAAAACAAGCATGCTGTGCACCCCCGCGCTCGTCGCGCGCCTCGTGGAGACCACATGGTTTATCTGATAAGCAATTTTGCTGCGGTTGGTACACAGCCTGATTATAAAACACAAGAAGGCGCTAACCCATACCCATACCCCCCTGTCATTACAACTATACCTATGACTGTGCTTGCAAAGTTCAAAGCCTTTCTTGCGGGCACTTTTCCTCCAGACGCGCAAAAGGTCTACGACGATCTTCGGGCTGCGGATGTCCCAATCTCCGATGCGGCCTGTCGGTCCTGTCCCCATCCCTGTGATCAAGGTGAATGACACCATTGATTTCCGTTTCTCTGTTCCAGGACTGAGTAATAACCCGAGATCACGACGATTTCTCTAGCAAGATATCTATTGACATGGAGTCGGACATGTTAGGCTCTGTGAAACCGTATAGACGTCAGGCAAGCACCTCTCATTGCCCTCGGCATCTTCGAGAGAGAGAGAGAGCCCATCATAGGTTATAATCTCTACAGGAAGATCAGACTGGCCCAAGGAAGTTACGGAGGCTGATGGCACTTTAGCTGCATTCTTGCGCAGCGTAAATGAGAAACTCCAGGGGCAGAAAGGAGATGAGAATACCCAGAAACTTCCCCCAGCTGGCTTGTTTACGGAAAACGACACCGGCAGGCTGTCGATCCAAAACGGCAGTCATAACTCGTTCTCACAAGATCCCTCTGAAGAAACCGTAATTGTGTTTCCCGACTTCAAAGTCATCGCGGACGTCCCGCGATCACTCGGGGGTGCAAAGACATTGTGGACAACCGCGCTCGACCCCTCGTATGGAAGGTTGGGCGCCGAACATCGCTCCGACTCACTCAGGTCTTGGGCGTTGCCGTACTCCTGTGTCATCCTACTTTGTAAACTGCTGGCTTTTTTGCGCCGAATTTCACTGACACCTTCCGTGCCTCAGGTTCACACAAGAGACGTGACAAACGCTGTGCAGTAGTTGCTCCTGTCCTTGAAAAGTGTGAGGACATCACCCAGACGGTCTGTGAGCTGGCCTTCTAACCTGCCATATTATAGCATTTATTCACTACCTGGAGCACGAGGGCTGGGTAGTCCATACCGAATTGGAAGATCTCTCCGAAAATCCTACCCTAGAGTCTTCGTTGATCAGTGGTCCGGAACCGGAGATCGCATTCGAGGCACAGTTGAAGGCGCTCGGAGGAGAGCATAAAGCTCTCATCCTGCGCACCTCTCACATTGGTGGCCATAAATTCGCAGGAAACGTCATCGTACGTCTCAGTCTGATCCCATCCCCTTAGAACTAATATTCTGTTCAAAATCTTCCCAGATATACAACCCCCAAGGAACGAGTGTCTGGTATGGGCGAGTTACCCCACACGATGTCGAATCCATCGTGAAGAATACTATTATTGACGGGCGGGTGCTTCCACCTATTCTCCGTGGTGGCATGAACCTTGCAAGATCAGGATGCAAGGCACTTCATGACTGGTAAACTGACTGTATCTGCACCGCAATTCACTGTCCTTTGTAGCGATGGGAAAGATACATGGGTGATTACATCGTCGATATATGTGGTAGTGGATAGTATAGAAGTCGGCAATGGACAGAATGATGAAACATAGCCGGCTCATAATAGCCGGCATTAACGAAGAGAAGAAGGGATACATTGGCATAAGAGGTGCACTAAAGGATTGCAGGGCAGTAACACGAACATGGCAAGCCAGGTACCTGAATCTCCCTGTGGGTCCAAGTGATGGTGTGTTTGAAAAGATAAGCAACCTACTGACACAGTTCACACGTCTACGACGCACTCATACCGCCATCTCGTTGTCCGCCCCCTTTCTAACTTTCGAGTAACGTCCTGCGAAGCTTTCCTCATCCTCAAATTCATCTTCTGTCGTTATCTCGGGGGTTTCTTCGTCGTCAATAGCTTCGTCATCTGATTCCGTTCTCCTACCAAGGACTCCCATTGACGTTACCACGCTTTCCCCACCGGAGTATGTGAATCCGCGGAAGTTCTCCTGCACGCTGTTGGTGAGGGGGGACCCATCTAAATCGTGCTTCCTGCGCTTGCTGATCTGAATGCCCTGAGATCGACTGAGACCATTCGACCCATTCTGCGGATGGCTGGCGCTAATAGTCATGCGATCGCTACCCAACGGCCCATTTGGCGTATGCGAGAGGCCTTGCCCACCAGCCTGAGTCCAGTCTTCGCTGGGGTCTGCTTCGTCTGGGCTACCTTTTCCATCCAAACCGTTGCCTACTTCCCGGATATCGGCAGTAGTGAACTCTGGATCGAAGTTTGCCGTGGACTCATCCGATTCGACAACAGGCTTAAAGGGCGGCGTAACTTGTTTCATGAATAGCGCCTTCCAATCTATGCTTGAGAAAAACGGATGTTCCTTGAGCTCCTCTGCATCTCGCTGTGCACCCAGACGATGCTTTGGGTTTCGGTTGAGAAGCTAAAAAATAGACTCAATACACACTGAACCCAGGTGATACAAGGAGTGAACACACCCCTTTGACGAACATCTTTCCCTCCTCACTGATTACATTGCGAGGGAATCGTATCTTGCCAAAACAGATGTTCTTATACATCTGCTGCGTATCCTCTGCATAGAAAGGGCTCCATCCACAACACATTTCGAATAAAAGCACGCCAAGAGACCAAAAGTCGACCAGTTTGCTGTAACCATGCTCGTCCAACAGTACCTCGGGGGCAAGGTACTCCGTCGTACCGCAGAATGTGGTCGTGAGTTCATCGGGCCGGAGATCTGCCTTGGATAATCCAAAATCGCAGAGCGCGACATGTCCGGTGGCATCCAGAAGAATATTTTCTGGTTTGAGATCACGGTAGACGATGTTATACTTGTGTAGGTGTTCTAGAGCGAGAACCAGTTCTGCAACGTAAAATCGGGCACGATCTTCAGTAAAACGCGTCTCCTTCTGCAGGTGCCAAAACAGCTCGCCGCCGCTCTTGAAGTCGGTAACAAAGTAGAGGTCTGTGTCCGTCTGGAAGCTAAACTTCAAACCCACAAGGAACGGCGACTCCAGAGAACGT
>Ga0307508_10006138_pt1 | contig 11339 bp, 8 predicted proteins | sample 9_EM_MG_FD_203089 | JGI IMG/M metagenome (GOLD analysis project Ga0307508, IMG submission 203089) | Populus trichocarpa ectomycorrhiza microbial communities from riparian zone in the Pacific Northwest, United States - 9_EM | ecosystem: Host-associated > Plants > Roots > Unclassified | place...
TGACGCGGCAGTACAGGGAAGCGCTGGTGAAGTTGTGCACGAAATCTACAGAAACCTCCTATTTTTCGTGCTCAAGCTAACCTATTTTGTAACCCCTGCATAGTTCTAGTTCTTGTGCACGGAATCTGCAGAACCTCCCTATTTGCTACGAGTAGTGTGATTTACACCAAGGTTTCCCGTGCATCGTCACGGAGCACTTCCGGTACATGGCCACCACGGGCGCCCCCAGCGTGGCGGAAAGGATCCTTAGAGGCGTTCCGCAACTCGTTTTCAAAGTTGCCTGACTCTTGGCATGGGGGCAGGGTTTAGCACGCCTGGATAAGATAGATGTGTAAGTATGTATATACCTACCTACCTACTATCCTCACCTGGCAACATCTTAAGTCTCGTGATATCGCGTCGGGAACGCGACGGCTCTCCCCCACGCGTACGTAGTACACAAGTTGAGGCGCGTGGGTCAAAATGTGACTGCGAATACGTCTCGGGCAATAGAGGCGTTCAGCAACTCGTTTTCGAAGTTGCCCGACCTAAAAGTTGCCTGACTCTTGGCATGGGGGCCGGATTTTAGCACGTCAGAATAGGATAGGTAGCCAACTAATTCATCTAAATCTTGCCTAGTTATCCTATCCAAACGTTCATCTCAATTTTCCCTTTCCTATCGTGTGGCGCACTAAAATCCGGCCCCCATGCCAAGAGTCAGGCAACTTGGTCTGGCAACTTGGTCAGGCAACTTTTGCTGAACGCCTCTAATGACACCCTACCTGTCTCCATCATCAACCATCTGATCTAGAACATCATCCAAATAAATACATCTAAATAAATACATATAGAGTCTTATACGCCAAGTTACGTCCTTCTTCAGCGTACTTGGGTTGTAGGTAGGATGTGTTTACTGCGATGTTGGTTCGTGAATATGTATCTATGTAACTAGATGAACAATACGCCCTCAAGTTTGTTTTCTACCCTAACCCTCCACCACAGTCTTCCTGCACCTTCCGATGGCACTTTTGCCCAACACACCAATCCTTTGAAGCCCCCAAACCTACGACCCTTCGCGTAATCGCTAGTGTCGCAACCCCAACAAAATTGGCACCGCCGTCGCACCGTCCCTTCCTCTTCTCTTTCACGCAACATCCCCAGTCCCCACTCGCACACCCCCCCCAAACCACTGCTACCACCACAAAGACACAAGATCATCTCATCACTCATCAGTAAGTTAAACAACACCCGCCGTAGCAATTTCCACTGCCCCCATTCTAATACCTTCATATATAGCGTGTAAGAAGATGTACGAAGTCGTGGGATTGCGGTTCCCAGAGGTGGCTCTCCCGGAGGACGATCTCCCACTCCTGGAGATGCGCGACGTCCTAATAACCAAGAAATCCGAGATCTCTGGGATATACGAGCCGGCGGACATTCTAACAGTCTTCGAAGACGGACCGTTTAGGATGACGGGAAGACTCTTGCGAAGGGGTGACGCAAAGAGCATTGGTAAGTGACCGCACGCACACGTCTGCGAGGAGAGCGATCAGACTGACTTGTGCAGCTCGCGTCGAGTCGGTGTTCGACCACGAGCTCGTCGTGTGCGACATCAAAAAATACGCTCTCGAGGTGACCGAACACGGCAAACTAAAAATCTGGGTTCTGGGCAAGGCGGGATGGTATGCCATCAAACCATCCACCGAGTACACGGCTATCTTCACCGAAGTCGAAGAGAAAGCCAGGCTTTGGCTCTTCATCGAAACGTTCGTCGCTGCCAAAAGGAAATCAAAGTACTCGTTCCGTCAGTTCCTCAACGAGTACCGCGCCGAGGTACCAGGTGCACAGGAAGCGCATATGAGCAAGTATATGCGCTTCCTCTTGGTCCGGCTCGTCAATTGGCGAAACGACGAGGAACGCAAGAGCTGGGAGAAGACTTGCTTGTACCGCTGGTACGCCGAACAACATCCCGACGAAGTTGCGACCGTCAAGGCTCTAGTCAGAAAGGTCTGGGAGAAGGTGGACAAAGCCGAGATTCAAATGCAAAAGAAGAAGGAGGAAACACCGACACCAAAGTCCAAGCGTCGCAAGATTCGCTCTAGGGCTGTAGACGATGATTCGGAAGTCCCGTCAACTCCAATTCGCCCGGCCACCACCGGCAAGCTCCGCGGTTCGTCTGTCAAATACGGAGGCAAGCGCAAGTTGGACAACAGCGGTGACGGATCGACTTTGAGTCTAGCTCAGGAATCTCAAGAAGAGCCCAATCCTGGCACGGACTCGACGGAGGCGTCTGTCAAATGCGGAGGGAAGCGCAAGTTGGACAACAGCGGTGACGAATCGACTTTGAGTCTAGCTCAGGAATCTCAAGAAGGGTCCAACCTTGACATGGACTTGACGGAGGTTATCAGTTCAACTGGATGCGACAATTCTCAAACACACGACCTGGAGGAAGAGGAACATAGTTATCATAGTCCCTACTGGGATGAGTCTGAAGATTCCACGCAGGCAGCTCCTGAAATGAGTGGTATCAGCCCTAAGGTTCCTGGTATCATTCCTGAGGTCCCTGTGGTTCACTCGTTGTCATCAGTGGGTGGCTCTGGCTATGTATCGGATTCACAACCGTTCTACGACCGCTTCTCAAGCATCAGACGCATGAAGAGGGAGCAGAGCCGAGAATTGAAGCCATGGCCTGACCACCCATGGATGCATAGGTCTGCGTCAGATGAGATCACATCCTTCGCCCTCCCAGCCCTTCCCATTTCAGGGTGTAGGGAAGCTGTTAGCATCTCCCTCTTAGACACCAAGACCTTGGTAGGTGGGGTCTGGAAATGCCCTCTTAGAGGATGCGACCACTGTGTTCTAGATGGGGATACGCCTGAAGGTGTTGCAGACATTGAGAACCACTATATCTGGCATCAGAGAAGCATCTGGAAGCGGCTGGAGAGAGCTGAAGAAACACCTATCTTTTATAGTTGGAAGACAAAGGAGTATGTATCCCCTATTTACCTTGATTTTGCATGATTGATGAGATCAATCATTTCATCTTCCTTGCGGATGAGTGGTCTTCATAAACTTGTATAGAAGTAGGCTGATTGGAAAGTACCATGAATAGAGAGCTCGAAAAACAGGCTCTGAAGACCAAACGACGTCAAGGTTCTAGTACCAATGATGCGGACCAGAGGATGTGGGCCTTCCTACACAAATGAGAAGTATGACATGTTAGGATCAGATGATCAGATCTTTAGCCTGAGGTTACTATACAGTATCTAGCTAGTTTTCGGCATTGGGCAGGGGGGAGAAGTTTTCTTTTTCTTTTTGAGATAGTATCAGCGACATGTTCATCTAAGGAGTCTGGGGTTGCGAGCATTGGATGGAGGAGTTTACAGGACGGTGGGTCTGGAGAGAGAGAGGAGGGGTGTTCAAGATTTTCACAAATATCCAGACTAAGAATTCAACTCACCACATCAGTTGTGCTATCCAAGTCATCATTCCAAGTCCTTACGTAACACGAAAGAGATAATACCAGACTGGTACTCTTTGCAAAGTAAGAAGGCCAACAACTTCAGCCCAGTAAGTATCTAGCAGAGTTACCCGCATTTATTTTACATCAATGTCCAACTATCGTAGCCAAATAATCTCGTGATTCCAATACCATTAATACTTATGTTGCTGACCCAAGGAAAGGCCAAAATAAACGCCATCTCCCGTCGAACTGATACTGTCATCGTATCAAGGCTTCGGGACACGTTTGTGGTCGTAGTAGTATGTACATACCGTCGTCACAGTCGGATTCGCTCCTTTCAGGGTACGAATATTTTTGGCCCAACGACCCCAAGGGTAGACCGTAGAGACGTACTTGAGAATGTATAAGGTACCCAAGTCTCTGCTGAATGAAACTTCAAAGGCGCTAACTATCGGTGTCCTCCCTTGAATGCGATGCTCCTCGCGATCCAGGGGTTAGAATAGAGACTTTACGATCCTCTCATTCTTCGCCTCCTGTCTCGAACGACGGGCGCCCCCTGAACGGTAGAGCCTCACGGGGATGTCACCTGACTTCCAACAAAGAACTCAGCAGATAGGTCGGTGCTCTCAAGATCTCAATTCAACCCTTATCACTCCCTGACCCCCGCCGATACCCAGAAGCTCATCGCTCAGGCGAGAGAATTCGATCCGGACCACGAGGAACCGCAAGGAGCGGCGAACATCCTGGAGGCGAAGGCAAGCGACACCTCGATGTATGTATTCGGCGAGCGGAGTGAACAGTCAGTGCAAAACGAGTTCGATAGCGTCCGGACTTGGATTATCTCAGCAGTGCTTATAGTTCCCTGCCGGTAGGGAGTTGGTTCAGTTCAGATTCGGCCCCGCCCTGGAGCGAACCAGTTTGCGACTGTTTGAGGGCGCAGGATGGCCTATTTTCACGGCCGTGCCAATAACCTCCTCGGAATTGAGCGATGTCGTTCGTAAGGCAAGTCAGCGGAAGAAGGAGGATAAGAGATCGAGCTGCTGTGGGCGATCTTTGGATGTTCTGCATAGCCCAGTCCGTCCTAGGCCTCAAACAGAACTAAATATAATTCACACCATCCGTCCAACCTCTGGACCGGGACTGATCCCGTCTGGAGTGTCCTCAAACGGGACAGACTGCGGTCGACTGCCAAGGCGCCACAAAATTAGTGATATTTATGGGACCCAGCGAGATCTGAGATTTCTCAACAACCAGACTACGGTTTCTAGCGGGAGCTGCACCGATATCTCATCGAGCGTCCCTCATGGCGGCGGGTGTATAAGGCGCATGACCGTCGAGTCCGAGCACGGGCGTGAGGTCTCTAAGGGCTATGTCTCAACAATGAATCGAACAGTTCCTAGCAGGAGGGCTGGAGCTACATACAGAAAATTGTATCACCTTGTCAGTATCTAGTACTATTATATGACATTACATACTAATGCTAGTGCCGTCAGTCCAATAGCTAGGAGGACGACTGACTCCGTCCTCCCCATCACAAACTGAACGGACTGCCTCAATAGTTCGTCGAGAGCTCAGACCAAACCCAATATCCCGTCCGGACGGCGTGGACGGCCGGACTATGCAGAACACAGTTGAGGCCATCGGGAATAGCATCCAATCACTTAGGCACAGGAGGTAACAGGTTGGGATTGTAAGAACTATGCCAACCCGAGAAGTGAACGGAACCTAGAAGGGTGAGTAGGGCGTAGTTATCACTAAATCGCCCGTGTTGATAATGAGCCTTTACCTATTCACTCCAGTGGATCCTCTTCCCAGCGTAGACTACCAAGTACTCCTTGAAATGTTGGGTTACCGGGAGTAGGTGAGAGGGGCTATTTGGGAGAACATGCACTCGAATATTCATATGCCGACCAGGCAATAGCGCGCCAAAGGGTGACACCGGCGCCCCATGAACATATTGGCGTGGGCGGTGTTGCGATACACGATTCAGGTCGTGCTGGGTGTCTCGGGACCAAAACTAACAGGGTGTCTGGTTGGTGGAGGTATGTACCTGCGGCCTTCAGTGGCCGATGGTCGTTGAGAAGAGACTTTAACCCTCTCGGTACCCAGTTCTGGGTATGTATATGGAAACTGAGCTGTCTCGGGATGGCAAAAGCCGCGCCCTGCTCGGTGAGGAGAGATTGCGTATGTACTATTTGATGGGAGATTCTCGAACTGGGTAGTCTCGGATGGACTTGAAACTTGCCCGGAGGAGGGGATTTCCCACGAGACCGTGTCAACCCTTTGCTCGGAAATGATACTGAAACTGTTGGGCTTGAGCCGGGATGAAGGTGAGGGTTGTCCCAGTGTCCTTAACCGCTCGACAGGAGTATGTATCTCGTAGTACGACAAACACAAGCTGTTCAGGCAGATGTTAATCGTGCTTTTGCCCCTCCTCCTTAGGTATCAGCAGGCCTCAGTACGTGCGCTCACTACCAAAAGCCCTTTTTTTACGAGTGAAGAGTCTCCGGTTCTGTCCGAGGATTCCTCGCGATGATTATATCCATATGCCCAGGGGCAGTCGTTGGTGTACCCCCGCCTGCCCCGCCTGTCGGCGGCGGCGGAGGTCGGGCCTTCGGCCTCGCCATCCTCTCGAGGTCGCATGCGAGTAATGGAGAAACAAAAAAACATCTCTTCACCCAATACTGAATTCAAGGTCTTGGCAGAGCACAAGGTCTATAAAAAAACAACCGAAGACAGACACGCGGGATCACAGAAACAATTTAAAATTCAGATCTAGGGAATGCACTAGATTCCAAGGGATACTGTACAGTGAGAGGGGGGTTAATGAAAGGTAGTGATATCGTCCTCTAAGGATATGGGACAGCAATACCATGTAGTTAAGTGTGCTGGTGTGATATTGACTCGTCTCAATGACACGTTGACGCAGTGTCGCTACTGTTTCTCGGGGATAACATGCGTTCCCTCACAGGGCGCTATCACTATCTTGGCTTTACCCCCCACCTCACCAGAAGGAAGTCGGTTACTCTAGCGGTTGATAATGACGATGGCAGACAGCACCCGCTTTGGCTACTGTCAGCCAATCAGGCGGTTTATTTACATCTTTGTGCAGAGCATAAATGCCTCCGTACACCCTGTCTAGCGGCGCTGTGGTATTGATACTGTACCTATATGTAGAGTATATGGCAACAAAACCTCGACCACACCCCGCTCGTAACTAATGGGGGAGTGGAAGACGCCAAGACGACAACGGTTTGGCGGGGATGTGTCCCCTTAAGTAGCTCGTCTGGCAGAAGTGTTCGAGAAATTAACATTCTACACTCACTCCTCTTGGCGGTCCGCCAACCTTCTCGTCGTAGCTACCTCAGTAGCCCTGAGTCCGCTGCCTCGATTCTTCACAGTGTAATGGCTCTTTCACAGGCCTCTTTCCCCTACACCCCCCGCGCAGCTCTCACCACTTCCACAATCAGAACTTTTAACGTCACCACAATGTCCCACGTTTCGCCGTTCGATCAGGTTGTCGGATCATTCAAAATGCTTGACGAGAAGAGCCGCCTGGCGTTTTTGACGAGGCTTTCACAGCAATTCTGTCCCACAGATCGATGGCACCTTCATCAGATCCTCTCTTCGCAAGGCAGCTACTTCGACATCGTTGGGAACCTACCTACCGAACTTGCTATCCAAATACTCTCCTATCTCGAGCCTCGCGAAATCATTCCCTATCGAGGTGTCAATCGACGATGGCACAGACTCCTCACGGCGGAGTCTATGTGCAGTGCGCTGCTGAGAGAATGGTACCCGGCGGAGGAGGCCATAGTGCGCCAGCACGATCAAGGCTCAAGGAGGCGGGCATTCGAAAATGCGGTATCACGCGAGAGGGCGGTTCGTCGGCCACACTTGTGCAAGCGCATCCCAATGCCATTGCGTAAGGATGCATACATTTTGGTCCCATGGGCCGTAGGCGGACGAATAGCGTTTCTAGGACCAAATTCCCGGTCAATCGACATACACCAACTCGACCCAGGGTCGGACCCTCAAGCTGTGGGCGGTTTAGCTGTACCGGCCCGTACTGCGTTAGACTGGGTCCAACTATTGGATGACTATGTCATGGCCGCGACGAGAGATACCGCCCAGGTTTGGGTCTGGCAAATTGGAACTCTCGAGCGGCATACGTTCCGACTACCCAATGCAGTTCGCGCCGTGGAAACCAATGGGAATCTCGCCGTCTTCAGATGGCGCGGTGGGATGTCGATGTACGATGCTTCCACCCGGAACATGGTCGATCTGGGCCACTCAGGAAGGTGTGATGGTATTTACATCGACGCACGCACCCAAATATTCGGTGTTCTGGATCTGTGCCGTCCATCAATGAAAATCTACTCGACTGTTAGTGGCGAGCTTCTTCAAGAAATCAACAATTGGCTCCCGAACCCAACCCAACGAGGATCCGTTCCTGTGGGGCGTCGCGGCCGTTGTGCATACCACTTATTTGTGATCGATCCACACCTGGATAGTCCTCACTTATTGGGGGTAGATGGCAACTCGAAGGATGACATTTATACCCACGCCACTGTATTTGACAGCCGCGCATGCCGCATCGTGTATCAACGTTTGCGGTTCAAGGGAATTCGCCACATGCCGCGAAGGGTGGACATCTCGGACGGCAACATCCACGCAGTACTGGGAGATGACAGCGGAATCGCCATAGCGACTCATGTTCCGATGGTTACTCACGACGACTATACCAACGGCTCTTTCTTTGATGTGAACTTCACGATGGTTCACAGCAAGGAATGGGGGCTTGCAGACCCTACCGCCTTTATGTTTCCGTTGCATAGTCTCTCATTGGATAAGGCCGTGTTTGTGTGCTCAAAGCCTCCCTTTGATTTGATGATGATCACCTATGAAGGGATTCATGGGCACCGGGAGGAGGGGGAGGATGAGATGGTTGGAGCGGTGGAGGGACAAGAGTAGTCACCATCATGGCGGAGGTGATCGGACAATGAGGATGGAGGATTGAATACATATAAGGCACCATGGAGAATTGTCTGAGATATCTACTTGTTTTTCTTTTGTCCGCACCTTGCGATTAATATGGTTTATGTATCTTCATATCTCCGCACTTGCCGTAGCTTGTGTTCGGGATTGTTTTTTACCCGCAGAAAATCTGGCCCTCGTAGTCTCTTCCTATCAGCTTTATTTCAACAAAATTTCTAGAGAACCGCGCTAGCGAAATAGTTCAGTCATGTCCAAATACTTCCAGTCCATTCGGTAACACGTGATCGCCTCAGTGAGCACACTTTGTTACCCAGCGCCTCTCTTTAGCACCTTGCGTAACGCGACTTCGTCCTGCAACACGTCCTTCCGTCGTGACAATCACCCGCCACAACCATCGTTCACCCCTCCCCCCACACTACCAACTTATGAATCGCAACAATATGGATCAGATGCGTCCGTCTTCCGTCCAAATGCGTGTCCCCGGTGGATACGCCCCGGGACCATCGCCAGCACCAGCCAGTCGTGGCCCTGGGCCCATGATCCGTCCTCCGCAACAACCCCATCAACAGATGTCCCAGCAGCAGCTGGCAGCGCAGCACCAGGCGGTGATCGCCGAGCGTGAGCTTGCCAAACGCCGCGCGAGGAAACCCACCGACAAGACTATCCCCGAAGGCGTCGAGGAGATTGTGCCCAATGCGCGTGTCTACCGGGAACTCCGGGATATGGAGAGACGGTACGATGCAGCTATCATGCGTAAGAGATTGGATATACAGGATGCTGTGAACCGGAATATCAAGGTATGGGGAGTGATGCTATGTTTGTCTCCTTTGATGGGGAGTGGGTGCTGATGGGAGCAGAATACTCGGACCTTGCGCATCTTCGTATCCAACACGGCCAAGGATCAACCGTGGCAGGTGTCGGATCGCCCACTTGAGGAGAACGCGTTTGACTTCGATACTGGCCAGATCCCCACATTCCGCGTCAGGATCGAGGGCAATCTCCTGGACGACAACGAAGGAGATGCGGCCGAGTTGGATCCCGACTCTGACTTGGGACTCACTCCACGTCCCGACAATGCTCCCCCGCTGCAGAAGCGCAAGTTTTCGCACTTTTTTAAGTCTATAGTGATAGAGCTTGACCGGTCGAGAGAATTGCACCCGGAAGGCAACACAATCGAGTGGAGAAAACAGTCGCCGGCCACCCAACCCGCCACCTCTGCCCTCGGACTGAACGGACCTGCCGAGTTTGACGGCTTCGAATTTGAGAGGAAAGGAGACGAAAATATCAATTGCACTATCAAGCTGATCCGCGATGAGTCGCCGGATCGTTTCCGCCTTTCTCCCGCGCTCGCGGACTTGCTGGACACCAAAGAGGATACTCGTGCTAGCATCGTGATGAAGATCTGGGAGTACGTGCGCGCGCATGGTTTACAGGATCCCGACGAGAAGAGAACCATCAACTGCAACCATCAACTGCGGGCCGTATGTTTACCCACCTGCCATCCTTTTGGATCGCCCAATTAACCACCTGCAGATCTTTAATGTCGATCGTGTGTACTTCCCACAAATTCCCGAACTGACCCTCTCGCACATCCTCCCACTGGAACCCATTGTCATCAATTACGTTGTCCGCTGCGACGTAGCTGCATCGATGTCGCCGCAGATCCACGACGTCACCATCTTCATCGACGATCCTATCCGACAGAAGATGCAAGCCGTGATGCAGTCGCCGTCTTACATCAGTATGCTGCGCGAGATCTCCGCCATCGACGATAACATTGCCGTGCTGGTGCAGGCCATCAACCACAGCAAGGCCAAGCACGACTTTTGGAGAAGCTTTTCTGAGGACCCAGCCGAGTTCCTCAAGCGCTGGGTCAGCTCCCAGAAGCGAGACCTGGACACCCTCAGTGGAGAGACGCCCGGAAGGATGGTGGAGGAGGACGATGTGCGCAAGGCTGCCCAATGGAAGGATAGGGTTTCTGAGAGTGTGTACCTGATGCTGGCGAAGCCGGGGCCTGTGTCGTAGCGATTTGGTTGTATTTCTTTTGCTTGCTCTCCTGTACTGTGGTTTGCTTGCTTCTCCGTTCTGTTGCAGTGGACACAGCTTCAAGGATATCTATCAGTTCAATATGTTGCTGTTTACGGCGTTCGTTTCTCTGCCCCCTCCATCCTCCTCCCGCCTCCGGTGTTTTCCCTTGGTCCACTGAGTCCGTACCAATCAGCGTGTGTTACGATCACCGAGCAGTTGTCTAGATTTTCCAGCCAACCCCCTCCTCATTGAAGCTCGCCTCTGTAAAGACTTCTCTCCCTCCCTTCTTCCATACCCGCCAGAGACAGGAGGCAAAATTGAAGAACACTACAGCACTGAGCTTCCAGGAGCGAAGACATGGAAAATGATTCAGCCGGGATTTGAACCCGGGTCGGGCGCATAATGTCAGTTTTGGTGGCAAGCGCCCATGATAACCCTACACTACTGAATCTCCACAGATGTTGAGCGTCCGGTCCGCTCAACTGTAAGATGGCGATCCCACCACTACCAACTGGGCCCGCAGTACCCGACATTCCCATGTAGATACGTACGACTTCGGCGGTTCGTCCGTTGGGGATCCAGAACCACCGCGACCGGCCCCCCGGGTCCGGAGCGTCGGTGTCCGCCGCACTTCACTCCTACCCGCGGATATATTATGAGCGGTACCCGAAAAAAAACCCCGCGGAGTGCGCGCACCGCGACTGGTCTCTCCAGCGCAAAACCGTGAGATCTGTCTCTGCGCGGGGGCAGAGCGCTAGATTGGTTTGAAGGTTGTTGTACGATCCTGTTGGCTCTTTGGAAGCCGAATCCGTTGTTGTTAGCCGGGTTCTGCTCTCCACAGATGGGCGAAAAGCCGGGGGGGGGGGCCGTT
>Ga0307508_10006139_pt1 | contig 11338 bp, 9 predicted proteins | sample 9_EM_MG_FD_203089 | JGI IMG/M metagenome (GOLD analysis project Ga0307508, IMG submission 203089) | Populus trichocarpa ectomycorrhiza microbial communities from riparian zone in the Pacific Northwest, United States - 9_EM | ecosystem: Host-associated > Plants > Roots > Unclassified | place...
TTCATATGAAATATTAAAACTTTAATTTTTTTTTAATTTTTCCGGGTTGACCCGAGTTGACCCGGCTTGACCCATGAAACCCGGGATCCGGCCCCTTGGCCGGGTCAATCCCCAGGCCGGGTTTAATAACTATGGGTAAAACTTACCCTCGCTTTTGGGGTTTAGTATTAATTTAACCCTTCATAATTTTTCAAACTTACCATCGCTGCTGGGGTTTGGTATTAAAATAACCCTTCATAATTTTTCTCCGTTCAATTTTTTAGGTAACAAATAAGGAGAAGAAAGGTGAAAAATTATAAGGTCAAGATTTCACCCTCTTTTCTCCCATACCAAACATAACCTTTAGTTTATAACTTAAATTCCATTTTTTTTTTCTTGTTAGGGAATCGCAAATAAATGCAGAGCATACAAAGGATAAATTATATGAACTATTACAGAAAAAAAAAACGTCTTCAACTTATTCTATCAAAGATATCAATCAAACAAAAAAGAAAGAAAAAAAATTGAGTATTTTGAAAAAAATAATTTTAATTTTAATTTCTCTTTTTTAATTAGTGTAGTAAATTAAAGAGGTTTACCTCTGAATTAATTTTATACTATTTTTAAATATTAAATTATATTTAAAATTTAATTATTAATACTCAAAATAATTTAAAATATTCATTAAAATCTTTCCATTCAATTCATAAAGTTTCAACACGTAGCCATAATTTGCAACCATTGCATAAAAGAACAAAGGATGCTTGCGTTTGCACCTTTTTAGAACGTGAAGGTAGCCGACAACACAGTGCTGAAGGCTGACCACATTCTTAACATGTTTCACATTTTCTCTACCAAAATCATAAATGCTATATGATATGCAAGAATTATATAAGTTGGTGTATAGAAGCTAGTGTTTCACGCCACCCCTTAGTATCTGAAATCAAGCACCATGCCTGCCTCTACTACAACTTCCATGGTTCTCAACCATTTCACAAAGAATCAAGCAAATGACAATGGAGAGGATTTAGAGAGATTAACCAATGAGTGCAAGGAATTGCTGCTTTCACTCCCAAGAGAGAAGGGTTGGAGAACTGCATGCCTCTATAAATACAAAGGGTTTTGGTGCCAACCAAAAGAAATCCAAGCGATAATCTCTTTTCAAAAACACTTTGAACCAAGAGACACTGATGTTATCCTAGCATCAATACCTAAATCAGGAACTACCTGGCTCAAAGCCCTATCTTTTGCCATCTTGAATCGCAAGAAATTTGCAATCTCTAGTAATGACCACCCTTTGCTCGTCTCTAATCCTCACGATCTTGCACCTTTCTTTGAGTACAAGCTTTATGCAGACAAGCAAGTTCCTGACCTCTCGAAACTCCCTGATCCTAGACTTTTTGCCACCCACATTCCATTTGCTTCACTTCAAGACTCCATCAAGAAGTCTAATTGCCGGATTATTTATATCTGTAGAAACCCTTTTGACACTTTTATTTCCTCATGGACTTTCAGCAACAAGCTGAGATCAGAAACTGTTCCTCCACTGTTACTAGAGGAAACCTTCAAAATGTATTGCGAAGGGGTTGTAGGGTTCGGTCCCTTCTGGGACCATATGTTGGGATACTGGAAGGAAAGCTTGGAGAGACAAGACAAGGTGTTGTTCTTGAAGTATGAGGACATGAAAGCAGATGTTACGTTTTACTTGAAGAAGATTGCCAAATTTCTTGGCTGCCCTTTTTCAATGGAAGAAGAAAAGGAAGGTGTAGTGGAAAAGATAGCCAGCCTTTGTAGCTTTGAGAAGATGAAGAATTTAGAAGTTAACAAATCTGGAAGGTCTATTACGAACTTCGAAAATAAGCACTTGTTTAGGAAAGCTGAAGTCGGAGATTGGGTGAATTATCTGTCTCCTTCAATGGTGAAGCAATTATCTCAATTAATAGAGGAAAAGTTGGGTGGATCTGGTATTGAATTCAAAGTGTTTCCTTAGCTAGGGGCAAGTTATGTTACTTCAAAATTGGCATTTGTGCTCTTACTTTTTAATTTTATCAAAAAAAACAAATAAAAATGCATGCGATAAAAAAAATATGATGAAGGTGAAGGTGTTTATGATGAAAAGGAGGTGTCCAAGCTGCTGCTGCTGCAGCTTCTTCTTCTTCTTCTGTTATAAAGAAGAAATTCGAGCTACAGAGATATGGAGAGAATAAGAATACAAATGTCAATTGAACTATAATTTATTTACAAGAGATGTTCATGTTATTAACCTAAGTGTGATTGCAATAAATAAAGTTGATATTATTGGGATTAACTTTTTAGTTGAGTTTGATTCTTCTTCTACGGTGAGTGGGTTGAACGATCCCAATTCCAGACCTTGAAAGTTTCAGCATCATTTTGCTAAGGTTTTCAGGTTTTCTTCTAGGCTAGGCAACATTTCTTTTAGTCACAATCTTAGAAAAGCTAATTCTATGGCTGACTCGCTTGCAAAACATGGGTTGCAATTTCTCTAGTAGTTTCGTTGATTTTTGCTGTTATGAAAGTTCTTGAGTTTTCCTGTTTTGCTGACATGGATCTAAACCTTTACTTTGATCTAGTTTCAAGTTTCAACCTTTATTAATTGTTTTTTATCTTGACAGTGGCTTAGTTTATCCTTCTCCTGTAATGAAAGATAAGATTGCCTGGAAGCTGACAGCTGATAATCAATAATATTGCTAAAAGTGGTTGGGATTTTATTACAAAGAAGATCGATGAGCCAAGTACGATTGGTTCAAATTGCTTTGGGGACGTCTGCATATATATATATATATATATATAGTACGAATCATAGCATGCTTATTGCTTTACTGTTATAGTTTTTACTCCATTATTTTATAGCAAATCATCAAGTAGTTATTTAATAATGATTTTAAGAATCAACTACTTAATTTTAATTTTCAGAATTAAAGATAATTTTTATAAAAGTAGTTTAAAAGTACATTAGCTTTGTTTATTTACATGAAAGACTGCTTATTTTATTTCAAAAATAAAAATTATTTTAAATATTTTAAAATTAATTAACTTCAATTATTTTTATTTTAAACATAATAATTAAATAATATTATTCATGGTTAATAATCTTAAATATTTTATAAATAACTATCTTTATATTAATCTTAATCAGATAATTTAGTAGGTTCCAATTTCATGACTAGGATGTTCACACTTGCCTCCTTCCCAAAATCTGGCTCCGATCTTGGCTAATGACCTTGATATTTTCCATTGTCAATCGTTCTCGCTATCCTTCCTCAGATAAACCTTGACTTACTTCGAGCACTCACAAAGCTCGTGCCCTTTATTGAGCTTGATCTCTTCGACCAAGAAGGAACTTCCCCTTATCTTATATATCAGTACTAGCACTACTCCGTCTACATCTCCAAGGCTTTTCGCTGCTCACATTCCCTATTCATCATTGCCCGAATCCATCAAGAAGTCTAATTGTCGTGAAGTTTACATTTATCGTAACCCTTTTAACGTGGTGGCATCCTGGTTTCATTTTTCCAATGTTGAAGGTGAACCAGAGAAGCTGGATGAGGAGTATTTTTGAGTCGTTCTACGAGAGAGAAGTTGCGGGCATAGTATTAAACTTGGCCTGGTGGGGTCGGTCTGCTTACCTGAAGCCTAGTCCAAGCGGATTTTTGTCCGAATCCGATGGATATGGATATTCAGATGAATATTGACCGATCAAATCTGGATAACCTATCAAGATAATCTGCAACCCCCACAGTTTCGTTTTGGGGCATGTACAAGGGTTTTGAAAAGATAGCTTGAAGAATCCCCAGAGTGTCAATTTTTTATGTAGGAAAACTTGAAGGAAGACACACTCTCGCCCTTGAAGAGGGTGGCTGAGTTTATAGGGTACCCTTTTTCAATAGATGAAGAAACACAAGGTGTGATTCAAGAAAAGAAACGCTATGCAGTTTAAATAATTTGAAGGATTTAGTGGTCAACTAGAGTGGCAACTACTTGCAAAATCATGCAAACACCTCCTTTCTCAGGAAAGGTCAGGTGGGTGATTGGGCCAATTATCTCAGTTCTTCCACGAGGCAACACCTAGAAAGAGAGATGCAAGAAAAACCTGGTGGATTTGGCTTGACTTGGTTTATTTTAATGACATTCTCAATTTCAAGATTATCATATTAAATGTTATTAGAAAACATATTACTAGCGGTTAAAGGAAGTCAAAAGAGTAGCGAGGACCGCTTCTCGCAGTCTAGTCAAGTTGCTTCAACAATGGGACGATGGGAGGATTCTTTGGGACCTATGGAGAGAGACATGGGAGGGTTTAAAATAATCCTCTTACATTTACAGATCACTAAAATGCCATGATCCTAAACCATTCCAGCATCCTTACCTTACAAATTGTGTACATATTAACTTGGGAATGATACAGCTACATCTGGAACAATGGAGCTCTTAATCAAGCAGATTTGATAATTCAGCCCTTCTGAAACAATCAACTAATGCCATTTTTCCAGCAAATTCTTTTTTAGGGTATAGGTTATCTGCCTTCATCCTCGCTCGCAACCCATAGATTGGAGTTTTCGCGTTGATGTAAGCATCGACCAGAATCTCAAATGGTTTAAAGCGTGCTGTATACCCTAGCTCCCTCATACTCTGGAACAACTTCTCTGTGTTATGTATATCGCCTCGTTTTGCATAATGCTCCATGACAGCGATGCATGTTGTGTACAAAGGCCTCTTCCTCTTCATCCTAGCTACCTTTAGCAAAATTGAATGCGCTTTCTCAACATCACCAGATTTGATATAAAGCCTCACTAGTGCATCCCAGGTCAATGGGCCAGCCCACGACCCAATATCACCCATCTGTTCTACCAGATCCTTGCCCTTACTGGTTAAGTTGTTGTCTATGTAAACATTCAGAAGAGAGGTGTAATATCCAAATGTGGGATTCTTCCATGTCTGAAGCATCATCTCTGAGACTGCTTCTGCTTCTTCCACTTTGCCCAACTTGCCCCAGGCTCGTATGGCAGCTATGCACTCACTCTGCTTGGGATCTGCTTTGCATTCCTTCCAAATTCTACCCACCTCATCAGCATTTCCAAGAGAAGCATAGAGGGAAAGCAATGATCTACGAGCTCCAAGACCTCCACCCTTCTGTTTTCTTTTTTCAATTTGCTTCAAGATGAGGTCAGCTTTATCTTTTAATCCCACACTTATGTAGTGCCTTGCTATGACAGCTAGAGCAAAGACGTCAAGTTCCATGCCTTCATTCCTCATAGCCTCAACTAATTTCTCCATCCCCGTTGTGTCATTAAACTGACATTTAGCATCAATAAGAAGCTTGTATGTAAGGAAGGAAGGTTTGATATTTTGGTCCTTCATCATCAACAATATATTGGGTATTTTTTTCTTCTCCAGCCTCTTGTAGATAATTATCATCTGTTCACATGCTTCGACAGTGATTGGCAACCCTAGGTCCCTCATTTTCCGGAACACGGACTCTGCTTTCTTGATATTCAAAACACTGACGCAGCTCGCCAAGAGGGTTTGATAAACTAATTTACCTCTGAAGGACTCAGGGATCTTCTCAATAAACTTCTCTGCCTTCCAAAGCCCCAGTACTTTCGCAATGCAATCAAGATGACATGCATAGTCCCTTTCAGTGAAATCAGTTTGCTTACTTCTTTCCAACCACTCAGAAAACTGCAACGATACAGAAGAAGTTAAATCAGAACATAGCATTGTTTGATTCAATGAGAAGAAGATACATACTAAGAACTGGAAAGTCTTGAAAAAGGTGACAAACATTCTGATGCCAATTGGCAAAATGAAAGAGATATGGGAAAAATGAGTTCTACACTGGCTATAAAAAACAGAAATGCATTGAGAAAAAGACATGTCCTCGCTAAGTTATTATCAAACAAACAGGAAATATCAGTACCTGATTTGTCCAGAATATTCACGTAAATTTATAGCTAGTTTCTATGTTGTCTGTCAGATCATCTTGTTTTATTGAATCTTATAAACAAGCTATACTAACCAATTAAGAAATGAATATAGTCTTTAAAAATCAATTGATTCAGAAATGAGGTCCTGACAATCACTTTTGGCTGTTCACATGAGGTCTTAGTCTAACGTTTCGAAACACACTTTTAATAATCTGAAGTTGGTGACTATAACGAAGATAGCAAATGTAGTCTTGTTAGTTTGGATAAGGTAGAAGTGCCTTAATATGCCACAAAAAAATAGCAGGAAATCTGAGGGGTATAACCCATAGAATGGGAGAGAAATGTGTCTAGGGTTCTATGCAATGATTAAGTCCACAACGATGGGAGAGTAAATTCTATAAGCTTGATTAAACTGGCAGCATCTCCACCAATAAAGCGCAAGCAAGATTATAACATTTAGCTAAATGCGTGCAGGCTCACAAAATGCAAATCTTAACAGAGGAAAAAGATCAAGACGGTACCTGTAATGCCCTCCAATACAGCTGCTTTTTCCGAAGATGATCCATGATCAAATAAATCTCCCCTCGACTCAGCTCGTTGCCCTCCTCAGTAAACTTACTAAGAAAATCAACAATATTTGGAGTTTCCGTAATTGTATTTAATAACTCTAAAGCTTCCTTTTTATCACCAGACTCCTCATCCACTTCCTCTGCATTGCTCTCTTCAATTATGCCATCCATACCACCTGTCTCAAACTCCAAAAACCCACCTCCAATTTCATCATTCTCATTGTCATTTCCCATAGCAGCCTTAGAACAGTAGCCACAACTCCCCACATATAGTTTTTCACTAATAGGTGGCTTACGGTGAAGCTCATTCAACAAATTATATCTCCCCAAAATCACATTTTCAAGAGTGCATGTACCAGCTCTATCACTCGCAAAATGACATATTCGGTCCAATTTAGCAGTCCTTGCTCTAAAACATCCAAGCCAAGACCTATTTATCCTGACATTAAACAAGAAATAAATCAATAACTTACAAAAACATAGATTTTATTGGGGATGCATCATAAAGTATAAACAACACTAAAGATGCTTACCTTTTCTCTCAATTTTAATTTAAAAAAAAACAAGCATTTTACACAAAAGGCATAACTTTTGCCAACAAACAATCTACTTATGAACTTTTAAGGCAAACCAACACATCAAAATCTATAGTGGATGCTTTCCTAGTTTCATAAAAAACTTGAAATGACAATTCTTGTGATGATAAATACAGAAACAAGAAATGGGCACTAAGAATCACACTTAAACACGCAATCCGTTCTTTCCACGTGAAAAGAATTATAACCAAGAAATGGTGACCATAATCACTTTGAAAACAAAAACCCACTACCTCTTTCTATGTAGAGGGTGAGAAAGTTACCTGCGAGAGTGTGCAGAAGCTCGACGGAGAGACCACATAATAAACCCCAGCGAGAAAGCAGCAGCGACTATGGAGTCTTAAACCCTCCTCTGTTATTAAAGTAAAATGGGCCCAGATGCACCGACTGTTCAGCCCAGATAAAGCCTAGATTGAAATAGGCACCCTACCCTAGCCAGAGCCCAAGCTAATGAACAACTTTTTTTTATTAGGGGCAGCGATGGGCCTGGAGGCCTAGGCTCGGCAGTTGGAGGAGTCAGAACTCGAGACCTCCTAACACAAAGGTACGAGACAGCTAATTTTACTGCCATTGTTTAAGATGGTTACTTTTTTATTTGACGACAACCAATATTATTGAATTAATTTATGTATTAATTGAAATTAAAAAAATGAATGATTTTAAGTTCGGTGTATTTAAAAGAATTTGATAATTTTTTTAAAAATCAAACGGAAAAAAGAAGAAGCAAAAACCAGAATAAAAGGAGAGAACATGAAAAGCAATCGAGAAACATTTATAACTCTATGAAATTTTAATACCAACCAACCATATCTTAATAAAATCTTGAAAATGTTTTTAAGGTGGCTTTAAAATCTATTAGTATCTCGAAATAAATAAAAAATAAAAAAAATATTTAGTTGGAATACGAATATATAAGTATAAAAATGTTTTATGAATCTCCTCGAACAGTATAATTTGTTGTGCTGGATTTGATCGAGTGCAAATTTTGATTTGATGGTATAATTAATAGTTATTTACCACATAATCAACATGAAATTAATGAACTCGATTCCTGCACCAAAATTGACAAATATTAACAACTACAAACGAAGTATTTACATGCAACGTGAAGTAAACGCAGAATTGAACTCCAACTCATCTTTATAAATTGATACAAATCAGAAAATTAAGGTCATATCGACCCGAAGTTACTTTGAAACATGCATGCCCCCATCAACCCATAGTCCCGGCAAGAACAAGCTAGGAATTTTAACACTCACAGTTGACAGGACTACTCTGTAATTATCTCGATCCCTTCTTAATTTACATTTACTCTCATGGCATAACGATGTCTTACAATCAGATTTTACATGGTTTTCTCTGCATCTTCTTTCTTTCTCAAAGGACACCTTGATGAAAGACAAGAGATCTCTGCTGGGACTTGGATTCCCTACACCCTAATGTCCCTAAAAGTAACGTAACCAGAAAAGGAAAAATGTCCCTAAAAATAATCATCCAAATTAAACAAATTGTCCCCCTTCCTCTCCAGCAGAAATTAATCAGGTCACCCTCCAAACCAGTAGCTGGAGACTTTGTTTTGCCCTTGATTCTTGCTTTCAAATTAACTTCTCCCAGAACCCTCACTAGAGAATTAATTAATGCGCACCAAGAGATCAATTCTATATCCAAACCTTCACCAGCAGGAGAACGTATATTGATCTCAATGATTAGAATTTCCACAAACATTGATGATTGCACTACCTTTTTTAATTATCAAATCCTGACAAAGAATAAGCTTAGTTCTGGTCCATTGTTTCCATCAGGATTCAACATATAATAGGTCTCTGAGTCTTTAGACCCCGCCACACGTTCAAAGAATGCCCGCATGTACGTTAATTCTCCATCTGCAGGCTGATCGGCTCCATCTCCTGTAGGTATTACACCAGCCCCCATAGAAACCACGTGCAAGATTTGCATCACATTCAAATCCTCGTCAGTTGGCTCCCTCTTGACCGCATAACCTGACTTTCTGCCATTACAAAACATTGTCCATATCGGTTCATCCTCAATCTTGGTCTTTTCATGTGGCTTCTTTTCACATTCCAAGGCAATCCTAACAAGTCCCACTCCCATATCTTGAAGGAGTTTTCCCGTGGGGATTGTGAGTTCAAGCAATAAAACAGGTAGGGATCCGGGGCTTTCTTGGATGGCAAGGTTTATCCTAGCTTTCCGGTGCCCAAATAGGGTTCCGGTCATGCGGGTCCCACCATGAACGTGCCCATCATGGAGGCGGTTTCCGTGGAGTGAGACAGGAATCTTGCATGCTGGAGCAATGATAGGGAATGACCGGAAAACAGCACGGACACGACGAAAGATCTTATTGTGCTTTGATGAACCTTTCTTGCTATTTGGTTGCTGGAGGGAGATAGTAGGCCGGACCGGGGACATTGGGTTCACCTTTCCAGATGGAGTGGTTGGGGGTGATGGAAAGGTCGATGGTGACTGGGACCGAGTCTGTACCGGCTTGAGAGATGGTGGGATTGATGGTGGAGTTGCCATGGTACTGGAGATTTGTTACTCCTTGGCGGGCTTAATTTGGTAGGCTTAATTAGCGCTGGTGGTGCATATATAACAAGATTGAAGTTGAGGCATGCACGTTCAACTTCGTTCTTGTTTCTCATTATATTTCTTTAAAGGAGAATTGAAACATATATATTTCTCCAGGTTTTTTCTGCATTACAACTGATTTATGGTTAATAATTAATTTCCAGTTCTGTCTAATTACCCTAAATATAGCTTGATTATTGTAATTCTTGGATCGATCGACTACTGGCATGGTCCGGAGCTTTCTTGTAGCCATTAAAATAGGCAATTTTTTAGTACACTTCTGATACCTAAACAGCTTGAAAACTAGCGTCTTTTGCCACCCAAAAAAGGATCAGCGCGCGCGCGCGCACACATATATATATATATATATATATATATATATATTAGTTTGTGATTTGAAATGATAATGTAGTTGATTGAATGGTGAATTGGTAAAGTAAAATTTTATTATAAGTAAAATTATGGGTTGTGTTTGGTTAGTGTTTTAATATAGAAAAGATAACTATAAAAACAAAAAAGTATTTAATTGAAAATAAATTTGTATCAAAAACAAATTTTAGATGGATTTATATATTTTTAAAAATAAAAAATACATGAAAACATATTTTATCTATCTTAATTATCTTTATATGTATTTTTATATCTCGAGACAATAAAATGTTATTATTTTAATTATAAAATGTACATCTTTATTTTTTTTTAATTTATTATTTTTTTCATGAACCTATCCCTCGACCCTTTCCACTGGCAGCTATATATTGATCCATCTTGTAACAATGGTCAACAAGAAGTGCAATATAAAATGTTTTGTGAACTGGGCAGCAGTATCTTGAAGATTTTGCAGCTTATGCATATGTACTCAGCATCCTTGATTAATTTTTTGTTTATTAATTAATTAAGGATGTTTTGTATATTTGTTTTATTCATCTTGTGCAGGCGCAGACATGGAGAGCATGAAAAGGAGTGATTGGCATGAAAAAGAAGTGGTCATTATCCACAATGTCGCCATGGCAAATGCTGCAGTGCTAGCTCTCGTCAAATTAGACAGCTCTTAAGATGAGTTATTGGCCATAGTTGTTAAACTTGATTTAGCGAAGAAATTAAGATAAAATTTGGATTATAAATCATTAGAAGAACTCGGATTAATTAAAAATATTTTTTAAAAAAATTAAAATCATCATATTATTTAAAAATACATTAATAAATGTTTTACCGAGTTAACTTTTTCAAATTGTTATAAAACTTGGTTAGAACTAGATTTCGAATCTATTTGTTAGACCGAGATTAATAAATTTACTTTCAATTCTCATGGATTATCTTATTTTTTTTCATTCGATCCAACGACTTGTATTCCTCATTGAAAGAGCTCGATGAATTCTGGACAGCTCTGTTTTCTTATGTCTTGATCCAAGGGCTGATATTGTTTTTGTCTTTTTTCTAATCTCGAGAGCAGTGCTACCACTTATCTTCAAGGGGCACCATTCTCCGCTTGCTGAATGCTAATATTCCAAGAGACAAATTGCATTAAAGAATGGCCATTTGATTTAAGTCTTTGTGGCAGTACTAGAGAATATTTTATTAATATAATTTGTATCGTGGTTTTGTAAACAAACTTCTATTTAATAAGATTTTTTTATATGTTAACACCGTTAGAATTTAATAG
>Ga0307508_10006141_pt1 | contig 11332 bp, 13 predicted proteins | sample 9_EM_MG_FD_203089 | JGI IMG/M metagenome (GOLD analysis project Ga0307508, IMG submission 203089) | Populus trichocarpa ectomycorrhiza microbial communities from riparian zone in the Pacific Northwest, United States - 9_EM | ecosystem: Host-associated > Plants > Roots > Unclassified | place...
AAGATCGGCCTCATCTACACGGCCCGCTGACCTGGATCCGCGCGCCAGGCGGGAAGCTACCCCCTGGCGCGCGGATCCACCAGGATCGTCGAACCCGGCGGGACCAGCGTGACCCGCAGGTCCGGGCTGCGCAGCAGGCCCTGCGTCTCGAGGACCTCGAACAGCGCGCGCGAGATCTCCGGATCGTCCGCGATCCGGGCCAGCGTCTCGCCGACGATGCGTGGACGCAGCGCGGCGGCCTTGGCGAACTCGATGGCCGCCTCCCGCTCCGCCGCCGACCGGATCACGTTCACCCGGTTGGCGCCGTCCTGTTCGATCGCGGCCGTGACCTGGCGGAGCCGGTTGACGACCTTCTGCTCGATCTGGCGGATCATGCCGGCGTCGCGGAAGTGCACCTTGCGCACGTAGACACTGCCGACCCGGTAGCCCCACTCCTGGGACTGGCGGCTGGCCTCCTCGCGCACCGTCCGGCTCATGTCGTGCCGGTCGACGAGCATCCGGTCGAGCTTCATGTTGCTCAGGCCGCGGACCGCGGCGTTGGACACGTTGGCCCGCAGCGAGCCCGTGGGGTCGGCGTTCTTGTAGAGGTACGCCACCGGGTCGCTGATCACCATCTCGTACCAGATGCCGACGCCCATCGGGGCGCCCTCCTCGGAGTTCACCGGCTCGCTGCGCAGGTAGGTCTGGTCCAGCCGCTGGTCGACGACCCGCCGCCGGCCGAAGAGCGGCAACAGCGCCGCGACCGGGCCGAGGCGCAGCCACGGCGAGTGCAGGCCGGGCCGGTCGAGAGCCAGGCGGACGGTGCCGAAGAGCTCGAACACCACGCACTGCCGTTCCTGGACGACGACGAAGACGCCGAGCGCCCGGCAGACCGCGAGCAGGACGGGTATCGCGAGGAGACCCACGATCGCCGCCAACACGTTCACCGAGGTGATGTTCATCGGTCGATCCGCCCGTCTTGCGCACTGGTGACGATGGACGCGGCCTTGGCGAACAGCCCGAGCCGGACGTTGCGGACGTAGAGGTCGAGCGCGCCGGACCCGTGCGACCTGAGCTCGCGGAGCTGGTCGGCCATCGCGAGGAGCGGCTCCACCTCGGCCTGGGCGTTGAGGGTCTCGATCTCGACGGCCCGGCGGGACTGCACGATCTTCTGGTCGGCCGCCGCGCGGGCGAGGCTGATGGTGCTGGAGACCTGGTTGTGTGCGGTGTTGATGGCGGCCAGCGCCGACTCGATCTCGGCCGGCGGATCGATCCCGGTGATCAGCACGGCGTCCAGCGCTATCCCGTACCGGGCGGCGGCCGACGCGCACTCCACGTTCATGTGGTCGTTCAGGTCGCTCAGGTTCTTGCGCAGGTCGTTGATGGAGATCCCCTGCACCGCGTCGAGGTCGGTCGGCTCGTCCGACCCGTCGTCGCGGGGCGCCGTGAAGTTGGCGACGCGGTCCCGCAGGACCGACACGAAGTAGCCCATGACGTGCGAGACCGGGGTGGTGACGCCGAAGAGGTACGCGTACAGGTTCCGCTCCGACACCGTGTAACGCAGCTGGCCGGTGAACCCGGTGTTGAGCTGGTCCTTGGTCACCGCGTCGAGCACTGTTCCGCCGTAGTTCGCCTCCGGGTCATCCGGGTCGTAGGCGATCGACGCGATCACCGTCGCCACCGACGCCTTGTGCACCTGCTGCCACGGCAGCTTGCGATGGACTCCGGGACCGACCACCCTGACCTGGGGGTAGGTGTATCGAGAGGCCTCTTCGGCACTGAGCGACGCCGCGATCGGGTCGTTCAGCGTGGTGGCCTTCCCGATCCGCTGGGCCCGACCGAACGAGGTGATCACCGCCCGCTCGTTGGGACCGATGGTGTAGTAACCCCGTAGCACGAACCGCACGAAGAGCCACAAGAGCAACCCTCCGGCAAACCACACGAGCATCCTGACCTCCGGGGTCGGATCGCACGACAAGCGCGGCACCTGCATGTTGCTGGCCGAAGGGTAGCCGCGCTGTCAACGGCCGCGGCGGGCTCGCGACCCGAGCCGATTGCGTCCACAAAGGACAGCAATGCCCGCTTTCGGGGTACTCCCGCTTCGCACGCTCCCGGCTGCGGCCATTGCTAAGTAAAGTTTCCTATGAATAAATGGAGGCGGTCCATCGATCCCCAGGCGTATACGGGAGATGACATGATCCGGCGGCTCCTCGTCCTGACCTCCAGCGCGATCCTGGCCACCGCGGGCACGCTCGCCATGGCCGCTCCGGCCCATGCGGCCACCGTGGACATTCCCTTCGGCCCGCTGTCCATCGGCGACTACTGCCACGCCCAGGTCAGCACCGCGGCCTGGACCGGCTTCTACGAGAGCAGCGGCCTGCGGTGCTACACCAGCGGGGCCGGCGGCACGTTGCAGTACGTGGGGTCGGGCGACCCGTATCTCGCCTGCAAGTATCTGACCACCGACGTGGTCATGAGCGCACTGCGCAGCACGGGAAACGGGTTGGTCTGCCGGGTCATCCGCTGAGCCGGCACCGATGGTGAGGTACCTCATCGTCGAGGTGTAACCGTTGCGTCGGCGCGGGCCCGTCCTGGGCCGTCCGGCGGGACTGTGGCGGGAGCCGGCACGGTACCTGGCTGGGCGGCTTTGAAAAGGAAGGCTTTGACGCCTTTGAAAGGAAGGTTTTGACGCCGCGCTCCGGCGGCGAGCCGGGTCGGTGCGGCGGCTAATCTGTACGCATGCAACAGACCGTGCCCGGCGGCGGCCGCGATGGCTGACGCCGACGACGTGCGCCGGCTCGCGCTCGCGCTGCCGCACGTCGTGGAGATCGTCAGTGAAGGCTTCGACTTCCGGGTCGCCGACAAGGGGTTCGTCTGGTCCTATCCCGAGCGGCGGCCGGGCAAGCCGCGCGTCATCCGGACCGACATCGCGGTGGTGTATGTCGGCGACCAGGCGGAGAAGCAGGCCCTGCTGCTCGGCGAGCCCGAGCTGTTCTTCACCACGCCCGGCTACGACGGGTTCCCCCTGGTCATGGTGTGGCTCGAGCGGGTGACCGTCGACCGGCTGAGCGAGTTGGTCACCGACGCGTGGCGGATGCGCGCTCCGGACGCGCTCGCCGGCGATCTCGGCGACGTGGACTGACCTGAGCTGAGCGTGGCTGACCGACCGGTCGGCCGTGGACGGTGACGCCCACGGCCGACCGCTGGTCGTCGCTACGGGGTGGTGTGCAGCAGAAGACTCGCGCTGCCGTTGGTGCCGACGGCCCACACCCCGCCGGGCGCCGCGCTGGTGCCGGTCAGGAACGCCGAGGCGGACACCGTGCTGGGCAGGGCGACCGAGGTCCAGGTGGTGCCGTTCCAGTGCTCGGTGCTGTTGACGCCGACCGCCCAGACGTCGGACGGGGACGCCGCGGTGACCGACGAGAGCAGGGTCGTGCTGGCCGGGGCCGCGTCCGGCACGAACCGCCAGGTGACGCCGTTCCAGTGCATCACCTCGGTCTTCGCCGCGCCGTTGGTGCCGTCGGTGGTGAAGATGTTGCCGACCGCCCAGACGTCGTCGTGGCCGGCGGCGGCCACCGCGTTGAGGACTGTGCGCTCCGGGTTGAACGTGGTGCCTCCGGGGATGTTCGGGCTGGGCACCACGCTCCAGGCCGTTCCGTCGTAATGCATCGTGAGGGTCAGGCCGGTCAAGGCGATGCCGCCGAGCGAATAGCTGCCGACGGCCCAGATGTCCGTGGGTGAGAGGGCCGAGATGCCGGTCAGCGTGCTGCTGGCCAGCGTGGCTTTGGCGGGCGGGGTGGGGTCCGGCACTGGCACGATCGACCAGGTGGTGCCGTCCCAGTGCTCGACCAGCGCCCGCGCACCGCGGCTGCGCCCGACCGCCCACGCGTTGGTCGGGCTGAACGCGACCACACCGTCCATGATGGACTTGGAGCCGCCGCTGCCGACCGGCGTGGGCACCGTGGACCAGGAAGTGCCGTTCCAGTGCTCGACGAGCGGGTTGGTGCTCGCGAAACTGATCTTGTTCGTGGCGCCTACCGCCCACGCGTCGTCGGCGCCGGAAGCGCCCACCGCGAGAAGCTTCTCGTCGAAGTGCAGCGCGCTGGGCACCGGCAGCCGCTGCCAGCGTTGGCCGTCCCAGCGTTCGGCGAGCCCGTCCCGCCCGGCGTCGTCGGCGGGGTTGGCGAAGGATCCGACGGCCCAGGCGTCGGCGGCGGTACGCGCGGAGACCGCGGTGAGCAGGTTCGACGTGGCCGACGGGTCGACGCCCGGCACCACGACCCAGCCGGTGGCCGCGTTGGCCGTGCCCGACAGCAGAACGGCCGCGACCGCGGCGCCGGCGGTAAAGCCCAGCCGGGCCGGAAATCGCAGTCTGCCACGTTGGCGGTGGGTGCTGATCACCATCTGAATCCTCCTGAATGGATGGATCAACCGGTGGCTGGCGGCACACCGGTGAGCACGTGCCCAAGTAGGAGGCGTTCCATGGCGTCCCCTGCCCGTGCCGTGCCGACCGCGGCGGCTCCGTTCCGCCCGGAAATGTGTCGACGGTTCGCGGCGAGGCGTCCACTCTGGACAGCGACGACGCCGGCGGGCGTGCGCACAAGGACGGAGGCCACCGTGAACTCCCGCGTTGCCACGCTGGACGCTGAGCATGACTCGGCGATGGCCCAGCACGCGTGCGACTGGGCCGACGGTGCGCTTCGCGCCGATCCCGTCGACTGGGCGCGGTGGCGGGCCGGTGCCAAGGCGTGCTTCCAGTACGCCGGCGTGCGCTGGCCCGTCGCGGAGCTCCACGTGGCCTCGCCGCTCGCGCTGGCGCGCCTCCTGCTCCAGATGCGGGTGCAGGAGGTGCCCGGCGACGAGGACCGGGCGCTCGTCGGGCTGCTGCGCCGCCTGACCCAGGCACGGGTCGACGGTGTCGTCCCGCGCCTGTTCGACCGCCGTGTCATGGCCCGCGTGCAGCGGGTCGTGCACGAGGCGGTCGCGACGGCCGTTCCCGAAGCCGCCGTGGCGCAGGCCGTCGACGAGACGCTGTACACCGTGGCGCCGCTCGACGACCCGCTCGGCACGCAGGACTCGGTGCGCGAGGCATTGCGCGGTCGCATCGGCGCCGGCCGGTCCCCGTTGACCAAGCGGCCGGCGCCGGCGGCCTGGCGGTCGTGGACCCTCCACCTCGGTGGGCACTGGGAGGCGGCCTGGTCGGCGTACGCGACGTTTCTCCGCAACGGGTACGGCGACGTCGGTACCCGCAGCTGGCGCCGGCGGATCGCGGCCTTCGCCGACGCGCAGTCGGCCGGCTGGTGGTGGCCGCACCTGGACTTCGTGGTGGTCAGCGGCCGGCCGGAGGTGACGCGCACCGAGCGGATCGGCGGGGCGCCGGCCCGGCTGCACAGCGCCGACGGTCCGGCGGTGGTGTGGCGTGACGGCTGGCGGCTGCACTTCTGGCACGGGACCCGCGTGCCGGCCTGGGTGATCGAGCACCCGACGGTGCGGGCCATCCACGCCGAGCCCAACGCCGAGGTACGCCGGTGCGGCATCGAGGCGCTGGGGTGGGACGCGTACATCGCCGAGGCCGGACTCCGGCTCGTCGACACCGCGGCCGACCCGGGCAACCCCGGCTGCGAGCTGCGGCTGTACGACCTTCCGGGTGCCGTCCTGGGCGCACCGAGCCGCGTCCTGCAGGCGACCAACGGCAGCCAGGAGCGCGACGGCACGCGACGGCGCTACGGCCTGCCGGTGCCGGCCGACATGGACACCGCGATGCACGCGGCGGCCTGGACGTACGGGCTGACCGGGGACCAGTACGCCCGGCTGGCGCGCCGCACCTGACCGTCCAACCCGAGAATTCGACTCACGACGCGGAGGTACACGACATGAAGACGCTTGTTGATCTGACCGGTGCCACCGGCCTTCCGGTGGACGTGCATCTGGTGCTCGACCTGGTGATCCCCGTGAACGGCGGCATGCAGGCCCAGGGAGACCTGCTCGTCGTACCGCTCGAGGAGCTGACCGGGAAGGTGGCCGTCCGCACCGGCGCCGCGTGGCGGGAGGTGCCCGCCGAGGGCGTGGAGCTGTTGCGCGGCGGTGCCGGCGGCAACGCACACACGCTGGTGGCGGACCCCGGCACCTGCGTGTGGACCACGGACGTCGAGGACGCCGACGGCCTCGCGATCGGCATTCTCGAGGCGCTTGCGCCCGTCTATCTGTTGCACCGCGAGCACGGCGGCGCCGGCGTCGCGCCGGGTTGTTTCGTGGTACGCCGGCAGCGCGAGCAGGCGCCGCCGGTCGAGACTGAGTACCGCAGCGCGGCCACCGGACATCGCGAGGTGCCGCGCGGGCTGCAGGTGCCGCGTCAGCAGCAGGGATATCGTCTCGTCGCCGACTGAAGCACACTGCCCGACGGCGTCCCTCGGCAGTGCCGGGGGACGCCGGGTCGTGGTGGCTTCGGGTCAACGCGGCAGGATGGTGACGCCCGAGCGGGCCACGATCTCCTGCAGTGCCATGACGTGCTGGTGGAACGCGGCCAGGCCGGCCTGGGTCAGCTTCGCGGAGGTCCGAGGACGCTTGCCGACGAAACCCTTGCGGATCTCGACGTAGCCCGCCTCCTCCAGCGTCGCCAGCTGCTTGGACAGCGCCGAGTCCGAGAGAGCCACCGTGTCGCGGATGAACTTGAACTCGGCCCACTCCGAGGCCGCGAGCAGGGAGACGATCGCCAGCCTGGTGGGTGCGTGGATGACCTCGTCGAACCGGCCCGCACTCATCGCGGCGACCCCGCGCGGTTGCTGAGCATGATCCGGCGCAGCAGCCGCATCAGCGGCGGCCCACCGGCGCCCATCATGACGCCGCCGACCAGGCAGGCGATGGTCGCGGGATGGGACACGCCGGTGGCGCGCAGCGTGAACGCGATGCCGAGCGTGACCGCGACGATGACGGCCACGAATCCCAGGATCGCGAGAACCCCGCGCTGGTCGAGCAGGTCGTTGCGCAGCGGGGCACGGCGGTAGGCGCCGCCGACGATCCAGCCCGTGCTGCCCAACAGGCCGAGCAGGAACACGCCGAGCGCGACGGCGAGCATGCCGCGGTTGCCCGTGTCGACACCGGCGGCCAGCACCACCATCAGCGCGCCGACGGTCCACCAGTACCACCGGGGCAGGGTCGCCAGGTCGATGACCTGGCGCTGGCGCAGCTGGATCTCCGCCAGTGCCCGAGCCGCCTCGTCCGGGTGCATCTGACTGTTCATGACGTCCCTCCTTGCGCGTCGGACCAGTACTTGCCTGCTAGGAAAGTAGCAGGTGCTTTCCTAGCAGGCAAGTATTTTCCTCGCACGCCTGGGTTACCCGTCGGCCGTCCAGCCCGCGATGTGCGTCGCGGCGCCGGCGGTGAACCACAGCAAACCGTTCTCGATGAATCCGTTGCTCCACGGCTCGGGGATGTCCAGCCGGCCGGTGCAGCGGCCGGACACCGGATCGAGGAACGCGAGCACCATCCCCGGCCCGCCGTCGAACGGCAGGGCGAGCCGGTCGTCCACGACGAACACGGAGCCGGCGCACTCGTAGCCGCCGTCCGCGCCGAACACGTCCTCGACGAACCGGTGCCCACTCATGACCCGCCGGGGCGGCCGGTCGGGATCACGCCACGCGAACGCGGTGAGGACGTCGTCGGAGTCCATGACGTACAGCGTTGCCGCGTCGAGCGCGATCCCGTCGATCCGTTCGCCCGGGACCTGAGCGGCGAACGCGGTGCCGGCCGCGGTCGCGACCAGCCGGCACTCAGCACGCCGACGGTCCCGCCGGCCGGATGCGTCGCGACCAGGCGAGGCAGCCCCACCACGTGGGACGCCACCGGAGCGAGATCGGCGGCGCGGTAGGTATCCACCGAGTCGCCGTGGACGGTCGTGACATATCGCCCGGTCGGATCGACACCGACCGGGCCGCCTGGCACCACGCCGATCTCGCTGACCGAGCCGGTACGCATCTCCACAGCACCATTTCTACCGTCCGGACCGGACGGCCCTCGACCGCGGAACGGCCGTCCCACCGCAAGGGGTGGGACGGCCGTCGACCGTGGCGGGTGATTCAGCTGGTCAGGGCGGTGATGTTGAGCAGCTTGTTGGGGCTGGTGGCCGGGGCGCCCTTGACCGCGCCGGTGGTGGCGGCGCCGACGATCGCGTCGCGGACCTGCTGGGGGGTGGCGGTGGGGTGGTTCTGCAGGTAGAGGGCAGCGGCGCCGGCGACGTGCGGGGTGGCCTGCGAGGTGCCGGACATGCGCATGGTGGCGGTGTCGCTCTTGTTGGACGAGGAGAGGATGTTCACGCCGGGGGCGTAGATGTCCAGGCACTTGCCGTAGTTGGAGAAGCTGGCCTGCTTGTCGGTGTTGTCGGTCGCCCCGACGGTGATCGCGGCCGAGAGGCGGGCGGGGCTCTTGGTGCAGGCGTCGCGCGAGTCGTTGCCGCCGGCCACGACGTAGGTGACGCCGGAGTCGATCGACTTCTGCACGGCGTTGTCGAGGGTCGAGCCCGCGGCGCCGCCGAGGCTCATGTTCGCCACGGCCGGCTTGACGGCGTTCTTGGTGACCCAGTCCACGCCCGCGATGATCTGCGAGTAGGTGCCCGCGCCCTGGCAGTTCAGCACCCGCACGGCGACCAGTTGGACGTCCTTCGCGACGCCGTAGGTCTTGCCGCCCACGGTGCCGGCGACGTGGGTGCCGTGCCCCTGGCAGTCGGAGGCGTCGGTGTCGCGGTCCACGAAGTCGTAACCCGAGGTCACCCGGCCCGCGTACTCCGACTGGGTCATCCGCACGCCGGTGTCGATGATGTACGCGTGCACCGAAGCCGCCGAGCCGGCGGTGTACGAGTGGTCAAGGGGGAGGCTGGGCTGGTCGATGCGGTCGAGGCCCCAGTTCGGCGGGCTCGCCTGGGTGGTGGACTCGATGGACACGGTCCGGTCCTGCTCGACGTAGGACACGCTCGGGTCGGCGGCGAGGCGCTTGGCGGCGGTCTCGGACATGGTGGCGGCGAACCCCTTGACCGCGCTGCTGTACCGCGTGCCCACCTGCCCGCCGACCTTGCCGGCGAGCGCGTCCGCGTCGGCGCCGTCCTTGGTGACGACGATGTAGTGGTCGGCGATCGCACCGGTGACGTTCGCGTCGCGGACGCTGCCCTCCGCAACGCTCGCCGCGTGGGCCGTGCCCGTCAGGGCGAACAGGCCGGCCGTGGAGGACGCGGCAGCGGAGAGGGCGAGGGCGGCGAGGGCACGGCGGGCGATCGTCATGAAGGGCTACGTCCTTTACGTCAGCGGGTGTGTCGCAAGAGGGATCGGCACCGCCCGGAGCACGCACGGAAGCCGGCCAGGTGCAGGCCCGGTGCCGCGCGAGGGACCCGTTCCGCAACCGAGGGATCGTCTAAGGCTGTTCTCAGGCGACGCTGGCACGATGGGGTGCATGCGACGCGGAGCCAGATGAGTCATGTCCTGGGCGTCCTCGTCCACTGGCCGCCGGCGCTGATCTACCTGGTCGCGGCGGTCGTGGTCGGAGCCGAGACCGCGACGATCCTCGGGCTGCTGGTCCCGGGCGAGGTGACCCTGCTCACGGTCGGGTTCCTCTGCTACGAGGGCAGCCTGCGCCTCGTGGTGGCGCTGCCGGTGATGCTCGGTGCGGGGCTGGTCGGGGACAGCCTCGGTTACCGGGAGGGCCGGCGGGTGGGATCCCGGCTGCGTACCGGGCCGCTGGGTCGGCGGGTCGGCGAGCACCGCTGGATCCGCGCCGACGCGTTGCTGGTCCGGTACGGAGGTCGGGCGGTCTTCGTGGCGCGGTTCATCGCGTTCGCGCGGACGCTGACCCCACGCCTGGTCGGCATGTCCGGGATCGGCTACCGGACGTTCCTGCCGTGGGACGTGGCCGGCGTCGCGGGCTGCGTGGGTGGCACCGTGCTCGTCGGATACGCGGCGGGCCGCTCGTACGCCACCGTGTCCGGCGTCTTCGGGCAGGCCACCAGCACGTTGTCGGCGCTGGTCCTGGTGATCGTCGCGCTCGTCGTGGTCGGCCGGTACCTCGGGCGCAACCCCGATCCGGTGGCGGCGTTCGGCAACCGGCTCGCCGATCGGCCGCTGCTTCGCCTGGTCGGCCGGGCCTACCTGGCCGGTTTCGGCCGGCTGAGCCGGCGGATCGGGGTGGGCGGCGCCGTGGCGGTCAACATCCTCGGCGGCGTCGTGGCCATGTTCGGCATCGGCTATGCCCTCAGCTGGGCGGTGGACCGGCTGGTCCGCGGCAGTGGCTTGCCGCTGGTCGACCAGCCGATCGCGCGGTGGATGACCGCCCACCGCGAGCCGCGCGTGGTCCATGAGGCGGTCGAGATCCTGTCGGTCCTGCGCGGGTCACACCTGATCATCGTGGTCGGGCTGATCGGGGTGGCCCTCAACTGGCGGGTGCGGATCTGGCGGGCGGACCTGATAGGTGTACTCGGCACCGGCGGAGCCTTCCTGCCCCTCGCGATGATCGCCCTGGCGACCAACTGGGAACGTGGCATCGGTGCGCCGGCGTCCCCGGTGGGAGCGTTCGGCAACCAGGCCGCGGTGGCGTCGGCGAGCGCCGGGATGCTGGCCTGGCTGCTGTCCCGCCGGTTCGGGTGGCGCTGGGCGGTGGCGGCTTGGACGTCCGCGCTGGGCCTCGTCGTCATCGTCGTCAGTGCCCGCGTCTACGTGGGCTGGAGCTGGCCCAGCGAGGCGGTCGCCTCGACGCTGCTCGGCGGCCTCTGGGTGCTGGTCTTCATGGTCGCCTGGCACACCCGCGACCGGGTGCGCGCGCAGAACGCCGACCCTGAGCCCGCGATCCCTGTCTCCGCCGCCGATCGAGGACCGACCTGAGCCGCTCGGAAAGACAAGACTTGCATTCGGTACCCAGGTACAGGCTTAACGTCGTGGGAGACGGCGCCGGTGCGGCGTTGAACGACCAGTTCAAGGAGCCTGTCATGGCGTTCGTCGTTCCCGACGCGTGCGCACCGACCACCCCACCGGTGGACGGCATGCCGCCGACGCGGAGCAAGGTCACCGGCGGGCTGGCCGCGATCGCCTGCGCCGCCTGTTGCGCTCTGCCGCCGCTCATCGCCGCCGGAGCGCTCACCGGCGCCGGCGCGGCGATCCTGGAGAAGACACTCCTGGCGGTGTCCGCCGGCCTCGTCGTGCTCGCGCTGGGTATGTGGTGGCTGCACCGGCGGCGCAACGCTCAGCGCGCCGCCGCAGCCGGAGGCGCCAACTGCGGATGTGGTGGCGGTGGCTGCTGAACGCCGAACCGCGGGCCGGGCGCAACTCCTCCGATGGGGCCTGGAATGGGTCAGAACCGGGTCTGCTACATGCCGTAG
>Ga0307508_10006142_pt1 | contig 11331 bp, 10 predicted proteins | sample 9_EM_MG_FD_203089 | JGI IMG/M metagenome (GOLD analysis project Ga0307508, IMG submission 203089) | Populus trichocarpa ectomycorrhiza microbial communities from riparian zone in the Pacific Northwest, United States - 9_EM | ecosystem: Host-associated > Plants > Roots > Unclassified | place...
CACCGTCTCGAACACCTTGGCCCCGGTGTTGTAGCTGGGGATCAGCAGCAGGTGGGTGGTCGAGGCGTCGTTCACGATGCGGCGCGGAGCTCTGTCGCGAAATAGGTCTCGAGCCGCTTCAGCAGGCACATGTGATCGGCTTCGGGCGCGAAACGCTGGCCCAGCCGCACGTTGACCACGACCGGGAACTGCGGCGTGCGCCAGATCGGCCACCCCTTGCCGAGGTAGGGCGACGGCGTCTCGATGAAGACGGTCTGGATCGGCACCTGCGCCATGTGCGCGATCAGCGTGAGGCCGGGGCGAAACGGGTTGATCGGCGGTTGAAGCGTGCGCGTGCCTTCGGGGAACAGCACGAGCTGGCCGCCGGCCTTCAGGTTGTCGACCGCGCTGCGGATCATGCCGCGCGGCGGCTCGTTGCGGATGTAGCGCGCCAGCCGCGCACCGGCACCGAGAAACGGGTTGCGCATCAGGCTCGCCCGCATGATGCAGATGCCGCGCGGCACGCGCGCGACGACGAGCAGCGCGTCCAGCATGCTCGGGTGGTTGGCGGCGATGATCAGGCCGGCATCGCGGCTCAGCACGTCGAGCGCGGTGTAGTCGATGCGCATCAGGCCGAGCCAGTTCGCACAGGCCCAGAAGCCGCGGTACACCGACGAGATCGCCGCGCGCCCGACGATCGTGCCCTGCCGGCGCGACAACATCGGATAGAGCGCCAGCGCAGCGAGATTCCAAGTCAGCGACATCGCTCCAAGGTGCAGCAGCAGCACGTAGAACAACACGCTCTGGAACAGACGCTTCACGACCGACAAAGGCAGCTCAGTCGCTGCTCGGCACGAGCTCGGCGGAGGTCGCGAGGATCCACGAGACGCCGAAGCCCATCGTCAGCGCCGAGTGGCGCCGCACCAGCGGACTGTCTTCGAAGACGGCGCCGCGCAGGCTGTCGTAGCGCACGAAGGCGCCGACCCAGGTGTTGCCGAAGCGGCGCGACGTGGCGGCCAGCGCCTGCCAGCCGGCGTAGCCGCCGTGCGCACGGTAGGCCGCACGCTCCGGTGTCGCGTAGGCCGCGTCGACGCCGTAGAAGTGCTCGTGGTACTTGCGATCGGCGAACAGCGGGCCGGTCAGCAGCCCCAGGTTCCAGCCCCCGGCGACGCCGGCGAGGTCGAGATTCAGGTGCGGCGAGAACGTCGTGCCGATGAACTCCGGCGAGCGCTGCAGCGTGACCGCCGCGCGCAGCGGCAGGCGCAGGTCGAGGCGCCAGCGGTTCTCGATCGAGCGGGCCAGCGTCAGGTTGAGATTCGGCCCGATCTCGCCGACCGCCGCCAGGTTCGGCATGCCCTCGCGCGCGGCGTTGTCGCGACTGCGCGTCGGCGTGGACGCGGCCACGCTCACATCGACCTTGACGCGCTGGGTGTCGAACAGCAGCGCGCGGGCGCCATCGCGATCGGCCTTGAGCCAAGTGCCGCGGTAGACGATGTAGGGCAGCGGCAGCAGGTAGCTGCGGCTCTGGTCGGAGCCGCGGTAGTCAGGCAGGCGCAGCCCGGCGACGCCGAGGCCGAGTTCCCACAGCGGCTTCTTGCTGCCGGGGTTCAGGCCCGCATCGACGTCCGGACCAGGCTCGATCGGCACCGCGCACGCGAGGCTGGTACCCAGCGCGAGCAGCGTCGCTGCGAAGAAGGTGCGAACGTTCATGCGGTGGTCGAGGTCGACGCGAAGCCGTGCGCCTCGATCTCGACCAGCAGGTCGGCGCGGCAGATGTCGGCTTGCAGGTAGATGGTGTCCAGTGCGGCGGCACTGTGGGCGCCGACGGCCTGCTCGAACACCTCGCGTACCACGGCCAGATCGGCGGGGCGGCGCACATAGACGGTGTAGGTCAGCGACTCGACCGGAAAGGCCACGCCGGCACGCTCGGCCGCGACCGCGCGCACCGCGGCGAGGTTGGTCAGGCTCTCCTCGGTCTGGCGGCGCACGTCGCCGATGTGCATCGTGGTGTGGCCGACGATGCTCGCGGTGCCCGAAATGAAGAGCACGGTGCGGTGCGCGCCGATGTCGGCGAGCGCGGCGCGCGAGAAGGTCGGGCTGCGCGGGCCGTAGGCGTCGGGATAGCGGTAGGCGCTGACCTGGCGCGGGTTCTCGATCGCCAGCGGCGGAATTCGGCCAGCCAGAAAGTACACGCGCAGCGGGCCGGTGTGCGTGCCCAGCGCGCAGGCCGCCGGCGAGCCTTCGAACGCGCTGCGGTGCGCCTCGATGAACGCCTGCTGGCGCCCGGCGTTGAACTGCCGGTAGCGCTCGGCGCCGCCGCCGTCGGCATTGATGCCCGGGAAGTAGTTCCACAGCCGCAGCAGGTGCGGGCTGCTGCTTTGAGCCAGCACATGGAACAGATCGGCGTAGGCGCGGTGCGCGGCCGCCTGCATGCCGGCGGCGTCATCGTCGCCCACCTCGGCGCAGCCGTACAACCACTCGCCATCGACGACGAAGCGCACGCAGCCGTGCCGATCGGTCGACCCGTCTTGAAACCAGACGTCGGGCGCCGCCCCCGCGGACGCCAGCACCAGCGCGCCGGCGTCCGGCCGCAGACGCCGGAAGATCGGCGGTTCATCAGCGGGGGTCGACGCGCGCGTCGCGTGCGAGACCGTCACGACGCCAGAACCTCGGCACCGCGGAGATCGGTGGATGGGGCGGTGGTCGCGGGGGTGTCGGAAGGCGTGTTCATGCGAGTGGGGCGAGGATCGGCCGCGCGCGTGGCACCCGAGTGAAAACGCGCGTCTGCCGGGCTGGCAAGACGCGCGGATTGTATCTGCTGGACCCGGCTGCGCTGTCGCGCGGAAAGCTCACTCCCCGAGGTAGGCGGCGCGCACTTTCGGGTCGTTCAGCAGCTGCTTGGCATCGCCGCTCATCGTGACCTCGCCCGAGTCCATCACATAACCGCGCGACGCGAGCTGCAACGCGCGGCTGGCGTTCTGCTCGACCAGCAGCACCGTCGTGCCGCGGCTGTGGATGTCGTTGACGACCTCGAAGATCTTGTCGACCATGATCGGCGACAGTCCCATCGACGGCTCGTCGAGCAGCAGCACCTTGGGCTGCGCCATCAGCGCGCGGCCCATCGCGAGCATCTGCTGCTCGCCGCCGGACATCGTGCCGGCGAGCTGGTTGCGGCGCTCCTTCAGGCGCGGGAAGATCGCAAACACCTTCTCGATGTCGAGCTCGATCTGCGCGTTGTCGGTGCGGATGAACGCACCCATCTGCAGGTTCTCGGTGATCGTCATGCGCGTGAAGGTGCCACGGCCCTCGGGCACCATCACCAGACCTTGCTTGACCAGATCCCATGGGCCCTGGCCGGTGATCGACTTGCCAAGGTACTCGATGTCGCCACCGGCCGAGGGCTGGATGCCGGTGATCGCCTTCAGCGTGGTCGTCTTGCCGGCGCCGTTCGCGCCGATCAGGCTGACGAGCTCGCCTTCGTGGACCTCGAAGGAAACGCCTTTGACGGCTTGGATGCCGCCGTAGGCGACCTTCAGGCCGGTCACCTTGAGCAATGTGTTTGCCATGTTCTCGCCCTCAGTGATTCTTGTGATCTGCACCGAGGTAGGCCTCGATCACCTTCTCGTTCTTCTGCACCTCGGCGGCGGTGCCTTCGGCGATCTGCTTGCCGTAGTCGAGCACCGTCAGGCGGTCGCACAGGCCCATCACGAGCTTGACGTCGTGCTCGATCAGCAGGATGGTGCGGCCGTCCTTGCGGATCGTGTCGATGAGCTGGCGCAGCACGATCTTCTCGCTCGCGTTCATGCCGGCGGCGGGCTCGTCGAGCGCGATCAGCTTCGGATCGGTGGCGAGTGCTCGCGCGATCTCCAGGCGCCGCTGGTCGCCGTAGCTCAGCGTGCGCGCCTTGTACTGCGCAAAGCGACCGATGCCGACGTAGTCGAGCAGCTCCTGCGCGCGCTTGGCGATCCCGGCCTCCTCGGCCTTGAAGCCGGCGGTGCGCAAGACCGCGCCGATCAGGCCCGAGCCGGTGCGCACATGGCGGCCGACCATCACGTTCTCGAGCGCCGTCATCTCGGCGAAGAGGCGGATGTTCTGGAACGTGCGTGCGATGCCGGCCTTCGCGACCTCGTGCACCGCCGTCGGCTGATACGGCTTGCCGCCGAGCTCGAACGAACCCGAGTCGGGTGTGTACAGGCCGGTCAGCACGTTGAAGAAAGTGGTCTTGCCGGCGCCGTTCGGGCCGATCAGGCCGTAGACCTGGCCCTTCATGATGGTGATGCCGACATCCGACAGCGCCTGCAAGCCGCCGAAGCGCTTCGAGACACCGCTGACCTTGAGAATGGTTTCGCTCATGCTGTGCTGCTCCTCATTTCGCGGTCGGCACGATGGACGTCACTTGCGGCGGTATCTGCTCGCCCGGCGTCAAGTTCAAATGCGGGTTGACGGGCAGCGAATCGGGCGTCACATCCTTGCCGTGTTCCGGCGAGGGCCACAGGCCGCGCGGGCGCGACAGCATGATGCCGATCATCGCCAGCGCGATCAGCAGCTGGCGCAGGATGGACGCATCGAGCCGCCCGCCGGTCATCTGCTGCAGCGGCGTGGCGATGTAGCGCAGCACCTCGGGCAGCGCCGACAGCAGCAGCGCGCCGACGATCACGCCGGGCAGGTGGCCGATGCCGCCGAGCACCACCATCGCGACGATCATCACCGACTCCTGCAGGCTGAACGACTCGGGCGAGATGAAGCCCTGGAAGCTCGCGAACATCGCGCCGGCGACGCCGCCGAAGGTCGCGCCCATGCCGAACGCGAGCAGCTTCAGATTTCGGGTGTTGATGCCCATCGCCTTGGCCGCGATCTCGTCCTCGCGGATCGCCATCCAGGCGCGGCCGATGCGGCTGCGCTCGAGGCGGTAGCACACGAGGATGCCGATCAGCACCAGCGCAAGGAACAGGTAGTAGTAGTTCGTGACCTTCGGGAAGTCGATGCCGAACAGCGTCTGGGTCTTGCCGAAGTGGATGCCGAACATCGAGATGTCGTCGATGCCGGTGATGCCCTTCGGGCCGTTGGTGATGTTGACCGGCGCGTCGAGGTTGTTCATGAACACGCGCACGATCTCGCCGAAGCCGAGCGTCACGATCGCGAGGTAGTCGCCGCGCAATTTGAGCGTCGGCGCGCCGAGCAGCACGCCGGCACCGCCGGCGAGCACCGCGCCGAGCGGGATGATCACCCACCACGGTGTGTGCAGCCCGTTCGGGAACATCGCCGCGATGCCGGGGAAGGTGTCGGTCAGCTGCGGCGAGGCGAGCAGGCCGAACATGTAGGCGCCGACGGCGTAGAACGCGACATAGCCCAGGTCGAGCAGCCCGGCGAAGCCGACGACGATGTTCAGGCCGAGCGCGAGCAGCACGTAGAGCAGCGCGACGTCGATGATGCGGACCCAGGCGTTGCCGAAGAACTGCACGAGCAGCGGCAGGATCAGCAGCCCGATGGCGACGATGGCGATGGTGAGCTTGTTGGTCTTCATGGTGTGCTCCGTTCAGGCCCGGTCCGCCACACGCTCGCCGAGCAGCCCCTGCGGGCGCACCGTCAGCACGAGGATGAGCACGATGAACGCGAAGATGTCCTGGTAGTTGCTGCCCAGCACGCCGCCGGTGATGGCGCCGATGTAGCCGGCCCCCAGCGACTCGATCAGGCCCAGCAGCACGCCGCCGAGCATCGCGCCGGCGAGGTTGCCGATGCCGCCGAACACCGCCGCGGTGAAGGCCTTCAGGCCGGGCAGGAAGCCCATCGTGTGCTGCACCGAACCGTAGTTCGCCGCGTACATCACGCCGGCCAGCGCCGCCAGTGCGGCGCCGATGATGAAGGTGGCCGAGATCACCTGGTCGGGCCGCACGCCCATCAGGCCGGCGACGCGCGGGTTCTCGGCGGTGGCGCGCATGGCACGCCCGAGCTTGGTCTTGTTGACGAGGTACATCAGCCCGCTGAGCGTGACCGCGGTGACGATCAGGATCATGATCTGCACGTTGTTGATCACCGCGCCGCCGACGTTGTAGGGCTCGCTCGGCAGCAGGATCGGGAAGGACTTGTAGGTCGGCTCCCAGATGATCATCGCCAGCGTCTGCAGCAGCAGGCTCATGCCCATCGCGGTGATCAGCGGTGCCAGGCGCGGCGCGTTGCGCAGCGGCCGGTAGGCGATCTTCTCGATGCTGTAATTGAGCGTGCAGCACACGATGATGGCCGCCACCAGCCCGATCAGCAGCAGCAGCCAGCCCGGCAGGCCGCTCTTGCCCAGCGCGGTGACGACGGTCCAGCTCGTCAGCGCGCCCACCATCAAGACCTCGCCGTGGGCAAAATTGATCAGGTTGATGATGCCGTAGACCATCGTGTAGCCCAGTGCCACCAGCGCGTACACGCTGCCGAGCACCAGACCGTTGATGATCTGCTGGATGAAGGTGTCCATGCGTTCTCTCTCCTGCAGTGCAGAGCTTGTTATCCGTGTCTCATCCAGTAGCAATATTCCGGCCACGGTTGGGCGGCGCCGGCCGGATCGTCGTGGGATCCGGCGCTGGCGCAGCGAATTCTAGGTTCGCGAAATCGGTGCCCCGACTCTGACTTTCCCGATGACAGGGCGGGCGATTGGTGCCAAGCAAAGCCTCGGTTAACGGGTCTTGGCAGCCTCTTCGTTGAGCCGGCGCAGCTCGCGCAGCTTCTCGCTGATACGGATTTCCAGGCCACGTTCAACCGGCGCATAGAAGTATGCTGGATCGACATCATCCGGCCAGTAGTTCTCACCGGCCGCAAAGCCGCCCGGTTCGTCGTGCGCGTAGCGGTAGCCGCGGCCGTAGTCCAGGCCCTTCATCAGTGCAGTCGGCGCATTCCGCAGACGCAGCGGCACCGCGCGGGTGCCGTCCTGCTTGACGAACGCAACCGCGGCCTTGTAGGCGGTGTAGACCGCGTTGCTCTTCGGGGCGACGGCGAGATAGACCACCGCCTGCGCCAGCGCAAGCTCGCCCTCGGGCGAACCGAGGCGCTCGTAGGTTTCGGCCGCGTCGAGCGTCAGGCGCAGCGCGCGCGGGTCGGCCAGGCCGATGTCCTCGCTGGCCATGCGCACCAGGCGGCGTGCCGCGTAGCGCGGGTCGACACCGCCATCGAGCATGCGCACGAACCAGTACAGCGCGGCGTCGGGGTCGCTGCCGCGCACCGCCTTGTGCAGCGCCGAGATCGTGTCGTAGAACTGCTCGCCACCCTTGTCGTAGCGGCGCAGCTGTTCGCCCAGCGCGTGCTCGAGCATAGCTTCGTCGATCTGCGACGCGCTGCCCGACATCGAGATCAGGTTTTCATACGCGTTCAGCAGGCGGCGCGCGTCGCCGTCGGCATAGGCGACCAGGCGATCGCGTGCCGCGGCCGTCAGCGGCGGCGCGGCGAGCAGCGCGGCGGCACGCCGCAACAGCTCGCGCAGGTCGTCCTCGCTCAGCGTCTTCAACACGTGCACGGTCGCGCGCGACAGCAGCGCCGAGTTCACCTCGAACGACGGGTTCTCGGTGGTCGCCCCGATGAATGTAAAGAGCCCCGATTCGACATGCGGCAGGAACGCGTCCTGCTGTGCCTTGTTGAAGCGGTGCACCTCGTCCACGAAGACCACCGTGCGGCGGTTCGTGTTGCGCGCGATCTGCGCGCGCTCGACGGCGTCGCGGATGTCCTTCACGCCGCCGAGCACGGCCGAGATCGCGATGAACTGCGCGTCGAAGGCCTGCGCCACCAGCAGCGCGAGCGTGGTCTTGCCGACACCCGGCGGGCCCCACAGGATCATCGAGTGCAGCCGGCCCGATTCGAACGCGGCGCGCAGCGGCTTGCCCGCGCCGAGCAGATGCTGCTGGCCGATCACGTCATCGAGCGTCTTTGGACGCAGCCGCTCGGCCAGCGGCGCGTGGATCTCGTCGTCGAGTGGCAGGCGGGGCTGGTCTGCGCTCACTGCTCGATCACGTCGGCGCCGGCTGGCGGCGTGAAGCGAAACGCATCGGGCGCGAAACTCACGCCGGCCGTGAACTGGCTGAACTGCAGCAGTGAGCGCTGATCGAACGCATCGACGATCTCGACCGCGGCGAGATCCTTGCCGCGAAAGCCGACACGCACGGATTTGAAGCTGCCATCCTTCAGCTTCGGATTCGCCTGCACCCAGTCGAGGCCGTCTTTTGCAGGGACGGCGACGAGGTCGAAATCCTTGTCGAGCGAGCCGCCCGCGAGCAGCGCCGCCGGCGTCGCGCCGAGGGCCGACGAGAACTTGCGCGAGCTGGCCTGGTTCAGGTCGGCATCAAAAATCCAGACCTTCTGGCCGTCGGCGACGATGAGCTGCTCGAACGGCTTCGCGTACGCGAAGCGAAAGCGGTTCGGCCGCGCGAACTCGAAGCTGCCGTTCGAGGTCTTCTTCTTCGCGCCGTCCGGCGAGGTCACGGTCTGCGTGAACTGCGCGCGACCGGTGTTCACGTCGCGGATGAAGGCGCGCAGCGTGTCGACCGCATCGGCATGCGCGGCCAAGGCCGCGAAGCCGAGCGCGAACGCGGCGATTGATTTGGCAAGAGCGCTACTTTTCATTCGGCGCGGACCGGGACGATCAGGTCGCGGTTGCCATTCGTGGACATGCTCGACACGAGCCCGGATTTCTCCATTTGTTCCAGCAGCCGCGCGGCCCGGTTGTAGCCGATGCGCAGGTGGCGCTGCACCAGCGAGATCGAGGCGCGCTTGTGCTGCAGCACGATCGCGACCGCGTTGTCGTACAGCGCGTCGCTCTCGCCGCCGCCGCCGATCACCCCGCCCTCGCCCGTGAGCACGTCGCCGCTGTCGCCGTCGAGCACGCCGCCTTCGAGAATGCCCTCGATGTAGTTCGGCTCGCCCTGCGTCTTCAGGTAGTCGACGACGCGATGCACCTCTTCGTCACTGACGAACGCGCCGTGCACGCGGATCGGCAGCCCCGTGCCCGAGGGCATGTAAAGCATGTCGCCCATGCCGAGCAAGGCCTCGGCGCCCATCTGGTCGAGGATGGTGCGCGAGTCGATCTTGCTGCTGACCTGGAACGACAGCCGCGTCGGGATGTTGGCCTTGATCAGGCCGGTGATCACGTCGACGCTGGGCCGCTGCGTCGCCAGGATCAGGTGGATGCCGCAGGCCCGTGCCTTCTGCGCCAGACGCGCGATCAGCTCCTCGATCTTCTTGCCGATGACCATCATCAGGTCGGCGAGCTCGTCGATCACGATCACGATGTTGGGCAGGCGCTCGAGTGGCTCGGGCTGCTCGGGCGTGAGGCTGAACGGGTTCGGGATCAGCTCTCCACGCTCGGCTGCATCGGCGATCTTCTTGTTGTAGCCGCCGAGGTTGCGCACCCCCATCTTGCTCATCAGCTTGTAGCGGCGCTCCATCTCGCCGACGCCCCAGTTGAGCGCGTTGGCGGCCAGCTTCATGTCCGTCACGACAGGGCACAGCAGGTGCGGGATGCCTTCGTAGACGCTCATTTCGAGCATCTTCGGGTCGATCAGGATCAGGCGCACGTCGCGCGCCTCGGCCTTGTACAGCAGGCTCAGGATCATCGCGTTGATACCGACCGACTTGCCCGAGCCGGTGGTGCCGGCGACCAGGCAGTGCGGCATCTTCGCCAGATCGGCGACGACCGGGTTGCCGACGATGTCCTTGCCCAGACCCATCGTGAGCTGCGAGGCCGCGTCGTTGTAAACCGTCGAGCCGAGGATCTCCGAGAGGCGGATGGTCTGGCGCTTCGGGTTCGGCAGCTCCAGCGCCATGGTCGTCTTGCCGGGGATGGTCTCGACGACGCGGATGCTGACCAGGCTCAGCGAACGTGCCAGATCCTTCGACAGATTCAGCACCTGCGAGCCCTTCACGCCGACCGCCGGCTCGATCTCGTAGCGCGTGATCACCGGGCCCGGCGAGGCCGCGACGACACGCACCTCGACACCGAAGTCCTTCAGCTTCTTCTCGATCAGCCGCGAAGTCATCTCGAGCGTGTCGGGCGACACGGTCTCGGTGCGCCCGGGCGCGGCGTCGAGCAGGTCGACCTGCGGCAGCTTGGTGTCGGCGAGTTCGCTGAACAGCGGCTTCTGGCGCTCCTTCACGACACGCGCGCTCTTCGGCACCTCGACCACCGAGGCCTCGATCACGATCGGCAGGTGATCCTCCTGCAAGCGGTGTTCGACATCGACGATGACCTCGCGCTCACGCAACGCCCTCTCGCCGACGCGCACGTCTTCGGCGCGCTCGATGCGTTCGACGCGCTTTTCGCGCAGCGACTCGACCCAGGCGCCGATGGCCTCGGCCAGCCGCAGCCATGAGAAACGCAGCGACAGGGCAATGCCCGCGACAAGCGCGGCGATCCAGAACACGCCGGAGCCGGCGAAGCCGAGCAGGTTCTGCGTCCACTGCCCCAGCGTGAAGCCGACGGCACCACCGGCGTGGCCCCCGGCGACGCGCCCTTCCCACTGGTACAGGCGCGTCCATTCGAGCGACGCGCTGGCGGCCAGCAACAGCACCAGACCGAGCCAGAACAACCACACCGGGCGCGACGCCGATGCCGGCACGTGCGGCGCGGCCGCATCGTCGCTGCGCAGCACGCGCGCGAGCGCGCCCAGCCAGGCGCGCAGCGCGACGGCCGCGGCCCACCAGACCGAGTAGCCGAACACGAAGTACGCGAAGTCGGAGAACCAGGCGCCGGCCACACCCGCCTTGTTGTTCAGCACGGCGCTCGCGCTGCCGGAGGTCGAAAACGCCGGGTCGGCCGCGCTGTGGGTGGCCAGTGCCAGCACAGCGAGCAGCCACAGCACGCCGGTGACAAGCAGCGTCAACTGCGCGCGCCAGCCGGCCGGCGAATGCACCGGCGCGCTGTCACGGCCGGGCGGCGTGCCGAGGGCGTTGGAGGCTCCGTCGGAGCGGAGCGAGCCGAGTGGAAAAGTCATCGGCGCATTGTGGCCGATCGGGCGAAACGACCGATCAGGAGGTCAGCTGTTCCTTGATGACCACCGAGCCGTTTTCCTGGGTCTGGATCATGCCGCGCTCTTCGAGGTCTTTCATGACGCGGCTGACCATCTCGCGCGACGCACCGACGACCTTGGCCAGATCCTGACGCGAGACCTTGTTGCGGATCACCTTGACCTCGCCCTCCATCTCGGCCATGTCGAGCAGCGTGCGGGCGACACGGCCGTAGACGTCGAGCAAGGCGAGCGATTCGATCTGGCGGTCGGCGCTGCGCAGGCGCTGCACCAGGCCGCGCATGATCGCGTACGACAGGCTGGAGTTCTCGGGCAGGCAGCGCGCGAACTCGGCGCGGCCCAGGATCAGCATGTCGGTCTG
>Ga0307508_10006143_pt1 | contig 11326 bp, 5 predicted proteins | sample 9_EM_MG_FD_203089 | JGI IMG/M metagenome (GOLD analysis project Ga0307508, IMG submission 203089) | Populus trichocarpa ectomycorrhiza microbial communities from riparian zone in the Pacific Northwest, United States - 9_EM | ecosystem: Host-associated > Plants > Roots > Unclassified | place...
TGATCGCCCGGCTGCACCACATTGCCGCCGAGCCGGCGCACCTGGCACACCAGCTCGGCTGGACCCCCAGCCATGTGCCGACGATCGACGACCTGCTGCTGGCCGCCAAACACCTGGGCCTGAAGGCCAAGCTGAGCCGCAGCCCCATCGATCGCCTCAACCTCGCGCCGCTTCCCGCACTGGCCCTGATGAACGACGGCCCAGATGCCACAAGAGCGGTCGTGCTCGCCCAATGCGACGGCCAGCGCGTGCTCTTCCAAGACCCTGGCGGCCGCCCGGTCATCGAGCCGCTGAGCGTGTTCGCCACCCACTGGAGCGGCCAACTCATCCTCGTCACCAGCCGTGCCGCACTGGCCGGCGCCTTGGCCAAGTTCGACTTCAGCTGGTTCATCCCCAGCATCGTCAAGTACCGCCGCCTGCTCGGCGAAGTGCTGCTGGTCTCCCTCTTCCTGCAGCTCTTTGCCCTGGTGAGCCCTCTCTTCCTGCAAATTGTGATGGACAAGGTGCTGGTCCACAAAGGCGCCTCCACGCTCGACGTGCTCGTCATCGGCCTGGTGGTCATCGTGCTCTTCGAGAGCGTGCTCACCACACTGCGCACCTACGTCTTCAGCCACACCACCAGCCGCATCGACGTCGAACTCGGCGCCCGCCTGTTCCGCCACCTGCTGCAGCTGCCCTTGGCCTACTTCCAGGCCCGCCGCGTCGGCGATTCCGTGGCCCGCGTGCGCGAACTCGAGAACATCCGCAGCTTCCTGACCGGCAACGCGCTGACGCTGGTGCTCGACGTCGTGTTCTCGGTGGTCTTCATCGCGGTGATGTTCATCTACAGCGTGCCGCTCACTCTCATCGTGCTGGTGAGCCTGCCGCTCTACGTGGGCCTGAGCCTCACGCTCGTTCCCATCCTGCGCGCCCGCCTGAACGAGAAGTTCGCCCGCGGGGCCGAGAACCAGTCCCTGCTGGTGGAGACCGTCACCGGCATCCAGACCGTGAAGGCCAGCGCGCTCGAGCCGGCAATAGCCAAACGCTGGGACGACCAGCTCGCCGCCTACGTCTCGGCCAGCTTCAAGACCAGCACGCTGGCCAGCTATGGCCACGAAGGCATCAACCTCATCGGCAAGCTGATCAACGCCGCCACCCTCTGGTACGGCGCCCACCTGGTGATGGACCAACAGCTCACCGTCGGCCAGTTCGTCGCCTTCAACATGTTCGCCCAGCGCGTCGCCCAGCCCATCATGCGCATGGCCCAGCTGTGGACCGACTTCCAGCAGACCGGCATCTCCATGGCCCGCCTGGGCGACATCCTCAACACCCGCACCGAAGTCCCCCCGACGGCCGCCGCCCAACTGCCCCCGCTCAAGGGCAAGATCCAGTTCGACCAGGTCACCTTCCGCTACCGCCCCGAAGCCCCGCCCGTGCTGCACGCCCTGAGCCTGGACGTCAAAGCCGGCGAGGTGATCGGCATCGTCGGCCGAAGCGGCTCCGGCAAGAGCACCCTCACCAAGCTCGTGCAGCGCCTGTACACCCCCGAGCAAGGCCGGGTGATGGTCGACGGCATCGACATCAGCCTCATCGACGCCGCTCAGCTAAGAAGGCAGATCGGTGTGGTGCTGCAGGAGAACCTGCTGTTCAACCGCAGCGTGCGCGAGAACATCGCCATCACCGACCCGGCCGCACCCATCGAAGCCGTGATGCACGCCGCCCAGCTGGCGGGAGCCCACGAGTTCATCAGCGAGCTGCCCGAGGGCTACGACACCGTGGTCGGCGAGCAGGGCAGCAGCCTCTCCGGCGGCCAGCGCCAACGCATCGCGATCGCTCGAGCCCTGTTCACCAACCCGCGCGTGCTGATCTTCGACGAGGCCACCAGTGCGCTCGACTACGAGAGCGAGGCCATCGTGCAACGCAACATGGCCAGCATCTGCAAGGGCCGCACCGTGATCATCATCGCCCACCGCCTGAGCAGCGTGCGCCAGGCCAACCGCATCATCGCGATGGACAAGGGGCGCATCGTCGAGCAAGGCAGCCACGACGAGCTGCTCAGGCAACCCGGGGGCCTGTACGCGCACCTGTGGGCTATGCAGGCGGGGGTGCCCGCATGAGCGCCCGGCCTACTTGCCCTGTGCCTTGCGCAGCAGTTCAACACCACGCTGGGTTTTGCCTTGCCCGCGTTCGGCGCGTAGCGCAAAACGTGCCTCGGCATCGAATTCAGCCAGCAGCTGCGTGGCCATTTCGTCGATCAGCCGGTTCACGCTGGTACCGCGGCGTTTGGACAATGCCTTCAGGCGTTCGTATTTGTCATCGGGCAGGCGAATGGTCAATGCACTCATGGTGTCACCTCGAGTTTGAGCAACTGAGCCGGCGTCAATGCCGCCAGCCCCGGGAACTTCAATTCGGCGGATCGCAGGTCGCGCAGGTTGTGCGTGACGATATGGCCTGCGCCCCCGGCGAGCGCCAGCTCGACCAAATGGTTGTCGCCTTCGTCTCGCAAGTTGGGGCGCCAACCGTAGTAGATGCGCGTCCAGCGGCAGGTTGCCAGAAAGATGTCCAGCAGCTCATCGCGCTCGGCGGCATTGAGGCGGCTCTTGGCAAACAAGGCATGGCGCGACAACACGTCTTCGTATTCAGCCAGCAAGGCCGCTGCCATCAAAGGGTGGAACCGCCCAGTCAAACACCCCTCGACCACCACGCAGGAGGGGCCGCGACCCAGGCAGGCGCCGACAAACACATTGGTGTCCAAGACGATCAGCATAGCCAAATGGTATCAAAAGTGCCACCAAACAGCCGCGCCTTCCCATGAGTTCAATCAGCACCATCTCCCGCCACCCCGTCATCGAACTGCTGGCGCGCTACAAGGCCATCTTCCGCGCCGCCTGGGCCGCGCGGCACGAACTGGCCGGCCCGAAGCGCATGGCCGACGAGACGGCTTTCCTGCCCGCCGCACTGAGCCTGCAAGAGACTCCTGCCCACCCCGCGCCCAGAAGGGTTGCCTGGGCCGTCTGTGCGCTCTTCGTGATCGCACTCGTGTGGTCCATCGTGGGCCAGATCGACATCGTGGCGGTGGCCCAAGGGCGCATCGTGGTCAGCGACAACACCAAGACCTTGCAGCCGCTGGAAACCAGCGTGGTCAAGCGGGTGCTGGTCAAGGACGGCGATGCCGTGCAGGCCGGCCAGGTGCTGGTCGAGCTGGACGCCACCAACGCCAGTGCCGATGGCGCCAGCGTGCAGGAGCAGCTGAACGCGATGGTGTCGGAGGAGCGCAGGACGACCGCCTTGCTGGCCGCACTGCGCACGGATCGGCCGCCGGTGCTGTCTCCCACCCCGACCCCTTCCCCTCCGTTCGGGCTGAGCCTGTCGAAGCCGGCGCAGGGCACGGCAATCCGCGATTCCGCCCAGCTCCAGGCCGAGTGGCAAGACATCACCGCCAAGCTCGCCAAACTGGACGCCGAGCATGTCCGGCGCCAAGCCGAGTTCGCGACCGTGCGCGAAACCATCGCCAAGCTCGAAGCGACGCTGCCGATCGTGAGACAGCGCGAGGCCGACTTCAAGGCCCTGTCGGACCAGGGCTTCATGGGGGCGCACGCCGGGCAAGACCGCATGCGTGAACGCATCGAGCAAGAGCGTGATCTGGCCACCCAGAAGGCCCGCATGACCGAGGCGCTGGCGGCATTGTCGGAGAGCGAGAACACGCGCCGTTCCTACGTTGCCGAGACGCAGCGCAGCCTGAGCGACCGCCAGGCGCAAGCCAGTTCCAAGCGCGAGCAACTCACCCAGGAGCGCAGCAAGGCCGAGCAGCGAACCCGCTTGACCCAGCTGACCGCGCCGGTGTCCGGCACGGTGCAGCAAGTGGCGGTGCACACCAACGGAGGCGTGGTCACGCCGGCCCAGGTGCTGATGGTCATCGTGCCCAAGGATGCCCACGTCACCGCCGAGGTGGTGATCGACAACAAGGACATCGGCTTCGTGAATGCGGGGCAGACGGCAGCCATCAAGCTGGAGACCTTCCCCTTCACGCGCTACGGCACGGTGGAAGCCCAGGTCAGCAGCGTGACGGCCGATGCGGTCAACGACGAGAAGCGCGGTGCCATCTTCCCGGCCACGCTCAGCTTGAGCCAGAACAGCATCGCGGTCGATGGCAAGCGCATCCGCCTGAGCCCGGGCATGAACGTGACGGCGGAGATCAAGACCGGCAAGCGCCGGGTCATCGAGTACCTGCTCAGCCCGGTGCAGACGGCCGTCAGCGAAAGCCTGGGGGAGCGGTGAGATGAGAGCTGCACCACCTCCGCTCGCCCTGAGCCTGTCGCAGGGCTTGGCGAGAACCGCACCGCCTCCGTTCGCCCTGAGCCTGTCGAAGCCCCACGCACTGCACACCCTGTCTGACATGCGCATCCTCGTCATCCATCAAAACTTCCCCGGCCAGTTCGGCCACCTGACCAAAGTCTGGTCGCAGCGCCCAGGCTGGGACGTGCGTGCCCTCGGCAGCGAAACCGCTCCCGGGCTGCCCGGCTTCGACAAGTTGCTGCGCTACAAGCTGGCGCGCAAGCCGCATCCTCAACAGCACGCCTACCTGAGACAGATGGAAGCAGCCACCTTGCACGGCCAGGCGACCGCAAGGGCCATGCTGCACCTCAGGCAGCAGGGCTTCACGCCCGATGTGATCGTGGCGCATCCGGGGTGGGGCGAGACGCTCTATGCCAAGGACGTGTATCCCGATGCCAGGCTCGTCCACCTGTGCGAGTGGTACTACAACGCCGAAGGCGCCGACCTGGGCTTCGACCCCGAGTTCCCGCTGAGCTTCGACGACAAGGCGCGCATCCGCACCTGGAATGCGTTGCACACGCTGAACCTCACCAACTGCGATGCGGCGATCAGCCCGACGCATTGGCAGAAGAGCCGGCACCCGGAGATCTTCCAGCCCAAGATCACGGTGCAGCATGAGGGCATTGACACCGAGGCGTTGGGGCCAAACCCGAAGGCCAGCATCACGACACCCAGCGGTGTGCTGCTCAAGGCGGGGGACCCGGTCATCACCTATGTGGCGCGTAACTTGGAGCCGTATCGGGGCTTCCACATCTTCATGCGGGCGCTGGAGCGCATTCAGAAAGCGCATCCCACTTGTCATGCGGTGATCGTGGGCGGGGACGGGGTGAGCTACGGACGCAAGCCCAAGGGCGCGCCAAACTGGCGCGAGCAGATGCTGCGCGATGTGAAGCTCGATCCAGCACGAACCCACTTCGTCGGCCGCTTGCCTTATGCGCAATACCTGCAGGTGTTGAAAGTGTCAGCGGCGCATGTGTACCTGAGCTACCCCTTCGTGCTGAGCTGGTCACTGCTCGAAGCCATGGCGTGTGGCGTGCCCATCATCGGCAGCGATACGCCACCGGTGCGCGAGGTGATTCGCGATGGCGAGAACGGCAGGTTGGCGGGGTTCTTCGATGTGCAGGCACTGGCGCAGACCACGGTGGAGATGCTCAACATCCGAAATGCACTGGTGCCGATGCGCAAACAGGCACGCGCGGATGCACAGGGCTACGGCCTCGATGCCGGTGTGGCGGGGTATGACCGCGCCATTGGCTGCATGCTCCCTGCACCCGCCCTCGCGCCGGCCGGTGACGGCCCGGCGGGGGACCATTCCACCCCTTCAACGGCCGACCCCATCGAATTCAACACCCGCGACCGAGAGCTGTTGCATCTTTTGTCCGCCGGTCATTCCACCGAACAGATCGCTGCCTTGCGGCACCGCAGCCCGTCTACTGTGCGCAACCAGCTTTCGGCGCTGTACCAAAAGCTCGGCGTCGCGCGGCGCACTGAAGCCGTGGCCAAGCTCTCGATGTTGAGCCAGCAGAAGTCGAAATCGTGACACTCGCAGCGGTTCGTGATGAAGATCGTGACAAAAACGGGACATTCGCCCTATTGCTATCGTGATACGTGATCGGATCAACTTGCGGGTTGCCAAAGCGCATGCTGGAAGGAAGAGGAACTGAATGTCGAGACAACCTGAACGTCAAGGGCAGCAGCAGATGCGTTATTCGCTTGGCGTGCGCGCTGCTGATACAGCCCTGCAGTTGCCGGCTTGCGTCGGTGTCGGGCGTGGGCAAAAGGCAAGGCTTGACCCCGACGCGTGCATCCGCAGGCAAGCGCGTATGGATGCGCAGCGCTACAGCATGGACGCCGGCGTATCTGGCTATGAGGGCGTATTGAGCGCCGCAAGTGAAGCCGATTAAAAATCTGCGCAAGCCCGGCCGGCCCAATCGAGATGACACATTCACAGATTCATGCTCTTGAAGGAGTGATGCAATGAGATTCACAGGCTTGCGCCTGCACATTCGCGGGGCCAGGACCCGTCTATTGAAAGGACTTGGGTCGCTCTGTGTAACTGGGCCAGGCAAAAAGCAAGGGGTGACCCCGGCCCACTTGGCATGGCTTGCCGCACCGTTGTTATTTGCCGTTCTGCCTGGTCCGGCGGTGGCCGGCTCGGCAGAGAGCTCAGGCCCCAGCATGTCGACTGGGATCGAGAGCACAAGCCCCAAAGTCACTTGCCCGCAAGGCGGTGCGCTGTACTTCCGGGTCGGTTCCCACCTCATCCGGGTTGAGGCAGACCGGTGGGAGCTTGGCATCCATGAGATCGAAAACGGCCCCAAAGCCCCGCATGGGCAAACGCTCGTTGCCTGCCGGTCGGCGCCACTGCAAGTAGTTCGGATGACTTTGATGGGGCCGAGCGAACGCGAATTTGCGCAGCGCCGATCGATCCGGCTGCTTGACGCCAGATCCGAGCACATGCGTGACATGCGCCAGGGTTTCCGGCCGCACGAGTCATCTTGCAAGCGAGGTGCCCATTGGACTTGGTGCGGCACGCCCACCACAATGAGCTTTGCAGAAGAGATAAGTCCCTGGACCGGCTTCAAGTTCGACGAGGACTTCTATCGAACCCCGAATGGTGAACCCTTCTTCCTCGATGTCTTGCCTGTATTGGGCACCGGACCGAGGGGTGTCTTCTACCGCTGGGATGCCACGCTTGCGATTGCCTATACGCCAGAGGCCTGCACGCGAGTAGGCCCGGATAAACACCTGTACTGCCACCCGATGCTCTACATCGAATCCGACAAGGATGTGCGGCAGCTGGTGCAAGGGCTGATCGATAAGACCCCTTCATCTACCCAACGTTGACTTACCCATACCAATGACAACTGCAAACTATGACCGCGGCGTCTGCCAAACGGCGGCAGGCACCTTCCAATTCACCGAAGCCCAGATCGCACACGTTCGCGAACTGTATGAGACGCAGATCACCAAGCCGAACGACACCGGTGCCGGCGTACCAATCTACGAGTTTCTGCTTGCTTGCATCAGCACCGTCGATGCCAGCGGAAAAATGGTGGCACGCGCTGACGTGGATCCGGCTGTCTATGCGTGGATCAGCGGCGCGGTCGAAGTCAACAGCGGAGTCGGCTTCTATGCCGACTACATTCGCGAGTACACCCGCGTTCAATATGAGTTGCGCGGCGGCAAGGGTGACGCCAACCTGCGAAACCAGCAGGCCTCGAACCAGATCGCGTTCAAGCTTGCTGAAGATGTGCTGCTCAACGCCAACTCGCTTCCGCGTACGCTGCCGAGCATCGTTGGGCTTGGAGCGATCGATGCAGGCGCAGCGGCTTCTCGGGTATTCAACGACGGAGCTGACTACGGGGTGAATGGAGACTACGCCGGCTGGGCTGGCACCGAGCTGTTCCCGTTCCTCAGTTCTTCGTCAACCTTCTATCAAGACTGGCTGCTGCAATCCGACACGGTCAGCGGCAAAGCCGGTGAAGAGCAACACAACTTCAAGCACGAACGCGGTACCTATGACCTGATTGCCTCAATCGAGGCACACAACAAGATCCAGAAAGCAGTTGGTCAAAAGAGCCCTGTGGAAGCACTGAAGAACCTATTCGGCTTCGGCAGCGCACCGATCGCAGATCGCGGCGACCTGGCCGACGCCACAACCGCCTTTTTCAACAACTACTACAAGATCAACACGGTGCACGTTGGCGAGTTCACCGTGTTCCGTCCCAATGTCATCACTGCTTTTTCGTCCACCGTGCAATTCAAGGTTGGCACGATGACCAGCGATTCGATGGTAGGCAAAGGCAGCGACGTGATCAATGCAGGGCGCGGCAATGATGCGATCAGCGTTTTCGACGGCAACTACAAGAATGGTGTTGTCGATGGTGGCGAGGGCACTGACACCCTGACGCTGAACAGCGCTGCGGGCACGATCAAGCTAGACGGTCGCAGCTTCAATGGTGCGCAGACAGACTTCACGTATCGATTCGTCTACAGCGGTTCGCAGAACTACTACAGCATTGAGAAGCTCATCATTCAGCAGATGGGGGCGGTCAAGCTTCAGATCGATAACGACGGTGGCACCCTCAAGGGCCTGGAGTCGATCGTGCTGAATGACAACGTGAACAATGAATTGGACGCGAGCTCCGATCGGAAGATTGTTGTCAAGAACCAAGGTGGCAATGTGAGTTCGGTGCAGTTGACGGGTGCTGAGAAGGCGTTCGTGCTGCAAGGTATTGCCAAGTTCATTGGCTCCAATGAGGGGGACGAGATCGAGGGCGGAGATCTTGCGAACGTTCTGCGCGGCAAGCAGGGCAATGACACTCTCAAGGGTGGTGGGGGTGTCGATGAGCTGTATGGCGACGAGAACGATGACCTGCTCAATGGCGGCCTCGGAAACGACCAGCTGAACGGCGGCGCAGGCGCCGACACCTACGAGGTTGGTGCCAACGAAGGCATCGACACGATCATCTCCAGCGACGCCGCCGACGTGCTCAAGCTCGCCGGCCGCACGCTGACCGGCATCGGCACTGTCAAGACCAGCGCCAACGGCGTCACCGTGTGGGTTGATGAGTCGGTGGCCACGGCACCGGTCATCTACATGCTCGACACCAACCGAGCCGAGCTGACGCTGGCCGGATCGGGCAGCACGGTGATCATCAAAGACTACCAATCCGGCGACCTGGGCATCACCGCCCCGGTGCCGACCCCGCCGGTGGTACCAGTCTCCCCACCCACGGCCGTCAACTTCGCGGCCAGCGACGCCGCGCAGCAATACGGCGCCTGGGCGAGAGCCGGCCGAGTCGAGGGCAGCTTCACCGACATCTCCGCCGGCATGTACCGGGTCGAAGGCAGCAAGGGCGCCGACGTCATGACCGGCGGCACCACGCTGGGCGGCGGCCAGGCCGGATTCAACGGCGTGGAGATCGTCGGCCGCGCAGGCGACGACCGCATCTTCGCGGTGGCCGAGCAGACCGAAGCGCAGGCGCTGGCGGGCACACCGGTGCTGGCCGCGCAAGAAGCACCGCAACTCGACGGTGGCCAGGGCAATGATTTCATCGTCGGCAGCAGCGCCGACGACCTGGCCTTCGGCGGGCAAGGCGACGACCGCATCATCACGGGTACCGGAAACGACATCGTGATGAGCGACGGCGACCTTGGCCCGTCCTTCAAGACACTGGCCGAACTCGGCCAGACCAGTGCCGTGATGACCGGCAGCAACGCCAACGGCATCGACGGTGCAGCCCGCTGGCGCAGCCTGAGCGGCGTGTCCAACGGCGAGTACACGCTGCGCGTCAAACGGCGCGACGGAACACCCAGCTCCGTGTACGTGCCCGACGGCCTGGTGTTCACCCAGCCCTACGGCAGCATCGACCCGCTGGCCAACATCAACCTGAGCGCCTTCGCGGCCGACACCCTGGGCACGCAGGTGTTGCCCGACAGCAGCACCTGGTACCAGTCGGTGGCCAGCCAATTCAACCTGCAACTGGGTACCTTCGATCTGGTGGTGAAAGGCAGCAGCCGCGACACCGGCAACGGCGGCTACGCCTACGACGCGAACGACCCCAACCCGCAGACCCGGCTGCTCGACAGCTTCAGCACCGCGGCGTACACCGGGCGCGACGTGATCGACACCGGCGCGGGCGACGACGTGGTGAACGCCGGTGGCGGCGACGACATCGTCTTCGCGGGCGCAGACAACGACGTGGTGGCCGGCTACCAGGGCAACGACATCCTCAACGGCGACGCCGGCAACGACCTGCTGTACGGCGACTACCTGGCCGGCAACAGCACCGCGCTGGTCGACAGCATCACCGGGCTCACCCGAGGGCAGACCGGCCTCGACGGCAGCCAGCACGGCAACGACATTCTCAACGGCGGCAGCGGCAACGACATGCTGGTCGGCGGCGGCGGCTCCGACCTGCTCAACGGCGGCGAAGACGACGACGAACTCAACGGCGACGAATACGGCCTGTCTGCGCAGTGGTCTGGCAACGACGTTCTCGATGGCGGTGCCGGCAACGACAAGCTGATCGGCGGTGCGCTCGACGATGACCTGCTAGGCGGTATCGGCGACGACGTGCTGTTCGGCGACGGCGAGATCGGCTATGTGGCTGCAGACGGGCACGGCAACGACCGGCTCGACGGCGGTGCCGGGGACGACCGGCTCTACGGTGGTGGCCGCGACGACGTGCTCGTGGGCGGCACCGGCAACGACCAGCTGATGGGCGACGACACCATCGACAAGGTGCCTGGGACCCTCCATGGCAACGACCAGCTCGACGGCGGCCTCGGAGATGACACGCTGATGGGCGGCGGGGGCAACGATGTCCTCAGCGGAGGCGACGGCAACGACTGGCTGTCCGGCGAGGACGAAGACGCGACCAATGCGACCTCCACGCTGACCGGCAACGACCAGCTCGATGGCGGCAGCGGCAGCGACACCCTGGTGGGCGGCAACGGCAACGACCAACTGCGCGGCGGCGATGGTGACGACATGCTGTTCGGCGGAGCCGGCAACGACACGCTGGAAGGCGGGGCCGGGCTGGACGCGATGTCCGGCGGTGCAGGCGACGACACCTACATCGTGCGCGCTGCAGACCTGGTCGCCGGCACGGTGGCTGAGACCATCGTCGACACGCAAGGCGCCAACAAGCTCGTCATCACGGATGGAAAGGTCACAGCCACCGGCAAGGGCGCGAACCCGACCGACCTCGTGGTCGTGATGGGCGGTGCCAGCCTGGTGATCCAGGACGGAATGCACGGCACGGTGGGCTCCTTCGAGATGCCCGACGGCAGCGAACAGACGCTCGCCTCGCTGCTGCGCGCGACGCTCACCGACAGCGTGAACCTGAGCACCACCGCCAGCTCGCGCTCGCTGGCCGGCGGCAAGATCGGCGACACGCTGAGCAGCAGCGACGGCCATGCACGGCTCGAAGGCGCCGGCGGCAACGACACCTACGACTGGGGCGGCGGCGGCATCACGATCGCGCTGCGCCAGGGCGACGGC
>Ga0307508_10006144_pt1 | contig 11325 bp, 15 predicted proteins | sample 9_EM_MG_FD_203089 | JGI IMG/M metagenome (GOLD analysis project Ga0307508, IMG submission 203089) | Populus trichocarpa ectomycorrhiza microbial communities from riparian zone in the Pacific Northwest, United States - 9_EM | ecosystem: Host-associated > Plants > Roots > Unclassified | place...
TTTTTTTCACGCACCGCCGAACGCGGGGCCGGTGGGGGCCCCCCCCCCCCCCCCCCCCCCCCCTACATTCGTAGAGTACATATCTACACGTCGGCACATTGCAGACGAAACGGGGGACAGAGGAAGGAAGGAAGACGCGCGCGCCATGTATGTACATTTCCAGAATAGATATATCAATTTCTCCACTGAAAAAAGAAAAGAAGGGGAAAAAAAGGAAAGAAGAAGAAAAGCAAATACATTCTTACAAGCGCGGCACCACCCCCTGCCCCCCCCCCCGTCACATCGCACCACATCACATCACATCACATCACATCACATCAGAGACGGGCCGACCGCACGGGGAACCGGCTGCCCTTCCTTTTCCGCTCCCGTCCGGGGGGTGTTCGTAGATATGTAGATATTAGATAAGTATCCCACCCCTCCATCTATCCATCCATCTATCTATCTATCTACATATCTATGTATGTGAATGTGAAGCCCTGCATGTATCCATAACATGCCGCTTCTTTCGTTTCCCTCCGCGTGTTTTGGCGGCGGTGGCGGCGGCACCTCTGGAGACACACATACGCACGCGCGCGGAAGGCGGGAGTCAGCCGCCCCCCGCCGCCGCGTCCGTGACGTGCACCTGGCCCATTGCCGCCCCGATGGGCGTCGCAGCGCCGCCTCCGCCTCCGCATCCGGCGCCGAGTGCGGTTTCGGCTCCCCCCGAGTCCGACGTGGCCGTCCTCCGTGAAACACTGCGCGTCACCCCCCCCCCCCCCCCCCCCCTCCGCGGCTTGGTCCGTGCATAGGCCCTTGCTGTTCCGTTCCGGTTTCCATCGCGCGCCCCAGCCGTAGATACATAGATACATACATCGTCGTATCATCTATCTACATAGCCCGTGCGGTTATGTATCGCGCACGGCCGTCACTCGTTCGCCCTAACCCGCCCGCCCCACGCCTCGAACGGCCGGTGCAGACGGGGGCGCGATAAGACCGACAGATAACGACGATGCTGCGGGGAGGGGGGCTTTCTGCCTTCTCGGACGGTTTCCCCCCCCTCCTCCTACATCGGCCAAGCCGCGCCAAGCAGACAGAACAATCCGCCCGGGATGCGCTGCGCTAGATGCGGAGCAGATACGCGGCCACCCCCCCCCCCTGCCCGTCGCATCCCGTGACCACCGACTATCTAGCTTTTTTCTTCCTTTTCTTGTCTTTTCTTTTCTTCCCGGAGCAATGACGTGACGGACAGGGAAGGTCGGCTGCTCGTCCGGCATTAAGCGATGCTGACTAGCCCTCTATCTATCTATCTATGGCACAGATACTTATGTAGAGTACATACTTTGCGTGCAGCTACCTACACAGGTAGTAGTTACATAATTAGAGACACCCCAACGCAGCGCCTTTCTTCTTCCCCCAACGACGACGACGGCGACGACGGTCCAGATTGCCCCGCGGGGATCGCGTAGCCGTTTTCTTCGTTTTTTCTCCCCCCCCCAGCGTGGGGCTGGAACTCTCTCCCTCGTGCTCGGTACGTGCAGATATGTATGTATGTACATATCTATGCATTGCTTTTTGGCACCGCACCGGACGCACAGCTCGTTGTTCGCCCGCCAGCTGCACATATCTCCTGCTACGCACCCCGCATGATGTATGTATGCATTGTATCTCTCCAGCGGCGAAGTGCAGTTGCAGACACCGAGGGGGGGGCCGTTGGCCCGCTTCGCAAGTCCGTCCGTCCGCACGCATGCCCGCCCGTGCGTTGTCGGTATACCGCGCGAGCTATATCCCGCCAACCGGCGTGGCGGGGATACATACATCATACATACACACATACATACGAAGCGCAGCAGAAGGGAGAGAGAGGGAAAGAGGGAAAGCGGGAGCGAGGGAAGACGGGAAGAACGGAAGAAGCATTTCGGTCCCAGCCATCGCATCGCACCGGTGAGTCAACTGGGGAGGCGTTGCTTTGCTTTTCCGCGTGTTTTGTCGCCCACCTTCCTCCGCAGACAGCAGCTCACGACCCCGCAGTCTCAGCACAAAAAAGGAAAAGAAAAAAAGAAAAAAAGGCAAAGTTAAAGTTAAAGTTGGATCTCGTCCACGTGTCTATGTATCAGCAACACGGCTGGCTGGCTGGCTGGCTGGCTGGCCCGTCCGAGCTTCCGCCAAACACACACGCGATGGACTGACTGTCCAGCCGGTCCATCTGTCGCTGTGTCCCCGCGCCAAGCATGTCGACGGGTGTCCGGCACGGTGCCGAGGCTGCGGCTGTCCGGAGCACCGGTTTCCCTCCCTCCCAGCCAAGCCGGTCCGAGGCGATCGTGGAGAGAGGACGTACAGATGCGGAGCGGAGAGATGCGGATGTCCGTCCGTCGGGCGCGGTTGCTTCCCCGCGTACTCTATCTGGCATGAGGTGGCAGAGCCCGTCCCGCCCGGCGGTCCGTATGCGGATGGGCGGGGGAACGGGGTATCTACTCGTCATCGTCGCCGTCGTCGTCGTCGTCGTCGCCGCGAAAAGCAAAAGAACGCCGCTCCACCGGTGGGATCGGCGGAGATGCGCGCTCCGTGGCCGCGTTCGAACGTGTCGACGTCAGCCTCGGAAGATCGTCCGCAGAAGAGGGTGGAGGACAGACATTCCGCGGCGATCGTCGCGGCGGACACGTCAACAATTATCTGTAGAAGAGCAGCAAGCGGATGCTTCCTCCCCTTCCCTCCGCGAGCAACACTCTTCTTCTCCTCTCGCGGCGGAACCGCGTCGAAACGGAGCAAAGGGACCCGCGCGTTTCCAGCCGCTGCGTTCGCCGCCGCCGCAGCTCCAAGCGTCTCGCGGGCCCAACTGCAGCTGCGCACCGGCGCTGGCTGCGGGCGTGTTGCGGACGGCTATTGGACGGCGACGAGCACGAGCGCGTATCTATGTAGTTAGTAGAGTCTGCGGGGAGTAGCAGCGACTGGCAGGGGTGGCGCCGCGCATTGCAGAATACATACATAGAGTAGAGGGCTGTCTACACGACACGGATGGCTCATGTATGTATGCTTGGCCCTGGATGGGCAGGGTCTGGCCCTGGACGGAGAGGGGGCGTGGGAGGAACGATGGAAGGGTGGTGGAATCGACGCTGGAAGGGGAGAGAGAGAAGGGAGAACACGGGGAGAAAGGGGAGAACACGGGGAGAACACGGGGAGAACACGGGGAGAACGAGAAGCGCGGGCCGTGCCGGTCGGCGTGGAGCGGTGTCCGCCGCCCGCCAGTTGGGGGGGCATGTAAGTACCGCAACGTGCTGTGCTGCGGATCGTCGCTGCGGGGTATATTATAGTACATACGTTGTTATAGTAGATTACGTAAGTGGCACTGCGACGCTCGCTGTTCCCCTTCCGGTATGGTGCCCGCTGTTCCGCTTCCGGCATGGTGCCCCACTGTTCTTTTTCTGGTGACGGCAGCATCCTCTCTCCCTCTCTCCCTCTCTCCCTCTCTCTCTTTCTCTCTCTCCTTTTCTCTCTGCACCGAACGAAACAAACGGCAAAGCAAAAAGCTCGCAATCCCGTGGAACTCGCTCATCCCGCAAAAAAGGAAGGACAAAAAAAACGAAAGAAAAACAAACAAAAACAAACAAAAGCACCACCACCACAACAACAACAACAGCAAAAACATATCTATACGCGCAACAACCGCCGCGGGCCAATCATGTCCCGAGATGGGCAGGATGGCCGGGTGACGGCGGGGGTGGTGGTGGTGGTGGTGTGCACCGCTCACCGGGGGGAGGAAGGGAGGGGGGGAGGTATGGCATCGTCGGTCAGTCGAGGACGAGAAGTCACCAGAATCCGCACGGGGCCCGCCCCTGTTGGAGGCGGTGGGTGCATGGGCCGCTGTGATTGGCGCTGGGCGGGTCGAGGGGCAGTGTGGATATTCCTGGGGAATTCGAGCACGAGGGGTGGGTGACACTTGGGCGATGTGGCGTCAGGCGGTGGTGTCGTGGAAGTGGACGGTGAGCTCGCTCGCTCGCCCGCTGGCCCGAAAGGAGACGCGGCAGGCGCAGTGCGGTACTCGGAGGCCGCTGGCAGCCCGCTCCGTACTCACCTCCGCCGCGCGGACCACGGACCATCACTCGCGGACGGCCGAAGCGCTCACTCGCGCCCACTCCGCCCCGGGTTGGCCGGAGGGTCGCATGCGATTAATGAATCATCATCATCAGCCCCGGGTTGGCCGGACGGACCGGGAAGCCAGACCGCGGCGCCGGAGGGGGAGCACGGCGAAGTCGCGATCCGCGGCCGGGCTGCGGACACTCCGTCGCGTCCGGAAGACAATCCATACGTGCACATTGCTCAATGCCCAGAGGCGATAGAGAGATAGATACGATGACGCGCCGCCTCGACAGCGCTGCAGCCGTGCGTGCGTGCGTGCGTGCGTGCGTAGATGCTCAGCTGTGCGTGCCGGTGTTCCTGCCTGCCTGCCTGCCTGCCTGCCCGCCTGCCCGGTGAGGCCTAGCCTGAGGCTTCGGAGGCAGGCCAGGTTCGTTCGCCTGACGGGATCACGGACGTTCACACGCATCCAGCTGTCCATCTACTCACATATACATCCATGCTGGCGCGAAGGACTGCCCCAGCGAGCGCGGGGTTCGTATCTATCTATCTATCCATCGAGATATCTCTCTGTCTCTCTCCGCCGCGGGAAACTGGGTGTTCGTCGGTCGCGGACGTGAGACATCGCAGCCCTGTCTCTCTCTCTCTCTCTCTCTCTCTCTCGCTCTTTCTTCATCCGCTCTCGCGAATCTTCAGCATCCAGATGCTCTATCCATGTACAACACCCACTCCGCGCGGGTAGAGTGCCTATGTAGGCAGGAGTCCACGTAGACGGAGATATCTACGCGGTTCTATCTGTCCATCCATGTCCACCACATCTGCCGCAACGAGCAAGCAGATGCGCACGCGCCTTTTTTTTTATTTATTTTTTATGGCTTCCTCTCCTCGCCCCGCTGAACTGAGTGCCCCCGATGTTTTACATGCGCCGAAAAGAAGGGAGGGTTTCATCCTCCACGGAGGGAGGGGTGCGACGCGAGAAGGGGTGGTGGTGGTGCGAGGGGGGTGCGATGCGGCTGGTCACAAAACGTTTGCGGAGGTGGAGAGTGTTGGGGGGCGATAATAGATAGGTCGAGGATCATTCCACTCGCACCACCTGGGCAGGGGAGAGATACATAGATAGCGTAAATAAACTGCACGGGCCGGGGGTGTCAGCACACTCAGAGTACATACTTCACACAACATACCGCCATCAGCACACACAGCCATCCCGCACACGAACGAACATGATCGCGCGGGCTGGATGGAGGCATGGCTCATGAGACGGGGCAAACAATTTGGTGGTGTTGGTGATGATGACGATGATGATGATGGGGAGGAGGCTTGTGTGGTCGTGCCGGAAACAGTCGCGCGACGACTATGTAATTGTCGCGGGGGGAACGGCAGAGGTTCTGTTCTTTCTCTTCGTTCTTTTTTTACTTTTTTTTACTTTTTTTTTACTTTTTTTTTATTTTTTATTTCATTTCCTCATTTCTCTAACAAGTATGTACTGTGGTTTTTTTTTTCTTTTCCTTCTCGGCGCGGCGCTGCGGGCGGTTGGCTGGCTGGCTGGCTGGGGCAGTGGGGAGGGCCTGCTGAGCCAGGTTGCGTGGGTTCAGTTCAGGTTGGCCGTGTTCCTTCAGGACGGAACGGCGAGCACTACATACATAGGGTAGGATACGACCGACAGGGCATGAGGAGAAGGATCCGGCACCTTGGAAAACCTCTTTGCAGGCTGCCGACACACATAGGCTATGTGCGCGGGAGACCGCATGGCATTCGTGCAAGGACGACGGGGAGGAGGAGAGGAAGAGGAGGAGAAAAGGAGGAGAAACCGCCGCATTTCGCTGTGGGGCGGGGCGGGAGATTAAAACGTTCGGGGCTCAGCGAACGGGCGAGCGCAAACAGCCCCACGAATCTGGCAGCGAAACGGATCAACTGCGAGGATGGGCGGGACCAGACAGCAGTGGTCGCGCACGCTAGGGTAGGAAGTGAGCGAGCGAGCGGTCGCAAGCCTAGACTTGTCTACTGTTCTGCGGCGCTCGTCGATAGACGCTGGTCTGGGCTGGATGGTGGCGATGGTGCTGGTGGTGCTGATTGGGGGGGGTGGCATCGGGGGGGCAGCCCCCAGGCCGGGGTGGCAGATTGATAGAGTAGCCGGATGGATGGATGATGGATGGGGGATGGATGGGCGATGGATGGATGGGGGATGGATGGATGGAGGGAGGGAGGGAGGCATTGTCTACATGACCACAATCCATGGCAGCTGTGCCGATCCAAAGGGTCCCACATCCTCGCCGGCGCTGTCCGTCATCCTCGAAGGCGCACACGGGGGCGCACGAGCATCAGCGGCGGCGGCAGTGGAGAGCGCACGGAGCAGTGGCGATGGAGAAGACGACGAGGTGGTTACTGCGGAGGGCGCTGCGGGAATGGGCGGCGGGAATGGGCGGCGGGTATTGTGAGTGTCGCAGACAGGCGGAGGGAGTGGTGGTGGTGGTGGTGGTGGTGGTGAACACGGAGGCGGAGGCGGCGGAGATGGTGGACGGCGGCGGTGGTGTATCGCCAACTCCACCATGCATTAGCACGAGTCTCCTCGCGCGACTAAAGAAGCACACGGCCCCCTTCTTGCCGTAACTCCATCCTCCCATCTCGACTCCTCCGACTCCCCCCGTCATCTCTTCCCGCGCACTCAACCCTCCCCTCGTCCCCTGTTTCCTTTCCTCCTTACCTACCCCCCCCAACTCCCCTCCTCCTCCTCTCCTCCCCGTCGTGTCATTGTTTATCCTTCTCTCCGCGAAGGTGAAGAGAGAGAGAGAGAGAGAGAGAGAGAGAGCGAGAGAGAGAGAGCGAGCAGCCGGAACCGCGACGTTTCTACACCTCCATCCCCCCGTTACGACCCACGCCACGCCATCCCGCAACAACAACAACAACCCCTCCCCAACTCTTCCGATCGACGAGCCGTTTACTCAGCTTGCACCTCGTCACCCGACCTCCTCATCCATCCTCCACCATCACCATCATCATCGCTATCCCCCCCCACCCTCCGAGAATCGTCCATCCACTACGACTAACTGTCATCCTCCTCGGTGCGATCATCCCCCCCCACCACGCCAACCGGAAGAGAGCTGCATTTCGCCCCAGGTGTTTCGACGCTTTCCATTCTAATCGCCCTCGGAGCGATCTGATCTTCTGGGCGAATTAGAAGAGCTGGTGTGTGTGGTGCGTGCGTGTGCGCGTGTGTGGTGTCTGCTTCCTGTTCCCTTCTGTTCGTCCGTACTTATTCAGCCTCGCTCCGGAAGCTCTGTTCGTCACCATCACCGTCTGTCTCGCGCTATTGCTCGGAAGAACCACTGCTCCCACTCTCACTACTACTTCTGCTACCCAACTGCTCTTCCCTCACATTCTTTCGGTCGGTGTGCCTCGTGAAACAATTGGCCTCACGCGTTCATTCCTTAGTGTGGTGAGTTTCTGACGCATGCCCTGTCCTCTCCTGCCCTGCCCTGCCCTGTCTCCGTCCAGCACGCCTGGATCGTCTCGATTATATATGCTCTTCCTCTCCCCTGACCCTCCCATCTCGTAGCCCATTCGCTCTTGTATGCCGGTAGCAACAAGTCTTCCTCATGCTGAATGTCCGCTCTTAGGAACATTACTAGTCCCTGCTGACGCTTCCGCCTTCCGGACCGTCATCCTCTCCCCAACCGGACACAAAACAATAAATAAATAAATAAATAAAAAACCCAAGTTTCGCGGACGGCAGTTTTCCGCTCCCAATTTTCTCTCTCCGAAACCCCCCCTTCAGCAACACTCTCCGCATACATATGTGTTGATGGCAACCATGGAATCAGAAGACGGCCAATTATTCATCAAGCGGATTGTGCACTTCGTACGGACGCACGAAAAGGCGCTCGCAAACGCGCTCCAAGCCCAGCAGCGCCGGCAGCCTGTGAGGCGCGGCAGCGATATCCCGGGCTCGCCCAGGACGCCGGTCGGCACCGCTCGTGAGCCCAGCTCCGGGTCCGCTGCGAGCAGCCTCGCGTCCGCGCTTACCCTTCCCTTTACCTCGCAGTCTTTGAAGCCGGCCCAGCTGGCTCTGACTCCGCATCATCTGTACTACCTCCTCAGCCGATTCGAGGAACTCAACATCGCAGTGGGTCCTATGGGTGTTCGTTTGGAGAATATCCATGCCGAAGCCTCGCCTGCCAATTATGTCTCGTTCCTGCGCGACTCCTCCACCCGGAGGAACCGGTCCTCGGACAGCCTCTCGATCCACTCGGTGTCCAGCGTTAGGAGCGTCATGTCCGGCATGTCTAGCATCTGGTCCAACTTTGGCTTCGGCCCCTCGGTCGCGGCTCGCAACGAAAAGGCCAAGGCTGCGCTCGGGGCGGACCTGAAGTACTTGTACTCGTCGTTCACCAAGGTGCCCTGTCTGAAGCTGGCACCCGACCGGAAGGCACGCCTCGTCGAGGGGTTCGAAGAGTTCCCGTTCGACACTGCCGTGCCGTTGCTGGCCTTCAAGAATGTCAGCGCTCTGGAGATCTGTGACATCGATATCAGGCAATTCTTTGGCTGGGATCGGATGGCAGAACAGCTCAATAGTTTGGTGGTCAAGAGGGCCGGCATCGAGGACCCCGCAGAGTTGCTGATATCCATCGTGCTCGACGACACGGACCGTCGGCGAAGGAGGTCCGCCAAAACCCAGTCGTCGCCCATCGGACAATCCCCCGCGGACGCCGGTACCCCGTCATCCGCTCCCCCGTCGCCGTCGTCCGGTCCTCCGTCGCGGTCGGCGGTCGCCGGCGCCCACGCTGCCAGTGCTCCTGCCGGACACTACCACAACATGTCGCGAGCGCCTTCGGAATCTTCGCGCTCCAGCTCAAAGAACCGCCCGAGGAGCAGCTCGCCGTGCAAATCGTCGAGCCGACCAACATCCCAGCGCATGCGACGGTCGGGTTCCGGCAGCAGCCACTCGTCGGCCGCTTCCACAGTCCTGCCGTCACCCGTCAGCCTGCCAGCCAACAAATGGAGGATGCTACGACATTTGTCGCTGTCCGACAACGGGCTGCATTCCATCACGACCGCTGCACTGGTGCCGCTAGCGGGTTCTCTGACGTCCCTCGACTTGTCCAACAACCTGTTCGCCGCAGTCCCCGAGAGTCTTTCCATTCTGTCCAATCTCCGTTTGTTGAATTTGGCGGGCAACATGATCAATTCCCTGCATTCTCTGACCCGCAGCCCGCTGCCCGCCATCACCTCACTCAACCTTCGCGCCAACCGACTGTCGTCGATCGCTGGCATCGAACGGGCCTTGACCCTGGAACGCCTCGATCTGCGGCAGAACGGGCTTACCGACCCGACCGAGCTCGCACGACTGACGTCTGCGCCCAACTTCACCGCCGTATGGGTGGCTGCCAACCCCTTCACCAAGACGCATCCTTCGTACAGGATCACAATCTTCAACCTGTTTAGGAGTACCCCTGGTTACACGGACGATGTTCTGTTGGATTCCCAAGGTCCTGGAATGATGGAGAAGCGGAGTCTGGTCGAGAGGGCTGCGGAAGCGCCCAGCGTCCCGGTCGTCAGAGTCCCCAAGCAGCAGCCGGTCACGGTGCATCAAGTCATGCCGCTGGATTCCAACAAGAAGAAGGACAACAGGACCGACGAGAAGCCGATCCCCACCGCCGAAGTTGCCCGAGCGAAACGGAAGACGGGCAGGCGGAGAGTGGTCGAGCTCAACCGCGAGGACAGTAACAATAATCTCAGCGGCAGCGGGGCAGATGCACAACCGGTGCGCACGCTGGTACGCTCTCCAACCAACCCTGCCCGCACACAACCCCTCTCGAACAAGAAGCAGCAGCAGCAGCAGCAGCACCGCATCGATATCGAGGCGACGGCACTGGAGGACGCATCTTCGGGAGCCGAATCGTCGCCGCCACCCTCGCTGCCAAACGACCATGTGGACTGGTCGATCCGCGGAGACGAGTATCGACGTAAAGTCGAGGCTCTCAAGAACGAGGTCGGCAGCGGATGGTTGAGTGTTCTCAGCGAGGAGGGATTGTCGTTAGCATCGACAAGAAAAGCTTCGCCCTCAGCTCCTGCACGGTAGAGATGCGATATGTCTACATACTACGGCGTTTACGACCCTTTCATCCTTCCGAAGACTGCCCCCCTTATTCCTTCTAAACTTCTCGTCTGTAGCATATATCATTACTTGTTTTCTTTTTTTTCCTCCTTTTTTTTTTTTTTTTGTTGGGAGTTTTCCCAACATTTTTCTCACTTTTATTTTTATTTCCACTTTTTTTTATTTTTATTTTTTTTTCTATTTCACATGGGGCAGGAGTTGTGGTTTGCTTTGTCGTTGCACGTCTCTTCTCGCTTTGGTTTTTGTGAAGCATTTACGATCGTCTCTTTTACACGCACGCTTTTCGTCAAGTTTATTTTATTTTTCTTTTCTGCATCGTAGGTTGCAGTTTTTTTTAGTTTTTTTTTGTCTAGTGATGAAGCGAGTCGGGGTTTGTATTTTTCACAAAGAGGGAGCGGAGAAATGTTGTGTTGGCGTTGTTCTGGGGTGTGCGGAAAAAAATGGGTGGGTTATATGCGGATGATTGGTTATTGGAGGCGAGGGGGGGAGGTGTTGAATGGAAAATCTGCCTTTTGATCTTTTCCTTTGGGATGCTTGACTGTCTGCTGTGATGGATCGAACGAATGGATACTGGATATCTATCTGTTGTTTCTGTTGGGGGCCGGCGGCACCGATCGATACCTACACGAGTTATTGTTTGAGACACCAAGTGCAGATGTGGTGCACCGGTGGCACTGGTGCGTCGCGCACACGCCGTAGATACGTAGAACTCTACCCTGGGTCTGCCTACCGATCGAACGCAGCCTCGTTCCTCCGTCCTCCTTCCACTGGATTCCTCCATTCTCCGATTTGTGTCCATCTGGATACATATGCGGGTTGGTGGTGGTGGTGGTGTGCGCCAGGAGTGCGCAGATTTGCTTGCGCGTAAGGCTTCCTGGGGGAGAGGGGGCTTTTCGTTCGCATTGGCGGACGCTCCCGCCTGGCTTGGTTGGTGGGGGGCCACGGACGGACGAGGCGCTATCTAACTGAATGGGGAGTGGGGATAGATATCATAGATACATATTCCATTTCCTGTTGGTGGTTCCTATTTCTATGCATGTTCTGCACGTACATATAGAAGATATCTACCGCTTTTGGGGGGGGGGGGGGGGGGGGGGGGGGGGGGGGGGGGGGGGGGGGGGGGGGGGGGGGGGGGGGGGGGGGGGGGGGGGGGGGGT
>Ga0307508_10006146_pt1 | contig 11324 bp, 11 predicted proteins | sample 9_EM_MG_FD_203089 | JGI IMG/M metagenome (GOLD analysis project Ga0307508, IMG submission 203089) | Populus trichocarpa ectomycorrhiza microbial communities from riparian zone in the Pacific Northwest, United States - 9_EM | ecosystem: Host-associated > Plants > Roots > Unclassified | place...
GTGGTTGCTGAATCGCAAGCATCGTGCCCATCCGCTGGAGAGCTGTCTGAACGAAGGTTGCCATACGAGTAGAGGGGAATCTAGAAGCGGATTGGTAGTTGGGGTTGAGTGTGGTTGCACGTTGTTTCGGTCTCTCTGAAACCTAGATGTAACTCACGCGGCGAATGTTATAGACCACGGTAACCATATATCCTCATCGAGGCTCTTGCAGGAACAAAGCCACGCAGATATGCAGTTCGACTTAATTCCTGGGTTTTGGGGTGAAGTTATTCCCTTGACACAAGACAAGACCCAACTTCGGAGATATGTTTGCCATCTTCAGAAATATCCCGATCAGAGCCAACAGAATCACAACTCATCCTTCATGCAAGGGCAAACATTGAACTTCAACTGGCTGGTCCGATGGCAGAAAATGCAAATGTATTCATCAGCTTTGTAGCCCGAATAAACACGACCAAATATCCCACTTTCACCAGTTTGCCCATCGCTCCTACAGTAATATATTCTGATACGGTGCTGTCGCATAGATGCCAGTGAGTCAATATATGTCAGTCTTTTTCATATGAATACTAACATACCGCCCAAGGATGTCGCCATTACCCCTTTCAACAAGCCATTTTTCACTGAACTCCACGCATTGTTTGCGTTGCACCTCCCGCACCATGACCTCAAATCATACTCCCTTGTCTCTCGCGCCTTCAATAGGGAGGCGAATCGCGTTCTATGGCGTTCTGTGCGAGTACTGGCCCATTACTGGCGGCGGCGTGGAGTCATCGAAGGGTTTGTTCAGGCATTGGTACGGGATTCAGTGCGGGCGGCTTGCGTTCTCCGCGTCAACTTCATAAACGACGTCAGAGACTATGATAGCATGTTTCCGGCCAACCCTACCGAAAGGCACTGGAATTCCTTGGAAGAAGCTTTCCGCTTGCTCATTCGCCTCAAAAGCATTGGGTTAACGATCCATAACGGATATTGCTCATCCGCCCCATATGATCCAACATATCCTGAGCAATTTCTTAACATTATTGCCAGTGTGTTTGCTGCGTCCCCATTAGTGGCCTTTGACGCTTGCCTTCCTCTTTATCGATTTCTGCAATTCTGCCAGTTATGGCCTACTGTGGTCACACTGCGCTTCGGAAACATATCCAGAGCTGATCTGGTCGGTCTCCCTCCTGAGGCTTTGCCGCAGCTTCGTCACGCAGAATTGGATTTAGGGTCGATGCGTCATATTATTCGAGGGCGACCTATAGAGACGCTCTATCAATTCCTACCGCATTCGGAATTTTTTGAGTACGGTTCAAATGACTTCGAATGGGTTGCGGAAAGTATTCGATGTTGTAAAACTCTCCTTAGGGCCCGCGCCTACGGCGTGTCCAAAAACGTGGAACACTCCCCCACGCTGTTGCCATTGCTGGTCCACGACAATCTGCGCGAGTTGGAATTTCGCGTTATCCTCCTGAAGCCTCCCTGGCTCGGAACGGACGACGATAGGTTGGGTTGGCTGTTAACGCGTGAGGCAATACAAACTCTACCGCCTGGAGTCCTGGCGCGTTTTCCCAAACTAGAAACCCTTCGGATCATCTTATATGGGCGGACCTTTGGCAGCGCCACTGAGAGTGTGGACGACGAGTGTATGGGACGTGTAGCGAACTGGTTGGCGAGACGTCTCACTTCAGAAACTAGCACTGCCCTCAATTGCGTCGAAATACACTACTGCGAGTGCTCACATTTTATTCGGGATTACGCGAGCCTTAGCTTTCTGGCTACATGCCGTGAAAGCCACTGGGACGTCAAGTTCTCACGAAACAAGGCTCTCATCTGCACCCGCATTGATGATGTGTGCTAATGGTACTCGGATGAGGTGAAGCGGCCTTGTTTTCGTCAACTGTCTTTGTTGTTCATATGTGGACCCCTGGCCAGATATAGCACATCCATTTAGGACTGGGGACCTATTTTGCAGTATAGTTGTTAACTGACTAGCCCCATATCTTACTACCGCTGGGAACATGTACCCCAGTCTGTCGTATACCGAAGCACAGACCCGTGTCATTTTTTCTACTCGACATTGCAACAACACCGTCCTGGTTAGATTTCCACTTCCTAGTTGGCTGACTGTGGATGGCATGAGCTGCCCATGAACGGACACGTTTTTCCACATGGAGTATGGAGATTTTGCGTAGCGGGCGTCGGTTCGAGCTTGGCTTGACACGGGTACGAGATTGTTCCCTGCACGGTTATATGTACTGCCTACAACGATGAGAGACTCTAGCTGTTTTGGATTACGCTGGATGATAGGAACGTAAGTGAGTAGCACGGTCAAGGGGGATGTTAAGAGGTCATTCAACAGTAATAGAGCCCACATTAAGCATACAATTCTTTGTGACTTTGGTTTGAATGCGCGGCGCGAGCATAGCTCTGAAAGTATCAAGTCACAACCGGTGACTGCTCCATCAAGTCTAGTTGGGCGCTCAGATCGACGAGAGTTACTAAGACATGCAGGTATCATCATCCTAGACGGCTGCACTTATCAGCTTTGTATGCCTTGATAAATTTCAGACCGGGTTAAATATCTAGGCGAGGTCGATTTGATTTCAATGAGACAATCACGGCTTAGCAGCAGGCCCTCTGTCTCACCCCAGATGAGAGACGAGCCTGCTGCTGCTTGGCTGGCAATTGTTTCATCAAAATCGACCCGGTTCAAGCTAGATTCGTGGAAGTTTCCGGAGTTATTAAGATGTCCGGCCTCGAATTGGGTTCACCAGGCACTCGAGTCGACTTTGCAGGGAGATTCCGAGACTATGTAAGATACAGTGTGCACATAAGTTTATCCAGTTGCTCATCTGCGGTGATGCAGACAGTCCACTGCTGAGTCACCTAAATCAACCGCCAGACCAACGGCGTGAGCACAGGCCCAGACGCTTGAGCGCGTTTCGGGAAGAGGTTGTTGTGACGTCATCAGTGAGACGTTAGTGAGATTGAAGCATATGGTCGTAGCCAGTCGACTGCTTCACTACCTAAATGTTCAAACAGGCTTTGGAGAGGAATTGCGTCCAACATGCAACATTCTAGTGTTGTTGTGTCGCTTAAGCAACGTCGGGCCGTATTGAGCAAATGTGAATCGTGGTGTGTTTGTTTATTTATATTGACTGTGGCTCCGACTTGTATCTCGTGTCTCGTGTGCAGCAGCCCATCCAACAGTGACGGCATGGCAAGAACTGCCATGAAAGGCCAATCCCGAGTCGTCGCTACAACACTGAGGCACAGTTGTCCGAATCTCCTCGCATGCTGCCCTCGCAGTGTTCGACGATTCAATCACCACCCGTTGTGCCTCAATAAGTAGCGTTGCCGGTGACCGATAAAGCTGGACTATTGCATCTTTGTTTACTGTCTGGCATTCCCTGCGTCGATTGAGACTACCACCTTTGTTCATCCAAAAAAGTCAACGGCTGAGACATTTAATACTGGGGGCTGGCTCAAGGGGCGGTTTTGACATTCTTTCCTTGTTAGCAAGTGCGGATTCATTAGGGCGGAGCTAGAAGTCAGAGCGGCGCGAGCTGCCAATCTCTATCAGCGGCCAATCGTGGAAGATCAAATGCGTTTGCATGACAAGCTTTGCGACTATAAGTGTATCATTGGGAAGCACACAGCTGCCGCCGCTTTGGCAGGTTCAGTTAAGTTGCATTATTAAAAACTGGCGCAACGGACAACGCGATGGTATTGCACAACAGGGAACACCAAGACACTCTACTACCATACCTATGGACACGACATCATCGGTTGCCGCGGAGCGCAAGATATACATATCAGTGGGGGCTTACAATAACACGGGAACCAAGACAAAAGTAGGAAACGGCGGTAATATAGTTTGTCATCTACCGCTGTTATGTTTGCAGCATAGGACGTAAAAGAAGACTGAATGGCGCGAGGCCGTAAGGGAGAAAGAGAAAAGCCTATGATGTCCATGCAAACAACGGTCGCTTGCAAGTCGGCGTGAAGGGCAGTTAAGGCGCGCACGCGCGCCGTGCCCAGGGATGATTCAAGCATAAGCCGGGCAACTACGCCGAGCGCTCACCACGGAGGCGACGAGCGAGGGCGAGGTCCTTGGGTTGACTGTAAAGGGGAAATGAGTCATTACCTAGAGTTGCACATATTGAGAAGATGGCGTACATCGTGACACGCTTAGCATGAATGGCGGCCAAGTTAGTATCTTCGAAGAGGGACACGAGGTAGGCTGGACGTGGGACACATGTAAATACAGAAACCAGCGATCCGACACATCGTAAAATACACTCACCCTCGCTAGCCTCCTGAAGGGCAAGGACGGCAGAGGACTGGAAACGAAGGTCCGTCTGATGACACATAACATTAATGACCTGCAGAGATATCACGCTGATGATCGTAGCTTGCCTTGAAGTCCTGCGCGATTTCACGGACGAGGCGCTGGAAGGGGAGCTTGCGAATAAGGAGATCCGTGCTCTTCTGGTACTTGCGGATTTCACGGAGAGCGACGGTACCAGGCCGGAAGCGGTGAGGCTTCTTGACACCACCAGCCGAGACCTATCCATACATCGGAATACATCGGGATGTCCGAAATACGGGTAAATAAGGAGACCGATAAATAAAAAATTCGCGCAGGGTTGCTCAACGTAACACACGACTTACGGGGGCGGACTTCTTAGCAGCCTGCTTAGTGGAAAGCTGCTTTCGTGGGGCTTTGCCGCCAGTAGACTTGCGAGCGGTTTGCTGATTAAGCACCAGGACAAAATTACCAAATTAGGAAGTCGTCGACGACGAGCGACCATGCAATGTCAGCGAGCGCGAAACAAAGCATGTAGCGATGTTCCAGCAAGTCATCCGTGCAATTTTCGTGCAAGAGGTGAAATGTAAAAAGAAAGAAAATCGAGTCAGAACGTCGTACAACCTTGTGCCGCCACGCTGGCAACGCTCCAGAACCCTTTTGGAGAGCCTGGAGAGTCGTAGATGCGTTGTAGATCAAGTACGAACCTTGGTGCGGGCCATCTGGGTAGTTTCTTACTTGTTTGTGACACGGAAAGCTGGGTTTGGCGCTGGTAATACGACCACTATGAAAAAAGGGGCCTGATGGAGGTGGTTGGTAAGAGAGGAAGAGTGCTGAAGGGATCGTTGGTATTTGTGACATGACTTGTAGCCTCTAAGCGCCGCCCCCTCCCCCATTTCCTCAGCACAGATCCGTAACCAAGTCCCCAACCCCAACAGAGACCCCGGGCACCCCCGGCTGAGCGAAGACTCCTGACACCCTCATTGCATTATCGGCGCTTAAAATGCAAACTTCCACGGTACAAGGTCGTTTGAGCGACACTAAATCCGACATGTCTAAAATCACTCAATAATTCTCGCCTGCACTCTTTCTGGGTCTTCAAAGCCACGCTACAGCATCCAGGAGCCTAAAACGCGGAGTGTGAACAAGAAAATTGGTCAAAGAGTTATTTCCTTAACAGGCGATTACTTAGTGTCGGCATGTCGAGCCACGCTGTGTGCATGCGATGTGAGCAGATATACGTGACGTGTTACACGCGGGAAATGAACGCGGTATGAGTCACATCGGCGGCAGTGGATTTCTTAGTTCAAACAATTATATTTGTCGCGCCGATCACACGATTACATCGTGCACAACCTACCAACCAACCAAATGAATTTGCCTAGCCCGTAGACAACTGATGCTGCGCTTCGGAAGGAGGCTTTGTCGCCCTAGCTTTTGCGCTGGCACGGGCCTGGGCCACGAGTTTAGCGATTTCAGCCTTATTTTCTTGCTATTGAAAACGTCGATCAGCAATGGATCAGCGAGAACACCCCACAGTTCCGCGTGCCATGGAAATGGCGATTGAGAGGCGGAACTTAGGCCAGATGAACAACTTACGAGATATTTTTTCTCGTCCAGCGTGTCGCCTTCCCTTTCCTTTCTCTTCTTCTCGATGAGCGCCGCGTCACGAACGTTCATTATCTTCTCCCATGCACGAAGCTTCCTCCGAATAGAAGAGAGTGTATCGCGTGGTCCCTCGGTGTCCAACGAGGCATTGTGAAAGGCGATCCACCTGTCGTACCTTCTCTCTTGCTTCTTCCGATCCCCGTCTGTTGGTAGCCCATGGTGCTGGAGATTGTCATACATGAGGATATCAACGCAAAAACCTGACTGCGAATGATGACGCACTTCAAGTAATTCTCGAACTGTCTTATCCTTTGTGACGCTCCAAGTTACTTTAGGAATAGGCTCCCTCTGCTCAGGATCATCCTCCTCTACGACTATCGCCTTCTTTTTCCCCCTTTGTGCCAGGCGGTCCATCAGTGAATAAAACGGTGCAATGTGGCTGCTGGTGCTTACTTGTCCTTTGCACTGACACCTCTTGTCCCCGAGCCAGTTTGGCCGGGCCCGGTTCCCCCACTTGCACCAGTAAATATATTGGACCATGCCTTCGAGCCAGAGGCTTTGGTTGTTTGTGCACAACCATTTTCAATGTGGGGGTCCACCTCGTTATAGGGCAATTTGAAGTTGCACAGCGGACACGCGACGATGGGATCGAGTTCTTCTGCAATAAACGGATAACGAGACGACAGCGCACGTCAATGGTGCAGAAGGATGTTAGGGTCGGGCTCGCAAAATATAAGTGCCATACGACACTTACCCTGTTGTTTTTTCAATCCGGCTGAATAAGTACTGTCGCTCTCGTCCGAATCGGTGATATTCAAATCTACCATTTGTTTCATAGCTACTGTCGCGCGCCCCTTCGTGGGTGACTTAGCAGCTACACTACCCTCATTGCGCCCATCCCACCGACCAACTTTCGATGGAGAAGATGAGGAAGCCGCACCCAGTTTCGGTTGCTCGATAATCATGATATCAGATGTACTACCTTCCCTTCCCCCTTCCTCTTCATTTTCTTGCATGTCATCCTGAATGACGATCGACCATCTTCGTTTGTCATCGGCAGAAAGTGTAGCAAGGGAAGGTTCATGAAAGTATTTCGACCGCTTGGAAGGCCTCGAAGAGAATGCTCGTTCTTCCTTAGAGGATCCTGACCCTCGTTGCTGTTGGGCTTGTGCCAGCAGCTGCTCTTCGCGTCGTTTTGCGTCTCGGACCATTTGACGATGCTGCTTGCGCAGGCTTTCGACCTCCTCAAAAGTGCTTAGAAGGAATGGTCTGTGGGATCACAACGGAAAACGTCAGGGCGTCCGCGAAATCGACCAGATAGTCTGGAAGGTACGGTAAAACGAGAGGAGGGTGAGTGACAACGCACCGTGAGGCGCAATATGCGAAGATGGCATGTTCGAGCATCGAGTTCTTCAACAAAGAACTAGAAGATGTCGCAGTCCTACACGAAGGGCATTCGGCCGTCGAGGCCAAATAGTCGCGTACACACTGGTCAGGACACGCGTCATCCCCAAAGCATTTATACTGCGACGTCGAAGAAGACACGGAGAGATTGATCAGACTCACCATAGAGCAGAATGAATGTCCACATTGTGGAACAAGAACCGGGTTGTCGAAGAAGTCCTTGCAGACTCCACATCGGAACGCGCGTTCGAGCGCCTGCATCTCCTCACTCCGGAAGTCCGTGGCATCTGTTACGTCCTCGAACCCTGCCGGAATCATCGCATTTTCTTTCACTAACAAGACGCGACAACGGAAATAGAAGGAGGAAGTTTAATGGCTGAAACGCGGCTGTATTTGTTTGGATCGAGGCAGAAGATGGCAAATGATCACAAACAATAGCCCTCGTCAATTTCCACGAGCCCTTACCTTATATGTATTCGCTGGGAGCATGGCGGATTCCTTCCTAACGACAATTTCCCGCTTGTGAGCCCCCCACCTTCCGCGTTCAAGTTGACGCAGCACAGCAAGCACTCAGCACACAGCACGATACGCTTGTGCGCTCCAGCAAGCTCGGGAACCCTTGTTCTCGTAGCGATATTGAGATACTCAAACCCCGGATATCTCCTGCATCTTCTTTCTTACAGCCGCGGAGATGCGGCGGGATTCTATAATCGCAAGGATAAACGCTATCGATTCGGGCGGTCTCCAGACCTCATTCGATATGCATATGCATATACTTGGTGATTAATAATGGCATGGCGGTATCACATCCATGGCCAAAAACGTGAATCTCAGCTCCTCAGCAACCGTCCAGTTCATGGAGCATGTGTTCCTTTTTACTCTCGGCGGCAATGATGGCCCCAAAGATTGAACAATCGGACCCTTACACTTAGCGCATCATGCTATGCATCTACTATTGTTAAGAAAGCGAATATTCCACAGACGATCGGCGGCAACCTGCTCCGTGTTTGGCACTCCGGTTGGATACACACCATCACCCCAACCGCTTCATTTCGGTTTATTTTCGGCCGTGTTTGGAGAGGCGCTGGGCCAGCTCAAATATTCATGCGTTTTCCTGGGATCGGAACTTTGAGAGTAGCCATTGACCCTGCCTGACACTCTCCGCTATCTGTTAGGCTTATGGCTCATGGGGAGGCTTGGCAGAGGACGGACTTGTGTCGAGGGCCTAGGCAGTTCAGCGATTGTCAAGATAATCAGCAGACGTTATGTCAATATCCGTTGAATAACAAGTCATTGTTTCTCGGCAAGGTTTTCGCTTTGGAATTGCTTGCTCCGTACCATTTTAGTGGATTGCCTATGAATAGGGATGCTGTGTTCTCGCAAGGCAACTCGAATGTTGAAAAGGGGGCCCGAGCGATCGTGCGCCTCTTGGTCGCGCTTCACTTGTAACATATTTTCGCGGCCAATAGGCAGCTTCATAAACACGCAGGAACCCCATCGGGGCATTGCACCGGACAATGTCCTTCGCATCGTACGAAGGACGGCAGATTGGTTGACCCGAAAATACCCAATACATGTCAGTAAAACGCATTCAAAACCATTATGATTTGGGGTTCTATAGTAAGTACATTTTGTGATTGCTCAATGTGCTGACTGGGCTAATGTACTCGAATATTGTCAATAGGAGTCATTCACTGAGGACTGCTTGGGAACTGGCACATCTGAGCCGCGGTTTCACGACGTTTTTCTCTGAATCTTCTAGGTTGTGAAGGCCCCTAACGAGTTGCGCAGTTCGATCGAGGCTGAGTACCTCAATCCTGGCCCAAAGGGGGTATTAAAAATGATTGACCAGAGTGCACAAGGCTATACCCGCGCCACTTGGCAAACTGACGTGCGCGCGGCACGGCGAATCGCGAGGTGGCGAATAGATCTGCCATGCCCCATCTTTTTGGGAAGAGAAAATCTTATACACATGAGGAATTATTGAGCCGACCAGGCGGTTCTGGCAGGAGCTTTATACGCCCACAGTTCAATTGCTTTTCTCGGGTACGAGGCGGTGTAGCAAGATGAGGGATTTCATAGAAAACAGTTTGATTGCTTTTCTCAAATGACAAGAATGACGCATTGGGTTTTATACAAATTTGGAAGATGAGACATGGCAACAACGGGAAATTGTCAGCAGCGCTGGGTCAAGGACCGAACCGTTCAGCCTAAGGGGGTAGACCATTTCAGTCAGTTCGGCATCAGGAGGCTGGGTTGTTGGGCTAGTGGGTGAGAGAGGTGATGATATTACGCACACTTGCAGTTATCCGGGGCGCACTGGCAGCTGTATAAGGGGGATACATATCAGCGCTGAACGACACAGAGGTTCAAAGATATGGGAAGACGCACCTCTCGCCGCACTTGCATTGCTCCATGCCGCAGCCGTAGTCAACAACGTTCTGGGTGGACTGTCAGGATACCCAGATGTCAGGCATGGGGAGTCTGCTGGAGTAAAAGGGATGAGGCGTACGACGGCCATGATGATAGTTCTAGGTTATGAGTGTTGCTTGTGAGATGGGACTCGAAGCTGGGGAGGAGAGGCTGGTGGACTGGAGGGGGTTTATATGCCTTACCGATCGATACGAACAAAGTTCATGTTACTCAGGTGATTACAAACACAAGGCGGTGAATTGTGTTTTCTAGCAAGGCTGCTCGCCGCGGCACCGCGTCTCGACCATCAGAAATTCATTTGGTTCTTTTAATTAAAATGAAAAATGCCTTGGAAAGAAAAACCACCAGGGTGTAGCTATAAGTGGACGACGCGGCAAGGCGGCAGAGCAGACCAAGTTTAGCCATTTTGACTTTTTGCGCTATAAGTTCGAGACATATTAGGAGCGCGCGGCGTCGAGTCTATCTTGTTGATGTTATAGATGAGGCGCAGCACAGAAGGCAACTTCTTTGCGACATCGTTATCGCGAACTTCCATTACAGCTAAATCATATATACAACCTTCAACGAACCAGATAAGGCCTCGTGATCCATCGCTACAAGGTGACAGTATTACGGCAGCACCTGGTTGTGGCGTCAAGTCACAACGGCCCGAATGCCGCCAGGACTTGACCGAGCCTCAACAATAACAAACAACAGTCTGCTGTTGATATCGTGCATCATGGCTCTGCTTGCTTGACTGGATTTTCGGTTGTGGCACTGTCGCAGCCGCCAAGTCGTGGAGTCCGCGGGGTTGAGCAATACATATAACTCAACTGCGCATCCCCTGAACGACCAAGGGGCCTGATGCGTGAATCAACCTGATCACACGTTCCCCTACCAGCTTCTAGAGATTGCTCCTATCAAGTAGGACTTCCCGCGTCCGGAAGGTTGTACGCAAGAAAGCCAGCTTTCAGCCTCTTCCGGTTGTTGTTATTCAATGCTGCGCCTATTGTCTGCGCCACCCAGCACAATACCTCCAGCTCTCCTCCCTCATCTTGGGCGTTGACAAGCTGCTAGTCCAGTGCCACACCCTCCGCGTTGAAGCTGGCTCCGCTCTTTATCGCTGTTGCTGCACCTGTGATGTCTGGACTCGATGCCATGGCGGCCATTTCCACTTAGACACCTCACTCAAATTTTGACGCCCGGTTGTTCCTTGCGCCGATGTTTCTTCCAGGGTTTGTGGGTATCAACTATTGGGATAGCAGTTCCGCCAGCTTAGCTCTGAGACGAAACAATCAAAGGACCCTATTCGTGAATTGGTCCCTCGTCATACGCGCAACCTCTACCAATTGCCAGCGATTTCTCTCATCTCAGTGTCCCGCTCCGGTCGGTTTCATCAAGACTTCCCACGTTCTAACGGCGCTGTGTCTTAACATGCATCTTGCCTTTTTTTTGTACCCCCCGCGGTGTCGCTCCCCGCGCTACCAGTGCGATGCCTCTACCCCCGCTTCTTGGACCTCAAAAGAATATTGGAAATCATCGTATTCCATATTTTGACCGCTTTTTGTCGCTGTTACTACATCAATGATGTGCGCCTAGATCT
>Ga0307508_10006147_pt1 | contig 11324 bp, 9 predicted proteins | sample 9_EM_MG_FD_203089 | JGI IMG/M metagenome (GOLD analysis project Ga0307508, IMG submission 203089) | Populus trichocarpa ectomycorrhiza microbial communities from riparian zone in the Pacific Northwest, United States - 9_EM | ecosystem: Host-associated > Plants > Roots > Unclassified | place...
TTGTTTTTTAATCATTTTTTTTGTTGAAATTTTGTTTACTTTTAATTTTACATTGGTTCTTAATATGTATATATAAGTCGCTTCAATCCAGTCCTTTTACTTTTCCTTTACTCTTTTGTAAAAAATTTTATTGATTGTAATTTGATCATTCAAATCAAGTTTATAATTTTTATTTTTTCAATGATAATAGTGATTTCAATTTAGTCTCTTTTCTTTTGATTTCTTATTATTTTTCTTGGTCCTTTTATCAAAGTTTTTATAGTTTCTAGTTCTATCCTTCAAATCAAGTTCATGATTTTTATTTTTTCAATAATAATAATAATAGTAATAACACTAATAATTGCAATAATAATCATGGTAATATTGATGATGATGATTACAATTGCAGTGTTAGTTATAATAATAATGATGGTGATTAATATATTATTATAAAAAATATGATAAAATAATAATATTATCGATAATGATAACAGCAACAACATTAATTAAATTAGTAATAATAATAATGATGATGATTGTAATAATATTAGTAATGATAGTTGTCGCAACAATAGTAATAGTAATAATAGTTAAAAAAAATAAGTAGTAGTTGTTGTAGTGTTGTGGTGACAACAATACAACTGTTGTTATTACTGCTACTACTATTATAAATAATAATAATAATAATGACACGAGAGAGAAGAAGATGGGGAAGAAGAATAATGATGATAATAAAAATACTAATAATAATTGTTGTAATAATAGTGATAATGACAATACCAATAACAATAACAACAACGATGATGATGATGATTATGGTGTTGGTTGTTAAAATAGTAATAATATTAACATGAATGTTGCTATTATTATTAATAATGATAATACTAGCAATAATTGTGGTAATAACAACAACAACAATAATTTTAATAATAATATAAATAATTATGATGGTCATAATAATAATAATAGTAATAATAATGATATTACTTATTAATAATAGTAGTTATAGTGATCCTGATTCTAATTTTTTGAATTATTATTTTTTAAAATCCTTTGGTATGATTTTTTTTTAATTCATTCTTTAATATTTATTTGTTTTTGAAATTGAACCTTGTGATTTTTCTAGATTGGATGCTTCAAGTTTAATGACTTAGTTCATGGGTTTAAAATGTTAAAATATTTATAAAAAAAAGCTTTATAATTCTTTTTATTTTTAACCGGGTTTTTCCAGTTATATATTTTAAATTGTGGGTTTGATGAGATGTCCCGTGTTGACTTAAGTCTAATTAACATTTTTACGTATTTGTTATAAATGGTTTGTTTTATTTTATTTTTTGCTTATTTTCAGTACATGAACATTATTTTTTGTTCAAAAAATTATTCAGCCCCGTAGCGAAGCGCAGATACGAAGGCTAATCTACACTAAACAGTATTTATCTAAAAGAACTTGCCTAAGAAAGGAAATGAGTATTGCATGCATACTATATTATAAAATTATAAGATGGATACTATAATTTAAAGTGTTGAACTTGCTGGGTTACAATAATAAGACTAATGGAGTTGAGAGCCTTTGTTATTCAAATATATCAAATTAAACACCTAATGTGATGGGTGATATATATCTACGTTTAGGTAGCAGTAGCACCATGACAAGTTCGGTTTAAAGTGAATATATAGAGATTTTGAATAGAGGACCTTTTAAAATATTAAAAAACCACATGTATTTTTCATTATTTTTCATATATATTTAACAAGCGAAGCCTTGAGAATTTTTTATTATATATGTAATTAGGATCTTTTATCAAGTAAGAGCAATCTACAAGTATAATTAATAAATATATGTTATTTATTTTTAGGCCTTTAATTTTATCAAGTGAGAGCTTTGAACCATTATATATATCTAAATGACTCTTCGCTTAAGTCGGCTATGACCGTAGGCTAAACTAGGCAAACTCCATCCTAAGGAAGTTATTAGCTTGCACACCCGTGGTGAATGACCATCTACGGCTCCGTTATAAACAAAGATTTAATTATAGTGCAAAAACATTTGACGATCTCATTGGATGTAAACTAACATTTTCGCTTTGATTACAAGAAGACACGATCTAAACAAATATGTGAAATTCATACAAAATCAAAACTCAAAGCCATTAATTATTTGTGTCTAAAAATCCCTTTGAAAATAAGAAAAGTGTCGATACATATAGATTAGAAGAAGAAAAGTCTTTGAAGATTTTTGCAAATGATTCTCAAGATGGACATGGCATATATGCAATACATGTACGAATTTAGCTTTATACTTAATGGAACATGCCTGCCCGTACAACTTAAGGTAAAAAATAGTTGGGCAAACTTTTGCATTCAAATTAAGTGGTTAATTTCCTATATATAATCTTATATATATATATGGACAAACTTGAAGTTACCCTTAATTTATTTTAAGAATTAGTATCAATTTGTTTCACGTAAAATAACTTACTTAAAAAAAAAAATATCTGGCTATTGTAATGAAATCTTTCTAGAAATAAGTATTTGGTATTTGTTAAATAAGTGATAAAAAGGAAAATAAAAAAATTACGGGTCTAGCTTAGTGATAAAAATAATAAAGTAAACTACTTTTTTGAGATGGTTTAAGGCCACGCTTGATTAATGTTTCAATATAAAAAAAGGTAAAAAAATAACAAATAGTTTAAGGTTACATTTGATAAATGTTTCAGTATGGTAAACCAACAGATGAAGAAATGAAAAAAAAAACATATTTTATTAGAGGAGTAAAGACACAAAGACATAAAACAGATAAAAAAAGGACAAAAACATACTTTATTAAAATAATAATTATATAAAAATATAAAATAAATTTATTTTTATTATTTCTATCATTCTTACATAGAGATAGTTATCAACCAATACCTTAAAAACTGCATCAAGTTTTTTTCTCTTCCTATTTTCCTTTTAAGAGTGTCTAAAGCTAATTAATAGATATTGGGCCATATAAGGCTTTACACAATACCAAGTAATTGATATTGGGCCGAATTGGAAGCTCAAATGTAAAACCCTAACTAAAGCGTGAAAAACCCAAAGGAAAGAAGAAGCTCCGCGACCTCCCTACACCGCTTCTTCACCTTCTTCTTTGGCCAAAAATGGTGTGGTCTCGTCTCCTCCCAAAACCCTCCCATATCCGTCTCCTCTCTAGATCCCTGATAACTCCACGACCTCATAACTCCACCTCCTCCACTTTCCTCCTACTCAGCAGACCCTTTTCTACTAACGACGACGACAACAACAACAACAACAACAACAACAACAAAAGAGACCAGCCAGGCTACAACATCTGGCAACTTTCCGGAGAAAATGAAGGAAATTTCGATTCCTTCTTCCCCCAAGACTCGGACACTGGCGTTCCTGGCATCACCGATTCACCTGTGACCGCCAAGGGGGAGGATGAAGAGTCGTGGCTAAAAGAAGATGAAAATGGTGACGACGGAGGTCGATATATATTTGATCGACTCGAGAAAGATGTGATTAATGAAAGGAGCGTTAGTGATATTGGTGGTGGTGGTGGTGAGTGGCGGACTTCATCGTTGGGGGTGAAGCAGTGGAGTTTTGAGGAGGAGGAGAAGGAGGATAAGGTGTTTGATTTTGGAGAGGGTGTGGTACGGAGTGGTGAAGGTAATATTAATTGGGGCGAGAATGTTCCAAGTGAGAGAAGTGCTGAAGAGGAGAAGATGCTTGAGAAAGAAAAGGAAGAACTCAATGCCGTTCTCAAAGGCAAGCAAGCAAGCTCCCCTTTTCATTTATTTTCACTTCTTTGAATGAATGAATGATTATATAGGCTTGAAGTAGTTACTGGGTTTTTTTGGGAGAGTATTGATAGGGCTGGCTTTAATGAGTAAAGTTCAAGTCTTTACATAGCAATTATGTCTTTCCCTATAGAATAGAGCTTACTGATTAACGAGTAGAGTGTCAAAAATGCTATCTTTGCATGACGCACATTTGTAGAAGAATGAATTGAGTGATACACTTGATATCTTACTTTGATGACACATAGCATATTGGACTTTCTGGTCTACAAATTCTGAAACATCATTAATTTATCATGCGATCCTCTGGACTGTATATGAAGCTTAGGTGTCTCCTTGTGCTTGGGACAATTAACCAATGACGTTATGTTAGGCTATTGAGTTAATTTATACACTGGGTTTAGAATTTCACCCTTACTTGATTGCCTGCAAGCAGCAATACTGTTAGAAATGAAATACTCGTCAAAGCTATTCTTTTTACTGCATTACTCGCACCATATATTGAAGATGTAAATATCTGAATCACATCTTGGAAATATCAATAGCAAAACTATGTGAAAGCATATGTATCATTGAGCTGTTTTGTCAAATGGTTTATTCAAAACTATTTCACCCGTCAGCAGTTTTCTATTGTGTTATTCTTTGTGAAAATTATTTTTCATTTAATGAAATTACTGAATGACAAGGTGCAATCTGAAAATTATTTTCTTGCATGTTAACTAATTCAATCATATTCTTTTTCTGCTGGTGGTGGATCAAGGCTGGTGATAGTCTCTGAAAGTTTATATCGATCCATATTGCAGGTCCAAATCGTGCTTTTGGTGACCTTATTGCAGCATCTGGAATAACAGATGCAATGTTGGACAGTTTAATTGCCCTCAAGGATTTTGACGGGGTTGAAGGATTGCCTCCTTTAAGTGAGTTAGAGGATATGCGTTATGAAAAGAACATAATGAAATCCCCAAGAGCTGAAATAGAGCGCCAGAAACAGGAAGAAATTGCTAGAGCTAGAGTGAGACAGGTTGATGATAAAGGAAGAGCTTATGGAACAGGAAGAAGGAAATGTAGCATTGCTCGTGTTTGGGTTCAACCTGGTGATGGAAAATTCATTGTTAACGACAAACAATTTGATGTCTATTTCCCAATGCTTGATCATCGTGCTGCCCTTTTGCGACCTTTCTCTGAGACAAAGACCTTAGGTCTTTGGGATGTTACATGTACTGTCAAAGGCGGTGGTGTTTCAGGTGAGCTTAATTGTTCCTAGTTCACAGAATATTACATATGTTATTGTTATCTCTCTTTTTAATTAAGGTGCCATCCGCAATAGCTCAAGTTAACCCTCTGTAAAAATTAAAGAAAACTTGTTTTTTCTCTCACTTACAACATATAATCTGGTTTACACCCTTTTTTTTTGTAATATGGTACAGAGATACTTCTCTTGTTGGATAAAGTGCATATAATTATTTTGTAGTTTTCATTAACTCTTATTTTTGGTATTTGACAAGATTCTTTTCTCCACTTGCATGGAGTATATTGTTACAGGCAAATAGCTCTTTCTTTTTTAATAAAATTTAAGAACAGCTCCAATTCCATGAGTACATGAGATTAAGTTTATTCATGTTATGGTGCTCTTATTGTAGCATCTTCTTAAAATGCTTTCCTTTCTCTCGGTGGCTTGCCTGCCTGTTTTCATTTAGTGGTTGATCCAGAAGTTAGTTCATCACCTGTGTTTTCTTTTCTTGTATTCTAATTGCCTTTGATTGATATATTGAATCTTATTTTAAGTTGATTTTAACAATGTCTTGTGAAGGCAGCCTCTAAGTTTTTGGAAAGCTCTGTAAGCAAATTCTTCTGAACTTTGTTGTAGTGAAAGATGGAAGGGTTGAAATTGTAAGGGAGTTCAACATTTTTAGACGTAACTAGCCTTTGAGAAGTGCAGTATTTTTATAGTCTTTCAGTGCAATATCCAGTTGTCTGCATGCTCCATTTTCCCATTGTTATCCTTCTCCTGACCAATGCTCTCCATTACCTAGCACAGACAGGATTGTGTCTCAGGATATCAGCATATTAGTTAAACTATAGCTGGGAACTGATGGTTAGTTGAGTTGAGTCATTCTTGTGGTTGTTGTCATTGAACCTTTCCCCCACCATTTATCCTAATCCAACTGCTATTCTCATTTGTTATTGCCCACGGTCATAAAACACTATCATTTGTCATCAGATAAAAATCTTTTTTTGTTTTGCTTGCTAGTTTCTGAGCAAGAGATGAACTCTATTTCCTATTCCATTTGCTTACCTTTTATCTCAAGTATATAAAACTTCGGATATGCCAGAATATAAGCACATGTCATCTTCTACTGTTGCATGGTGGAAACTCAAAATCAGAGGTTAGCATTATTGCAATATGTCTGCAAGGGATGATTCTAATTTAGTGGTAATTGGCTGGGCACTGAAGTAAAAGCCCTTCTTGATTTACACAAATTCATTTGAAACCAGATACTCCTAGCTTTCATGTGTAATAATATTGAGGATGTCATTTCACGAATCATAGTTCTCTTTATCTAGCCTTTCCTTGTGTTTCTCTTGGTATGAAATTCTTTTTCACACAATCACAACTACTGCAATGGAATTTTGAATTGTTTTACATCTAAAGCATGCGCTTTATTTATCTTACTTTTTTTATGAGTTCCTTGCCATTTTTTTTGTGATTGAATTTTGGCATTTCATTAGGTTCCAACTTGTATCTGTGAAGGTTGTGTTCGATGATTGTCTTTTCAGGCCAGATATAAGTGATTGCAGGGGGGTTTTTTATTTTTGTTTTATTTTACTTTTTATCCTTTTTCCCATCAAATGGAGAATGGCTTGACCACTGATAATTCTTTATAACGTCATGCTTAACGTATATGAGAGTTGAGAACCACATTCTGCACAACTTAATTTTTAGTTCAAATCATTTATACGGTGACAGGTCAAGTTGGAGCCATTCAGTTGGGGATCAGCAGGGCCATGCAAAACTGGGAACCAGACTTGCGTCCCACACTCAGAAGTGGTATGCTTATGAAGCATATTGTTTTTGTTTTAAATGCTTCTCTTTTATATCAAGCTTTGCTGTAATGAATTCACACGCTATCTTTTTAAAAATTAACATATTATTGGCTGTGAAAATCACACCTCATTTTGAATGACAGCACACTGCCTCATTTTGGTTCCAAACTTGGCTCCTGGCATTGAATACTAGTTCGTCTGTGATGCACTTCTTCCATCATAAGCTTCAGGTCTTCACTTGTGTTAGATATAATCGATATCTAATATGTTTATTTTTGTGTTACCAGGCGGTTTCTTGACGAGAGATCCACGTGTGGTTGAAAGGAAAAAACCAGGAAAGGCAAAAGCAAGAAAGAGCTTCCAATGGGTCAAACGTTAATCAAAGTACACAAGTTCTGCTCTTTTGTACGACTGCTTGTCCATGAAACCTCAATATTCAAATTTACATGATGACACAATAGTGTGAGGTTCATTTGGCTGACAGTGAAATTTCACATGGTGGTAGCTTGTAATCCATATTTACATCACCAGTCTTTGGAGAGCCTGAGAAGATTTTCTTATGTTTTCCTATTCTTTTGTCCTTGATGATATGAAATGCAACCATTTCAGATTTTGTTTAGTTTTCATGGAAACATTCCAAAAACCAGTGTTATTCAAGCCGAATAACTTGTTTCAGTAGGTGAAACTCGTTTTGCACTTGCAGTAATGTGCTGTGAAATTCCTTTCTGAATACTGTACCTCTTTGTTCGAATACGTCTCTCATATGACGAGAGACTAGTGCACCCTAAAGTTCCACCGCTCCTCTTTCCCCACTTGACTGGGGGAGGGGGTGAGCTGGTGCAGTTGCAATTTGTATAGAGATAAATAATATCTTATTTATTTATCATAAATTTAATAATTAATAACTGTCCTCATGATTTTATTTTGTAAGTTAAAAATCTATGACTAGTAATTAGTAAATAATCCTGAAAGCATATCTGTGGGTCAATTGTTTTCAACTAAAAAAATTCTTACTAAAAAAACTTCAAGACAAAAATGATCTCTTAAATGACACTTGGACATTGGATTATATGATATTAGCATCTCAATTAATAGACGGCCAAGTAAACAGTGGGAAACCAAAAATACAAAGTTTCTTGCAAATTCTAAAAATGTTAGGGATCAATTTGAGAATTGACTAAACTAAAGGGACGACCAAAAGCAAAACACAACATTCGAAGAGAAGGGATGGAGCTATACATGTGGCGGCCTATTACTACTGGGCTTTGACAAACTCAAAGTAACAGTCTTGGTCCATTTACCAAACCTTCTTCAGAGAATAAGGCCATGCCATTCAAAGAAAAAACCCTAAACCCTAAAATCAGACACTATAAAGTGAGGTCGCGTTGAGCGGCAAAAGCTCGGTGTTCGCCTCCCTCCCATCTGTTTGCAGCTCAAGCCTACTTCTTTTCTCTCTACTTTCTTCTAAGTCTTAGCGGCCAGAAGCAGAGATGGCTCCCCCAAGAGGTAGATAAAGTTTTTCACTTTTTTCTTGTTGCATGGCTTGATAATTGTGTCGTTTGCTCTCCCAGTTCACAGCTAAAGTGATGACATTTTATCAATGGTTTGTCTTATTATTTACGAAACAAAATCTCTTGTATTTCCTTTAATTCCCGAAAGTATTAAACTTTATAATAAACATTAATACCATCTCTAATGACTTAACTAATCTCTTATTTTTTTTTCTTTTTTTTGGTTGAAGTGGTTTTTTTTTTCTTGCTTTACACTGTATACATTATTGTTTAGAGCATGCCCTGTTTTTTTTTTTTATATATATGTATATGTGTGCATATATGAGCAGGACGAGGTGGCAGTGGTGGTGGGTTCAGGGGAGGCAGAGGTGATGGAGGAGGAAGAGGCAGAGGCAGAGGTTTTGGAGGAGGAAGAGGAGGTGGGGGTGGAAGGGGTAGTGCCATGAAAACCAGAGGTGGTGGGGGAAGAGGCCGTGGTGGTGGAAGAGGCCGTGGGGGTGGAGGAATGAAAGGTGGGAGCAAGGTTGTAGTGGAGCCTCATAGACATGAAGGGGTGTTCATTGCTAAGGGTAAAGAAGATGCTCTTGTTACTAAGAATATGGTTCCTGGTGAAACTGTCTACAATGAGAAGAAGATCTCTGTCCAGGTATTACTTTTGTTCAAATGTTATCTCCATTGATGAAATTGCATCTTTTGTGAAGACTCTGGAATGTTGATTCTCTGTTGCATCAAGTTTCTCTTTTCTTGTTTGGAGAATATGTTGTGCTGTTTTTATTAGTCTTATTAAATCATGCTTTTCTTCTCAGAATGAAGATGGAACTAAAGTTGAATACAGGGTTTGGAACCCCTTCCGATCAAAATTGGCTTCTGCCATTCTTGGTGGTGTTGATGATGTTTGGATCGTAAGTTAATTCAATGGTTTGATAGAATTTGTTTCAAATAACCTGCTTATTGACAATGTGTATTCTCGTCCTTTTGTTTTCTTGTTGTATCAAGAAACCTGGCGCTAAAGTTCTTTACCTGGGTGCTGCTTCTGGCACTACTGTTTCTCATGTATCTGATATTGTTGGCCCTGTAAGTATTATTTATTTGTAAATTATAGTTTCCTTCGTTGTCTACTCATAAGGATGTGGTGTAAAATGTTTAATTTGTTTGTAGACTGGAGTGGTATATGCAGTAGAATTTTCTCACAGAAGTGGCAGAGACTTAGTTAACATGGCAAAGAAACGCACCAATGTAATTCCCATCATTGAAGATGCCAGGCATCCTGCCAAGTACCGCATGCTAGTTGGCATGGTTGATGTGATCTTTTCTGATGTTGCTCAGCCTGATCAGGTTTGCTTCTTTTGTAATTCTGTTCAGATCATTCCTTCTAATGAATTACAGCCCCGCTGTGGAACAACTATCACCCTTTTGGAAAAAAAATTGAAATCTTGTTTTGAATTCTTCAAATGATTTACTACGGAATTATTTGTTTGTACTGAATGAACATGGTTTTTGTGTTTTCTGTTTCTGCCAAGTACTAGCACTAACTCCATTGACAATATCATATTTCACTTATTTCTGTGATAATTAACTATAGTTTGTTCATGTTTTTATTGGTTTTTCACTCCTCTAATTGGCTTCATTATTTGAAAATTTTGAAAGTTTTCTTTTTGGCATATGGCTGGGACTACTGGGGTATCAAATCACTTTCGATCCCCAAGCTTTTGTCTCTCAGTGTCAGTGTTGGCCCAGCAATGTGTTCTCACTGTTGGTTTATTTCATTCAAGGCATTTTAGTTTATTTCTTTTGATACTTTCCACATTGATTGGAATTGAAGCTTATAAGTCCACGCATATGATGAATTTACTCGGATTCCCCTTCAAGACTTAATGGGTGATGTAAAATCGAGTTTCTGATGCTTACTGAAATACCAAGCAGCTTTTCCCCATATCATTGACACTGAAATCCTTTTGAGACTTCTATTATTTTCTTTATTATTACTTGTTTGTAATTTTTAAAATCTAGCATACGATGAAGTACTCGGATTCCCCTTCAAGACATCATGGGTGATGCAAGACCGAGTTTCTGATGCTTGTATGAATCATATAATTTTCTTATTTTCAGTATTTCAAATGTGTCATCTCTCTTTTCTCTCCTGGGCACTTTATTTTTCATCCTTCTTATGTATTTTCAGAAATTTTCTGTGCTTGTTATTCACTGTGTAATTGTGGTCTGCTTTGAAATATACTAGTCTGAGAGTATGAGTGGAGTATCATTATGCGATGCATGGAATGTTATTATGTTTACATTTTATATTGTCAATTGTGCTTGCAGGAAATTGCTGCCATGTTATTTTGCTTTCCTTCGAGTAAATTTTAGCTTTTTTATACATCTTGTTGATACTCTTGTACGAAAAAGGGAGCTTTAATTGATCAAATCCATGTGATTTTTATCCATTGTCATGTAAATGCAACTTTTTGTTAGAGGCAGCAGTATTTAATATTCACGTCTAGAAATGTCTAAAAGCTTGCACTATGTATATATTTGGGATACCCGTAAGGATGTTTTAGTGGCTAGCTTCATTATGACAGATGTCTGTTTATGTTTCAATTAAATATCTATATAGCCTTGTGTTCGGTCTGTGATTATCAATTTGCCATTGTAAAATGTGTCAAAGCTCCCATGTATCATGCTAGTTTAGCTCATTCCCTGACTAGAACGGTCACTGGACCTGTAAAAAATATTAGCAGTTTGGTTTGATTGCTTTTGACTATATTGCATAGCCCATTGTCAAATGATTATGTACGTTCTTTCAATTCTTTTTGACTGAGGTATGTAAGTCGTGCGCTTCTGCAGGCAAGGATTTTAGCACTCAATGCTTCCTATTTTCTGAAGTCTGGGGGTCATTTTGTTATTTCAATAAAGGTTGGCCTTTTATTTCCCGACAACCAACTTTGCCTTCGTCCTGCTCTTGTATTGATGTGATTATTTTGTGACCAGGCAA
>Ga0307508_10006148_pt1 | contig 11323 bp, 12 predicted proteins | sample 9_EM_MG_FD_203089 | JGI IMG/M metagenome (GOLD analysis project Ga0307508, IMG submission 203089) | Populus trichocarpa ectomycorrhiza microbial communities from riparian zone in the Pacific Northwest, United States - 9_EM | ecosystem: Host-associated > Plants > Roots > Unclassified | place...
CTTTTGGCGCGGAAGTAGACTTTGTCGATTTGCAAAGACCGTCATTATCCGCCATGAGGGATGTCACAAACATGTTGACCTCGTTATGCATCTCGGACAAACACGATGTGTCCACACAGCCTCACAAAAAATCTTCTGTGCATACTGAGCAACCGATAGCTATATCACCTCTTCTCGAAGTCTCCGGGCAGGCAGCACCTCATGATTTTGGCGCGTTCGTGTCAACCTTTCACGCAAAAGGCATCCATGCTCATCACGACAGTGGAGGGCGGAAATTGCTTTCCCGTATGAAGGATCTCACATGGAGGAAAATCGGAGAGGCGAGCTTCAGTGAGGTGTTCCGTGTTGGCGAAGTCGTGCTCAAGATCGTTCCCCTCGAGTATCACGACTTCAACTCCCCCCACATCAACCCGGCAGACTCCGCTGTGGGCGCCCGGGAACGTACAAGACCGAAACCTCGCCCAAATACGTCTCTTCCAGAAGACGTACTCCGCGAAATTAATGCTACGGGAATTATGGGCGGTGTTCACTCTGGCTTTACCAATCTACTGTGGTATCCCCCACCTATTTATTCCTTCAATGAGACTGCACTCACTGAACTCGTCAACATAGCACCTATGTCATCAAGGGACGCTATCCCCGCAGATTAATCGATGAGTGGAATGACTACGACGAACTGAAAGGCTCTGAAAGTATCAGCCCAGGTTGGGAGTATTGTTTTTCACCTACATTATCTAATAACAAACCCCCGCACAGAGGTATTTGACGCAAGCCAGCATTACGCCGTTATCGTTCTGCCTCATGGAGGATCCGATCTTGAAGCCTATGATTTTGTCAAATCAGTGACCTCTACGCAAGCACATTCCCAAGTCAGAAAGACTGGCAAGAGCGACCATTACGGGCCCTGGCATCAATGTGCGAGCATCTTTTGGCAAGTTTGCACGTCTCTGGCGGTTGCCGAGCAAACCGTCGCGTTCGAGGTAATAGCAGGGTATCCCCCAGTCACCTACGTAAGCTGACGAAAGCCGACTTAGCATCGAGATTTACATTGGGGTCAAATCCTGGTTGATATTGTCTCGCCCATTTCTAATGCGGGTTTGTCCAACTCACCGACGTCCATGGCGGATCTTTCGCATGGTGTCAAAGCTACCATCATCGACTTCGGACTATCTCGCATGGAGGTAAACCGCTTACATTCGACCGGTGCGGAGCACCGGCATGAGCAGCTTCATGAGACACAATGGACAGTGTTTGACGAAACAATATTCCAAGGGCAAGGTAATGTGCATTCTGAAATTTGTTCCCGGCATTGACTTAAAATATTTGTTCAATAAAGGGGACTACCAGTTTGACATATATCGTATGATGCGGCAGATCAACAACAATGACTGGGAGAAGTTCACGCCTTTTACAAATGTCTTGGCAAGTGTGATACTCACGCATAAATTGACTCCGCCGCTGACCTGCTTTTGATTCGGCAGTGGTTGCATTACCTCGTCATTCAACTGCTTCATGCCTTCAATATCCGCCGACCCGTTGCACCCAAGCGCACCCTCTCCAACAAAGAGCGAAGGTACTTCACCGAGCGCGATTGCTGGGCTTGTCTTCATGAAGTCGAAGCCACACTAGCACGAACTATAGATGATGCCTTGGGAGGGGTGGGATTGAAAAGTCGCGATCGCAAACCCTCCGCCAAAGCTCAAGAATTTGTTGCCTTCACGATTTCTCGACCGACTCGACCTCTTGCTTCTGCCGGAGCTATCCTGGAATGGGGTCAGACATCCGGGTGGCTGGGGTAGAACGTTACACTTGTAATCGCCTCGACTTGTCATTGCCTTGTTATTGCGCCACTGAAAGTTTTGTTGTTGGCTGGCTTTACTACATTCGCTGGGTCCATATTGTTACTTAGTTCCATTGTCGTTCTGTGTGTGTGGTTCTAAAGTTCTTGTAGACTGTCCTACACGTTGTGTTCTAAATATGAAAGTGACCTGATAGGATCCAGTGGGCTCGAGAACATTCAAGTACATTCATATTACGCCTTTATTTGAGCCAACGCACTCCTGGTTCCTTGTCATCGGGCGCAATATCGTAGCATCTTAGTTTAGCAACTGGGGCGGTAGGAATAGAATATGGCTCGTTATAAGATATCTCGTGACAGGATGGTTCGTAATGCCTAGCGCGACCTGAAGTGGAAATCAAACAAAGCGGAACAGACAATACGGGCAGAACTAGGCAAATGTCGAGGAAGGTCTTGACAATGAAATAAAGCCCAACACGTCTCATCGGACAAGCTTCGAAGGAGATCAGCTTTGACAGCCTCCTCTTCGAAATCATCTATAGTCCGGCTCGTCTGTAGAGGCGATGAACGACCAAGATCATTGAGCACGGCAGGAGAATGACGAGGCCGAGGCTCGGCGCCGGCGTGCTCGTGTGGTTTGAGTGGTTTGACTTTGGCAAGATCCCCTACCGCCATGCGCGCATAACGCCAGACATCGCTTGAACAGCGTTCGGCTTCATCGCGAGCACGAGGTGTCAAGAAACAGGCGTCAATGTCATCGACCACTGTGGAACGACTTCCTTTTTCTAATGCTGTCCAGCCCATTCGGTAAATACACGGTTAGGAATAGCTGAGGCGACGAGCGATCGCGTTTGTGTCGTTTCCCAAGTCTGGTTGAGAGAACACTTGCTGGAAATACAGGTCGAATGCGGTCGTCGGTGAACATAGATTCCATTAGCTCATCGGCTAAGCCCTCGCTGGTAGCAGGGTAGAGGATGGAGCTTCTATCGCTGTCTTCATCGGAGCCGAAGGTCTTCGTCACATCTGTATACTCGTCTGAGTCCGAGTCAGGTTCGTGAACGAGAAGATCCACAGTGTTACACGGAATGATATCTGAGTCGCTGGTCTGGGCATGGGAGTAAAGAGCTTGTTAGGAGAATCAAGATCCTCAGTGGTGGGCTGGAAAAGCGCTTGTTGGAGGATGGAGATGAATTGGGTTTGAATGGAGGATCCAACAGTTGAACTGGGAACGTGAAGTAGAAGATTTAGCGAATGATGATCATGGCGAACTTCATTGTTGAACGGTTGAATGTCGCGAAAGGCAAACAGACGGTAGTAGGGGCTTGGGCGATTCGGTTCAACGGGGGTCGAATGAGGTCAGATTTATAACGGCATAGCTCTGACACCAGTGTGAGTTGGGGCATCACTGCACTAGAATCCAAACTAGGTGACGCGAAGGTATGGCCTCATATCCTGACGCCCGTCTGAAAATCGAGACGGAGCCTTGGCGACCGACGATACCAACTGGTTCAATGTGTGCTTGAGCCGAGCAGAAACCTGTGCAGGTTGCACCCGCTACCTCAAGAAGAGACGAAGCTGGCTTGTTATGACTATGGCGGGCTTTGATTGCATACTACATGTAGTCGATGTTGTTGTTCTGTGGATGACAACACAAAATCGCGCAAGGGGACATGAGCGATAAGGGCCAAAGACCGACCGGAGAGAAGGAGTTGGCTTTAACAAATTGCGAGCCCACGTGTCTATAGCACCTAGCACCAACGCCCAGAAGCGATGATGAATTGGGTTGAGGAAGAATGCGGAAGTTGCCTATAGCTCTTGAGCACGCCCTTGCATTATAACCCCACACCAGGCAAGAAATCTCTTGCGCTTATTGGATCTGATCAACACGTCTCCGCACGTGATACTTCGGAACCTGATCTCACCAACCTCCTCAAATACCCATCTCAACATTGAATATATAGCCCAAGGGGGTTCCTCGAGTGTAGCATGGGCCACTTTGCTCTAACTCTGCTGTTTCATTGGTTGCTATTCGCCGTGCGGGCATGCCAGCGTTGGAAGGACGTTGGAAGAGCCCGAGAAGAGCAGAAACGTCCGAAAGATCCGAGCTGGGGCGCTCGTCTAACATGCATGAATTTCATCTTGGTTCGTGCTCGACCTTCGCTCCCAGCTTGCGCGTTGGGTTCCTCGCCCGGCGCACTGAAAATTCTCAAGTTGTGACTTGATGACGTGGGCGTGGCTGAAGACTCCTCGGAATCTCCTGGCGTCACAGGTGGTGGATACGTTTCGTGTTGTGGGACATTGCAGTGCGTCAAATAATGAGGCGCAGGACAACCAAAGAACCAGAGCTCGTGTACGGAAGGCATGCAGGCAGTGTTTCCCAGTATTCTTCAAGGCCCATCAAAGCTTTCCAAGTCGTATCGAAGGTGCTTCTGAGTGCTCATAACGCTCCCGACGCTTTGGTTGCACTATCTTTGCGTCACAGCCATACATCCCCCTTCTGTTCATGCCAACTGTAATCACATTCAGGAGATACAATCTGAATGCTCAGCTTTCCTACCTTCACCCCCCCATCGCGGGACGACCGGCTTGTCCGTCGCCTTTGCGGTGCTTCCTGACGGACCACACTGTCATTTCCTGAAAGTGTATCGAATCCACACCGAATGTAAGTCTCCGCATTTCTTCGCCTGAGTCCGCATCCATGCGGAGGTGTACATAGCTCGTGAAGCATTGTTTGCCAGGCCCGGATCGGCACATGTCGCAAGCCTCATTGGCGAACTTAACGTTCAAATGAGTACAAACCAGTGGGGACGTTCAGGTCACAACCACAATATAATCTCAGCCACGACCACAATCACAATCACAACCACATGTCTGATGCCGTACCTATAAATGTTTTTGTTCCGTGTTCTTGTCTCAACTTCCTCCCCTCTGCCACATACTCTGCGAGGCCGCCCGTTCTCCTACTCCCCGCGACTCCCTACTGCCCATCACCCTCTCCATTAGCCTCCTTAATAACCTCTTTACCGTTCGTCGGGTGACTCCGGCTTCCCTTTGAGTTTCGCGAGTGTGGTTGATTCCTTCAGCGCTGGTCCGCCACATTTCACCGCAGTTGCACGTATTAAGATGTAGATCTTTCCTTCAGTCGATTTCGTTAAAGAGTCTTCTGACCTTACTTCTAGGATGCTGTCCGTCATTGGCACTCGAGTGGCCGATATCATTCTCTTCTCTCTTTTCGTAGTTTCCTGGGTCCCGGCCTTTCATATGGCGGCAAGGGGACCTTCAAAAATGATCATTCTCCCAGCGCTGCTGTTTGCTCAGATTGGACAAACAGGTTGGTGTCTGTAGCGATACTAAATGCAAGACTCTGACAATTCCTCCCAGTATTTACTTTTTCTCCAATAGTTGCCGTCGACGAAACGTGGATGGATCGAACACTACATGGCTGGCTTTACCTCGCACTGATAGTAATTGAGGGTAGGATGCTTCTATTGTAGGGCACATTAACTTCTGACACGACTTGAATGTAGCGCACGCGTTTTACGTGTAAGACCTTCTCACACGGATATTGGCAGATCTTGATCATTCCTGTCAGTCTTCGCAGGCTAATTCGAAGGTCAATGCCACGACGAACTTCGGACCTCTTGCTTCGTGCTCTTGTCGCCACCACTGTACTTCAAACCGGTGAGTCATTTCCTTCGCTAATCATCCAATCAAATATGCCTCACCTTTCATCTGGCCCAGTGTTTGCGATCATGAGCACGATTTCCGGAATTTTTGGGTGAGGGTTGCTGTTCTGCACTGTCATCGAGTCAAACGATCTTTATGATATTACAGTAACCGCGGCGGGCATATAATGTCGCTATTGCACATCAGCTCCGCCTTGTGCAATATCCTCAGCGTGCTCTGCGCTATCATTATCGTTGCATCGTTCGCACAAGTGTTGTGCGCGGGACTAAATGTTTACCCATGTCCTCCGTTCGATTATGTCATGATGGCATCAATAGTAAGCAGCCCACCTATATAATGCAGAGGTGATTATAACCCAACGGCAACAGCTTATCGTTTACCTGCCAAATATCGGCCTTCTCCTTCTGGCGACGTATTTTATCCTATCGGGGGTCAGTCGTATCCCATGCACGCAATCAAGCAAGTCTTGCTAAAGGTCTGGGGACCAGGCGCCACCAGGCAATCCACTAGTCATCACGATCCTCAATGCCAAGGTAATCCCACGGGTCGCACCGTTCCAACAGTCGCTCAGCCTTTGTTTCCTCAGATCGTGGGGATCATGCACGTACTCGTCGAAATCATGAACACTTGGCACCGCCTTCTGCAATTGAAGGAAGCCAGCAGGCCGGAGAATATCTCGTTTGAATGCCGAGGCACGCACGAGCCTGATACACCGCATGCCATTGACGTCGAGCAGCCTGAGGGTCATATCCCAGTGCTGAGTATAGCGAGGCCGGAGAGCGTTTCTTCTGACTACGGCGACACTAATGAGCATCCCACACAGATCGGGGAAGCAATCAAAAGTTATAGCACACTCTGGGTACTACAGGAACCTCCAAGGAGCCGATCAGCCCAAAGTGGACGTGCCCTTGATGTTGGAAGCGATGTCTACAGGCACAGTTATATCATGTGGAACCAACCTGTGCCACGCAGCGAGGTCTGTAGAGCGGTTCCTATACGCGCATTTCGGCACAGACGATTTATTGAATAGCTCCCGCAAAAGCCGGCCCTCACTGCGGGCCCTACGACACTCCAAAAACTTCGAGCCCTCCGGAGCAACGCGATGGAGCGGAAAAGTCGGTTAGTGTGTTTTCTTACCATCTGTACGAGTAGTTCCAACAGCTCGCATAGATAACTCACATGCTATCATTCGCGCCTAGTGTCATTGGTTTACCCGCCCATCCGGCCCCCCTGAAGAAATATAAAAACATAGATCCCCCCCGCCCTGTCCGTGTTCCTTGCGGCGGACTTTTCCCGGCAGCCGAATTTACGGACGTCCCCCTTCACTGAGATGTTTTCTGATGTGCATCTCGTGCATCTGGTTTTCCAATTGCTTCACCGCGCCGCTTGTCACCCTTGCTCCTAGACATCATTCATGTACACGAAGCGCATCTGTATTTGTGGATTTCCTAGCCGTTTTGACATTCATGTCGAGCTGAGCTTGCTTACCTTCTGTTCTCTCTTTCTTTGCTCTTTTCCCCTCCTGTTTATTGCATGTCAATCGTTCAACCTGCCTGTAGCCAAACTCATTTCGTTGTCTCCTTGTGTTTTTGTTCATCGCTCTGCTACTCTCTGTCATTCGTTTTGTGTCGTAGCTTCTGCCTTCAATCACATCAAACCCTCCTACGCTGCCTCGCAGGATGGGGTGCGCCCAACAAAACCCTATCCCCCTTACTTAGGATCAGTCAAACAAGTCCGTGCAGAACAGATCATCCAAACGCGCAGTTCCAGAGTAGCACCAGTTTATATCCGGATATCCGCAACTTTCAAGCCTGGAACGATGAGGATTAAACAACTTACCTGAAATGTGGGAAGGGGGGCGTGGCGGGCCGATCGAAGGACAGGACCTCAACGAATAGAGTACGTACATCCATTAGCATTTCAGTTGTGGCAAGGGATCTCGGGGCCGCTTGAAGCGTCGACCGACTCGCGCAGCTGACTTGGCACATCAGTATCCACTAGCCGATCGTTGGCCACGTGGAGCTCGTGTCGAGACTCGGAACGCTCTGCACACTTATATTGAGCCGGAAAACTAGAAAACTAATACACACGGGGCGCCGCGACGCAGCGCAGGGACAACAATTACACGGTAAGCAACGACGATTGAGGCATCGGATACGATGTTTGATTAATTGGGCATCATAATCTGTTGCGGAAAAATTTAGACACCAGAAATGCGTTGTGTATTATGAGGAATTTACCCGGAGGAACTCTGCGATTCGAGACGTGTCAGCACGTTAGATATCTTTCACGGTCGTACAACAACCGCACAAACCTTCAAGGCTGATCTGTCCATCACCATCAATGTCAGCGTCACGTATCATCTCATCTATTTCAGTGTCAGAGAGCTTCTCCCCTGTATTAGACGAATTAACGAGGAGACATGGTCGGAGCGTTTATATGCACTTACCAAGAGAAGCCATGATATGCTTGAGTTCAGCCGCACTGATATAGCCATTACCATCCTCATCGAACACCTTAAACGCCTCCCTAATCTCCGCTTCAAGGTCGGTATCTTGCATTTTACGAGCCATCATCACCAAGAACTCCTCAAAGTCAATGGTCCCATTTCCATCCGCGTCCACTTCACTGATCATATCGAGTACTTGTGCTTCAGTTGGATTCTGGCCCAAGGAATGCATAACGGTCGTGAGCTCTTGAGCCGTAATTGTTCCATCACCATCTATCCGGTGAATACCGAAGAAGGATATATCAAATCAGGGGCGCGGAAATTTACGGCCGCGCGACCGATGGGCGCCTATCTACAACTGCGCTCACCCGCGTCAAACAAAGCGAAAGTCTCCCGGAACTCTAGTGCATGAACACCGTGTCAGAAGATAGTTTCTTCGTGTGCGATTGAAACGAGTGACCAGAGATTTGTTCTGCAGCCGAGGAGGGACGCCGATGAGTGCTGGCTGAGGAGAGCGACGTAGAGACCACGATGATAATAACGCACCACTAGTCTACGAGCGTGCGGCGCACGCAGGTTATTCGCGGCAGATGAGATGAGTTTGGGCGTGGAAGGTGGTGATAAGACAAGGGCAAGGATCGAGAGCCGAGACCAGGCGATAATTTGCGAGACCATTTGTCAGCGCTGCGCAGCGAGGCACCCTCAGATACTTACAAGTTGATCAGACATGGTAATGCGACAAGCTTAGACTGTGCAGATGAGGTGAGGATGGAGAAACGGTAGGGCTAGGGCACTACTCAAAATGGAACTTCACGTGCTGCGATAAGTGCGAGCGTCAACCAAGGCACAAATTCCTTCGACAATGTCAAGCCCTCGTCAGAGAGGATGACGCATTGGATGTACGACAGACGTGTAGCGTGGTGGGAACAGATCCCATTTGTGCCGGCACATGTGTAAGTCCACAACACAGCGAACGAGATCTCGGTGTAGGCTTCTGGTGGATGAGAGGCATTAGGATTGCAATCCAACGCAGAGTTGTGAGGAGGCCCATGTCCAACGCGGATTGATGCAATGCAACTAGTGCAAGGCCGACAGCAAGAAAAATACCACAGAAATACCACAGAAGTCACTTAACCAACACACTAGATACACAGCTCATTCAGCAAGTGTTGAGTCTCAGGTTTCGAACAAGGCTTCGGAATAAGCACACCCGACTTAGACAGTCGTAACACAAGCCACCGTGCCCTGACGAGACTCTGCAGGAATAGCGCTGGAGGGAGCACGAAAGGCACATAAATGACTTCCGCGCACACATGTCAATGTATAGAAATGGAGAAGATAAGGCAGATAAACACGACTCGAAGTAAAAGTGAGGCCAGTTCATGGATCTTCTAGTTGGGCGCCGTAAGTTGTTACGGTCAAGCTCAGGCGAGCGCTAATCACATGAGGTCAAGCAGGCGAGAGACCAACCGAAGCTAAATGACATGTACAGGCATAGGAGTAAAAAGGAAGGCAAGAGACGCGCGTTATGGGGGACCCGAAGCGTATGCGCAAAGGACGCAAAATTCGTCGGAAATGAGATGTAAGTTTGCGGGCCCAAGCACATAACAATCAGCAAGTCAAGTCTCAAGAAAACATAGTGGGGAGCGGTGACACTGCTTGGCGCATCCAAGCACGCCCAAGTCGGCCCAGGGACACCACCATATAGTGGGGTCCACGTCGGCATTAGTGGCCATATGTTGGGTATTCCTATTCCGGCCCGGAAGACGCTATGACATGCATACAAGCACAACAGAGCCTCCCTAGTTCGATTGGGTTCCGCGTAAATTGCGCTGGTATCTCAAGGGAGCAGTCACTGGTTCATTGTGTTGGTGGACGACGCGTTTAAGAGCGAGAATGGTTGTTGTGGGTCAGGCAGAAAATATGGCGGAGGTTCAGTCATTGAGAAGAGGGCGGTCGCGCGCGAGGTGATAAACGTAGAGATCATCGGAGGGGGGTGAAGCGGGGATGGAACCAGCTTGAGTCCGTCTTGAAGGCGATATGGGGCTCGCTCGCAAAATTATGCTTGGGTACACTGCCTATGAGACGCCTTCGGCGACTTGGGAATTATCCCCGAGTTTTTGCGAATACTCTGGCAGTCCAGAGTGGTGTGTTCCAACTTGACAGGGAATTATATGCATACATCCGCCCACACACACGCGGGAGGTAAGGGGTGGAATGGGAGATCTGGGAAGACTAGGATAGGTGGGATGGCCCAGTGGCCAGCACAAATGACAAGTCTGGTCGTATCCCCGATGATTTACTGACAGGGCGGACGAAATCATTTACGTGCATAACATGCACCTGGGCGGCATCGAGCGGGAATGGATTTTAGAGACATAGCAATGATGCTACAGCAGTTCGAGAGCCTGAGGGGCGATGTACTTCACGGCCGTCGAGAAGAAATGTGGCGGTGGACAAATCACATGATCAAAATCCTGAAAGCAGTGCATGCAGAGCCGGGGGCTGTGCTCATGTATTAGACCCATTACTTAATCCATTCAGATGCGGCACTTCTATCAAATCCATTTCTGAATTGTTGGCTCAATGAGGCGAAAGGCCGGGCTGAAGATGATTTGCTTAAATGTAGGCAGGAGTAATCACACTTTCTTTTGAAAGCGCAGGCCGTCTGGAAGATAGATTGAGTCAAAGTCGATCAGTGGGGCTTAGCGGCGCGCTTCGACATACACAACTTCCAAATTAGACGTTTGAACTGTAATGCCCACTTACAACATCACTTGATACCAAAACAGCCACAAGCAGCACGCGCGATAGCCCGTTTTCAATATCTCTCACAAAGGTGCTGACAATCACCGTTCACAACTGACATGTGCGTTGTAATTACAACTACCGCTCCTCACCTATTTGTGAGAAAAATATTAGGTAATCCATTGGAGTAGAAGGACCGGTGGGAGCCGGACTTTTTTTCCCTTTCATCTCTGTCGCCCTACGCTTGCATACCATCGAATATAAGCGAGATTCAGTGCACTTGGGCGTGATAAGGACTCACCGAAATACCCTTTCTGAGGGATTAGGCACCCCCGGGAACCCTTATACTGTACTATTTGTTGAGCTTGAGTTCAAGTCTCGTGCGTACACCAAACCGCTGCAAGCAAAGGAGGGCTTGGTTGGCGGCCAAGTATCAGTGGTGGAGTGCAACGGCAGCTTGCATCAGGAAATTGATTTCGGCTCCGGTGACAATACCTTGCTCTCCGAGGGTCCGAGCAAGTCAGAGCACCTTTGAAGAAATCAGAGTGCCACAATGAAATTACAGTAGTTGTAAACTAGCATTGCAGGTGGCCCCCGACATTATGCCACGCCTATCATCTTATGAACATTGTCAATGTATA
>Ga0307508_10006149_pt1 | contig 11323 bp, 8 predicted proteins | sample 9_EM_MG_FD_203089 | JGI IMG/M metagenome (GOLD analysis project Ga0307508, IMG submission 203089) | Populus trichocarpa ectomycorrhiza microbial communities from riparian zone in the Pacific Northwest, United States - 9_EM | ecosystem: Host-associated > Plants > Roots > Unclassified | place...
GCGCTCGATCGAGCAACTGCACAATTCTTGCGATCACCTGCCGCACGTCCGTCTTCTCGAAGTAGGCGACCGCTCCGGCTCGGATGGCGTCGTCCTCGCTGTCGTCCACGTCGCTTCCGGACCAAACGACGACAGCGACGTGAGAGGTTCGGACATCGGCCTTGAGGCGCGTCAATAGCGAGATGCCGGAGCCGTCCGGCAAGTGCAAATCGATCAAGATAACGTCAGGATTTGACGTCGTTGCGAGCGCGAAGCCTGCTTCGTTTGTCTGCGCGCAAAGAACAGCCAGGCCTGCGCGCTCCGCCCGCCGGCGAAGCAGCTTCTGTAATCCGATCTCGTCTTCGACGACGAGCATGAGTGCCTTCCCGCCCAACATGCTCTAGCCGGCGTCGCGGCCACCTTCGATTGTTTGCATCTCGCTGCCCTGAAAGCTTGCGTCGGCCGCTTGGGCCCAGCGAACGGTACGCGCACGGACGCCGCTGTCAACCGCACCAGGAAATTGCGCTCGAGAAAGTTCAGGGTCGCCATCCGGCATCCTTCGCTCCAGACTCGAGCCGCGCCTGCTGCGACGTCGCGAGCCTTAACCGACGGACCCTGCGTCAGGCTATCGACGACGTCAGCGCTTGATCGCCGAGGGAGGACCGGGAGCACGCGGTCTTCGCTGAGTCGAGGGGGAGGCATCGGGATCCATGCCCGCGATGCAGTTGATGGTCAGCGATGAATTCCACGCCGCGCGGACTTGAAACGCAGCGAGGCAGGTTGTCCCATTGATCGCGTTCGTTCAAATGATTGGACGAGCTCGATGAACGTCCTTGCTTATCCTGGGAGTGTTCGCTAAACGTCGCAGCTGCTTCCGGGGGCGAGAGGCATTGGGAAGCAGAACGTCCGCACGCGCGGTGCCGTCGAAAACCAAGGGGCGGTGACCCCTGGCCAGCGCCGCACGCGCGGTCGGAAATTCGCAGGCGAAAGCGCCCCCTTCGCAGGACAGGCGTAGCGGCTGCGCCGCGCCCAGCGAGGCACATAGCGGGGCCTCGTGCCCGTGATTTCCGCAGGAAAGACGCTTCGAAGCTGCCTCGTGCCACGTCGACACGACCGCAAGAAAGACACCATGAGCTACCTCAACGTCCCTCGTCTGCACTTCTCGGGCACCTTTCAAGCGGACCCGTCGACCGTCAACAACAACGACAACAACTGGGATCCGACGATCGCGTTCACTGAAGAGTCGCCGACCTACTTGCCGGGCAATCCGGACAACCAGCAGCTCTACGACAACTCGGTCTACTGGAATCCCAACGGCACGCACAACTGGAAGTTGAACTGCACCGTACTGGGCGCGGCCGACGACCAAGGGCCCTTCACCGCACCGAGCACCGATCCCATCATCGGAGCGAGCGTTGGGTCGGTCGGCACTTACCCGGCGAAGATCGTCGACCTCGATCCCGATAACCAGGCGGTATCACAGATTTGGGGGCTAGAAGTGCAGGTGGGCATTCCCGATCCAACGACGCCGGGCCAGCTGCTCGCCTCCGTGACAGGTACGATGCCGGCAACGGCCTTCTGCGACTTGTGGAACCGAACCACGAACGTCGCAGACGCCGTCAACAACGGCACGATGAGCGCGTCGTTTCAGGCGCTGCTAGAGAACGTGGTTTGGACCAACGCCGCGGCTTCGCCCTTGCTGCAAGCGCTCGCGGCCACGAGTCTCCCCGGGCTGCTGTCGATCCGGTTTACGGTGGATAGCTATCAGTCGGACGCCAATCAGCCGACTTTCACGTACGGCCGCATCGTCGGGACGATCGGGCCGGCGCTGGCGGGCGAAGCACCGCGCTCGACTCCGCGGCGTTTGGCGCCTGTTCAATTCTGGAGTCACCCTCCTCTCATTCCCGCGAACTTGGGGACCACGCCGACCATTTTTAGTACGTTCGGTGCGGCGGGCGCGGCGTGGGATGCGGCACGCAGCGTGCTGATTCTCGATCTGGGCAACACCGTGCCCACGCTCGGCGCCGAGACAACGGTGCCGAGCGATGGATGGCCGGTCGACGACGTCACGTTTCAGCTCACCATTCCCGGTCCCAGCATGAGTCCCATCGCCGCGAATCTGCGCATCAAGAGCGGCGCCAAGTTGCTAGACGGCGCGCCGGTCGTCGTGGGCACGCTGAGCGTCAACGCCACGACCTACGCCACCTACGCCGGCGTGGTGGAGATCCCTGTGTCTGCGGAGTTGACGTCGTTCATCGGGCAGCAACCGCTCAAGCTCACGAATATCACGCAACCTGCCGCTGCCGCGGTGGCGGTGCAAGAGGACCTACTGGGCCGCTATGTCGATGTCGATCTGCCTTTTCTGCGGCTGAATCCCGGCGACACAGGCAGTGTGACCTTATGGGCGACCAAGTTCGGCAAGCCGTGGAATCAGGCGCAGCTCGACTTGTCGGTGCAGCCGCCGGCGCAAGCCAACAATCCTGGCCCGCCACAACCGCCGCCCAACCAGCCGCCGCCGGTGGCCGGCACCAACTACGCGACGTGGCTCACCAGCACGCCGCCAGGCGTCGTGAGTGTCCCCGCGTCGGTGACCACCGGCCCGGACGGAACCTGCGTGGTCAACTTGGCCGCAAGCGATCCGGGCTTTCCGCGAGTCTACCGCGATGGCCAGCAAGGCCCGGGCGGACAAGTCTATTTCGTCACCGGCTGTTGGCAGAGCTGGGGACAAGTATTTCTTTTCTCGGGGGCACCGATCAACTTGCTCGTGTTCAGCAAGTACCCGATGCCCGCAAGCCCAAGCTGGGACGCCGACGTCGGACCCATTCTCTCGCTCTACGCGAGGCTGTATCCGTACATGAAGAGCATCATCGATCTGGGTGACTACGACGCTGTCGTGGGCAGCAGCGACGCAATCCGTCGCGTGCTCAACCTACCAGTGTCGGATCCCCATCATATGCCGATCGTCCGCGATTTGGACGCGTCGAGGCTCGCGATCATCAACCGCTGGTTCGACAGTGGCATGCCGAAGTCGGCGACAGGAACGGTTTGAAAGCTCCCATGAAAATCTTCGCCCTTGCCTGGCTCTGCGCGGGTCTCAGCGCCTGCGCATCTTCGCCGACCGCAACTTCCAACCTGCAGTCTCAGCCCGTTCTTTCGGCGACGAGAGCCGCGCTCAAGGCGCCGGGCCCACCTTCAGTCGCGTCAGGGCCGGCCATCCCTTACAATCTGGAAGTGCTCGAGGTGGCAGGCTCGACGCTGCCGGCGCTGCAGTCGTACAGCTCGGCGCACGCCCAAGGCAAGTGGCTGGTGCTCGGCGGGCGCAGCGCGGGGCTGCACGGCTTCGGCCCCGGCACGAACAACTTCCCGCGCTCGACGGCCAATACCATGGCGTACGTCATCGACCCGAGCTCCAACGGCGTGCTCGGGTCCGTCGATTTGGTGGCGAATCTGCCCGCGAATTTGTCGGGGCCGCTCACGGCTTCGAATCCGGAGTTCGTGCAAGTCGGCTCGCAACTCGTCGTCTTGGGCGGCTACGGCAAAGATCTGGCGAGCGGCAAGATGACCACGTTTGGCTCGATCATCAGCATCGACGTGGACGGTCTGGTTTCCGCCATCATCGCGAAGAACACCAAGATTGCCGGCTACTTCTTGCAGAACGCGAGCCCCGACAATCGCGTACGCGTCACGGGCGGAGGGCTCAAATACAACAGCGGCATCTTCTACCTGGTGTTCGGGCAGAACTTCACGGGCGACTACTCGATCAAGAACGGTGACTACAACAAAGCTGGCGGGCAATTCCAGCAGTACACCGAGAAAGTGCGGGCTTTCACGCTCGGAAACGGCCTCGCGATCAAGGACTTCAACCAAGTTGATGGTGGCTACGACCCCAGCTTGCCCTACCATCGACGCGACTTGAACGCCGTGGACATCATCCGCGGCGATGGTCAAACGCCAGGAGCGATGGTCTACGGAGGCGTCTTCAAAGCCGGGCAAGTTGCCGGGCACACGCTGCCGATCGATGTGGGCTATTCGAGCAACGTCGCGAGCGTAACTGTTGCCCTGCAAGCGGGGTTCAATCAAGCGCTCAGCCAGTACGACTGCGCCCACCTCACCGTATTCGACGCAGCCAGCAAAAGCTCCTTCACGACTCTGCTCGGCGGCATTAGCCAGTACCACTACGATGCAAGCTCGGGTCAATTGGTGCTGGACGCCCTCAACCTGAGCGTCGGCATCGACGGACTGCCCTTCATCAATACCGTGTCCACCGTTCAGCACAAGCCCGACTCGAGCTTCGCGCAGTTCATCCAACCGAGTGCACTACCGGGCCTGCTCGGGGCTGAAGCCCAGTTCCTGCACAGCCTGACGTTGACGACCGGCGCGGGTGGGCAACTCTTCGACAACGGCGTGATCAACCTTCCTGCGCTGACCGGGCGAACGCTCGTCGGGTACGTTTACGGTGGCATCGAATCGTTCGGACCGTACAGCACGTTCGGAAATCCGCCGCCGGGGAGTCGAGCCAGCGGACGTTTCTTCCAAGTTTACGTCACGCCCGGAGCAACGGCAGTTCTACCGATGCCGCCGCTACCGACTAATCCGACCCCCTATCCGCCAAGTCTCCCGCTCACAACGCAGCCGCTCGACACGAAGCCGTGATCCGGACACACGGTCCGCTCGGAGCAACGGGACGCCGAAGGCTTCCTTGAAGGAGCGGGCGAAGTGGGCCTCACAGACCGCGCTCACGCGCGCGAGCCGGCGGACGGGCCATTCCTCCTGGGAGGCGGCGTCCATGCGGTCCTTCGCGCGGAGCAGGCGGCGCAGGAGTTCGGGGTCTTGGGGCACTCGGTACTGTAGCCCCTGGAGCAGCTCATCTTGTCCATGCTCGAACAGCGACTCGGTCATGCGCGCGTCGCTCACGCTTCCTTTCTCGCATCCGCGACGGCAGTTTGGCAGCCAACGCACGATTTGCGCTTACTGCGCTTCTCGGGTCGCCTGACCGAAGACGCGGTCGAGGGCGGCCTGCGAAGCCTGTTCGTGGAGCTGGCCAGCGCCGGCCGCTATGGCTTCAGGTTGCAAGAGCTAGCGCAGGCGATGCAAGCAGCGTCGGCGGCCCTCGGCAACTACGGGCGATCAGATACGGCTGAAACCGCCGAGGAGGTAGCTGACCAGCTTCAACTCAGCTTTGGGACGGGTACGCCCTACCGCGACAAGGCCCAGCGCGACGCGACGGCGCGCGAGCTCCTGCCGAGCATCACGCTGAAAGACGTCAACCAGTGGGCTCAGCTGCACGGCGGACGATCTGGAGATCTTCCAAGAGGCGTTTTACGCCCGAGTACTCGAGGTGTTACGCGGCGAGCTCGGGGGCGTCTATTCGCCCAGTGTTTGGACGTGGGCAGGGCGCGAGCCCGAAGCGCATCACGCTCTCAGAATTTCGTTCGAGTGCGCTCCCGAAAACGTCGAGCGCCTGACCAGAGCCGTGTTCGACGAGCTCGACGCGCTCGGGCGCACGGGTATCGGCGTCGAATACCTCGAGCCGCTCAAGCGCGAGCTCCAACGTACGCATGACGCTCGCGTGCACACCTCCGGCTGGTGGCTCGCTACGCTCGTGCGCATCTACCTCTACGGCGACGCCTTCTCCCAAATCAACGACACCTCCGCCGCCCTTCAGCGCGTCACGAGCCCCAACATCGCCGCCACCGCCCGCCGTCTCTTCGACCCCAACAACTACGTGCGCGTCGTGTCGCGACCGGCCAGCGCTGTCTTTCCGCCGTAGACGACCTTCGCCAGCTCGGCGGGGCACTCACCCGAACGGGCGAGCGCTTATCGGCCAGGAATGAGAGCCGATTTGGCAACCAAACCGGGGTGCCTGCAACCACTCGCCGGCATGGCTGCTGCGACTCCGAGCAAGCGCCTTCGGCTCTCTGCGCTGTCGGCGGGACTGGTCGTGATTCCGCGCACGATATTGGTGTTGCTCGCGTCTTGCGATCCGAACGTCGTGATCGGGGCAAAGTGGTACGTCGAGCAAGGTGGGAGGAATAGCGAGACCGGCGCGGCAGGGGCTTTAGCAACCGGCAATTCCGGAGGCGGGGGCAGTGGGGGCGCCATTGGCGACAATGCGACCGACCTGGCAGGCGCCTCGGGCGCGGACCAAGGTGGCGCGACAGCGGGGGGCCAGCCAATTTGGTGCGCAACCGCGCCTTGGCTCAACACGCCAGCCACGTTCATGAGCGCGACTGGCAGCTACATTCCCTCCGGTAGTTACGTGATCAGGTACGAGTCCGGTGCGCAGCTGCACCAGCCGGTCGTCGGCTACGAAGTTACCGCCCATTACACCGTCCCCAATGGGCTGCAAGCTGGGCACCATATCTACAGTGGCGAAAGCGTCGAGACGGGCGCCACCAGCCTGTGGCTCGATGACCAGGGGCTCGTTACCGGCAGTAGCGTGGCCGAGGTCGAGAATAGCAATCGGGGCCACACCTGGCCTCTCGAGCACAGCGGCGGCGAGCTTCACATCACGCTGTACGACAACGACTACCACGACAATCTCGGTCCCGGCTCTCGCTTGTGCGTGAGCGCGGCAGTTCCGCTGCACGACTAGCGCGGGGCAGGCGCGGTTCGTTCGAGCAAATGACTACGCAGCACCACCCCCGCTAGTCCCCGGGATGCTCGTCCCGGTACGCCTGCACCATCTCGGCGGACACGTCAGCCGGGAAGCAGAGAGGGGCGGCACCGCCGGGGCGACTGTACGCGCTACGTTTGCCACAGCACGACCCATTGCTGGCCCGACTGTACGGACACGGACAATTGCCGTCGTACGCTGCGATCGACTCGTCGACGAGCAACTTCCTGATCTGAGCGTCACTAACCCGCTTCTTGGCCCCGCCCTTGTCAGCCAAGCGCTCCGCGACACGGGAGCCGTCCGCGCTGGACGCAAAGGCTCCAGAGGCGGACGCAGCCAACAAGAGCGCGAGCGCGAGCCCGAGCGAGACAAATCGCATTCTTTCAAGCAGGCCACGACGCCCGCGCGCCCGACAACATCCGATTGCATTGCCGGTCACGAACCGACGCCTCCAAGCCGCACACTCCCCCCCGCGTTCGAAAAAGTCCTAGTCCGTTCATGCGATCCCCTCACGCACTACTAGCGGCGCAAGATTACAGCCCTTGAACTCCGCGCCCCGTTTTGCGATTGTGTGAAGCTTCGCGAATTTTCAAGTTCGCAGCCAATCGCCCCGGGGACAGCACATGGACTTCGAGAAAGCCGTATCACTCGTAGGCACCGTCACCGACCTGCGCCGCATCGCCAGCGCCCACGTCATCGACCACAACCAGCTGAAAGACGACCAGCTGCGCAGCGCCCTCTGCAAATCCAAACCGCAGTACGCCGCCAGCGAAACCGTGCAAAAAGCCCTCGACGCGCTCCTCACGCGTGAGCCCAAAGACAGCCTGCGCGCCCTCAACCGCATCCTACTCGTCGACGTCCTGCTCGACCAATTCGACTGCCAGCTCCCCTTCGACGAAACCGACGCCAAAGTCATCGGCGTCGAGCAAAACGTCCTCGACCGCTCCAACGAGCTCGACCTCGAGCAGCTCGCCTGCGGCGACAAAGCCGCGCCCCGCTACCGGGACCTCGACACCTACAACTTCGTGCTCGGTGTCGCCTGGGAACAACGCGACAGCGTCTCGCCCGACGAAGCCAACCTCCTCAGTAACTTGCGCCGCCACCTGCGGGTCAACGAATTCGAGCACCGCGTGCTCGAAGCCAAGCTGCGCCGCTTCCCCAAAACCGGCAACGAGCTGCACACCCGCGGCGAAATCACCGCCGCGCGCCGTGGCCTCCAGCAAGCCGGCCTGCTCTTCGCCATCCGCCAAGAAGACGGCAAAGACTACGACGTCATCCCCGACGAGCTAGCCAGCGAGCTGCGCTCCGCCCTGCGCGTCGAGCTCCGCTCAGATGCCTACCGCGAGCTACTCAAATTCCACAAAGTCCGCACCAAAGCCCACCTGACCGAGGTGCTCGACCGGCACAACGTCCACTACGCGAAGTCCGACAAATCCGACGCCCTGGTCGAGCGCGTCATCCTGAACGTCCCCCCGTCGAAAGCCATCGGCAGCGCCTCACCCCGCTACGGCCTCAACGGCGAAGAGCTGGCCGACTGGTGCCGCGACCTCGACATTTCCCCCACCGGCACAATCGACGAAAAAGTCGCGCGCGTCGTCCAACACTTCGCCGCCCTTCGCCCGCGCGTCGAGGCCCAAGCCGACGAACGCAAGCTCTGGTACGACTTCTTCACCGACTTCGCCTGCCGCAACCGCGACCTACTCCGCGCCCAACACCTGATCGAAAAAGACAACGAAATCGAATCCAAATTCGAGCACGCCACCCAATACCTGTTCCAAACCAAGCTCGGCCACACCCCCCTCAAACAATCCGCCTCCGACCACCCCGACGGCTTACTGAGTCTGAAATCCGACTACCTGATGTGGGACAACAAGTCGAAAGACCCACCCGGCAAGTTCCACCTCAAAGACTGCCTCGCCCAATTCGACCGCTACATGGAAGCCGCCGACAAGCGCGTCCCCATCTTCCTCGTCATCGCCCCCGACTTCACCGAAGACTCCGAAATCGAAGCTATCCGCTACCACGCCGAACACTTCGACCGAAACCTCGTCCTGATCACCGCGGCGGAGCTGAAGGCACTCGCCGAAGAGTGGTCGTCGCCAGCGCACAAGAATCGGGAGACGCCGTTTCCGTTGGGACTCCTGGCGGCGTCGGGAAGGTATGACAGGCGGAAGCTTGGGAAGCTGGTTGGGTGAGCGAGCGCACGCGCTCGGGAAAGACGGCAATGGCATCGACAGAAGCGCCGCCGACGGTCGTGCGAATTGCGGGCCCGGCCAATGAGGGACAGGGCGGCGTGGAGCGATGACGGGCTGGCCGGACCCGCGCTGGCGCGCTCCGGAGTGACGGCGCCGACGGGAGTCGAGACGCTCGGACCCGCGTTGGCGCGGACCGGAGTGACGGCGGCGGCGGTCGGACTACGCCGGTCGTGCCCGCGCTAGCAGACATCGCGCCGCTCGGACCCGCGCTGGCGCGGTCCGGAGTGACGGTAGCGCCAGTCGGGGAGCTGGCAAGAGCGGAGGCGGACGCGCCCAAGGCGGCTCGCGCCCCGCGTGCCCAGGTGCCGAGGCGCGGCCGGACGTGCCCGGCACGACCTGCCGTTCCGGGGAGGACTGTGCGACTCAGTTCCTCTGCGTCGCGGACCTTGGCACTTGAAGGTGTCTCGGGGATACCAGACGAATGTGTGCCATGGAGTGCCAAGCTGACGAGTCGGGACCGCGGCGCGAGCTGCCAAATCCTGGGGAAATTGCAAGCCGTTTGGGCGGCACGCCGATTGCAGACGCCGAGGCCGTGACCCAGCAAGCGTTTGCGATCGGAAGGCCGCCTGAAGGTCGAGCAATCCACGGCGTCGTTGCAGTCTTGATCGTCGCGTCGCTACTGGCAGCTTGCGGTAGCTCCGCCGGTACAGGTGCGAAGGGCGGAGGCGGAGCAAGCGCCGGCTCCGGTGGTTCCGCCGCGGGCAACGGCGGCTCCGCGGCGGGGTCTGGGGGGTCGAGTGATTCGCACGCGGGCAGCGGCGGGTCAGCTGCGGGCACCAGTGGTTCAGCTGCGGGCACCGGTGGTTCGGCCGCAGGCGCCGGTGGGTCAGTCGCGGGTGCTGGCGGCTCGACCGCGGGAGCTTCTGGTTCGAACGGGGGCGGTGACTCGGGAGGCAATTTCGCTTGCGGCGGGGTGACTTGTGGTCCCCGCCAGTATTGTGTGCTGCCTTGTTGCGGTGGTGCCGCGCCAGGCTGCTTCCTGCCTCCGGGGGGCGGCACCTGCCCGGCGGGTTCGCACGCAGGTTGCGCGTTCGGTATCCAATGCGGCAATCCGGGGACCTGCTGTCAGCAGGATCCTTGCTCACCGCCGCCCCCGTATTGCACCGACACCGAGCCGGCGGGCTGCCTCCTGCAGCAAGGGCGTACCTGCCAGCTCCTCTGCGCTTGAAGGAGTCGGACGAGGATTCGAACTCTCGGTGGGCTCTTCATCGGCTGGCCGCAGCGCGAGTCCGCCACGAGCTCGGACACCATTCGGCTAGATCTGCAGCAGCGGAAATTGTCAACGCGCGTGAGACACGTTCAGGCATGAGTTTAGTGACCTAAACGACTGTTTCGAGATGCGCTCGGGTGAGCGACTTGGTGATCGTCTTTGCAGGCGTCGCTGTCGGCTCGACGGCAACGTGCTGGGGTGGGTTGATCCAAACCTCGGCGGGCGGCGCAGCGACGTTCGGTGCGCCGCGCGTGAAGCGCTCGGGATGCTCGTCGTAGGCACGCTCGAGCACGGCCTGGCGACGCTGCAGCGCACCTGGCGCGAGCCCGTGGTGCACCTGCGCGGGCGTGAGGAAGCCGAGGCCCGCTGTGGTGATGCTGGTTGTTGTACCAGTCGAAGTAGTCGGTGCAGAAGCCACGCCCGTCCTCGAGCGAGCCGACGCGGTCGGGGAAATCCGGCCGATATTTCATCGTCTTGAATTGGCTCTCGGAGAAGGGGTTGTCGTTCGAGACGTGTGGCCTGCTGTGCGTCTTGGTGATGCCGAGGTCGGCCAGCAACTGCGCGACGGTCTTGCTCGTCATCGACGGCCCGCGGTCGGCATGCAAGCCGAGCTGCCCGAGCTCGACGCGCTCTTTCTTGCACGTCTCGAGAATCAGCCGCCGCGCAAGCTCCGCGCTCTCGCGGTGCGCGAGCAGCCAGCCGACGACGTAGCGGCTGTAGATGTCGAGGATGACGTACAAGTAGTAGTAGCTCCACTTCGTGGGACCGAGCAGCTTCGTGATGTCCCACGACCAGACTTGATTCGGCGCGGCTGCTCGCAGCTGAGGTTTGGGATGAGTTGGATGCCGAAGCTGGTCGCGTCGTTCACGCACACCAGTGCTCTGCTCCAGGATTCGATACATCGTGCGCACCGAGCACTGGTAGCGCCCTTCGTCGAGCAGCGCCGCGTGCACTTCCGCGGGTGCCTGGTCAGCGAAGCGCTCCGAATTCAGCGTCTCGAGCACCTGCGCACGCTCGTCGGCGCTCAGCGCGCGAGGCGAGCTCGGTCGACGGCGAGGGCCGAATTTCGGTCGACTCCGGCGGTAGTGCGTGGCTCGCGAGGCGCCCAGCGCGTCGCAGGCCGGCTTGACGCCGCCGAGGTCACGGGCCGCGGCATGTACCGCTGCCATCAGCTCTCCTCCTTCAAGTCGTCCGGCAGGTTCTGCTCGATGCCCAGAATCTCCGATATTTTTTTTTTGAACAACATTAAATTAATGGGGACGA
>Ga0307508_10006150_pt1 | contig 11322 bp, 7 predicted proteins | sample 9_EM_MG_FD_203089 | JGI IMG/M metagenome (GOLD analysis project Ga0307508, IMG submission 203089) | Populus trichocarpa ectomycorrhiza microbial communities from riparian zone in the Pacific Northwest, United States - 9_EM | ecosystem: Host-associated > Plants > Roots > Unclassified | place...
TTTCCTTTGTTTCCGACACTCAGCAATGCTACGCGTGTCAAAAACAGCGGCGATGGATGTGACGCTGGGTGCTTGTGCTGGAAACGCGAAGTGTGGTAGTAGCATATATAGATGTACATTAGATATAAAGAATAGAACTGGACTGAGTCACTATGCCTGGAACCCGCTGCGTGTTTGTGAATGCGACACGAGTATTTGCTACGATGTTCCGTGCCTTGACAGCCAGCATAACCACGGTGCCATGACACGCGTTGTCCGGATGCCATTTGCCCTGACACGGCTGCGTCCAGAAGGAAAATGCCCTGACATGGCTGCATCCAGAAGGAAAATGCCCTGACACGGCTGTGTCCAGAAGGAAAATGCCCTGACACGGCTGCGTCCAGAAGGAAAATGCCCTGACACGGCTGCATCCAGAAGGAAAATGCCCTGACACGGCTGCGTCCAGAAGGAAAATGCCCTGACACGGCTGCATCCAGAAGGAAAATGCCCTGACATGGCTGCATCCAGAAGGAAAATGCCCTGACACCGTGTGTCCAGAACGAAAATGCCCTGCCACGCTCCGTCCGGTAAGCAGATGCCGTGGTGAGCTGCGTCTGGGCGCATGGTCCCGTGGCGAGCTGCGTCCGAATTCACATTGCCTGTGTGTTTTGCGTTGGGAGCGGTATGTGCGCTGCCAGGGTGCGTCCAGAGCGTCCCAGGCGCCTGGTGCGTCAGGACGCAGCCTGTACGTCTGGACGCACATTTTTTTTCCTGATGTAGGTCAGTGATGAAGTCCATGGCTATTGATTGCCAGGGGGCGTATGGTAATTCCAGTGGAGAGCTCAGTCCATACGGATGGTGCTGGGCGGCCTTGTTCCGCTGACAGTTAATGCAACTCTGAACAAAATCGATTATTCTTTCGTTTATTTTTGGCCACCAGAAGTTCCACCGAACGAGCTCGATTGTCTTTTCCTGGCCCATGTGTCTGGCTATTTTGGTGTCGTGCTCGGATTCGAGGATTTCTTGTATTAGTTTCCTTGGTACCCAGAGCATGTTTTTTCTGTAGAGCAGTCCGTCCCATATCTCTATTATGCTCTTGGGTTTTTTGTTTGCCCGTTGCTCTGTCGGAGGAGTCGTTTCTGCTTGCTTCCATGCCTGTTGGTAGACGGAATCTTCTCCTGCGTTCTTTTTTACCGCTAGCGCAAATTCTTCCGACCATCGTCACTCGGGGAATGAGGTGAGCCGAGCCGAGGAGCACATGAATGAGCGGCTCTGTCTTTCCGCAAACTGATTTTCTCATAAAACCGTCGTGATCGGCTGGTTTTCAACCCCCCCCTTTTCCGGGCGGTACTCCGAATGCCTCGATAGCGCGACTGGCTTTCCATTCTGAGCCCCTGGTCGGTAGTAGATCCGGAAATCGATTCCCGCCAGTTCTTGAGCGCATCTAGCTTGTCTTCGGTTGAGTACTTTAGTCGTTGTAAAGTATTCCAAGTTCTGGTGATCCGAGAGGACTTGGATTTGGTGGGTAGCCCCCTCGCAGTAGCGCCTTCAATGTTTAAAAGCGTCCACTATCGCTAGCAGTTCTTTATCGTGAATTTCGTAATTGATTTCCGCTGGTTGGAACTTCCGTGAGTGGAAAGCCACCGGGTGGAGTCGTCCTTTCTTATCTCGTTGCGACAGGACGACGCCGATGGCAAAGTCCGAGGCATCCGTTTCAATGATGACTGGTTGTTGGGCGTCGAAATGTGCCAGTATTGGGGCCGAGGTGAACCTTTTTTTTAGTTCTCGGAACGCTCTTTCTGCTTCTTTGGACCATTTCCATTTTTTCTCCATTTTCTTTGTTAACTCTGTCATTGGCTTTGCTACTCGTGAGTAGTCTTTGATGAACTGTCAGTAAAAGTTAGCGAATCTGAGGAAGGATTGTACTTCTGTTACCGAGCGGGGGGTTTCCCATGCCAAAACCGCTTCTATTTTTCCTGTGGACATTTCCACGCCTTTTTTCCCGATAATGTATCTCAAGAATTCCACCTCCTGAGCGCTCCACGTGCATTTTTCTGGCGACACCGCGAGCCCGTTTTTCCGCAGCCTTTTGAGGACTTCCTTGACCAGGCCGTCGTGCTCTTCTCGAGTTTTTCCGTAAATCAGAATATCATCCATGTAGGCCAGTATCCCTACATCGAGTATGTCCAAAAGGACATGATTCATCATGTCTTGGAAGGTTGAGGGCGCATTAGTGAGACCAAATGGCATTACCTTAAACTCGTACAGGCCATAGTGAGTGCGGAATGTGGTTTTCCACTCATCTCCTTCTCGGATCCTAATCAGGTTAAACCCGTTCTTGAGGTCTATTTTGGTGAACCATTGAGCACCTTGAACCCGGTCCTGTAATTCCTGCATCAGCAGGAGGGGGTATTGGTTGGGGATCGTTATTTTGTTCAGCCCTCGGTAATCCACACATAGTCGTAATCCTCCTCTGTTAGGTTTTGGGACGAACAAAATAGGTGACCCGGCTGATGAGGTGGAACATTGGATTTTCCCGGTTCGTTCCATTTCCCGGAGCCATTCTCGCAGGGCCTGTAGCTCTGTTTCCGATAACGGGTATATTGGTCCCCAGGGTGCCGTGCTACCTTCCTTCAGCTCAATTTTGCAATCGTAAGGCCAGTGTTCCGGTAGGGCATCTGCTAGCTTGCTTCCCATGACGTCCAGGTACTGCCGGAATTCTGCGGGGACTGCTTCGAGGGGGTCCTTTGTCTGGACCGCCGCCACGTATCCAATGATACCGGCTTTGGGGTCCAGGCATATGCTATCGTCCCACGTCAGGGAGAAGTCATCGGTCCCGAGCTTGGTGCAGTTCTGCAGGCAGGCCGGGCTGTCGAAGCGGACTTCTTTCGTATCCCAGGGTCCTTGGGGGGCATGTTTAGCGATCCACCAATACGGGAGGAATTTGTCTACCGTTTTTTCCAAAGGGGTGACCGCAAATGCTTCTTTTGAGAAGTGCCTTCGGTGCTGGAGTTTCATTGGCACGGTGTAGTACTCGCCGGCTCCTTTGATGGCCTCACCTGTGTAACTTTCCATAGTTCTTTTTTGTTGGTATTTTTCGAGGGGGATCTGCAGCCGGGCTGCCGTTTGTTGGTTGATCAGGGGTACCGAGCACCTGGTATCCAGTAGAACTTGGACTGGATGCTTTTCTTCGCCTAGGTGTAATATCATTTTTATCACTGGGCGAGTGCTGCTAATGGGTTCTTCTGTTTGTTTCTTGAGCGGGGTTCCAGCGCTTGGTTCCTCGTTCTTTCGTTTCCGAGAGATTCCGCAAGTTATTGCAAAGGTCTTCACTGGCGGCATCAGCGGACCTCTGAAGAATCCAACTCTTCGCCGTTGTTGGCCCAGACTGGCAAGGTAGCGGGGTTGTCTATTTTCATGGTGTCGATGGCAGTGTGACACTGGGGTTGTCTCGTAACCGGAGTGTGGGGGGGTTCAAAGGTAATCAGGCTACTCTTGATAATTCACAACGGAATAATCTTAGATCTTGTGTGTGGGTTCGGTGGTAGTGTTGGTGAGGATGTTCGTGCTGATTTCCCCTTTTTCTTCGAGAGAAACCTTTTCTCTTTTTATGGCTGAGGCCATAGCGTGAGATCTGATGAACCAGCATGAGCGTTGATGACTCGGGCTTGGATTTCCCCGAGGTGCAGGAACCCCGTGGGTGATTCATTGGTCATAGCAGGGTGTAGATAAGGGGAGATGAGGTTTCATGCACCTTGCAGCACCCTAGGCTCAGAGTCCTCCGTCTCTCCCTGAGGTGAGAGCTCCCTGGGGAGCCATGTACGGCATGAGGGCCATGCAGTCATGCGGGGTCTGAGTTCTAGAGTCTGTCGATCACCCTGAGGTGACGCAATCTCCCTCTGGGAGAGATCCGTTCGTTTGCACTCACCCCCTCATCTCCGGAGTTAGCCTAGGTCCGGTTTTCTCGGCCGACAGCTAATCTCCGTCTCCTCGATCTCCTACCTAGACTCTCTGACATCTTTACCCGTGCTTCAGAGGGCAACTAGGGCCTTTTCTGAAGGCCCGTGATGAGTCTCCCTTGCTACGTACTCTAGCTAATTACTAAGGTGTAACACTACCTCCCCTCTCCCGTAGCCTCGTCCCGAGCGCTAACTAATTTTTGAGTAGCCCGTCTCTTTTGATCGTAGGATTCTTTCAACGCTGAGTTCCTTTCAACGTCACGGACTGCAGTCCTCCACCCCTGCAGCCCTCCCAGCCACCAGATCAGGGCATCATTCTCTGTAATCCGTCGGAATGGCTGGGCCCTCTGAGTAGGCCGGTGCGTACTCATACTGTCGATGTTTTCCCGCCGGGCCGCCGTGTTCGTGAAGACGAGCGTACCAGTTTTCCCAGTGCGCATCCTGTCGGCCTTCGGCTGGGGCACGTGAAAGGAGTGACCAAGCCCGAGCAAGCCGAACGAGCCAATGGTGTGCACACAGAGGTGTCCGTTGGCCGCCAGGGTCCGCCGCCTGTTGGTGGGCCCGTCTTCCATGGTTATTTAACCCGGGCGGGGTTCGTTCGTCGTTTGGCTGAGTCGGGTATTTGCGGACGGGAGCATATGATGCTTTTCCGGGTCTGGGACACGTGGAACGAGTGACCTTCTCGACTCGGGGTTCGTGCCTGGGCGCCCTTCTTGCCCTTGTAGGTGTACATACAGAGGTGTTCCGTACCGAGCGCCTACGGCTTTCGTCCTATCGAGTCCGACGCAGCCTTACGACGGGTTTGTCGTGCCGGAGCTTCGGTGCCCGAGAAGCGGGTCTTTTTGGTGGCTCTTCTTTGTTTATCTGGCTCCGTGATTGTGAGTTGGGTTGTCGGGTGAAGGCGGCGCACCGGGCGTCGTCTTTCTTCGTTGTCTATCCTGCACGGTCACAGCGCTTGATTCCGTCGGACCCGTTCGTTCGTGGTGGGACTATGCTTCGGTGAGCCGGTAGTCTTTTGTTGTGCCGAGATTCCGTCAATGAAACTCCCGAAGCCTTTCCCGGCCTCCTTCCGAGAAATTGTCGTATGGTTCTTCCGTCCAGTCTTTCCTTTCCGGATAGTCGAGCCATTTGACGAGGTATAAGATACGCCTACCGCTTTTCCGGGATGACATTACTTCTTCGACGTCGTATTCCTCAGATTGCTCGATGTCGTCGGCCTCTCGTAGTACTTTCGACGGGTCTGGCGGGGCCCGGTGTTCACTGGTTCGATAGGGCTCGAGTAGTGACACATGGAATACATTGTGTATTTTCCATTTTCTGGGCAGCGTCAGTCGTACCGCTAGGGGGGAGATGATTTTTTCGATTTGGAAGGGACCATGATTTTTGTGGTCCATCTTCCTCGAGGGTCGCCGGGTTTTGATGTTTCGTCCGTTTAGCATGACCAAGTCCCCTACCTGGTACTCCGGAGGTTCCTTTCGTCTCGGGTCCGTGTAGCGTCGCATTCGTTCTTGGGCGGCTTCCAACCCTTTCCGAACTTCTTCGTGGATGCCCGACATCCAGTGGGCATAGTTGATGCTGGCTGGATTGAAGGGTTCTTTCGTCGGAGGGTTTGGCGTTGCCGGATGGAAGCCATAGTTGGCATAGAACGGCGAAATCCCATTTCCTGTTGTGACCGAGTTATTGTAGGCGAATTCGGCCATTGGTAGTAGGCGTACCCAATCGTCTTGCTCTTTTCCCACGAAGGCTCGAAGGTATGACTCGATCGTTTGGTTGAGTCGTTCTGTCTGGCCGTCTGTTTGCGGGTGGAAGGCTGTCGACATTCGGGGCCGGATTTCCAGGAGGTTCAGGAATTCTTGCCATACTTCTGAGGTAAAGCGAGAATCTCGGTCTGACACGATATCCGTGGGGAGGCCGTGGAAGCGCCATACCTCCCTTGCGAAGATCTTTGCCAGGTCTGCCGCTGTCTTGCCGTCCTGTAGCAGTGGTATGAAGTGGGCCATTTTGGTGAAACGATCGATGACTACCCAGAGCTGATCGCATTTTTCCGAGACTGGGAGTTCCGTGATGAAATCCATGGCTACCGATTGCCATGGTGCATAGGGAAGCTCCAGTGGTGAGGATAGACCGTAGGGCTGGTGTCGAGCTGCCTTATTTCTCTGGCATTCCGGACAGCTCCTAACGAAATCGATAATTCTCTCATTCATTTTTGGCCACCAGAAGTTTCGTCGGATGAGCTCGATCGTCTTATCCTGGCCCATGTGCCCGGCCACCCTTGTGTCGTGTTCGGATTCCATCGCCCGTTGAACTGCTGCCGCCGGGATCCACAGTTTCTCTTTCCTGTACAGCAGGTTGCCCTGGATCTTTATTTCCTTCGGCGCCGGTTCCTCCAGCGCTGCTTCTTTTGCTTCCTGGTACTGTGGGTCTTCCTTCGCTAGTTTGCCGATTTCCTCTAAGAACGCTGGGTTCCATCTTCTTGCCGGGAGTGAGGACAGTCTGGCTGACGAGCAGATGAAGGAGATCGCGTCTCGCCGTGGTGCTTTTGTATCAGCGTGATTTCCGGCGTTTCCGAAGTGTTTTTTCCCTAAAACCGTCGTTATCGGCTGGTTTTCTACCCCCCCCTTTTCGGGGCGGTACTCCGAACGCCTTGATAATGCGTCCGGTTTTCCGTTTTGCGAGCCTGGTCGATAGTAGATTCGAAAATCGATGCCGGCGAGTTCTTGCGCCCAGCGCGCCTGTCGGCGGTTAAGCACTTTTGTGGTTGTGAAGTACTCCAAATTCTGGTGGTCTGAAAAAACCTGGACCTGGTGTTCTGTTCCTTCACAGTAGCGTCTCCAATGTTTGAACCCGTCGACTATTGCCAAAAGTTCTTTGTCGTGTATTTCATAGTTGATTTCTGCCGGGGAGAACTTTCTTGAGTGGAACGCCACTGGGTGTAGCCGGTCTTCCCCGTCTCGCTGCGAGAGAACTGCTCCGATGGCGAAATCTGAAGCGTCGGTTTCCATGATGACTGGTCGGGTTGGGTCGAAGTGAGCTAGGATGGGTGCTGTTGTGAAGCGGTGTTTTAACTCTCTGAAGGCCGCTTCCGCCTCCTCGTTCCAGGACCACTTCCTTCCTGTTTCCTTTTTTGTTAACTCCGTCAGCGGTCGGGCTACCCTGGAGTAGTCTTTGATAAATCGTCGGTAGAAGTTGGCGAATCCCAGGAAGGACTGGACCTCCGTCAAGGAATCTGGGGTTTTCCAACTCAGGACCGCTTCCACCTTCCCTGTTGACATTTTGATGCCATCCCAACCAATTATGTAACCCAGGAATTCTACCTCCTTGGCTCTCCACACGCATTTTTCGGGAGAGACTGCCAGCTGGTTTTATTGTAATCTCCTTAATACCATTTTGACCAGCCGGTCGTGCTCCTCCTTATTTTTCGCGTATATCAGGATATCGTCCATATAGGCTAGGACTCCGACGTCGAGTACGTCTGATAGGACGTGGTTCATCATGTCTTGGAACGTAGAGGGCACGTTGGTCAGGCCGAAGGGCATTACTTGGAATTCGTATAGTCCGTATCGAGTTCGGAAGGCTGTCTTCCACTCATCGCCTTCCCGAATTCGTATGAGGTTGAACCCGTTTTTCAAGTCCATCTTTGTAAACCATTGGGCGCCTTGTACTCGGTCCTGTAGTTCCTGCATGAGTGGTAGGGGATATCGGTTCGGGATTGTGACGGCATTCAATCCCCTGTAATCCACACATAGCCGTAAGCCTCGACCGTTGGGTTTGGGGACGAACAGGATTGGAGATCCTGCCGGAGATGTAGATCTTTTTATTTTGCCGGTTTTCTCCATTTCCTTTAACCATTCTCGGAGGGTCTGGAGTTCTATCTCCGACAGTGGGTAAATCGGTCCCCAAGGCGCTGTCGCTCCTTCCTTTAGGTCTATTTTGCAGTCGTATGGGCGATGTTCCGGAAGACGGTCCACTGCTTCTTTCCCCATTATTCCTAGGTATTGGCGGAATTCGACCGGGACGGCTTGTAGCGGATCTTCCCCGCAGACTGCCGAGACGTGTCCTAATAGGCCGGCCGCCGGGTCCGTGGCTACTGTGTCGTCCCATGTCAATGAGAATTTGTTTGTTGCGAACTTGGTGCAGTTCTCCAGACATCTTGCACTGTTGAAGCGTATGTCTTGGTCCGAGGACCACGCCCCCTGTGGTGGATGCTGCTCTATCCAGCTGAACGGAAGGAATATGTCGATGCCTTCTTCCATTGGTGATATTTCCAAGACCTCTCTTGAGAAGTGCTTTCGATGTTGTAGGCATAGGGGTTCCGTGTAGTGTTGCCCAGCTCCTTGGACCGTGGCTCCCGTAAAGCTTTCTATCGTTCGGGTTTCCTTGTGTTTTTTCTTCTGGATTCCCCATTTGTCGACTGTTTTTTGATTGATCAAGGCTATCGAGCAGCCTGTGTCCAGTAGTACTTTTACTGGTCTCCTTTGTGTTCCGACCTGGAGCAGCATGCTGATTATCGGTCGTGTTTTGCGAGGTCTTTTTGCGGGCCGTTCTTCGTTCGAGACCCCTGGCTTTCGTTTTGAGGCGCCGCATATGATGACTCTGACCCCTCCGGACGCCGTGGCGGGGTTTTTTAAAATCCGAGTCGGATTCCTCCCAGAGCGGTGCCGTGTCCATCGCCTCTACTGCTGCGACCTTCTGTTGTTTGGCCGGGACCGGTGCTTTGGGTTCCTCCGATCTTTTCCTTTTTTTCCCCGCGTACTGCGGAGACCTTCCAAGGTGCCGGGGGTAGCAAGGTCCCTTTTTTCGTGCTCCCGGCGAAGCATTCATAAGTCTTATGGCCGCTTCTGCCGCATCGCCAACAGTCGTCATTACTCCGTCCGTATTCTTCCCGTTCTTTGGCTGGGACGCCGGTGAGCGCGGCATCTTTTGACGCCCAGCGACTGGGTTGGTTGTACTGGGTCTTTCGATCCGTTTTCTGGGCGCTTCTTTGCTGAGGGTCCCTCGGCTTCTCTTCCTGATTTGGGTTTTTCGACGAGGGGGCCTTCCGGGGCGCCTCGTGTTTTGGCGGAGCTGCCGATCGAACCAGTTCCCGGGTTGCCCTGAGGGCCTTCCTTTTTTCCACCTGTATGCCCACTCTGTAGGTGGCGTGTATGAAATCGTCGTCGTCGACGAATTCTCCCTCATTTTGGCTGAACCTCATATCCAGGATTGCGTCGGTCATGGCTAGGTCAACTTTTTCCTGCAGACTTTCCCCGTTTGCGCGGGCGAAGTTATTAAGCGACCGGAGTTCCGTTATGTATGTCCGGATACACCCCTGGTATCGGAGTTGTCCCAGTTTTTGCTGAGCGTCGGCTGCCTCGCGGTCGTTGTGGTACTCCGCCCGAATTGCCGCCGAGTAGTTGACCCAGGTGTCCGATTCTCCCAGGTCTCTATAGCGATGGAGGTGCCAGGATAGGGCCGTATCCGTTAGGAGGGTTCCTATCCAGGCAATTTTTTGTCGGTCCACGGTTTCTGGGTAAAATCCTAGGTACATCGTAACCGCCTCCCACCATTGGTTGAAGTTGGTGGTGTTTTTCCCATTGAACGGGTCGGGGTTTTTCATCTTTAGACAGGAGGTGTTGATCCTGGCTGCCGCTGGTGCCGGGTTTGCCGGTGCGACGGCGGCTACTCCTTCTGCTACTGCCCTGGCTATGGTCCGGGCGAGTTCCTCGGTGGTCAACGTCCTCTGAGTGGGCCGAGGTGATGGTGGCGGTGATGGCGACGGTGGGGGTGGTAGCGGCCGGTGCGGAGGCTGTGGCGGCATTCCTCCGCCACCGAACTTGGGGTTCCCTTGGGGTGCTGGTGACACTGCGGGTGGGCGGTTTCTTCTTGCGGGCCGGGGCGGCACCGGGGGTCGTTGTGCGTCGGGGCTGGGGCTCCCCGAAGGTCCCGCTCGGAGTTGCTGCAGGGCGTCGGCCAAGCTTGACGTGGTTGCCCGGACCGGGCTTCGCCATGGCGTCGGCTCTGGCGGTGGACTTTCCGAGGCTGGTGCTGGAGGCCAGGGAGTTTCCGGGGCCGGGATTCGAGCGGCCAGGAGTTGTAGGGCTTCTGCTTGTTGCCGAGCTTCCTCTCTGGCTTCCTGCAGCTGATGTTCCAGATATTCCACCCACTGTTGTTGTTTGTCCGCCCGTTTTTGGTGTTCTTCTGCCCACAGCTCTACGTTACCTTGAAAGTTCGCTAAATGTTGGCTTCTTGCCACATTTGCTTCCGCCAGGAATGATATTGAGTCTTTAAGTCTCGCCAGTTGCGTAGTTTGCCCGATCTGTTTTTGGTCTGCCTCCTGGGTCCGTTCGATGATGGCGCCCCATACGTTGTGCGCAAAGGCCTGGTAGGCGCTGGCCACGCCTGCTAATTCGCTCCGGATCCATTCTCCTGTGATCCTTTGATTAGCGCTTAACCGGTCATATACATACCTAGTTCCGTCAGACAAGTCTCGGTAGGCTTGCTCGATCTGCTGGATCCTTTGGTCGGCGTGATCGACTGTATTTCCGCAGAGATGGACCAGCTGCGCCAGGTACTGTTCCGCTTGCTTTTGCTGTTTGGCTAGGGCGCGGAGCCACGTAGCAGGGTTGGCGACCTCTAGGGTTTCCTCGGCTTGTTCCGTTCCGTCGGTGATTTGTAGCACGTTTCTGGGGGCTTCCAGACGGAGCATGTTGAAGTCGGTAGACGCCATTTTTTAATATAGGTCTAGAAAGTGTCCCGTGTAGATTGTTTCGTCGTCGGTAAAGTAATAGTCACAGAGATCTCAGAGCTCGTCCTCCGTGAATTCGGCGCTTGTATGGTTGTGCGCGTAGTTGACCCAGTATTGCGTATACCAGCTCCAGGGCTCATGGACGCCTTCGAGGTAGGGTGTAGGGATAGGTCCGTCGCTGAATGTATCCCACTGTTCATAATTGGCTAATTCGCTATCGATTGATTGGAACGTATAGTCGAAGGAGTACTGAGACTTAGGTTCCAAGAAGGTGGATAGCTCGAGAAGATAAAGGTGGTCTTCGAAGTAGGTGTCGTCGAAGCCCGTCATGAAAGTAGGGTGATTTTGAGATCAAGATTATAGTGTGACACTGGGGTTGTCTCGTAACCGGAGTGTGGGGGGGTTCAAAGGTAATCAGGCTACTCTTGATAATTCACAACGGAATAATCTTAGATCTTGTGTGTGGGTTCGGTGGTAGTGTTGGTGAGGATGTTCGTGCTGATTTCCCCTTTTTCTTCGAGAGAAACCTTTTCTCTTTTTGTTGCAATATCTCACTCGTTGCTTAGTCACGGCAGGCATGGGCCTACCCCTATATTCTCCTTTCTCTCGAGGCTTCAGCCTTACTTAGACAATACACACGTTCATCACTTTCAACAGGTT
>Ga0307508_10006151_pt1 | contig 11322 bp, 18 predicted proteins | sample 9_EM_MG_FD_203089 | JGI IMG/M metagenome (GOLD analysis project Ga0307508, IMG submission 203089) | Populus trichocarpa ectomycorrhiza microbial communities from riparian zone in the Pacific Northwest, United States - 9_EM | ecosystem: Host-associated > Plants > Roots > Unclassified | place...
TGTATAGAGGAATGCTACATATTTCACAATTTACATTTACATCTGACTAGCATAGGACATAGGACAAAAACAAAATATAAAGTCTGGACGTGAGGTGGCGTTTTCATATCAATAATAATGACCATGAAGGGTGTCTGCTCTGTTTCCGCCGAGCAAGATTCAGATATCCGTTATGATACACCCCCTGAGCTCAACAGGCAGGTTGCAAATACTCATGCAGAGACCTTTTCCACTCCTCCGTCCTTCAGGCAACTGCATTTTGGAATCACCCTGTAAGCCGGGACAGAACAAGAAACATTCAGGAAACCTTACAGAATCAGATCGGCACATCCGCTCAGATGCGCTGACAAGCGGTGAGCGACGATAATTAACGTCTGGCCACGTTCTGTTGCGACCTCTTTAAATTGCTTCACAATCTCGAATTCGGCATTATCGTCCAGAGCACTTGTGGCTTGGTCAATGATGACGAGCTTGATGGTTTCACCGTTCATCGCCCGGAATAACGCCCGAGCACTATCCTTGATATCAGCCAAGTAAAATTATCGGGAAAAAACAAATTTATACATACGCAATGATCCTCTGCCGTTCCCCATCGGGTAGTTCAGTAAAGGTGGTAGGTGAACGTCTCCTGAGAACTTCGACTGCAGGTCGCCCTGGTTCTGCATTAATGCTGTAGGCGTTGATACTGCAGGGATTGAGCACGGTATTGATTCCAAGCCGTTTGATAATCTCTGAGGCTCCCGCTCCACGCACAGCATCACGTATCCGTTCGTCAGATTCAGTCACGTCAAGAAGGCCTAAACCCATTGTGATGTTTTCCTTGACAGAGACCGGATAGATCGCTTCGTATCGACCGAAAAAGACAATAGAACGTTTGAGCTGCGCGGGATCATACTCTGAAATACATTCCCCGTCTATGAAAATTTGACCTTGCGCAGGCTCTAAAATTCCAGAGAGGAGTTTCACGAGAGTTGTCTTCCCGCTTCCATCGCCACCAGTGATCACGATCATTTTTCCGGGCTCAATGTCGAGATTCACATTGTTAATTGTGTTACAGCACAATCCTCTACCGAGAATTCCTCAGACCAAATAATAATTTCAAGACAAGTTACTAACTGTGCAGATATTTTCATGCCGCTCGTATGTGTTTTCCGCTCATTCGGATAGGCAATTTTTGGTTGTGCCTTCGCGATAGGGACGTCAAGGATACTGTAAAAACGTTGGATGCCGCCCATGATTTCAAAGATTGACCCATTCGTGGCAAATTGCAATTCGATGCTTTTACGCATTGTATACAAGGAATATTGAAATATAGCAACGGATGCTAAATTCAGGGAACGAGTGAAATGGAGGGCAAAAAAGGCGTAAAGAGCCTAATCACGTCGATCAGCCCAATACCCCGACAAAGATAGTTGAAACGTACCATCGGATAGTTTGTGACAAGAGCGTTTATTAACGACAAGTACCAAGCGGGAGGGATGCCGCACCCGATAATCCAGACATCAGGACCGGCAGCACCTAGTTGATCAGATTCTTTCTGATACTCTGCAGCACATAAGAGGGGCATTTCAGAAGGTTTGTTTCCTTGTACTCACCTTGGCAGAGGACATCCACTAAACCATCTCTGACTACATTCATGCGAAAGTCAGGGTCGAAGACGATGTTAAAGAGAGCCATGAGTCGATTGTAATGAGCGTTATTGGTCCAGAATGTATAACCTGAATTTGGACCTTGAGTATCACCATTACGGGTTGCACGATAACTCGTTGCGCTTACCCCTTCCTCGAGTAGCGTCCATGGGAATAAAAATAATCGCAAGGAAGGTGGCCATCAGGGCGTAAAGAACGACAATCTCAGCGGTTTGCCTCTGCCAGATTATAATAATCAAAGTGACTGCATTGGCCGTGATAGCCAAGATATTCCTCAAACGGGTAGAAAGGCTCTCGATAAATTCCCAAGCCGGAACATAACTTCCGTACTCATGGGCATAAGGGAAGTTACCTTAACGTTTTCAGGTTGGTCAGATGTTGACGGTAAAAGATTAACCATTAATGCTCACTGTCATCCTCATTGAGTCTCCGGATAAGACGGGCTGTCGGCAATAAGTCGGAGTTTTAGCTTGCTTTGGCTATCCACGAAACCAAATTGTGTCACACCTTTGACTAACTGAGGAATAAAATGGGATCTCAGGCAACTCCTGGCACGTATTTTCGCTTGAGACCTGACAGAACTATCGATGAAAGCATGTTTAATTTCAAAAAATTACTCACATGACGATCTCGAGTCCACAAAATACTGATGCCAATAGCACCCAATTGAAAACCGTCGTCTGGAGATCCTTCATGACATGGTCGTGTGTTATCCGGCTGGATTCTAACTGCGCAACCTACAGCGGCGTCATATATCTGGAGCGGGAATAGGCCACTTTGATACTCACATACAAGGTAACACGGTGGATGAAGGATAAGGAGAAAGCCGGAGCGATCGCTATGCACAGGCCGCAAAGAATTAGCAGAAGAGTGCAGCATCTGTCTAGACGCCACAGGTCGTTCAACAACCTATAAGACGCTTGGAGGGATCCACGGTATGCGCCAAAATCCGGCAGCGATGGTACGATGTAGCAAGAAGCGTAGGCGATTGTGAATATTCCCCAGGTATGATAAGATACATTGGGATTCTCTGCAATGTTTCCACGAATATCTGAAAGACAGTCTCCTTTAGCAGGGCCATCACCCTGATATGAGGGCAAGTGAGGTGGATCGAGCGACATTTGGTAGGTTCCGAAGTGAGGAGTTTAAAATCGAACAGTGGGTGCAGTGCAACAGCGTGGAACATGGGGGGCCAATTTATACCCAGACTGCACCGCAGCCTAGGTCATACAGCATCAGAGAGCACAACTCATACAAAGTGTTTTGAATTACCGCGATCACCCCAAATCCACCTATAAAGGTCATGTGTGGGCGATGCCATGAGATCGTATTGAGAAGGGCCATGCGATATGGGGAACAAAAGTGTCGGCGAATTAATTGAGCGGCAACACTGGCTGGTTGGGTTAATGTCCAGGTAATTGTCGACACATTAGCGCTTGAAGTAGATTTTAAGGACAACCTCGTGATTCTTTCCAGCTGACAGTTACGAGAGAATAAGGGAGCAAGAGAAGGCAGGAGTGTGATCCACGTGAATGGTGAACAAAGAGGTTCAGCAGCCTGAATATTCATGGCTGTGTCGAGAGTGTCGTCGAGAAGAAATTACGACATGGAAAATTTCCAGTACCCATTTCTGTTATTTTACGCTAAAGGAAGACTGTTATTCTTTGTCGCGGATCCAGCAATCGTAAACTGCTAAGTCGTTGCGAATACAAGGAATGCAGCTCCATTTGAAGCGATTTTGGCATCGGTTTCAGAACCATTAGTCGGACTTTCGGAATGAATTGGAGATGATAAGCAACCCTTGTGACAGACCTTGGTGAGGAATAGAACATTCAAGTTTGGGAACAATTAGGCTTGATCCTGAAGCTCCTTTATTGTCGCAATTCAAGGGGATTGTAGGTCCAACGGAACGCATGTAAGTATCTGAGTTCTGACGAGAGCGTAATTTAATCTCAGACATCGATTAGTTGGATCCTAACTTACCTTTCGCCGCGTTCATCCGCGGTCTCCTAACCAGCCATCCATCATCCTCCACACTGTCCGTTGTTCTTGTGTCCATTCTTCCCTCTTCTCCACAATACACGACGCACACAAACCGTGAACTGCCCAATCGATAGCTTTTATTCTTTCCAGTGTTTCCAGGGGTTTGTACACCCCATCATCTTGAAGAGCAGGTTGGATGACTAACGGCATCCACGTTTCCGCAAAGACGTCTGTGCATTCCATATGAGGTGTGGCGGCAGGCGTGAATAACATAGGTGTAAAATGGTCGATGATACACATCATGAGGGTCATACAAAGCTGGGCATCTTTTTGGGATAAGTTGCCGCCTATGGTTCCGGCCTCGCAATGACCCACAGGAGAGTCGGACATTTGTTCATGAGCTGAGTTTACCCTGCTGGCGGAGTCCAAACCGCATGACGAGTTTTGTGGGTCCATTGCGCTTGTCCCTGCCTCTGGGAAATCAAAGTCCGTGGTCGTCATGAGGCTGTAAAGGACTACTTTCCGGACCTGGGACAAGAGCATCAGGGCTGGATATACAAGGAAGTAAGCTTTCTGAGAACGCCCACAGAAATTAAATTAAAGTCAGTCGCGATAGCCAACGCGTCAGGCAAAGGGTGATCATGTATGAATGTGGCTGGTTTGTCCGGGAACATCCTCTCTATTGTTTCACGCGCGATAGCGTGAAGCCGAGGAAAGTCAAGCTGTTTGGGGCCTGTTACGCGCAGGATGGATGCGGCGCGAGTAAATGGCGAGTCTTGTCTGAGAGGCCTTGGGAGCCATAGACGTCAAAAAGAGCATTCAGGAAGGGCGAAGCACCAAAAATGGGTTTTTTTGGAAGACATCGATCTGCACTGGGTACTTACATGTCATGGTACATATGCTGTAGGAGCACCTCCACATCTTGTAATCGGATTTGGTGGTTTAAAATTACATGGTTGTTAGCGTCGGGATCGTTGACTGTCGACAGCGCCGCAAAAAACCGTGAATGTCGGGAAAGCAGAGTGAGATGAATCTTGAAACGCCTGACATTCGGGATCTCAAAGACTAGAGAACCATCATCAAACCAGTAGATGTCGTGATTTTGAACGACTGCGTCAACGGACGGAGCACCGATTGCCCCAAACTCCGCTGGATCCTGCAGGCTACTCATTCACCGTGGTATGAAGGCGACTGGCGTTGCTCGTAGTTGCAGTGAGGAATTCATTCTAAATCAGGCGTCGAACCAATTTACGCGCCGTGATGCCACTTGCATAAATTCCAAATGCAGAATCCGACACCAAATTCGTCCCAAATACTTACCACTCACACTTGACTCGGAAGGAAAAGCTCAAAACACAACACTTGAATATAAGTATTGACTGTATATGACAATTATGTAACATGCCATAAATGGCACGCAATTACTTGGCAATCCAAGGCGGCCTGAGGCCAAAGTAACTGTCCTGGAAACCCCATTCAAATTTCATGTTCGACCGTTGGTCTCTTGATTTAAAATGCAGGATCCAATACCACACAAATATCACTCACACCCGAACCGGCGAGCGAGTCAAAGTGCAACTACTAATACTACAATAACCCACGATCAATATATCTACATCCGAGTTCGTCGAAATCTCATTGTTCAGCCAATCCAACCCGCTACCACGAACTCGCCTACTAGGTATCTGTACCTAATCAAGGGCACAACACAAGACATTAGGCGATATCATGCTGGGGTTTCGGTCAAAAATGATTGCTGGCCGTCATTGGACTCTAGCTCCTGACAATCGTGCGTTGAGCAAAAATAAGTATTCAAGCACGGGTTCAGACAGGAGAATTTGCGACTTCCGATTGGCAGATCTAGAATTTCAAACGGAATTTCAAACACCAGACAAAATATCATGATTTTGAGATAGAGGTAAGCGCGAGGTCAATACAAAAGGTTTTATTTCAGGATAAGTCGTCATTATAAGTGTTGTAGCCATAGTATCTGTGGCCACTCTGGGGTCCGTGATAGTCTAGCCAACTGGTCAGAAGTGAAATTGCAGAGAGAATATGGGCCGTACAAGTACTAGTATCACGGGCGGTGCTGAGACCAGCGACGTTCGCAAGATTCAGATATCCGCCTTGCTTTCTTTGAGCGGCGCCAGAGCTGGGGGGAGCAGGCGCGACCCAGCGAGCACGACAATACACACAAGTTAGATCATTTCCTTTGTTTTGCGCAGTCTTCCTCCCTACCACGATATTAATGATGGCATATCTGCGAACGGGGGGGAAAGTACGCACATTCAGCAAAACATTCCTTGTGCACTGCATTACCGCATTCCTCACAGAATACAAGGCTGGCCTCGGCCACGCCATGCATACCGTCGTAACAAATGGGACAATCGTCTTCTTCACTTGGCAGTCTCTTGCTCTTGTCCGGAATTGCGGAATCTGCGACAGTCTTACCCATCGCACGGGCATAAGCCTCACGAACACGAGCGTGAGCGTGTGCATTAGGTGCGAGTCTAGCTTGAGCAAAGATCTGCTCAAGTTCACTTGTCAGAAGAGCTCTGAAACGCAATAATTGATCGTCAATACGCGAGCTTCTAGAATTAATACACACTTCTGGTACCAAAAACTGGATTCGCGAGGGACTGCGAGCACTACATTCTGTTGAGTAGGCGTTGCTTTGGCCGGGGGAAATGCGACCAACCTTTGAGAAATACAAAGAGCTATGTCACATATCCATGAAATGTTTCACAAATCGAAATATAGAAGCGCGTACGATGTGTTTGCAATGATTGCCTCTAACAGCATCGGGACCTTATTTGTGGGTCAGTGAACATTCCGAAGAGGTATGGCTATTGCACGAACAATTGCATCGAGGCAAGTGATCAATTGTTACCGTGTAGACCTGCAAAGTAATATTTGTTAAATGCCCAAAGGCAATAAGAAATCAAAGGCCTACATTCCCAGTTGACCCAAGGACACTAAACGTTTCACGGAGTTCTCCTTCTTCGCGTTGACGGTCGAGCATGAAAATTCTAGGACGAAACTTAAACGTGCTTTGCAAGAGAGCATCAGACGGCATACCGTTGGGACAATACACGCTCAACTCGATCAAGAATATTTTGCGGGCACTTTGGCTTAAACTGTGCTTTACGTTTCTCAGGTCCGGATTGGTCTTCAGCTTCATTATCCGCCTTCTTCTTCCTTCCTTTCTTCACGGGAGCAGAGGGCTGACTGCTAGGACCTGCGACGGCAGTGGAGGACGTCGCTACTGGAGCATCGACGTTCTTCTTGCGTGGGCCCCGTAATTTCTTGGGCAAAGCACTGGCCGTAGAACTTGAAGCCCCCGCTGTGCTTGCAGCAGTTCCAGATCTCTTTGCACGCGGCGGGTTAGTTCTGGTTTTTTTAGGTGGCGACGGTTGGGTTGAACTCGAGCCGGCGGTAGCAGGCAGCTCCAGCTCCTGTGAAGATGTCGCTGGTACAAACGAATCTCCTCGCTTGCGCTTCAGAACCATTTTGAAGGAATAAGAGGAAGTCTGAGTGCCCGGGCCATGTCCAACAGTCACGTTATGATGTGACAATAACGGTGACAAGACCCTATATTATTATTAGTACACGCATCGGTCTTGGGCTTGACCCTCTTCCATAAACGATGCCAAATCTGTGAACTACCACATAATGGGAAGTATGTTCAACAATGTGGGTGGCGGCGTATACATCGCAGGAGGCAATTTCGCCGTTTCTACTCCTAGTTCATTACAATCAGCACCAGATCACGGTCACGGTAAGGCTCCAAACAACATCTGCATCGTAATTCTTCTGAAGCTTCTCAGAATTGAAGGGACTGCTCAAGCATGTTGTTGTGGACGCATTTCACGACTCTGCTACGAGCCATCACCTTCCGAAATGTTACCCTGGTACACGAGTTGCTATCATGAAGGATCTCAGGCACTGGGTGACGGATATGAACCATGAATACCCTATCTACCACCTATATGCTCCCGCAGGCTCTGGAAAGACGGCCATCGCAAGAACTCTTGCTGACACCTTCAGCGGGTTTAACCATCTTTTCAGAAAACATCTTCTTGCTAGTTTTTTCTTCTCGAGGACGGCTGAAGGTCGAAACAGCACTGCCAACTTCATCACAACTCTCGCATACCAGGTCGCCATCAATTTGCCATTGGCGCAACCGTTTGTCCGGGGGGCAATCGACCGAGATCCTTCCCTCCCCTCTCGAAACCTCTCAACCCAGTTGCGTTCTCTCATTTTCAATCCGCTTCGTCTGGCTTGCCAACAGGCATCCGCACTGGAACAAGCTAGTTGGCCACGACTTATCGTGCTTGACGGAATCGATGAATGCTTCGGAGAAGACGCTCAGATTAACATCCTCGATGCTGTGACCGAACTCGCAAAAAGTCGCTCTTTCCCCCTTGCAATCTTCCTTTCTTGCCGCCCAGAACTCCATATCCGTTCAGCTTTCCGTATGGGCCCACTCAATGAATTGTCACAGCAGATATCCCTTTCAAACCAATACGAATCTGAACATGACATCCGGTTGTTCCTAGTAAACAAGTTCAAGGATATTCGTAAAGCGCACAGCCGTATTCAGGAGATCCCGCAGGACTGGCCAGACTCAGAAACAATCGAAGTACTCGTCAAAAAGTCATCCGGTCATTTCATCTACGCTTCCGTCGTCATAAAATACGTCAAAGCCCTAGATGACAATCCAATTGATCGCCTCAAGGTTGTGCGTGGATTGGCAGAAACCCGTGACGATGAGAAACCATTTGCGCAGTTGGACACGTTGTACCTCCACATTCTTGATTCTGTCAAACCAAGACACCGTCCGGTAGTCATGGATGTGTTGCGTTTCATACTTGCCCTGGAATGCCCTGTCCCAGCTTGCATCCTTCCTTTTGATGAAGCTACATTAAGCTATGGTGTGGCCGGCCTCAATGACATCCTTATTCAATTCACCATGAATAATCTCACATTCTTGCATGCTTCGTTCAGTGATTTCTTGCTACAGCGGAATCGTGCAGGAGAGCATTATGTCGACCTCGGTCAAGCACGTGTAACAATCGGTATTCTGTTATTCAATAACTTTGTGAATCCACGTAAGTCCACCTGCACATTTTTTTGGTTTCTTTGTGTTCAGGCTTCGTTCAGGTCACGTTACTGGTCGCAAGGTCATACCGAACCACATTCAGACAATTCTGCGTGGATTGGCAGAAAGCCACGACCATGAGAAGCCATTTGCGCTATTGGACACACTGTACCTTCACATACTTGATTCTTTCAAAGCAAGACACCGCCCAGTAGTCATGGATGTGTTGCGTTTCATACTTGCCCTCAAAGACCCCGTCCCAACTTGCATCCTTCCTTTTGATGAGGCTACATTAAAGTATGGTGTGGCTGGCTTGAACGACATCCTTATTCACACCAGCAATAATCTCACATTCTTCAAGCATGCTTCACTCTGTGATTTCTTGCTACAGCGGAGTCGTGCAGGACAGTATTGTGTCGACCTCGATCAGGCACGTGCAACAGTTGCTATTCTGTCATTCGATAACCTTATGAATCCATGTAAGTTCACCTTCACAACTTTTTCGTTCTTCTATTTTAGACTTCCTTCAGGTCACATGACTTACTACGGGGATTTCATACTGAAGCATCTTCAATCAATTCTACCTCGTTCATCTCCGACACCTGCATTACTTCTTAAGATAGAGAGCGTTACTGAGCATAATGAAGGCACCAGGATAGTAAAGTTCAATATTAGAGAAGGGCATTGGGATGTCATCGCCAAGTTATTTATCATTATTGGAACATCGGTGAATCTGTTTGTTCATTTATTATATACGTCCACGGCATTGACTTCCAGAAAGCCATTCAGGAGTGCGCACTCTCTTGAAATAAAACTCCGGGGCATTGTACACGCCTACCTCTCTACTGAGATGAAGAAATATGCTGACGAACCTTCAAAGTACTTGGTTGCGCTCTTGGCAGTACTGCAACAACGACCATGGGTCTTCGCGAAAAAATCGGTTTTCCAGGGTTCAGCTTTCTCCTATCTATGGTCTGCCCTAGGTATCAATAGTCAGGCTGTGGAGATAGATCACAATTCTCTCAACATCTGGGACATGTTTTCTGTGCCGGAAGTCTTAGGCTCCCCTAGATCGGATGCAGTGTGCTCGGCTTGGGATATAATCTCCAGTTCTATTAGCCTGACTCAAAGTCAGGAATTATGTTGCAGTACTTGCATCAAACTTGTAAAATGTATGATAGAAGATCCAGGATATTCCGGGTATGTGTCATTCGTTTTGTTACGATCAACAAACTGATATGGATGTACAACAGGAACCGCCATCTGATTCTGGGCCTTCTACAGCACGTCGTTGAACCTCTGCTTCACCTTGCCGGTCCATCTAAAGGGCTCGCTGAGTGCCTCAGACGTTTCAAATGTTCACCGTGGTGGTACGACTGTATCACAGCAGGTTGTCAACTAGAGGACACATCCACACTACTTGATTCCTATCTGTTGGTGCGCCTTTTTTCACCTCCTTCACAGAGCTAGGCTTCAGTTGACTGACCAACCATTTGTGAACAGAGGAGCGATGTAGTGAACTTGACATTCAACAACCTAAGTCTACTGTCGTCATCGTCATCGTCCACTGCGAGTCAAATCTGATGGGCCATGGTTAAATATTCCCAAGTTTGGATGAACATCTCGGTTCAGACGATATTCGATGGTTGGTTTGAACTCAAGCCCGTGATAGGAAGCAGCTTCTGGGAGGATGTCATTGGTACAAACGCATCTCCTCACTTGTGCGTTAGAAGCATATTGAGGGAGTAGGCAATGTGCGAAGTCCGACTCTGACAGGCCCACCAACAGTCTTTTGTCTACGTGACGAACTACGTGCATCATGCCTCAACGATCCGTCGACTCGATATATGACAGAAACGAATGTAAAAAGGATGTATAATGAATGTGGTATAGAATGTAGATTAGTTCCTCGTAAGTAATTTAACAGTTATTCAATATCATGATCACCGGAACCCCACGCTTCCTTCGCCTCTCCAACCTCCCGACCCTGCTGATGCGACTGCAAAGGCAAACAAGGGTTGCTGGGCTCGGGTTTGTCCCCAGAATTACTCGTGCTGACACTTCTTGAAAACGTTCCAGTTCCATTATAAACAGAATTTCTGCCCTCACGATCTAATCCAAGTTTGTACATCGTAGACAACGTCCTTGCTTTAGGAGAGCCCATCGGAGGAGGTCCAATACCAAGGCTAGCTGGATATGTCGGGGACAACAGACTTCTTGCTCCAGCAGACACTGGCGTGGAAGTAGTACGACGATTCTCAACCAGCGGCTGATGGAAGCTTGGCATTGGGATTTTCAGACCCAAAACAGACAATGGATCCATCGCGGGGAATTCCTTGCCAAAGTTCAAGCTGATAAAAGAGCTCGACGCACTCGCCTTCCTCGAAGACTCTCCGTCATTTGTTCCAAGCAGTTGATCAGCATCAAAGGAGGGCGAATATTTTAATCCGGGACTTGTCATGGTATTGCCAAATGCTCCCAGTGACGGTCTGAGCCCAGAAAGTGGTGTTGTAGGCTTAGACGCCGTTCCTCGGATCCAAGACGTCCACCCTCCACCTTGCTTGGCAGTTGAGGTGGAATTCTGATCTT
>Ga0307508_10006152_pt1 | contig 11322 bp, 12 predicted proteins | sample 9_EM_MG_FD_203089 | JGI IMG/M metagenome (GOLD analysis project Ga0307508, IMG submission 203089) | Populus trichocarpa ectomycorrhiza microbial communities from riparian zone in the Pacific Northwest, United States - 9_EM | ecosystem: Host-associated > Plants > Roots > Unclassified | place...
CTTCTTCTGCTTGTCACCTGACAGTGACTTCATTGTTGCCTTAAGACCTCGGATTGGTGCAGAATTAAAGGCACTGATGACGGCTGTTGCTGAAGAGATATTCCCCATCTCACGACATTCCTAAAAGCGTGTTTTAAGTGCATTGCAGGGGTGTATTCCAGTTCTTGGACTTACGAGGGCCGTTTTAATGAAATACTTCATCACTGCTACACGCTTGTGGACATCATCATACTGAAGGATGGATTCAATGACCCATAATTTTATCTTGTTGTTCATTTCGTAGAACTTATTGATCTTCTCGGACCAGTTTTTGGTCAAATGCAATACATAGTCCAAAGGTCCCAATGGTCGGTATTTCCCTCCTTCCAGAAGTGATAGAGCAATGGCAAGGCTGTGCGGCTCAACTTGAAGGTCTGCCGGTGCAATGCCTCCCTGTCCAATCAAACTTGGAGGTGCTGATTGCCCCACAATCTAAAGCAAAGTCAGAAAAACAGCTCCAAAAGCTGGATATCGAGGGTCTCCTGCCTGATCAACAAGTTGAGGTAAATTTGTGATCCCGTGAAGCTGGGCGTTTGGTTGGATGGCATGCTCGCATAGAGACTTTACAGTCCGTCGCAGATCTTGGTCCAAAGGCACGTATCCGAGCTCTAGCCAGTGTTTAATAACTAGGAATGCACTGGGCCTCAATTATCAGATCGTGTCGAAGTCATGACAGCACAGGCTACACACTTGCGTTTAAACTGGCCAACCTGGACACCTGGACTCGCCCCATCATCAAGTCGGCGAGTGATGATTTGAAACAACTTATCGGAAGTCGCAACTTCCGCGCAAGCCATCGAAAATATATCGCGATAATCTTTGTACTTTCGATGATCTGACCCTATTTGGTTCCCTTTATAAGCGTCACTGATTGAACTAACCATACGGTCTCTCACCAATGGTTATGACTAAAAATTCCACTAAGCCTTCTAATGTTCCGGCGACTGCAACACCATCGTCATTAATTTTCCAGGTAGACTCAGGGTCCTCAATGGCTTCCTGGATTGCAGACGAAAATGGTAGCGTCCGGATCCCACGAGGGTCCGTCGTTCGAACAGGGGTCCTACCATTACGCGCTATTGAAATTGGCGACGACACATAATATGATTCGCCATCTCCTGTGTTTGATGAACCAGATGAGCTGAGGGACATTGGGTCTGGGGAAAATTTAGTGGAAAGATCCATTGAATCGCCAGTATATCTCCTGCAGGGGACAGAGTCCAGTTGTGGTTGGCCACACTGTTGCGTTGTCGGTGACTGGGTGTTGGAAGGAGGCCTATCAAATGTTCCAGACCTGCTAGTAGAAGGGGTCGAATTGGGGTTTGACATGCTATTATCGGCGTATGAAGATACATCTGGCTGTGGCGGGATAAAAACGGGAGGTAGGGCGGTTGACGGTCTGCTGTTCCTGTTCCCTTGATACGAGGTGGGGGAAGAGGTTCCAGCAGGGACTTGCTTGCCAATTGAAGTGTAAGTGTTTATTGGACGATCTACGGTGTATAGGTCTAACAGTAAGACTCGAAAAGAAATGCAAATCTCACAGTCAGGAGATGGCCCTCCATACACCCCTAGGCCGCCCGAGCTGGTGTAATCATGTTCCGATTGGTGCTCTCGTTGGTCTAGTCTCCTCTTCAACTGCTCCTCCATTTTTTCTACCTTCTTTTTTTTCTGCTCCAGTTCTTCTTCCCATTTCCGTAGTGCGATCTCTTTCTGGTAAATTTCTTCTTCTACTACCAACCGGTCAACAGAATCAATTGGACGCCGCAGTACCATCGACCGACCAGCCACCCTCGCAAAGCAATGGCTAAGATGGGTAGTGTGCTGTCCTAAAACGAGCAACTTCAGAGGAAGTTTAGTTTTCAACTGTTCTAGAGCTTGTGAGAATGCATCTAGAAGTGACGCCTGAAAGTGGTCTTCGTCTTCACAATCCTCCAAAGCGTGAACGAGGATGAAAATAGGATGGGAGATTTCAGGGGATTCGAAAGCCTTCCAGAGGGGATCGGTGATCAGTTTCTGCATCTGCGCTTGGACTTTCAAGCGAGGGTCGAATATAGTCAGGTCATTCCTGGAGGCGTGTAAAATGTGGCCGCGTGCATGGTCAATCTTTTCAGCTAACTGATAAGCAATGGATGGTATGACAGATGCCGCAATGCTCTTTGAGCTTCCCGTTGCTTGAGAAAAGAAGAATGAGGCTGAAAGCTCGCCGCGCTTATTGAGGATGTTCGCAACTGCTTGGGCGATTAGGGCTGTTTGGGTTCTATCGTTGCCATTCACCCACATGGAGGGGATGTGTGGGTCGCATACCCAGTTAAATATATCTCTAAGGACATCTTCGACAGCGAATGCCGCAAAGCTCGATAGGCCCTGGAGATGTGTCCATCTATCCACCACCTTCGCCACCGATTGATTGTCGACCTCTCGGGATCGCTCTCGTGCGTCATGAAAAGCATCCGGGGAGGAATGGTCGTATAACTGCTTCAGGGCCGCCCGTTCTTTCCAATTACCCAAAAATCGTCAGTCTTCATAGCATTCAGCTTGAGGGATTTAGCGCACCTTCCTTCGATCGTCCACCATGACCGTGCAAGTTGAAAGTTCCACCATTTATTACCAGATTCTCCGCACGCGCAATAGCTTCTGCCATCATATGCTGGTGCTGATAATTGTATCGAGCGTAGTTGAGGAGTCAGACGCAGACCACCCGATATATAAGCGTTAAACAGAGGTGCGGGCGGCAACGTTGCACTTTGTGTAGATATCGTTTGACATACCTCCTTATATGGAAATTCCATGAAGCTCATGCACGAAAAGTACATGCAAGAATTGAATACTGGCGCTTGGACTAATAGTAATACATGAGTATGCCAGAGTCACGTCACATGGCCGTTTGTTGAATGTCCAAATGTCCAGAAATCTGAAAACCTGATCAGTGATGTCTTCGATGTCTGCCACAGAGCAAGAAATCAGCCCTTATGAACTTCTCAGTATCAAACAGGATGCTACAGAACAAGAAATTAAAACATCCTACAGGCAGAGATCGCTCAAAGTGCACCCAGACCGGGTATGTTTCGTTCATATCGTTCTCCGCTCGTTCACTGAACCATCACGATTAGAATCCAAATAATCCGGATGCAGGTACGTTTGAATCTTGTATTCCGTAGTGAATCAATTCATTGGTTTTGTCACTAGCGCGGAAATTTCACGAACTCAACCAGGCTTACGAGCTTCTTTTGGATCCCCTCCGCCGTCTCGCGCTCGATGCAAAACTCAGAGTCAAGCAAGCTCGTACGGAACGGTTCAAAGACGCTGATGCTAAAAGAAAGAACCTCCTCGACGAACTAGAGGAGCGTGAACGTGCCTTCAAAAAGGCTCGTACGGACAAGCAGAAAGAGGAGGTAGCAATCCAGCAACATAACGAAAGAATTCAAGAGGAAGGCAAGCGGTTGAGAGAAGAAAGGGAAAAGGTGATGAAGATGAAAATCGAAATGGAGGAAAAACAAGCGGAGACTTTGTCTTTGGATGCAGACTCTCCACCTGAAATGGGTAGGTTTCATGGATTCGAATGCTTACTGCTGCTAAGCCTGTTACTTTGGTGTCAGATCCCCTGGATACCACTGTCCGGATTAGATACCCCCTGAAGGACTATCCGATGATGAACACACCGCAAAGCATCGCTGCTTTTCTCTCCCACTTCGGTGCTACGGACGAATCCTCGATCGTGCTCTCAGCAAATCTCAGACAGAAGAAAGATAAACCTCCAAAATCGGGGAGTGCTCTTGTTCCATTTAAACGAATTGGTGATGCGTTCGCGGCGGTGTGTGCCAGTGAAAGAAAGGACATGGGAATGAATGGCGTCAAAATTAGCTGGGTTAAGGGTGAAGAGCCCGCCATTTTAGCCTGGTTGAAGCGAATGGGTAAATTAAACGGCGCTCCAAATTCCCGCAAGGACAGACAATCGACTCCAACATCAGAATTCAAGGCCTCAGGTGGAGGAACAAAAGGGGAACTGCCACAGAATCAACCATGTAGCTCTTCTACTCCATTCTCGTCCTTCCCATCAAGCTTCGTACGTCATTATCAATTCATCGCGAATTCCTCTGACAAAAGCTTAGCTGGTTGATACACCAACAGCACCCTCTCAACCTGTAATGCCAGGACTCGACTACGAGACTCTAACTTTGATGCGCCTTCGGCAAGTTGAAAGGGAGCGATTGGAGTGGGAAATTTTAGAACAGGAGGCAAAGGAGGCTTGATATCTCTCCGTTCTGCCATTGTGCAAGCCTAAGGCCATCCCAGTCAGTGCTACTACTGACTCGCGGAAGTTGTACGTATTCATGAAGTTGGCTCAGTAACAATTTATGAATGTCTTCCTAGAACTCTTGCCTTGCATCCCTTGTCGTCTTGATTGTTCATTGAGTTCAAACTCATTCTACAATCCTCTGTGGTCTCTAGCTGATTGAAAAAACTCGGCTATGATTTTACGGCGATCAGCAGATGCAACACTCCATATCTATTCCGGCTTACATGTCGGCAGGTATCCTCGCAGGTCCAGGCTGGCTAGTTTGGGGCCCCAGCTTGTTCAATGAGCCTCTACAGTTTAGTCCGGCTTCGGTTGTTGCTAATATTAATAATCCAACTACTTTATGCATTATTCTCTCCCTGATGGGCCGTATGCTTCTTTGTCGTTGGGTTCTCTGACTGTGGAGACTGAGATGTCCCCAAACCATTGCTGACAATTGTTTAATCGGACACTGTTTTTGAACATTCACTGTTAACCTGACTGTTCAAGCCAATTTACTCGTATTTACTCGTAATGCTATTGTTTACACCTTTTCACAGAATCACTATCAGCGAACAGTGCCCTTCTTTCTGCTTCTACAATTTCTTTGATAAACCCCAAGCTCATGATCAGCGCTCGAGCCTCGGGCTCTCCATACACTTAACCCAGTCCTGTCCATGAACGATGTTCTCGAGATCTAAGTGTGTTTCCTTCTGCTGACCCACAACGCGCACATTGCTCGGACGATAAAGGGAATCCCTGTGGTTTTTTGGTATCCACATGAGCCGCAGAGGTGACCCATCACGAGTATATACAGCCCATCCGTCGTTGTCAATGGAGACTGCATCGAAATTGGCGATTTGCGAGTCGTTGGAGGCGGGGCACATGAGAGCTTGTTTGCGCTCCGCTGCAGCCTGTAGATCCCATAACCTGACTGTGCAGTCGCATGAGGTTGAAGCCAAAAGTAGACCATCCCTTGAGAGCGCGATGCCCGTCACGCTATCTGTATGCCCCGCCAATGTCAATGGATCCTGCAGGGCTGCCCCATTGTCATCTTTGCCGAGGACTTCGAATACCAAAATCGTGTGATCCTTTCCTGCAAATGCCACCTTCTTCCCGTCCTGCGCCAGAGCAATGTGTGAACTCGAGGGCTCGCCACCCTTATTATACATGAAATTCTTGGCCTCATCTCCAAATGTCACAGCTCCCCTTACTATGGTCTGATTCGAAACGTTCCAGAGACAAAGACTGTAGTCATCTGCTGCTGAGATGCAGTGGTTCCCATCCACAGATAATGCAAGTGCTTTGACCTGACCTCTATGATGCTTGAATGGACCCACAACATCATCGGTGAGCGTGTCCCATACAAACATCGCATCCTCGGTGCCTACCACTACACGTGGTGTCGCACCGTCAAGCACAAGAGTAACCACGTAGTCGCAAAATTTCATTGGTCCGGCAATACGACCACCAGTTTTTGTGTCGAAGAGGGAGACAGAGCCACCCACGGTGCCAAAGGCAACAAGATCGCTTGAATCCGAGAAAGCCAAGGCATTGATCCTTGTGTTGTCGCTGCTTGTGATCGGCCCTGCTACAGCCTCCCCTGTTCGAGTCCAGATATGCACCTCCCGTTTCCACGCCGAAGCAATCAAGTTTCCGTTTGACGAGACTGCGACCATAGACCATACATTTTCCTCATTCCCGTCCTTGATCATTACTTCCTGTCCAGTTAAAACATCCAACACCTCAACGGTCCCATCCTGCCGCCCAACTACAATCTGCCCACCATCAGGTGCAAATGCAACTGAACGAGGAATCTCTGGCTTCGCAATCGCATCCTCATCCACTAATCCTATATTCCACACACTCACTATCCCGTCCACTGAACCAGACGCAATCTGCTGCCCATCCGCGGAGAAGGCCAGACACATCACCCTACCGGTGTTGAGTGGATCACCCACAAATTTTCCTGCCAATTCACCCGTAGCATGCCAGACATGGGTCTTGTTACAACTGCTGGTTGCAATGAACTTGCCATCGTGCGAAAAGGCGGTGGCTGCGATCCAGTAGGTGGACTCCTCCTTTGGCCTATATTCATCCTCATCCTCCTCCTCGGCCCCTGTCCCTGAGGCAGTAAAGCTACTTTTGACACGAGATGTATCAACAAAGAAGAAGCTGCCATAATGAACGGCAGAGTTTACTGTTCCTGTGGGTATCCCCATGCGTTCAAACAGTTTCATACTAGTGACGGTATGCTCCGTCTTCACGTTCCAGACTCGCACCGTACGAAACCCTGACCGCGATACGACATGTTCGTTATCTGGCAAGAACGACACTGCCCACACAGGATTGTTATGCCCATGGAAAGGCCCTGCTACCACAGCTCCCGTCTTCAAGTCCCAGATCACAACTGTGTGGTCCGCCGATCCTGATATCAGCTGCTTGTCGTTTACTGAGAACGACAAGGCTGAAATACTGGCTTTATGCCCCTTCAAAACTGTCTTCCGTTCCCCAAATGCTGTGGCCTGCAGCTCCCAGATACGGATCCTCCCATGCAACATGCCATATGCAAGGCACCGTCCATCTTGCGAGAATGCGACAGACGAGACATCCATCCCCATTGCTTCATTGACTTTCACCCCTGTCCACGTATCCCAGACATAGACGCCCCTGTACTGCAGACCTATGGCAACGTACTGACCATTCTGTGAGAATGCAACACAGACGACCTTCCACTTTCCGGGTATGGAGATGGACGTGACTAAAGGGGGCCAGCGCAGCAACCTACCCCTCTTAAGTACAAGGCTGTACGGAAATTGGGCAGAGTACAGCTTGAATATGATAGACGATGATGGGGTAAACGGGAGCGCAGACAGGTATATGTGGGATGCGCTTTGCGCTATGGGGTATGCGAAGTAACGGACAAAGGCTAGGGCATCTTTGACAAGTGCATCCAAGTACCGAGTCCCGTCGTTCTGAACCTATGTCTATCATTAGATTTTGTGAACAGTGAGAACGCCTGGGAACTCACGTTGTCATGCAGTTGATGTAGCCAGCGTCTTACTGACAATAAGGCGGTGATAGCAACAGCCAGTTCTCCCATGAGACTCATGACTTCCAACCAGAATAAGAACTTCTTCTCCATTACGGACCGCAAGCACTCAAACAAGTCCGAATCGAACTGAGGCACGCGCGCCAGATGTTTTGCCCAAAAACGGCAGGAATACGAGAGCACGGAAGGAACATATTTTTCAATGCGTTCCTTGAGATCCTCGTGTTCACTATTCAAACGGTACGATGTCTCAAGCCGACAGATGTTGAAGTGGAGGAGCGCTTGCATCGTTCGCAACGTTTCATATGCTAACCGGCCGTGGGCGTTATCTCGGTCGATACAGAATTTTCCGCTCCTGAATGGATCGGTGAGGAAGTCAACAAAGGATGTGTGGAGGGGAGCGATGGGAAGCATCGAGTCGGATTGCGTGTTTCTGAGAAGGGAACCCATGCCTTGGACTATATGAGATATGTCTATCTGGTCACTCTCGGTATGACCATATTGGAGCATCGTGTTCAGCGCCTTAATTGATAGCGGCTCGAAGGTAAAAAGAACATGTTCCAACGCAGATTGGAATCCATTGCGGATGTCGGGATCATCTAGGTTGGATCTGTCGAGAACTGTCATGTATAGTGCATCCAAAGGCCCATCCAAGGGCTGTCTGCCATCGGTTGCGTGGATGATCCTTTGAATGCATTGATTGGGAGAGAGACCGGGGGGAGGGTTGGAAATGTATTGGCAGACAACAGATGCCCATAGGAAAAGACCATTGGCCTTCTTCGTCAACTCTAGCAGAACATCCTCACCAATGCCATGAAGTTCCGACCGCATGTAGAGCAGAATATCACTGCGTGCCGTGTCGTCCAGGGCACCGTCCAGGTACATACAGCGAACAACCGAAGATTCAGGAAATGCCTTCACAAGGTCTAGCTCTGGACGAGCAGTGATCAGAATGCGGAAATTAGATGGTAATTTAGACACAAATCGAGATAGGGCAATGTGGAAGGGAATGGCGTTGCCGCCGGAGTATGACCGTCCATGAGCATCTTCGACTTCATCCAAAGCGTCAATGACGACAAGAATAGGACCAACAAACCGCCAGTCTTTGAGTGGTTCGAACAGTAGCGACTCGATCAGCATCATATAATCACGAACATGCACTAGCATAGGTTTGTCGTGCAATATCTTTCCCAGAGCAACTTTGAACCCAAAAGAGGTCTGGCAAAGGTCGCGAGCGAGAGTCGTAAAGAAGAGATGGGGTTCGCGGCAAGAAGGATGACCCCTGACGAAGAAATATGACGTGGTCAGACGGTTCATCCGGTTGTATCGATGTGCAATTTCATGCGCGATTGACGATTTGCCAGTACCCGACCCCCCGAAAAGTATGAGCGCCTTAGGGTAAGATGGGTCAGGATCGTTGACCCAATCGGCGATAGTGTCCAGTAACTTGACACGCGTTCCCGGGAGACAGCCGTTCTCTTGCCTGAATCTTGTGTTCATGTATGGCAAGTCAGACAGTTTCATGTCAACGTCTGCGAAGGTGATATTTAATGCCACTGAAAATGTACTAGCGCGCCACTCACCGTGAGATATAATATTCTCATTTTCAGACTCTGTTACTGCAAAAATCCTGGTCTCAGTAGCAGTGGCTTCCTGAAAACTACTGTGGAGTTGCATGAGTGTTTCTTGATACTTTCTGGTGATACCCTTCACTGGCAAGTCACCAGAGATAAGACTTTTCCCTAAACGACCGACAGATTAGTCTAATCGATATAGCTTGAACAAACAAAGGACATGCAGGAATTTCGATCCTTCGCATAAGATTGTATAAAATACCCGCATTCAATGAGCTGATTCATCAGTAGTACCAACATCTTCCGTTTATTCGACAAGTTGCAGTGCTGTGTCAAAGTTTGCGCATCTGGCGCTAGATTCAGGACTTCTTCCATTGTATCAAGCAGGTCCACGATGTCCTTATCGATCTGAACCCGCTCTAAAGTATGCTGACAATATTTGTGTAAGGCCCCTGAATCCCTAGCCACGGTAAGGTGCATCTTACCCTACAAAGTGAAATCGTACTCCATGCCAATTTGGCGTAAGGATGAACCTGGCAAATGGTCGCTAACTAGAGTGCGATGGACGGGAAAGAGCGTACCTCGGCAAGCGAGTCTACGGCCGTCGTAATAAAGCCAAGCTTGTCGCTAATACTTTCCAACTTGTCACGGACGTCCTTTGCAGAGCTGTCCTGCTCCTCTATTGAATCAAGAGTTTTTCGATGTACTCAGAGACACTGACAATATTAGCTGCCATTACTGAGGCATTCTTCCCGGCATTCATGACTTCCTGCTTATCGCCGGTGACTGTCAATGCTGAGGCACGAGGCCTGGACAATCTGATTACAATTTCCCTGGGCGGTGATTTCTTCAACTTGTCATCAGCGCATTGAACAGAAATTTCTGTGGGAGTAGGTCTGTCGATTGAAGGGATAATAAAATCCATATAAACAAACCGTTTCCAGACGAGCGCAGGCTCTCATACGGCACAATGAAGGTAGCAAGAAGGCGATCGTTGCGGAATCTATGTTTTTCGAAGACAATTAGGGTAAGTCGAGAGGACGAGCTTACTGTGCTGTTGCAAGGAAAATATCAGTTGGTGATAACATAACCATGGAGCAAGAAGCCTCACAAGCCTCCAAGAGTATCATTCCAGCGTAAGGACTGGTCATTCTCCAGCAAAACAGCCCTTGTGACCTTCGTGGTCACTCCATCACTCACAGACACTGAGAACCGTTGTTTTTTGGTGGAGGCGTCTCTGGGGATCGGGAATGTTACAGTCTGAATATCTATCAAATTGGAGATTAGTAGCAACGGGAAACTTAGAAAAAGTAGATTCACTGGTAATGTCAAAAAGTATAACCCCAGCTCCTGGACGGCTACTATCCATCTCATACACAAAAGTCGGTGGGATTCAAGGAGGTATGGGAGATAGGGCGAGGGAGCAACGGAAAGATAGGTTGAACTTGTCTGTATAATGTGACCGATTGAGATGATTTCATAATGTTATTTCCGACCACCTCAAAAGCTCGAACTTCTTTGGGGTCCCCAGGACCTGGAACATATTCAACCGCCATTGGCGGATCTTGCACCTCTTGACCCCAGATCCCTAAGATAAGATTCCATTTAATTTGTGAATACAACCCGTAAGACGAGTATGGTCTACTAACACCGACCCACAAATCGACCACGACCCACCTTCCGACCAGTCACAACACGTCACGGTCCAAAAAAGGCTGGAATTCAAACTCAGCACGGCAGGCGATCGAAAAGAGGCATTAGTAATTTAGTACTGGTGACCGGTGACTTCCGAAAAGCTATGTTATTTTCGGACTTTGAAATGCTGGTTAGAGATAACATGAATCAAATCAATGCCAACGATGTTCACCTCCCGTACCCATTAATTGCGTTGTAGAGTGCTGTGAGTATAAGATTGATACCTCAAGACATCAGGTGCATTACTAGGAGCGTTATATATATTTTTATGTGCATGTTCCATGAAGTTACAAGTAGCATGCAATAACACTGGCAGTGTTAAAAATATAGCAAACACGTTGCACATGGTCATTAAAAATCAGAAAAAAGCAGGCATAACATTCCATTGCTAAGATACTGTATTGAACTATAATACATGTCAAGGGGAGGGGACAGGACACGTCGGATGTTGAGGATGGTGTTGTCGTGTAAGTCACGAGTCACATCAGGTGACACGGTAAACGCGGATAATATTTAAATGCCATCGAGTACATAAAATATAAGACACTGCTCTCTGTGTGTGAAACACTCCATCTACCTCTGAGACACCCGCTGTTTCTCAACAGGTTATGGGCCCCGGCAATACTGGCGGCAGTTCTTCTTCGTCTAGCAGCAGCAATCCAGGAAACTCATCTGGACCACCATCT
>Ga0307508_10006153_pt1 | contig 11319 bp, 11 predicted proteins | sample 9_EM_MG_FD_203089 | JGI IMG/M metagenome (GOLD analysis project Ga0307508, IMG submission 203089) | Populus trichocarpa ectomycorrhiza microbial communities from riparian zone in the Pacific Northwest, United States - 9_EM | ecosystem: Host-associated > Plants > Roots > Unclassified | place...
CTGAACGCTGACGTTCGGCTCAATCGCCTCGGGTGACGCAAGGTAGCCGTACGAGACCTGTGCGGTCCAGTGCGCGTTCGGGTTCACGGTCAGTCGTCCCGAGTAGGAATCCGGCCGGCGCAGATCGAGGTCGTACCGGTCCTCGTCGGGCTCACGGCCGTTGAACCACGACGCCTCGAGCTTCACGCGGCGCGTGTACGCGGCAGCGGTGACGACGCCGAAGCTGATGTGCGTCGAGTCCTCCCAGTGATGCCCCAGCGCGGCGGCCATGTCGTACAGCGCGTAAGCCCGGTGCGGAAACGCCACCGGCCCGAGCGCGGGCTCGCCGGCCGGCGCGGCGTACACCTGTACGGCGACATCGTCGGAGATCGCGTGCGCGTAGCTCGCTGCAAGCTCCATGAGCAGATCGTGCGGGTGCTGCCGATCGTGAAGCGGCACCCCGCCGACCTCCTCGCCGGTCTGCAAGACCAGCGGATAGCCGCGCTTGCCGAGCGTGAGCGGCTCGGGGCTGAGCATCGCACGCAGCGTGACTTGCCCGCCTCCGAGCTCGTGCGACGCCATGCCCATCACCCAGCCGAGCCCGATCGCGCGGTCGTCGCCGCGGTCGCTCGATTGCGCGTCGTAGCCGGCGTGCAGGCTATAGTGGAGCATCACCATCCAGCCGTGCGCCATGACGTGGTGCGCGTTCATCGGCGTGGCATCCGGCTGCCACGCGGTGCCCGAGCCGTCACGCGACATCGACAGGCCAAGCGGAGCGTTCATGCCACCCATCGCGCCAGCGTCCATGGCGTGGTTCATCGACATGCCGCCCATGTCTTCGGCATGACCATCGTCGTGCGCCATCGTGCCGGCCGCGGCGGGATGCGCAGCGTCGAAAGCATCGGCCCAGGCGAGGACGAGCGCGAGATCCGGGCCCTTCAGCGCGCCGGGATCGTTGTGGGGCATCGTTGCCGGCTTCGCTGTGGCACCGAGCGCCTCGCGGATCGCGGCACCGGCCTCGGCGGCGTGATGGCCGCCGAACGGATACGACGTCATGTCGAGGTGCTCGAGCGCCTGGTCATCGCCGCCACCGTCGCGCCTCGTGTGGCACGACGAGCAGAACCTGTCGAAGATCGGCCGTGCGCGATCGTACGCGGCTTGCTCGTCGGGCCGCGCCGTCATCGTGGGCGCCGCGCCGTGGTCATGACCGGGATGCGCCGCTGCAACCTGCGCGTCGGCGAAGCCGAGGGCGAGCGCGCCCCCAGCGAAGAATCGAAAGCACTGCATCGGAAGCTCCTTGCGCGTGTGAAAGGACGTGCGTCGCGAACGGCGCGCGCCGTCGGCAACAACCGCAGAACCACGACGCCAGGGCTCAGCGCAGCAGGGCTTGCTTGATCAGAAACGTCGCGACCGGCGGCGGTCGCGCCAAGCACTGCTGGAGCGCCGCGCTCCTGACTCGCTCGGATGGGAACGCGATCGGCGCGGGCGAAGTCGAGGCTGCGGCGGTCGCGGGCGCGTGCAGCGACAAGCGTTCGGGCGGGCAGACCTCCGCCGCCAAGAGGGCCGTCGCGGCGCCGCTTGCGTTGCAACAGCTCGGGCGGAGCTGCACCGGACAAGGGGCCCCGGTGGTGCAGTCGTGCTTCGACACGCAGCACGTGGCGTGCATCCCACCGGGAGCCGCGCAGGTGTAGAACGCCCACGCGGATCGCAGGCCGATGAGTAACGCGAGCGGCGCCACCAGAACCGCGAGCCGCGCACGTCGACGTCGATCGGATCGCACGACAGGCAGTATGTGGCTACGACCTGGCATCGGCAACCCACCGGGCGTTGCATATGAGCTCCCACTCGGCCAGCGCCGAGCGGGTCTCCACGATCACCGGAAGCGGCCAGCGAGCCGAAGCGGCATCGACGGAGAAGATGTCGGTCGGCTGCTCGGGTCGGCACCACCCCGATGCCCGATGCGGCTGCGAGGAGATCCGCCTGGGGCGTCGTCTCGTCCGCGGTCGGGTTGACCGGCCCGCTGCCGTCGAGGCCGACCCGCCTACCGGTGCTCGGCGCGGTCGGCGCTCCGACGGCCGTGTTGATCCGGCCCGATCGGCATGTCGCGTGGGTCGGGCAGGGCACGGACCACGGCCTGCGCGATGCGCTTGCGACTTGCGACGTGGTTCGGATCTCCCGTGCGATGTCGCGCGAGCAGAACGCGCAGGCCAGCTTGCACGCGTTGGTGATCCCGAACATCGCGGCGCGCGCCGGCGCAGCGGGTCGGTCGCTGGGTCTCGACGCGCACGTGCACGCGCTTCAGTCGCGCGCGAGGACTCGGATGACGAGCGCGAGCATGCGTGCGCGACCGTGCTCCGGTCGATCGAGGAACACGATATGTGTCGCGCCGGTCAGGCTCTCGATCTCGACGCGCCGCGCATGCACGAGCTCGCGCTGCAGCGCCGCCACATCCTCGGGCCGCGACCAGAAGTCGAGCTCGCTCCGGATCACGAGCGTGGCCGCCCGGACATCACTCGCCTCCCACAGCTTGGTACCGCTCGCCAGGGCATAGCTATCGCGCAGCGGACCGCTGGGTACCCGCGCGCGCCGCCGGCGCCGGGGGATCCGCCGTGGGTCGTCTCAGCGCTCGCGCACCGCGTAGCGCACGTGGGTCACGCGCGGCGACGCGATGGTCGCCACGAGCTCGCCCCCGACCGCAGGGCGGTCACTTCGGTCGGTCGGTGATGCAATCGAACCAGAGGGACGCCTCGGTCTTGCAGTCCTGGTAGCAGCCAGCGCGACACCCTTCGCCCTCGCCATTCTGATGGCAGAAGAACAGGCAGAGCTCCTGGCTCCAGTGCCCGGTCTTGGACAGGCAGAGCTGCTTGCTCGCCACCGAGGCCTTCATCGCGGGCGTCGGCTTGCACGGGAAGGTCTCTACCGTGCCACCGTCGCGAAGATCCCAGCGAACGAGCTCCTCCTTGCCGCCGTGTTCGTAGTCCTGAAAGTTGCACACGAAGTTGCCGCAGTGGTGCACGCGGCTGGTGAGAAACCACCACATCGGAGACTCCCGAGCGCGATCGCCGCTGAGGTAGCGCGCGAGGATCCCACGGCTGAGCGCGTCCTCGACGGCGAGCTCGTCCTTGGACACCGAACCGAAGGCAATACTCTGCGGCCTCAAGCAGGAGTGTTGCCTGGGTTCGCATACGTAACCCTCCTTGCAGCGGAAGGTTTCGCAGCTCGTAACCGTCGTGTCGCCCTCGCCATACTGCGTCGACTCGACCAGGAACGCCGACACCTCGTTCGGCGCGCTGCCGAGCAACAAGGCCAGCGCGGCGTCGTAGCTGGCGCGGCGGCGGACCGCAGCGACATCGATCTCGCACTCCGCCATGCGGAGGCGCAGGGCGGGATCGCGCGGCTTGCTCAGGAGCTCGGCGCGAAACCCTGCGGGAATCATCTCGGGGTGCGCGCTCTCGATCGCGATCACGGCGTCGATCGCCTCCCGGTCGGTCGACGAGAAATTGCTGGGCGCCGGATGGGTGTGGCCCGGCGCCCACTTCATGCGCCGCCACGCCTTGGAGTCGTCCCAGTTCGGGGCCCTGTGGGTGTCGACCGTCCTGCCGTTCATCTTCACCTCCAGATCCTTGGGACAGTCGGTGCGCTTCCGGAGCGGGCGCCGATCCTCGATCTCCCACGGTGGCGAGGATGCCTTCGATGTCGACGCCGATCGCTCGTTCGAGGGCGTGGTCGATTCGGTGGTCGGTGGCGGCGCTGCCGTGACCGATGCGGCGCCCTTGGACCCACCGCCCATCGGCAGCAGCGCACAGGCGAGCATGGTCGTCAGACCTGCGATCGCCACTGCCGTCGCGAATCGCTGCCGCAGCGCCGAGCGCCGCAGCTGGTTTGTGTTCACTGGCATCTTTCTGACTCCTTTACTTGCGTGTTCCAACTCGTGCAGCGAGCCTACGTCGCGCATGTACGTCATGCGCTTGCCCAGACGTCCTCGAATTTGCGGGGTATTTCCGCGCTCGCTGACGAAGACGGAGACCTGCGGCGTTTGTAGCCACGGAGGGCGCAATTTTCTTGCGCGCGCGAATCACGCTCAGTGGTGGTCGGATGATGTGGTCAACGGTAGTTTGCGTCGGCGGAATCACGGAAACAGCTCGTCCAGCGCGGCGTAGACGCGCAGGACCACACGGGCGCGCGAAGCGCTTCCGCCCTGCGGCACGGGCGCCGGATCGCCGACCACGAGCCACATCTGCTTGCCCGACGCGATCCGGTCAGCGCCGGGAGCGTCGGGCGCGACCTCGATCTGCCAGTCGCCGCGCGCGGCGGAGAACCGCCGGCCGTCGGCGTCACCGATGCTGGCGTAGACGAGATAGCGACCGACCTGGAGCTCTTCGGAGATCGCGGGCACGTGATCGATCCTGGTCACCTTGCCCCAGTCCAGGATCGGTTCCGGTAGCGCCGCCTCGGGATGCGCAGCGTCATAAGGAATCCGGCAGTACGCGTTGATCGAACCGATCGCTACCGCGCGAGGGAACCGTCGAGCTGCGGGGCGCGCGGGGCGCGGGGTCGGATGCTGCGGCGCGGCGCTCGAGGGAGTCGCGTCGGGGACCGGGGCGCGGGTGGTCAGCGGAGGCGCGGGGGTTTCGGTCGCGCCGGAAACCGGAGCCGCGGGTCCGCGCGCTTCGGTCGCGCCCGGTGCCTGCGCGCGGCCCGTGTCCGCACCCTCGGCGGTCGCAACGACCGGCGTGCGTGACGGCGTCGCCTCGGAGGTCGGCGCGTCTGCGCGTCGGGTGACCGCGACGGCCGAGCCGGCGGGCGATGGGTCCGAGACCGCCTTGAGCACAAACTGCAGCACGGCGACGAGCGCCGCCGCACCGCCGGCCATCGCGCCGAGGGAGACGGCGACGCGCCGGGCTCGCCCGTGATCGCGACCGAGCTCGTCGAGCAGCGCGGTCATCGACGGGAACCGCGCGGCAGGGTCGACCGCCAGCCCGCGCGCCAGCGCCACGCGCAGCCAGCGCGGCGTGCCCGCCGGGATGGGGCGCATCCGACCCGCGAGGACGTTCTCGGTCAGCGCGCGCAGCGCTCCGCCCTCGAACGGCCGCGCGCCGAACAGGGCCTCGTACAGCGCGACGCAGAACGCGAACTGGTCGGAGCGGGCGGTCGCGGGCTCGCCGCGGAGCTGCTCGGGCGCCATGTACGCCGGCGTCCCGACGAGCATCCCGGGCACGTTCGCGGTGGCGGTGAGGTCGAGCGCGGCCAGCTCGGAGCGCGGGTCGGTCGCGACCGGTCGCGTCAGACCGAAATCGGTCACGCGCGCCCGGCCATCAGCACCGACCAGCACATTGTCCGGCCTCCACCGCGACGGCCGCGGGCGCCATGCCCTGGTGGAGCAAGTCGACTGGGTGGGCGCCTCGTACACGAGTGTCGGGCGACGAGGACCACCGCATCGGTCGAATGTTCCGATTCGGGGCTCTGAGACCGTTGTTTGCAGCCCGATGGGGCAGGGCAGCCGATACTTCACGGCGGACCGGCGTTTCGTGCGCAAGGCTCTCGCCGTCGGTCACGTGCTACGGGGAACGCTTGGCGAACGCGCGCTGCAGGAGCCCCGGAACCACCCCGGCGCCGTAGCCCAGTGTGAGTCCGACGACTCCGGACACGCCCAAACAGACGCACGCCATCGCGCCCGTTACCAGCGCCAGCGCAGAAGCGGCGAGCCAGAAGCGAGGACCACTCCGACGAGCATTCGCCACGCTAGCGACTGCGAGCCCGGTGAGCACGCCGCCGATGACGCACGCGTCCATGCAGAGGGCGGCGCAGGATACACCGGTGCAGAAGTCGCCGAGTTGACGCGCACACAGCACGAGCACGAGGGGAACGCTCCCTGCTACGACACCCGGCAACACGGCATGCTTCAGGTCGCGCCCGTACCAGAGCATCGCGGCCCCGCAAGCAAACAACGCGAGCCCGAGTGCGGTCGTCCAAGGACCGCCGTCACCGAACACGTACGCAGCTGCCACCAGGACGACGACCGGCGCGAACCCGAGGACGGCCCGGCGCGCCCGCGCAAGTTCGTATGCACGTCGCGCCCGCCGGATCGCGGGTGTCAGGTCAGTCGCCGATTCCATAGAGCCTCCTGAACGTGTTGCGCAGGCGTGTGAGCGCGCGTTCGCGTCGTTTGCGGAGTGTCGGTCCCGAGGTCGATGCGGATTCGTCCCAGAACGTGGCGATCAGCGTCTCCCGATCGGTGTCGGACAGCTCCTCGAGCGCCGTCAGCGCAGCTCGCGTGAGCGCCCGATCCACATGCTCGGTTTCTGCGTCCGCTCCGATGAGATCGTCGGCGGCTTCCATGGGCGCTTCTCGGCGACGCCCACGACGGCGCCGGATCGTCCGACACTCCCAAGCAGCCACCGCGAGTGCCCACGGCAGGGCCGGTCTCTGGGGGTCGTAGTCGGACGCTCGCTCGAGGATCTTCTGCATCGCTTGCTGCACCGCATCCGATGCGTCGGCGTCGTGCTGCAGTAGATGCATGCAGAGCCGCTGCGTCGGCGACCACAGCCGCTTGAAGACCTCGGCAAACACCGAGCGATCTCCATCTGCGAGCCGCGCCATGAGGGCATCGAGCTCTCGGTCGGACTCCACCGTGTTCGAGTTCGGAGCCCGAAGAGCTTCCGGCATCCCCATCATCCCCTGGATTATCGCATGGGCGGCGCACAGCCTGATCAGCTAAAAAGGAGCCTGGCACGGCGCAGTACCTCGTCCGCCTTGCCTGCATCGCGGGAGATGATCTTCACCAAGAAGCCGGCCCCAGCCGATTCCACGGTGACCGTCACGTCCTTGACGTCGAACGGGCAATCCTGCATGGCGGCGCTGCGCATCTCGGCGAGATGCCGGTACAGCGTCAACTGCAGCCACTCGGCGGTCAGGCCGGGCTCGGCCTCGACGAAGAGGCTGGCGCCTCGCAGGCGCTGGACCATCGAGTTGTGGACGTGCTCATCCTCGCGGTACGGGGTCACCGACGTCACGCGGTGCGTCTTCAGAATGCAGCCCGTGGAGGGCGTCGGGCGAGCACCGGGGGCAGCGAGTGCGGCCATGGGGGCCAGACTGGTCGAGGCAATGAGGAGTGCTCCGAGGAGCTTGCGGTTGAACATGGTCATCGATCCTTTTTCATGCGCGTGGTGCGGGGCTATGTCGTTCCCGCTATCACTGCCTGTAGGCGCGGAGGCCGACGAGCGTGACAAGATTCCGTGCCGAGTATCGGCGCCGATCTAGATTGGCTGCGACGCGCAGCCGAATCAGCTGAACAGGAGCTTGGCACGGCGCAGTACCTCGTCCGCCTTGCCTGCATCGCGGGAGATGATCTTCACCAAGAAGCCGGCCCCAGCCGATTCCACGGTGACCGCCACGTCCTTGACGTCGAACGGGCAATCCTGCATGGCGCCGCCGTGCATCTCGGCGAGATGCCGGTACAGCGTCAGCTGCAGCCATTCGGCCGTGAGGCCGGGCTCGGCCTTGACAAAGAAGCTCGCGCCTCGCAGGCGCTGAACTGTGGGGGAAGCGCTGCCCATGTGCTCGTCCTCGAAGTACGGGGTCACCGAGATCACGTGGTGCGCCTTCAGGACACAGTTCGCGGAGGAGGTCGGGCGAGCGCTGGGGACAGCGAGTGCGGTCACGGGGGCCAGACTGGTCGAGGCAATGAGGAGCGCTCCGAGGAGCTTGCGGTTGAACATGGTCATCGATCCTTTTCGTTGCGCGTGGTGCGGGGTCTATCTCGTTCCCGCTGTCACTGCCTCTAGGCGCGAAGGCCGACGAGCGTGACCAAGTTTCGTGGCGAATACGCGGCCGATCGAGCAAGGAGTGCGTGGTGTCCGGGATGTCCGCACGAATGCGGTAAGCGGCGGGCTTGCCCCACACCTATCCTGGGACCCGAAGTCGACGCGGCCGCTCGCCAAGCCGGTGCAGATCGTGGGCGTGATGAGCATCCGCGCCGCCGCGAACACGAACCGCGACGCCGTGCCGAGCCACCGCGACCGCGGCGCGCGGATCGCCGCGTAGCCGGCGCAATACGAGAACCACACCCGATCCGAGGGGTGTGGATCCAACACTGTGACGTCCGAAGCGACGTAACCGGCCGGGTGCGCTGAGCGCGCAGACGACGAGGACGAACCCGTCGCTGTGCACAGCTTCCTCCGATTAGGCGAGACCGAGAGCGAGCGCGACCGCGGCCGCGCTCGCCGGCCGCGCAGCTCGTTCGCGGCTCAGACAGCGCTGGACGACCGCGTCCCAGCTCGGGTCGATGCTCGGATCGAATGTGCGCGGCGCCGGCGTCGGGCCGGTCAGCCGCGCGGACGCGAGGTCGAGCGGGTTCGCGCCGCACCACGGCAGCTTGCCGGTCAGCATCTCGAACACGATCACGCCGAACGAGAACAGATCGGTGCCGGCGAACAGGTCGCTACCTTCGACCTGTTCGGGCGACATGTAGGCCGGCGTGCCGACCAGGTGCGGGCGGCTGCACTCGCAGCCGGGTGTTGCACACAACGACATCGCAAGTCCGAAGTCGGTGACCAGCACACGGCCCTTGGGCTCCATCAGCACGTTCGACGGCTTGAGGTCGGCGTGGATGACGTCGGCCGCGTGCGCCGCGCCGACTCCGCTGAGAATCTGCGATGCGATCGGGCGGATCTCGTCCAGCGGCAGCTTGCCGTCGCGCGCGAGTCGCCCGGCCAGCGTCTCCCCCGCGTGGAGCTCCATCGTATAGAACACCCTCCCACGATCAGCACCGACATCGAAGACGCGGCACACGTTGACGTGGGTGACCCTGCGCGCGAGCCGGATCTCGTCGGCGAACCGCTCGTGCGCCTCGGGCTTTCCGATCAGATCTGGGCGCATCAACTTGATCGCGACGCGCTCGCCGAGCAGCTGATCGCGCGCCTCGTAGACCTCGCCCATGCCGCCAGCGGCGAGAAACCGCGCGATGCGGTAGCGACCGTCGAGCCAGCTGCCCGCCGCGAGCCGCTCGGGGACGGCGACACCGGCGCCGTCCGCGCGCGGGTCCGACGCCGTGGTGCCCGCGACCGCAGGGGTCTCGGCATTCGCATCGATGGCAGTTCCGGCCATGCTTCACTATAGTACCTGCCGAGGCTCGAGGCGTTGACCAAGACGCTCAGATCATCGCGTGGAGCAACGCCCTCGCACCGGTGCGCAAGGGCTGATGGCGGTCGCTCGAGTGTGGTCCTCCAGAGAACGACATGCGATCCACCCGATGCAGGGCATGGTCGCTCAGGATCCGACGCTCGCGGGGATCGCCGAGCCGGTAGGGAGGCAAGCTCGCACCCGTGCAAACTACGAGAAAGCATGGGTCACGATAGTCACCGGGGCACCGATGAGTTCGGGCTTGAGACCGCGCTCCACCACTTCCAGGAGAAGGCTGAGCCTGCGTGGCAGAAGCGTTCAGGTACGGCAAGTTGACCGATGGGCGCGCCTGCTCGGCGTGTCGGGGATTGCCGCGGCATCGCCGGGGAAAATGATTCCCAGAACTTTCGGTCCATGCGTTTCCAGTCCATGTTCCGGGACGCCAGCGCGGATGAGGATGCTTCGATGGCTCGTCACCGTGATGCTTGCCTCGGTGAGCGCTTCGTCACGTGCCACCCCACATGGTCGCTCCCACGCCGGAGCAGATCAGGCGCTCGATCGCGCGAGCCGCTTCGGTGGAGCGATGCAGGCGCTCGGCATCGTCCAACGAGTCTACGGCGATGTCCGCGTGCGCGTCGATCAGCAGGGCGGGTGGCAGAGCGGCAGGTCGGTCGAGTTTGCCATGCCGGAACGGCTCAAAGACGTGGTGGTCGGCGACGCCTATGACGGGTGCGGCCGCCGCGACGACAACACGGTCGCGTGCTGGCTCCCAGCGGCCTTTCGCAACCTCATCCCGCCACCGACCGGAACGCTGGTGCAGTTCGCCGGACATGGAGACACGTTCTGCGGCGTGCGCGGGGATGGCAGCATCACCTGCTGGGGCGACCCCTGGCCCGGTCATGATCTCACCGGCAGCGCCCTCGCCACCGGGAGGAACCGGATCGGGGAACCTTGACGTGCGGACTGCTGGTCGGAACCCTGATAGGCTGCCGTGCATGGTGGCGACGCGTTCGGCGATCTCTCCGTGTACGGCCGTCACGATGGCGATCGTCGGCGTTGCTGCTGGCGTCATCGTCCTGTCCGCGCTGCCAGGGACCAGCGAACCGAAGCTGCAGACCAGCGCACCGGAGCCGCTGACCAGCGCAGCGGAGCCGCTGACCTGCCCACCCGAGCGCACCGCGGCGCTCGACGCATACCTGGCGACACGGCGCGCCCGGTCCGGCACCGCGGCCGACGAGGGCGAGCCTGCAGCGAAGCAAGACGGCGCGGCGACTGTCGTGGGCTCGATGACGCCGATCCTGCCGATGTGCATCGCGCGATCGGGAGCCACGGTGGTGTCGATCGGCGACGCGGTGGCGCTGATCGGCGGCGAAGCTACCTCGTCGACCGACGGCGCCGCGACTCGCGATGTGGAGATGTGGACCGGCTCACAACGGCTGGCGCTCGGCCGGCTCGCGATCCCGCGACGGGGCCCGACGGCGACCGCGCTCGCCGATGGCCGTGTGCTCGTGGCTGGTGGCTTCCGCGACGGCCCGGCGGCGCTGGTGCGCGAGCTCGAGCTCGGATCTCCTGCCGGCCCGCGCGGCAGCGTCGTCTGGCGAATATCGGGGTCGCTGGCGACGCCGCGCTGGGGCCACACCGCAACGCTGCTCGCCGATGGCGCCAGCGTGCTGTTCGCCGGCGGCGGCGACAACGAGCCAATTGCCAACAAGGTCGGCAGCGTGGAGCTGTGGCGCGACGGCAGGGTCACGGCGGGCGCGCCGCTGCAGACGCCGCGCTTCTCGCACACGGCGACGCTGCTCGCCGATGGCCGTGTGCTCGTGGTCGGCGGGGTCGGTCGCGGCGGCGAGGCGCTGAGCTCGGCGGAGATCTTCGATCCGGCCACGCGGACCGTGCGCGCCGCGGCGCCGCTGCATACCGCGCGCCGCGACCACACGGCGACGCTGCTCGCCGATGGCCGTGTGCTGGTGATTGGCGGCACGTCACGCCGTTCGGGCTCCGACCAAGAGACCTTCGCGACCACCGAGATCTTCGATCCGCGAGCTGGCGCGTGGACGCCGGCCCGCTCGCTTGCGTTCGCCCGCGCCGATCATACCGCTGTCCGGCTCCGCGACGGGCGCGTGCTGGTTGGAGGCGGAATGTTCTGGAACTGCAATGACTTGTGTATGCCGGACACGATCGACACGCTCGAGATCTGGGCTCCCGCAACGGATACCTGGT
>Ga0307508_10006154_pt1 | contig 11318 bp, 12 predicted proteins | sample 9_EM_MG_FD_203089 | JGI IMG/M metagenome (GOLD analysis project Ga0307508, IMG submission 203089) | Populus trichocarpa ectomycorrhiza microbial communities from riparian zone in the Pacific Northwest, United States - 9_EM | ecosystem: Host-associated > Plants > Roots > Unclassified | place...
GGCGTCAAGAAAGGGTATTTCTTCAAAAGCAAAGAATCACTTACACCACTGGCTGTACGGATTGGCCGTGCCCTCAGCTTCGGTAGCAGAGCTTTCTTGTACTCGTCCGGAATGGCACTAATGATGTCAACCAGACGCGGAACGCCACCATACCCATATTTCTTGCTAAGCTTTGCTCGGATTTCATTCAGAGAAACAGTTTCATTTGCGTTGTGAGCTTTAATGAGCTCTGCAGCAATTCCGGAGGTGACTCGAAGGAGTTGCTCGGCCTGCGATGGACCTATATTACAAGTTCCATCCATTCAAACAAACCTCGAGGTATTTACGGTGCCTACCGTCTGGCTTGGAATTTTGTCCCATATCTTGCGTGTTCTCAGAAGAATATGAACACTCTAAGTGTGTAGGATGGTGTCCCTCCGTGTAAGGTAGACAAAGTCAAAGTTGGATTGATGGAAGATAACAGTTGTCTCACGCCTTGTTGACTCGCGAAATGCCTAGCACTCCTGTTCATTTATTCTGGCGCACCCTATGATCCTTGAATTCCTTGACCACCGGAATCTCTTCAAATTCTGTATATATACATATCATTCACGCGTCGAAATCCATTGCAATGGAGCAAGGTAGCAATCGTAGGATACAGCAGTGAAATATTTCGAACACAGTGGATGAAAAATAACGATAACAAACACGTCTGAACGACTGGAAAACATGGTATGCAAAACCCAAAGAAAATTCAAAAAGAAAAACGAGAACGATCCAATTCAAATGGGCGAGAAAGTACCACGAACGAAAACTTAGAGTGATTTTTCTCACCTCGCGCAATAAAGATCGGCCCATTTCCAGGTAGGAGTATAATAAATCTCACCTTGATCCTGTTTGAAGGTGGCTACATGCTCCAGGTTGGGAGAAGTTGCCTCGACGACGCCCGGAAGATCGGAATTGTGAAGTACCAAGACATCCGGGACCAACGCGCAGCAGTCAATGGATTTGTCAAGCTCTTCTATTCGCTTACCACGTAATCTTATGATAATTTGAGGATGGTTCTCAGGACGATCTGGAAAGGCATCCAACTCTTTACCTGCCTCAACTTGACAGAGAAACTTGAATCAATGGACTGGTGTTACGTGTAGGAAGACGTTGGGAAGAGTCTCCTCAGGGTCAACTGGAATGGGATCATCTAGCTGCGAATGCAAACGATGAGCACGAACATTTAAGCAGGAGCCTCACTTCCAGAACTATCACATGGGTGGCATCGAGATATAAGGGCCACTTAAATATATTTCCGAAATCAAGATTCCCTTTTTTTTAGGCAAAAATTTCCTTATTAGGAAGTTCTTCGCCTCAATCTTATTAATTATACAAGATTTTAATCCCGCCACCCCCTTGGCCCACGTATAAGTTCCCTTACTGGTATGATAAGATTCGCGGCCAGGTTATATCTTACAGACCTCCATGTGCTCGCCCGTATCAATAGAAACTCGAGTCTACATCCAATTTGCGAAATCAATTTGGTGGACGTATACAAAAATCGAACACAAGTTACAGCACAGGTTCAAGATGCAGGTTTGTAAACAGGGAAAAAAGACGATCTTCAGTGAGGATTAGGGAAGTAGGCACCGTGCACATTCGGGTTTACATTGCGGGCTATGTCATCAAATTCGCTGGCGACTCGGTTTGTGGAGTCCAGGTGATGGTTCTCCCCTCCGATGCTCGCTCCGCATTCCGGACACCGACTCCGTTCCATGGCCCCTCCGCACTACTCATGGTATTAGGAACGTAAAGGAAAGAAATCATAGTTGTTCATTGCTCACCTCCCCTATTACGTAGATATGACCATTTGGACAAGTATAGAAATGGCCAGTAGTCCCTACAAACAATTGAGTTGCCCCTTTCCATATGAAAGATGGACAAGGAAACAATTACCGAATGGAAGTGCACGAATAATCTCCATCTTCTCTTGCAGCGACACAGGTTGATAAAAGGTATCGCGCCATATTGACTCTTCTATCTTGCTCCATTCATCGACAATTGTACGCACTGTCATCGTAAAGTTCACCAACTCCGCATCTTCCTGAAGGGAATTTGTTCCATTCCGGTACACGATAATAGCCTGAGAGGCCCTTTCCTCGCATTTTTTCCCATGTTCATTTGCTTTCTCGCGTAGTGCGTTTCGTTTTTCTGAGTCCCCGAAAGTCCCAGTCTTTTTACACATGTGAAGACTGAAACGGAAAGCTTCCAGGTCAACACGCAAGCACAGAAGGACGGATTTGATAATTTGACGATGCGACTTGGAGTCATCGGCAACCCGGAGCGCTTTTTCCGCATCGACAGAACAAGTTTTGATAAGGTATTCAATATATGTTGCCCACTGCCGAAGGTGGAAATCGGAATATTGCTTCACTTGGTCTAGCCATGTCTGCGCCAATTGGATCAGGGTCAAGCGGACATGGATAGTGCTCCAGAAGGCCTCGACAAGAAACCGTCTATCGGCTAAGGGACGTGGCTGCCCAACTTGCATGTTTGCCATCCTCATGGCGTGTTGTCTGGGATTTCTTGGCATCCTGTGGGGCTGTTCGAGTCCAGCCTGTATTTCTCGGTCATAAAGGAAAGAAAAGGCGGCCTCCCATGCTTGTGTGTGCGCAGATCTGGTTTCCGCAATTTTGACTAGCTCCCGATAAAAGTTGAATAGAGGACTAGTCGCCTTTTGCCAGGCTGTAATTACAGCTGAATCAATGAAATGAAGCTTGTCGTTTTCCGCGCGAATCTCTGCATACGACACTGGTTTCTCTGTTTGTCGATTAAGCACGTCTTTTCGAGCCTTCTTCAGGTTCCTAGTCGGCAATTTCTTTGGGTCAGGGACAGTCACAGTCGATGCAGCATTAGCCAAGAAATCCCTTGATTTGTCTTCATCGAAATTTCTGAATGCACTGAGCCAGCGGCCAAGTAGTTGGGACATATGGGAAGCAACATTCCTTTCAAGAATATCGAGATTGGCACGTTTGATGATGCGACCGTATCGATTGCAAGTGATAGATGCACGACAGGAAGGGCAAGTTGGGGGTTGGACGACCCCAACCGGGGGAGCTTTCAAACCTGTCCATTTCGTGTCTTCTTGATTCCTGGAATAAAATGACTTTATTGCAGTATGTCCATCGAGGGTTTCAACTGTGAAGACATGTCCACAGGAGGGATTGGTGATCACGAGGTCATCGAGGCCACCCAATTCGGGCGTGACCTCTGAGAGCGTTCGAGAAAGAATGAGGTCGACAACCTGGGCTTTTTTGTCTGCTGGCGCACACTTGGGACAAACTTGGAGAGAACAATCTTCTCCGCAAACTGTTATAGAACCTATCAGTCATCCTGCTATGTCTCGAACATTTGTGTCGAAGTACCTGATGGGCATCCATGTCCACACGACAGAATGGTCGTACAGGGGAAGTCACAAGGCAACCGTACACAGATCTAACCGTTGTATATCAGATGCATGGTTGAGATGGTACATTAGGTTTCACCCACCGAACCGCAGGGAACGGGACACGAATCGTGTACACAGATCCTGTCGGAGTAAAAGAGTGCTATTCAGGTGAAATCCATATGACGAGGACAATAGTTCCTTACCAGGTGCACGGCTCTTGGCAGGGCGCACATGGCGTAGAGCATGGCTGATGGCATTGTGCATGTTTGCAGATTTGTCTACACCTGTCCATGCACTTTGTTGTATGCTGATGGTCTTCAGAACAGTGTGCTTGACAGCGATGTCCACAATGGAGCGATTTCTCGCAAGGGTGGATGCGATGTTGGGTGCGTGTCGTCCTCTCACCTTCTTGCGGAGTGTTCTTCGACTGACACTCGTAGCAATGTGCGTTACAGGCTTTGCTGCAGCAAGTCATGGTCGATCCGCAACGCGCAGTACACTTATATTTTGAAGGATCTTGCCCACAAGCTATGGCTGCTGTATGTTCGCACGATGGAAGGGATTTTTCCATCTGGAAGTCGCAATACACAGTTTCGAGGCTGTCTAGTTCATAACTAAGGCAGAATTCAGTTTATTTATTGAAATATTTAAAATATAGCTTACCATATCACTGATGCTTTAAGATGACCACATGGAAGCGTCACATTCTCAATCGGAAAGATGCATTGACCGCATGTTGCACTACAGAGTTTTTTGCACGGATGGTTACCTCTTGCGCAGAGCCGTCTACATGGCTGAGAACAGACGGCGGTGACGTGATTAGGGTCATCACAGTGGCACTAAAATTCGGCTATAAGGACAGAAACTTGAGAGACATGTGTTGCAAGATGTGACCTTAAAGGGGCAATTGTGACCGCATTTCAAACGAGTCTCGCATGGTTGCAAACATCCACCTGCAAAACAGAATGTGATTCAAAAATCTGAAGGGACCTGAGAATGGAGGCTTGATACCATCAGGTGCAATTTGAGGCAGTATTCCAGGCTTTGATATGTATTCCACATTGTTTGGATGTCGATGGCAGGCAACTGGAAGAGCAGGTCCCACACAGTCAACACCCTCTAATTCTTCAATTATTGAGTGCCACATCTTGCTCCTCGATGAGAGGTTATCGGCATTCCCGAAAATGAATAGACCTTCGCGAGCACGAGATAAAGCCACTAGTAGTCAGGTTAACATAGGCAGTTCAATTTTTTGACAGTGGAGTTTACCATTGGTCCGATTTTCCGACTATATGACCCCCATTAGCACAGAACAGATAACAATACTTGAAATAATTACCTTCAGAAAGCCTATGGTAGGTCGTATCCTCGTTGTGAGACTCTGCATTTCATGATCGTCTTCCAATCCGCCAGCATTGCGGACGAGCGACAGGATGACAACCTAAACGCCGAAGCTCCAACTTTACTACATATTAAAAACAGAAGCATTGCTTACTCGACCTTCTTCTCCTTGGTAATTGTCTACAGTGCGGAGACGGACCTACACGATGCGTTACGTGGTTAACTGGATTTCAACATATGACATAAGACACATACCCTCTTGGTTACATTCACACGTTCAATCGAGACTTCACCTGGAGTCTGCTGGTCAATGTCACCTTCTTGATCATCGAGGGCAACTTGGTCTCGTTCGTCTATTACTACTGCCACTTTACTTGCAAGGGCATCGCGGAGGCGAGCCAGCTGACCAAGATATGCGCACAGCACAACGATATCTCCCTCATTTGAATAACATCCTTGCCTATAGAAGAAGAATGAACGACGTTCATAAAAATCAGTTGAAAAATCTCTAACCTCAATAAGTAGAGGACGAGGTCGGAAATCATTGCCACCTTCCGGTCTGAGGTTAAAAATTTTTCTCGCTACTGCTACAGAAAGGGGCACCCACCTCATACGTGTTGTACTTACTCGCTGTGTCATCGCCCCCGTCATTTTCCCGGTGTTGATGAGTGAGGAAAAAGACATTTTTTGGAATTCCTCGGACGTCAGGGTGTTTCCGGACAAGTTCATGGTCTTCAAGCCCAGGATAGAGGGCATTGCTATCCCATCCAATTAAGGCGGCGCAAGAAACCAAAAACAAAAAAGGAGACAAACCGAATCAAACTGGAGATTGTTGGTCTCATCCGACGTTGAACATCTATTCTGGACATGGCGAGTCCAGATAACGAAAGGCGTTCCATCAGTGACATGTCAAATTTGTAAAGTTCTCGTCCCTTTCTGCTGTCCATAGAAAGGGCTGAATAACATGAATCTTTTGAATCAATAAGTTCGGAAAAAGAAGCTCACAAAAGTTGTTGAGTGTAGGGCGTAGTTGAAGAGGATCCCCAATCAATATGAGGTGTTCTATGGACGGGACTAAACTGCCCAGAATGTGGGCCTCCATAACTTGCCCTGCCTCTTCAACGAGTAAAACTCGAGGACTCAAACCCTTCATCAAGCATGTATAAAATATATCATCGCAAAGGTATTAATACTCTCACCTTCAAGAGTGTTGTTAACTGTGCGGCACCTTCAAAGAATTAGGTTACCAGAGTTGAACCAAGACAAATTGAAACAAAATATTTGCCTGTAGTCGTGCAGCCAATGATGTCAATTTTTTGGAGGAGAGTACGCCGAACCTATATCTAACTGTGAGTCGTGGATATCTAAATCGATAATTCCGGCCATACCTCCTCGCTGATCTCGTTGACCTCCTCCAGTTTTTGGTCGTGAAGCTTGCGAAGCCTCTCAAACTCAGATACGAAAGACTGACTAAGCTCGTTGCGCGTTTCTCCGACCCAGAACTTGTGGACCCGTTGACGCTCACTTTTGCTCATACCCCAAACATCTCCAACAATGTCGAGTAGTTCCTCCAGTGAACGATCAGTGGATGGAATAGATGGCACATGATCAAATCCAAGGGAAATAAAAAAAGCATCCATGTCTTGGAAATCTCCCGGTTGAAGAGGGATATCTGCGTCGAGGGGGACTTGGCTTGTCGAGGAAATTGGAGGTAAAGAAGAGAAAGGGTCCTCTGCTACATCGTCGCGATCGGTAGGCATGGTCCTGTATTGCGCATCTTTCCAGCTTTCTTCCACATCTGAGCCATCTGAAGGCTCGTCTAGGTCATCTAAATCGGGATCTGACCCAGCTTCCTGATCATCTTCCATGTCGTCGACAGTAAGAGCACTGAAAGCATTCTGAACTGAATAGATGTCGTCTGAGACAGGGTTCGAACGCAAATAGGTACCAGTCATAACTTGATCGATGAAGGCCAAGTCCGTGCATTCTTTCCAAAACGCATAGTTGGATTGATCTTCGGCATTAAATTTGTGTTTTCCTGCCCTTTGCCACTCCCCTCCTCCTTCTTCGTTGTCGTCTGCGAAGATCCGGATATTTGGAAGCCATTCTGGAGGGTGAAAGAGGTATTCGTGATGTTCTGGATGAGAAGTCGAGAGATATTTCATGATCTCAGCCGAGTCATTCTCGATACCAACTTTCGCGACTTTAGCCATCAGCCCAGTGATCTCCTCCTGAACCTTCTTAAGATCGCGTTTAGAGTTGAATGTGCGGTCGAGGCGTGAATGATTCTGTGCCATTTGGAGTGTTTCGATGGAGTAATTGGCAATTCGTTCATCAGAAGTTCGGCGTCCTAAGCGCACAATTTTCTTGGTGATGTCAGCGTCAAGGACAGAACAGAGCATGTGGTCGAGCGCATGATTTGTAAACGCAATCATGAGAATTGGTCCAACTTTGTTTGCTTGAAGGACGCGGAGAATCTCAACCCCTGAGAAGCTCTGGAATGTTGTTAACCACTGTCAAAGCAAAAGGGCATGACCCCTACCTTTCCTGTTCCAGGAGGGCTAGAAATAAGGAAGTAAAATAAATAAAGACGGCATTAGACATGGATATAGTAGCTTACCCTTGAATCAATGCAACTTCTCTTGTTAGAACATCCACGACTGCATCGGCTTGACTTGGGTCTAAACGACTTTTTTCCCGTAGCTGGCTTCGAGCCTGCTGAACCGACTCTCGATCCATCACAGAAAGAGTCAAGTCATCCACGCCGGCCTCTGCATCAAATAAAGAAGCGAGTTGGAACTTGAAATTCGGAAGGCGAGTGTATCGTGGTGGCTGGAGGTTGATCGCACTGAGCTGGCCAGAAGGCTGGTGGACAAGATAACGGGAAAAGGGAACATCCTCTGGCTCGGTTTGAAGAGCGGATAGGAAAGGTCTTATTGTTTCGAACATGACAGGCGATTCAACCAGCAACTTGATATCGAGTCGGGATTGCTGGGTCTTGTTGTTTCGAAGCTCTTGCAAAATACGAAGCTCGATTTCGGGATCAAAAAACACAATCCTCAGTTTGATGTAGTCCATATTTTGCCGGACAGATTCTGTGAGCTCCTTTGAAGAGCTTGCAATGATACCGAGGTGAACGGTTGTCCGCCTTCCTGACTGCCATACAAGACCAATGAGGCCACCTTGAGACAAACGTTTTCCGCTCATGCTTTCCCAGAACGCAACGCGCCTTCCGGCAGCATCCGAGCGGGCACGACCAGGGGGTGCATCGATGACAATACTCGTAGAGATTCCTTTCCAGTCCGGAACTAGAGACGAGAATCGGATGCCAGTGTAAACGTTGAACATCAACGAATCTTGAGTATCTATCAAGCTGCGATACTTTCCTCCTTTCTTCTCGAGAAGTTCCCCGAGTTTTGTCCTATTAATTTGGGGCCGTTGAAGATCATCATGAACTAGTTGAACAGCCTTTCGCAACGGAGCGCTTCAAAAAGAAGAGATGAGAACCAGAGCGGTAGGAAGAATAATGAAAACACTCGTACATTAGCTCCTCTCGCAGAAGTCTGAACTGAATATCAAGTAGGCGTTGCATACTGTCCAGAGGAGCCGGATGAGGAGCAGCGAAGAAATTGGCCGGCAAAAATGGAGGAACCCGACACATCAGCTCGTCATTTGTTGGAGCAATTCGTATCTCGGAAATGAATTCAGAGTCATTGTCGTGTCGTGGTCCTTCCTCGCGAAGGTGTCCGGGTCCTTTGTAAGTGGTGTGAAGAGCAGCGGCGAGAGCAGCCTGAGCATTAGTGGTTGCCGATGAGGAGTTTCGATCCTTCTTCTCCTTTTTGTCTACATATTTCCCTTCTTCTCGCTCCAAAATAGACGCAAGTCGATCGACCTTCTCCTTGATTGAACTAACAAAGATCTCTCGGACAGGAGGTTGAAGACTCTTGAATGAATTTCCAAATGCTTCTGAATTGGCGGAAATGGTGGAATGCCAATCCTGAAAGCTTTTGCACAGACTCTTTACCAGCTGTGACAGCCGTGGATAGATTGCAATTGCATTCTTGAAACGGCCAAGGAATCTGCAAGAAAGTAAATAAAAAAAGGATTCAAAAGCAAACACCACTTTGGCGCACTCATGGAGGACTCCTGCGATCGACACAAAAACTTGTGCATCAATCGGTTCAGAAATGGGAGTTGCTACATCTCTAAAAGATTGTGACGTGATGGCCTGATCCAAGCAAGATTCGATCACATCGGCAAGTCTTGGAAGGTTTTGTAGAACGACCGTATAGAGATGACTGCATGTTGTCAGATAGGCAAATCATTGAAAAAAAAAGTTGGGCCTTACTTGACTCGAGTTACGAGCGTACTTTTGATAACATATTCGGATGACATGTACTATGAGGTATGTCAGGATGACGGACAAATGATTTTCTTTGTGTAGAACTCACTCTTAGTAAGGGCAACATCCCTCGTTGGAACGATAACACATTGCGGTTGTGCAATCCTGCTTGCATAGACACCTCTGGCCAATTGATAATATCGGCAATGCGAAGACTTCCGTTGGTCTAAACGGCAATCAGCGATGGCAAATAACTTCGAAGGAGAATAATAAAATTACCGAAGTCAGTGATGCAAGGAGAAGCTGTAGATGCAAAGACGTAAGCGAAGAACCTACCCACAAAATCTTGCCATACCTGTCCTTCTTCTTGCGTCTGAAAATCGAGGTCACATCTAAGCAAAATTAGACCAGAAAAGATAAGGACATACCCAGAGAGGATTAGACGAGTTTGCACTGCTCAGAGGAATAAGAAAACGATATGCATCGAACGAGGTTTTGAACTTGAAGTCGTCGGCAAGGAACCCTTTCAAGACACGGTGGGCATCGGTCGGAGAAAGAGATGAAGTTTCAGTTCCGGCGAAGAAACCATCTGTTGCATTGCTGTTGATCTTCGCAAGTCCACTGTCTGTGAGAAACGGCGCTACCATTTCCTTGGCAGCAGCGCTCGTGAAGAAGTTACCAGAATGTGGAGATGGCGAGGGAGGGGTTCCCTGGCCGGTGGCTGGACGGTCATGTCGGAAACGACACTCGAATTCCCTGTAACATTGACCTCTTATCCAGAAGAAGCGGCAAACGCCAGGAGGAACTGGAGCCAAAGATTGTGCATTGGTTTGCGAACGTGGACTGTTTCCTCGTGGTGCCGAGGGACCTGGAGAACCTGGGGAATCACGAGGGGTGGACGATGTTGAATCTATATGGGCGAATTGGCAGTTTTTTCCATTGCGACAACCGCCTGGAGACTGGTAAAAGTAACATGCCCGGTGAGCCATGGTAGAGGTGCAGGGTTGAGAATGCCTGGCCGCTGTCGTAAGAAGCCACGAGGAGTTTGTTTGTGCATGTGAACCGATAAATACTTATCGGGCCTTTGGGCGCCTATCAGTATAGGATTGCAGAGTTCACTTTATTGCTCACCTTTCAGACGTGGAGATTACTTCAAAAGGTCTGAATTTCACCTTCGTATGGCTGGCTAAAAAAATAGCATGATTGACGCTCGACGGAACAGAACTAGTAGATGAGCAGCGGAGACGGACCCGGACCACGGTTTTTGTGGTCTCTATCCCCTAGTGATCCGCCGATCCGTGTACAACCATAGTAGTCTGCTTGCTGGTAAGTGAATCTCTCAGGAAAGCCTGTCCTAAACTGAATTCTCTTTCTTGGTTCGGACTGGTATGACAACATGTAAGGACGCATGTAGTCTCAAGAGGCACTCTTCTCTGCACTCGCATCTGGAGTTGGGTCAGAGCAAGGCAAGGCAAACGGAGTACTGGTTTTCTGTATGTCTAACACTGACGAAACATATCAGCCATTTGTCTTAAAGTGCCGTCAGTAGCACGCTGGATATAATAAACAAGGTAGACTGTTGTTGATTTAGAGATTCAATTTATGTTGCTATGCGAGAGAAAAATATAGGCTCACTCCTTGCAACCTCCAACACGATCTCAAATACTACCGACCCCAATATCCGTCCATGCGCTCAGATTCTTCAGGTGCTGCACAAACCGCAGAGTGCGTACCCCATCGCCTGCATAGTACAGCGTCGCTGATATGTGGTTAACATTTGTCAATGTGGTGACACAGAATACAACATCATGTCATCACGCGTTGGCTATCGGCCTCCGCGTTGAAAATGATGTTTGTTCTTGTGTAGAATTCAAGGCCTCCACCTCGCCGACGATCAACAGCGTTATAACCAACATGTATGTACCTTCTGTCAGTGGTTATTTGAAGTGTATAGACATTTGGTTTTCTAGGTATTGCAACGGCCCATTGAGATAACGATCACAGGATTCACACGTTCTCTCGTTTGCGGCGCTGAATGGCCGATCCGACGTATACGGTATATTTCCACAACAGCATCCGGGTGTACCTGTTGCAGGACCCGTGCAGACCCGTGCTATAAATTCGCACAACCTCGCAAATCAAACAGACTGCACGGTCATGTTGTTCCTCACGCCTCTGCTGACAATCGCTCTCGCTTTTACGCCCGTATTTTCCAAAAAC
>Ga0307508_10006155_pt1 | contig 11318 bp, 12 predicted proteins | sample 9_EM_MG_FD_203089 | JGI IMG/M metagenome (GOLD analysis project Ga0307508, IMG submission 203089) | Populus trichocarpa ectomycorrhiza microbial communities from riparian zone in the Pacific Northwest, United States - 9_EM | ecosystem: Host-associated > Plants > Roots > Unclassified | place...
GTGGGGCAAGGACACCGTGCGCATTTGTGGTGCAGCGGGCATGGGACCGGGCGAGGCCGTCGGGTAGGACGGAGCCGAGCTCGGGCTCGAGCGGGAGGTCCATTGCAGGTGTTGGGAGTTAGAAGGGCGGTACATCGAGAGGGTCAATGGAGGCGTCGGGAGAGAGTGAGGAAGCAGATGTTGGATGACTTGATGGCGGCGGGGGGCGGGGGTCTTATACCCCCCCATCCGTGTGCTCGGGAACTTACTCTAGTGTACTCCATCGCGCGCGTGACCGCAAATATAGCCAGATGGGCGGAGGGCGGGAGAGCGAAGGTCGGGTGACACGACGAGCAATCAACAAACCCCTGTCGGGGTTACTAAATGAGGAAGTGGCGTCGGGGCACTGACCTAAAAAGGAAAGCGGCGGAGAAACTGAGGTGATGGCGGCGCACAGGAAGCGTCGGGAGAAGCAGCGCAGCCAGCGCTTGATGGCTTATCGCTGTCAGTGCCCATCGCCTACACCGTCGCACGTTGGTCGCAACAGTGCCTTCAACTGTTTCATAGGGGCACAGCGTCCCCCCGCCCTTCCTTTTCCAGTCCCATTCGCCTCATGCTTCCTGTGTAAAACGCTCCATTTAATTGACAGAAGCTCTCCAACCTCGCCTAAGTACAACGACACGGTACAGGTCGCACCACAACCTGCTGGCTACATTTCACGCTCTGGAGCTCACAGGCCGAGTCATCCACCGCATCATTCACTGCAACAGTTGTAACATCCATCGGCGTGGCGCAGGCCACCTCCACACTCAATCAACATGGTGCTCCAGGCTATCCCTGTTTCCAACGGCGTAAAAGTTTGGTCGATGAGGCTGGAGCGGCTACGCGTATGTGAGGTGGGTTTGAAACAGTGGTAAGCGTCACGATCTCAGGTTTCTCGACCTTTCTTTCGTTAGGGTTCTAGTATCAAATCAGAGGTAAAGATGTGGCACGACACACGAATTGCTATAACCAGCGACGTCCGTAAGCGTTCTCCTTTGAAAGCTGCAGCGCTGAATTGTCTATCACATCGAGGCTACGCTGGCTCAGCAGGTATCGACGAAGTACACTTGTCAGGCAGTGGCTCACCTCATTTGAGCGCACATGGTGTGTTTTTTAAAAAAGGACCGCTTACTTGCGCCTGTACCGATGTTCAGGACCTCGCCGGTGTTCAAGAATGAGATAGGGGTATTTTGTCCTTGGCAAAGGAATCCTCTGAAGAATTTGATGAGACGCACGACAAAATGGGCGGTGGTGGTGTCGTTATCCGACCCATCGTCCTTGTTTGTTTTTTGGGCTGCACACCGTGTCGAACGCAGCGCAGCAGGCAGGCAAACGCGCGCACCTTTGTTCAAATAAAAGACATAGGGACCGACGAACTTGACGATGTGATTGGCCTATGACACGCCCTTTTGCACGACGACGCGACAGAGGTGTCTTCGAAGTTGCGTTCTCCGGTAAGATTGATGCTGCGCCCACCATGGATGCCATGGCTCTGTGTACGCAGCGGCATCGACGTGGAGTTTGTGGAGCGCGACAACGTTTTCTGGTGGTTTGTGGTCGTCTGGACTTGGTCGAATATTTTCGGAGCAGATGAGTGTCTATAACTGGGGAAACAAACATGCGGTGCACATTTGTCCCGGATCTGCACTCACCGCGCTGACTAAGCATGCCTCTGGCGCGTTGTTGGCGTTGAGCGTCGCTGCGCTTGGTCTGTCGGCCCACCAATTGGTTTCTTCAAGTCGCCGGGGATGACCCATCATCCGTCCAGGGCAGGGTGCAACCTGCGATGGGTGAATTGAGGACATCGTGCGTCATCGTGCACCCGAAGTTGCCCTGAGCTTCTTGGGGCATGGGCATGCTGCCATATATGACGATGACGACATCGTGCTAATTCCAGTCTGATTCTGTTTTACATTATACAAGCGTACAGAAATCTTCGGATATGTGACAGAGCGGTGTAATTTAGTGTAGTCTACAGCCGTAGAGAAGTCAAACGAAATGTAACTTGAATACAGTGTGTATGGATTTGCGGATCGTCTGGAGTGTCAGCACCCATGAGCGCGACAAAGCGCGCCGCTGAAGAATGCTCCCCTGCCAAAGCCTGAGGGAATAACCTCGACGGGTCAATCACTAGAAACTCATCATGCTTCCAAAGGTGCTTTCTTGGAGCATACGAAAAAGCACATCCATTTCAAACGCCAATAATCCCATTGATGTTGCATGATGTGGCCATTCCGCGTGCCACTGTGGTGGAAGCACACTCGTGCACCCACTGTGTGACTGGGTCACACCACATGCATGGTAACAGGACGATAGTGAGAGAAAGAGAGAAACGGGAGGCGGTCAGGAGGGGCAATCGCCATGATCCATCGATCGATCGATCGATAACGGTCCGGCCTGCTCCGCTCCCGCACGGAGTCACGCGACACAGGATCACGTGGGTGGACAGCCGGCGGCAACTGGGGCTTATAGTATCTGAATTACTCCCACGCGACACCGTTATCTTGCCGCAGGTAAGCCCCTGAACGGACTAGCATATCCCCCATGTTGACATCCATCGCATCCCCTGCTCAGCAAAACAACGCCTCGCAGGACGACGGCAGAGGATCAGGTATCCTCGATCACATCCTCTTGTTTGTCGAAATGCTCTTCATGTCCCTCTTCGTGGCTGGTACCATCATCCTCACCTTTCACATGGCGTACCCACATTCACACATTCATCTCGGCAAACACTTTGGCTTCCTCGCCGGCTCATCGGTCTTCACACTCTTCTGCAGTGTGCTTGCCACTATCCAAAAACTTGAGGTGTATGGGAGCGCATGTCACCTCCTATTCCATGTTCCATTCTTTGTAGCAATGTTGATCCTTGGGCGCACAGCACTTCAAGAATCATCCCCGACATTTGGTAAGTCGTTTCAGCCTTCCTGGGTCATTAATAACTGATTTTGTCAGTGCTTCCAGGCATCCCAGCGCTTCCAGGCATCATCCCCCCGGCTGTCAGCACTATGCTTGGCATGCCCTTGGTCCATGTAATTCTCGACAAGTTTTACATGAACATGACGTTGGCCTTGGAGGGAAAAGATGGGGCAGGCCTCCTTTTCCTTGGCTATCCTTGCCGATGGACCAAGCACCTAACCTCTGCACTTCGATCTCGCCATCCAGCATCTGCCCAGTCGTTTGAGATGGGCCAACACCTAGGTAATGTCAAGAAATGGTTCTCAGAATTGGTACGTCATACATTGTCTAATCACGCCAGACCATTAATGCCTCTGGCTAGGTACCTAGTACTCAACGTGTACAGGTGTGGCCCAACGAGGAGAGCGAGGAGAGCAAGACGCTCCTCAGTCATGAAGACGATTTAGTTTAATTCATGTACCATCTAATATCAGGCAATGGACTGTTTTTCTCGATTCGCACCAGCTAGTTACATGATCATCGAGCCTAATCGTGCGTCCTCACTGTGGTGGTCGAGTCGCACCAGCAGGGTCGCGTGGGCGTCTGGCAGTACACCCGTCACAGATCCACGTCCGTCCATGTACGTCTATCCACGTCATCGCTAGATACGTCCAAATCTTCCACCAACGTTCGTAGTCCCTCCAGAAAACCCTGCTTTTGTTCTGCCTTTGTTCGCTCATACAACCAGGGACAATCCACATCCATGCATGCGCTCGGCTCACTCGATGCGGTCGAAGTGCAACTGTGCAAGACGCTGTGTGTCAGGGAGTCTCTGTTCGCCTTTTCGTAGGCGAAGTAAGACAGTCGGTATCGTGACTTGAGGATTGGCGTGATAGGTTTCGCAGATACCTAGTAGAGTAGAGACGCAGACTGAGCATCCGAGGTGAATGGTATGAGACTTGGGCTGGCCTACCGTCCGGAGCCGTACGGCCACACGTCAGACAGCGCGCACTTTGAAAATGTTGGTCGATCTTGAACCGGTTCGTATGAACAGGTGCACGCTTCCTAGGCGAGAGTGCAAGCGGATCCCGTTCGTCGACAGTGATTGTTTTCGGCATCTCGTCGTATCACGCGCGAACGTCCGCACCTACGAGACTGAAGATGCGCTCCAACAGAGCCTGAGGAATCAGAACCCTTGAGATGTAATAGGACGCGTCGATTCGCAAGAAACCCTTCTGGTGCGATCGCTCTCTCCACGAGCCGCGTGTGTGGATTACCACTGCGCACGATGACGTACGGTACACGGTCGCCATGCTGAGGTTCGTCGTTCTCGTCCTGCAAGATCCTTCGCGCAGCCACTGCGACACCAGGTGGCAGAGGCATCTTGTCGCTGACAAGAAAACGTCGTTCGAGCCTTTTTTTCACGAAGACCCAGACGATTCCTTACATGTCCCCATCCCCACCCCCTTTGCAAAGATGAAATCTTGCAAGGCCTTGGACGGCTTGTGCAGCCCTAGACTTACTCTCCCTTAGACCACTTACCGGGCCGTATAAGTGCGGAGTAAGGCGGTGGTCCAATTGCTGATGCAAGGAAATTCTGTTGCGCAAGATTTTCGACCACGTTTTATAACAGTAGCTCTTGACCTCGCTCAAGTCTTGTGTACGGAACAAGATCCTGCACAGATTTATCATGAGCCCCTGGGTAGGTTGAGTCACTAGCGATCGGCGACGGCTTGCCCATAGCCTGAGATCGGTCTGGTCACCAGACTAGTGGCGCCGCCAGCGGCAGGCCACTTCTCACTTTCAATCGACATGGTGTTCCAGGCTACAATGGGTTCGGGAGTCCCTGTTTCCAACGGCGTAAAAGTTTGTTCAATGAAGCTGGAGCGGCTACGCGTATGTGAGGTCGGCTCGAAACAGTGGTATGTAAGTGTCACAATCTCAGGTTTCTAGACCTTTCTTTCGTTATGGTTCTAGTACCAGATCAGTCGAGATGTGGCACTCCACCTAAATTGCTGTAACCAGCGACATCGTAGGCGCTATCTGGAAGCTGCAGGCTCAGCAGGTATTGACACGATGAGGTACACTTGTCAGGCCTTGGCTCACCTCAGGTGAGCGCGCATGGAGGGCGTAGCGCTGGAACAAGTAGGTAGCCAGGGGTCGCTCTTCATCCATTCTTGAATCTAATTTTTAGTGACGTTCCCTCATGGGACAAACCTCAGTCCTTCTGGAGAGGATTCCGAGCATTCTTTGCCGGTCACCCCGATAGGGTAACCTGCTGCTTCCGACGAAATGAATGTTATTGGGTTGCTGATTTCAGATTCGCAACAATATATACATGGTTGCTTTGCACTCGGAAGGTGTTGAAGCTCCCGATGTTGGCGGCCCGATGACTCAGCTACATTTGTTGCACCAGCTCACCCTGAGTGCTACGTCCTTTGCGGGTGCCAAGTCGCTGTTCGCCCATTGGAGGCACTCTAGCACATCTGCCACTCTGCAGGGCACGATAGTCAGCATTGTCCTGGCTTGAGAGTACGTATCGTCATTTCCGAAACCTATTCCCGGTGCCTTTTACATGCAGAATTACACGAACTTTCTCGCTGCCTTGCGATAAAATATCTAGGTCTATATAAATCGTATACTACCAGTGTCTCTATAGGTAAAGCACGAAGCCTCGCTGGAACAAAGGGACAAGCGAAACTATGATTTCGATGGTGTAGGGGATTGTATCGAGACTGTCACAAGCGACGAGGCAAATCCCTCTGATTCAGCTATACCTGGTACCCGAATCCTCGCCTCACTGCTGGTTGTTGCAGGCATCCCCAAACAGGTTATCCGTAACCGGTTATCCGTAGTGAGCTTCATCCACGTAGTCTCATCATCGCCGCCGTCCTCCGAGTAAAGCAGAAAGCAGACATAGTCCTTCCCGACTATCAACTTCCCTTGCTCACGATTCCGCATGCCGTGGTTGTTGATGATACATGCCGAGAGTTGTCAAGCGTTGCGAATGGTTTTGACACGGGTCGCCCCACATTCTACAACAAGGTTCCCGTACCTTCCCATAGTATTTTCACTGTCAGATCGTGTTTTCAGAGTAACGTAGAACGGCTCTCCGGGACCTTTCGCATCTTCGACCGAGCAGACTTCCATGGGGATGGGAGGCAATGACTTCAGAGACAACCCATGTGCAGTAATGGTGGGCTTTTGCACCCCAGCTCTATCCTTCCCGATATCGGCCTCGAACCTGGAGTATGATGCGGGGGACGAAGGGAGCGCAAAATGGTCCGCGGAAGGTTGCCCGAACCACGCAAAAATATCCCAACTAGGGTTCTTTGCCAAAATAGCTTCGACAAGGCGCGTAAAAGCCCGCTGACCCTCCCCATAGGTGATGGTGAGACTGACGCGGAATAACCCGATAAGACAGTAAGCCCTGTCCTCGACCCGAGTCGTCTGTCGTCTCGACGCCCAAAACATGATCTCCCAGCAAGTAGCTCTGTGGACTCCCTGGCTGTTATCGGTGGCAAACACTGCTTTGGAGATGCCACTGGCATTCTCGAGAGGGGAAATGACACTGGAAATTTTCCTATCATCATCGGTCTCGGGAGGGGTGAAGGGATGCCAGTTTTTATTGTAAAACTTGACTCGTTTAGGTGCTAAGAGCTCCTGGAGGGTCCAGCCTCGTGTGAACCACGACTCATTGTCCCAGTCCGCAAATGACGCGGACTCTGCGAGGTAGACGACACAAAGGTACGCATTTGCATACCACTTGTACATCCCATGGATGGCCTCGCTGAGATCGGCAGCGTTCGTTTTATCTATACAGCAAGTATCGACCCAGGCTAGCTTGCGTCCCAGCTTGCTCGACATTTCGCAGAAGTGGGTGAGTTTCTTGAATTTGGAGGCGTTCCGTTTCCCAGCAGAAATATCCTGATATGTTGGTTCACCCGAGATCTCGTCCCAGCGATGAGAGAATACATCATATTCCACGACCTCTTGGATAATGTCTCTGAGCATGGTCTCCCGCCGAGGCTGGTACGTAGCCAAGGGATCGCTCTGGAAACTCCTAATCCGTTCCTGGATCTGCTCCTCAGTAACGCTTGCGATCTTGTCTTGAAAGACACGAAGGACGTCCTTTCGTGGGACGAATTGGAGATTTGAGGTATCAAGGAAGCGTGCAGGGATTTCGTTGTTTATATATTCTTTGAAAGCGTCAGCAATAGGCCCGGTCGGCTGTTTGTCATCACAGTCAGCTGGAGAGGGGTTAAAGATTCATATTCAAGTTCTCACCAGCGATTTCGAAGGCTTCTTGTCCTTCTTTTTCCTAAAGATATTCCTGAAGGATGGCATGGTGCCCTCGACGAAGTACCTCGTGGGCGGTGGTATCGGGTCCGAGTTCGTAACCCGCCCAGATGGTGGAGGGAACGCGAACAACATACCTAATAGACCCAAACCCTGTGCCCGAGAGCACGGGCCCCCGAGACTCGTTGCATCCAGGCATGTGCAACGCGTTCCAAATGAAGGCTACGGGCGTCTCAGCGATCGAGATCAATCGTGGCGCCACTTCAAATGATGCTGTCCCACAGCCTATCCCGAAATTTGATGCATGTGTTGGACGCTCACTGGTAAATTTGAAGCACTACGAAACGATCTGGAAACTAAGTAAAAATGAATTCCGCACGAGTTAAAAGGCAAATTCATCCCCTCACCATTGCCAAATGGTGACCGGTGACCGGTGACCCACGGGCCACGCAAACAGGGAGTACCAGGATCTAGCCGCAAACCCCTTGGAACGTGTATTCAATGTCCGCTGCTCGGAATGTTCCAAATCAATTTGGAGTGAAATTGCATATCCTCACGAATCTGGACTTTTCCCCCATGCCGCCATGGAAATATCGCAGTGTTCGAACGTTCCCTGTACCCGTCTGAAATGCTAATAAGCGCCTTGGTGTTGTTATAAGTAAATCCTCGAGCCCCCAGTGTGCCTCACAAGATTACACTCCCTCAGTCATTGCTATACCCAGGAACCTACCGCCACTGCCAGGGCAAACGAACCAGAAACTTGTTCTCAACTTATCGAGTCCACTTTTGCATTCAGCAGTCTATGACGCCCCCCAGCTCTCAGTCAATGTATGTCATCATCTAATTCGTTCACCTTATTTGACGCGCCGTTTCCGCAGCCCGAGGAGTACAACTCTACAAGCTGATCCCATTGATCCACCGGATCTCACCCGCACGATTCATCGGGATGGGAGACGACTCATTGCAAATGGTTCTTTCGGCACCGTGTTTCGTTGCCAGTGTGCGCAGAACGGGGGGGTTAGCATTTTCGCACTCATACTTCGCTCAAGGTTTTACCCACCCTTCTGTATTCAGGTTGCAGTCAAAGTGATTCCCCTCAATGTTCGCGTTCCCCGAAGTGACATGGAAGAGTTCACACGCGTAAGTTAACGACAATTGTTGCCATACTTTTTTGACTTCTTGTGACCCAGAAATTGAGACGCGAGGTTGGACTATGGAAAAGAATCGACCATCCCAACATTGTCCCGTTCCTGGGGACGGCACAGGGAGAAGAGTTTGGATCTGATTACCCCTGCATGGTTTCGACGTGGATGCCGAATGGAACGCTTAGTAATTATATTGAGGGTGAAACGGGACTTTTGCAACCTAGTCGCACCAAACTTGTGAGTACACCACATGTCGTGACGCTCAGCCCAGTTTACAACGATTGATGTCACAGATTCAAGGTTCAGCTGCCGGTTTAGAATATCGTAAGTTTACTAACTCTGCTTCGTTGTGGGCCTTTTATGTCGACCTTCCGTAGTACATTCTCAACGCGTTGTTCATGGAGATTTACACCCCGTGGGTTGATATCACTTGATTGTGACATCGACTTGTCTGATTCTCCACATAGGGAAATATCCTGATTGACGCAGAACATAACGCCCGCCTCGCCGATTTTGGATTCTCTCGCACTCTTAGCCCGGGACAGGATCTTTTATCTTACCTCTGCACTACGTCCAATCGTCCCGGCGCAGCGATGTGGGCTGCGCCAGAGCTGCTGTATCCCAAATTATACCCAGATCTCAAAGTCGAAGCAACACTTAACAGCGACATCTACTCTTTTGGTAGCATCATGTTCTTCGTACGTTATATCAAACCATTTGTTTCCGTCCTTCGGGTTCATAATCAAGTTGGGCGTGTAGATCATTTCTGGGAAACCCCCATGGGACAGTAGAACAAAGATGGAAAAGAAATTAAACCAATTTAAAAATCCGCCACGCCCAGTGCAGCCTGTCACTCCAGACCGTGATTGGGAGTTCATCAAACGATGTTGGTCTCCACGACTTCCGAGAAATCGGCCATCGGCCCAAGACATATTGTCGTTTTGCGAAGACAAACCAGAACAGCTGTTGCAGCCCAGGTGTGTTCCATGTTGCTGTCGCGCTCTCCTTGCATGCCTGATTTGTTATCGCAGTCCTGCACCTGTTATCAACGTGGTGCTATTTGGTGCCCTTGGGTGCGGGAAGAGTTCGATCATCAATCTTCTTGACGGGAAACCAATCGCACAAGTATCTGCGGATGTGGATCCTTGCACCACGCAACCCCAATCGTACCAGATATCCATGGGCGGAAAGCGATTCCAGTTATGGGACACCATGGGATTCGGCCTCGCTGAGGGGGCCACTGATCGCCTTTTGCCTTACAAACAAGCGCACACTGTCTTGCGAAACCTTGCTGATGGCGTTAACACTATTCTTCTCTGTGTACGCAAGGACGGAATCTTCGCTTCGCTTGGTAGTCTCTACCGGTTGATCAACGATGCCTTCTACGGTGGTCGTGCCCCAATAGCCTTCGTCGTAACCCACTTTGACACTCCTGATGAAGGGTGGTGGGAACGCAATCATGACACCATCACTCAAAAGACTGATATCCCAGTCCATTCTATTCCACATGCATGCATAACCACAGTTCAGACTGGTCGCGATCAGTCCAAACTAGGATTGGAGACCCTCCTGGAGAACTATGCTACCACTCTCGCCCCAATCTTCCTTCCCTCATCTGTTACGACAGCCTCTCTTGTCTCCGCACGCTGCGGATTGAGCTCTCAGGAGGCTGCAGTTCTAGCAAAGAATCTCAGCAAACCATGTCCTGCTAACGTGGTCTTTTTTGGGTCCACGGGTGCCGGAAAAAGCTCAGTCATCAATCTCATCGCTGGGCGTACCATAGCCGAAGTCAGTTCAGGAAGAGATGTTTGTACATTGGACTCCCGTTCATACAAGATCGACATAGGGATGCGGCAGTTTCAAATCTGGGACACCGTAGGTTTCGGATCCCCGCACGACACCCGAGCGACTGAGAGCGCCACTCAGTTGATTCGCTCCTTGTCTGGGCAGGGTGGTATTGACCTGATTGTCTTCATCAAGAGGAGTGGTCGGCTCACTCCGTCGGAGCTCAGCTGCTATAGACTGTGCGAAGAAGTCCTTTGCGGAGGACAAGTCCCGGTCGCGCTCGTTGTCACCCACCTCGAGTCGTACAATCCAATGGAGAAGTGGTGGGAAACGAACGGCAATGATCTCCTCAAGCTCTTGCGTGGGAACGTCATAGGTCGCACATGCATCACATCATACATGTGCATGAGTGGCGTTCAAGAAGAGCCGTGGTTCAGCGACAAATTAGAAGAATCCAGGTTATCGGTTCGGGCTCTGCTTGAGGATTGCGTTTCTTTCCGCAGCACGCTGGCAAAGTAAAGTGGTCGTGGTTGAGTCGCTCACGGTGGGGGTGATTGGAATTGTACCGAAGGTGACCATCGGAAACCTTGTGAATTATTGTTAGTTGACCCAGGGAGCAGAAGAACATGTGCTCATGCATGGGGATGACTAAATGTACTTCGAGCTAAGGAGGAGGCTTCAGACGAGTCTCTTCCAATCAGGTCAGTAGTAACGCGGCACAGCAGGGCAAGATATGACACGTTGCGACATGATATGATTACCCATTCCCTCTTCCCACTCTGTCGGATTCTTCTCCGAGTCTAGTATCAATTGTGAAAGATAGCATGGACTGCTAACCTAGTTGAGATGTTTGCAAATCATGCCCTGCTGAACAGGGTCACGAGCAAACTCCGTTCGACGTAGTAAGCAATCCGATGGAGCCTCACCCAGAGCTGCAGGAAGAGGACCCAGCTGCTTGTCCAATTCCATCCCGTACTTACAAAAGAGTGGAATCGTCCAGACTCCATCCCACCCTCTTAGTCCGGTATTGGTCAGTGGACCCAAAACGTGCAGATGCGACATGTTGGGTGAGCATGACGAATCGATTCTGTCATCCAGCACTCGTGTGTGCTACATACTATCTGCAACGACTTAGTAACCTATTTGAATATTGGCTTCAATAGCACACGGCTT
>Ga0307508_10006156_pt1 | contig 11317 bp, 8 predicted proteins | sample 9_EM_MG_FD_203089 | JGI IMG/M metagenome (GOLD analysis project Ga0307508, IMG submission 203089) | Populus trichocarpa ectomycorrhiza microbial communities from riparian zone in the Pacific Northwest, United States - 9_EM | ecosystem: Host-associated > Plants > Roots > Unclassified | place...
GCAAGTCTTTCCCATTTAGCAAAGGATGCAGCTTTTATCGGCTAGATGCTGTGAATGGCAAGAGGCAAATAATGTAAGTGAAGCTTTATCCTTAAATGGTTGATGATGCATTGTAGTCTTGTAGAATTGGAACTTGTTTTATACAGATATATCCCACATATGTCAGCAACGTTTTTATGCGCTGAAGGCTGTCTCCAGAATCTATCCCAGGTCTCAACCCAGCTCAGCAATTGAGCTTAGAGTCTGTGTGACTTTCTCTTGTCACTGAAACTGGCTCAACTCATTGACTTTCTTTGAGCAGTATCAACATGCTCTGCAGTTTTCAGCGATAGATAGAATTCTGATGCATTCCTGCTTTTAAATTTAAGGAGTTGTTTGATCCTGCAACGTGTTCCTCGGGACCATTGCTGATATAAAACACTAGCACACTTTCTACTTTTCGAGGCTATTTAGTATTTACCAACAGCAATCTTCAATCTTAAGAAGTATTTGGATCATATGCCACAGAACTTTTACATTTTGAAAGCGATATTTATTTGGGAAGACATGTTTTCGTTGAGGAAACTTATCATTTTTCTGAAACAGTTATGGACGAGACAGTGTTGAGCCTGCAGTCAAGCCTGGGGAGGCTGCTTTGGTATGTATGCAAGGCCAGTTAGTTTCTGTGAACAAGTTTGCCTATGCGAGGATGAGAAAAATGATAGGCCTATTAGTTTTTGTGTAGCATGCCATGGAATTATGAACTCAATATTGATTAAACTACTTATTGAGAGCTGCTTGAATATCCTCTCTCTCTCACACACACACACACTGAAACACACATTGTCTTTGTCCACCCTTGATTAACATTTCTACCTTGAGAATTTTTCATTTCTCTGGTTCAAAGGATTACCTTGACAAAGAAACATCCTCACAGCTCTCAAGGGTGTAATTTTTCATTTCTCTAGCTCAAAGGTTTATACTACATGAACTTGAATATCTGTAGTAGATTTGCTTTTTTGTGGTTGTGATGGGTTTTTTTTTTTTTTTTTCCGAGAAACAGGTTGCTATCAGGGGTGTAACTTGGCTGCTGCAGCGATTTCCTCAATTAGCAGATCAGCTGTGATGAAAGCCTGTGCATTGATGAAAGATATCATCCTCTGAAACCATACCGTCATTTTCTTTTCATTTTAAATGACGAGAGCGAATCATTATGATTTTGTTTGTCAAATGTATATTCAACTTGGTAAATCCCATGTTTATAATTGCTATTCTACAAGTGGAACCAGTTTATTTATTTATATTTTTTTTTATAAATAATATAAATCCAGAGTAAAATTGCACAATTCAATGTGCTCAACAAGTTGCAGCAGCCAACACAATTCAAGGAACTAAAATTCACATGTTGCAGCATTCTATCTCCTCCAACACTTCATCTTCGGAACTAAAATTTTCTCCGGCAACATAACCGGCATCTTTCATTAGATCAGTCAACCCCTCCAACAATTCGTAAAGATCATTTGAGTTGTGTTTGGAAGTGTCACCAACCACAAAGGGGGAGAATCCAGAGCCGACATCAACCCAGGTACATCCAGGGGCCTTCCTCACACCTAAATCCCTCATGTAAGTCCTGACTTCTGCCAGCTTGCTCCAACGACCAGCAGCAGCATGCATATTAGCAATCAACACATAGTAACCTGGATTTTCAGGCTTCATTTCCAGCAATTTCTCAGCTGCCCATTCCCCTATCTCTGTGTTTCCATGGATCCGGCAGGCGCCTACAAGAGTGGCCCACATAGCAGTGGTTGGCCTGTAAGGCATACTGGTAATTACTTTCTTTGCTTTATTTAACAATCCAGCTCTCCCAAAGAGATCAACCATGCATGAAAAGTGCTCTACTGCGGGAACTATCCCATAGAGAGTTGACATCTTTTCAAACAACACGTTTCCTTCAGTTACTAGACCAGAATGGCTACACGCAGATAGAACTGCCACCATGGTGACCTGGTCTGGTTTAATCCGATGTTTGATCATTTCATCAAACAATTTTAGTGCAGTCTTCCCCTCTCCCTGTATACCATACCCAGCAATCAAGGAGGTATAAGTCACTTTATCCCTCCTTCTCAATGAGTCAAACACTCTTTTTGCTGATAAAACCTTTCCAGATCTTGCATACATCTCAACGAGGGAATTCCAAAGCAATAAATAGTCCTCAAACCCTTCTCGCCTCATAATGTAACAATGGAACTCCTTCCCTTGTTGTAAATTTGCCACTCGAGCACAATGGGGAAGAATGCTTGCAATAGTCACATAATTAGGTTCAATTCCAGAAAACAGCATCTCCCTGAACAGGAACGAGGCTTCCTCAGATCGGTCCATGTGAGTGTAACCAGAAAGCATGGAGTTCCAAGTAGTTAAGCTCTTAGTTTTAATTGATTTAAATAAAATGTCAGCATGCCTGAGGTCTTTACACCGTGAATACATGGTTATCAGTGCATTTCTTACATTATCAAATCCATCGAAACAACTACGAATTGCAGAAGCATGAATCACTGTTCCTAACTTTATGGCCCCAATGTGTGAACATGCACCTAAGCCAATAATCATTGCCACTGGATCCAAATCAATGTCACACCTTCTCATCTGAGAAAGCAACTCAAGTGCCCCTTTAAAATTTCTTGTCTGTACGCACCCTCCTGCTATGGTGTTCCAAGTTATAATATTCACTTCTGCGCCTGCTAGTCTCATTTCTTCAAACAGTTCAAATGCTTCCTTCCACAGGCCCCTGGAGGCATAATTACTGATTATTCCGTTCCAAGAAACAGCATCTCTCTCTGGCATTTGATTAAATAAGCGACGAGCAGCATCCAATTCCCCAAATTTTCCATACATGGAAACCAAAGAATTATGCACGTACAGGTTCCATCTGTGCCCATAGGCAGCATTAATAGACTCATGTACCTCCCTCCCAAAGTCCAGATCCAATTTTTCACCGCAAGCCTTAAGGACTGATGGATAAGTGAAATTATCAGGTCTAACCCCTTTATGTACCATTTCTCTATATGCTGAAAGAGCCTCTCCATGTAACCCATTGTTAACATAGGAAGAGATAAGCAAGTTCCAAGGCAAAGGGTTCACAATATCTGAATTCACAGTGATGGTGTGCGCATCAGCTAGGAGACTGAAGCTCGAGTAAAATGTGACAAGCTTGGGAACCAAAACGAGATGATTTTCAAATCCCAAAGAGATGGTGTGGGCATGGAGCTGTTTACCCTGCGGGAGTGATTTAAGGTTGGTACAAGAGTAAAGCAATGAAGAAATTGAATGTAAGATAGCATCACGATTAGCTGAAGAGGCATGGAGCTTGATCAGAGAGAAGGTTTCAAATGCTTTTAATAAATGTCCCTTCCTTGCAAGGTCTTTGAGAGAATTAAAAAGGTTATCTATCATAGAAACATTGTTAGATGCATCCGTTTCTACAACAGGGTAATTGCTTTGAACACCTACTACTATGGCACGTTGTTTCCCTTGTTTAGGTATGCATTTTTTTATTTGACTTACAGAAAGTCCTCTTAACACAAAACGCGGAGAAGAAGAAGGCATGCACTATAAACATAACCACAGTGTTCAATAACATGGTGAGTCCAAACTGATTGCATTACTTTGCCTGCACTTGCAAAGACTAAATTGGAAAGAAAGAATTTGCCAAGTAAGCGACTCAATTTTCGCTTTACAAGATCAAGGAAAAGGTTGAATAGATTACCCAACTCAAGCAGCCTACCACAATCTTCTTTGCTATTTAGCACTTCCCCTGTAAACATTGATAACGATGCAAGTTATGGACTAATTGCGCTTCCAAAAGGAAAAAAAAGAAGAAAATCTAGATGGAGTGATAAAATGCGAATGAATTGGCATAACTAGGTTCAATTTACAGGTTAATAATCTGGAAATAACACCAGGTAGCATGTAAGTCTTAATGTAGGTCAAATTGACTTGAAGAGGATGAATAACGAGGAAAAAAAACAAATATTCTTACTTTTTTCAACAGCACTCAATACCGTTTCAAACCATTGATTTCTAAAGCCCAAAAAAAATCATTCAAGAAAGTAGAAAAAAAAAACAAAAAATCAACAGCAATCATTGATTTTTCACTGCTTAAATTTTCATACAGAACTAAATGAAAAACCCAGAAAAAAAATCATGAAATCTTAGTGTAAAAAAGAAAAGAAAAGAAAATGAAACAAAAACAATTTGGAAGGGGAGAGAGAACTTTACCGGTCCAAATCGGAATTAGGGTTTGACGGCTGCTGAGATATCCTTATACTTCTTAGCTTAGGATTGGCAGGCAGGCAGGAAGAGTGTTTTTCACGCTAAATGGGAGAGAAAAGAGAGGATAATGAGAGAACCCTGTGGCCTGTGAGGGTTTAGGGTTTTGCCAGTTTCAGCCGCACAAAAGCAATTGTCCGAAACGCGATTCATCCATCAAGAATAAGAAACGCGATTCATCCATCAAGAAGACGAAACGCGATATGCGAAACTCAGCAGAACGACCGAACCGTAGAAAAACAAAACATAACAATTTGCTTCTTTTGCCAGCGAGCAAAGATGACCATGCGCCCATGCACGTGACAATCACTATAAACTGAAAATGACATTTTAGTCATTTCATTATTAAATGGCTGCCGCGATAAAAGAGAGTAGACACCGTCTTGTGCCTCCCACCACAGCGACCGCGAGACCCTGAGAACGCGCAAGCTTTGGTATCTCCGCCTCCGCTTTCCGTCCCCTCCCTCACTCTATATATTGTAAAAATATATTATTATTTTTACTATTAATGGATTCAGTTTTTATATCAAATTAATAAAGGCAAACAAGAAACCTCTAAATTTCTCCGCCTTCCATTGCCTTTCCCTTTTGAACCTTCCTTTTGCATTGCGCACGCTCTTGCAAATCCCTTCTAATACGCTGCCGTTTTTATCTGCTTCATCACAACTAAACACTTCTCTAGCTGTTTTTTTTTTAAAATCGGTTTGCGCGTACTTGCATGAACGGTTTCTGAGAAATGTCGGCAATTTCTAATTTCATGGCGTGCGGTGGTCGCCGTGAACCCGCCGTTAATTGCATTGACATGAAGAACTTAGATTTCGGTTTAAATTGGAGAGCCACCTCCTCTAGAACCAGGATTTCAATGCCGTTTCAGGTGATCGTGTGATTTCAAGTTTTCTTTTTTTTTCTTCTTTTTAATTATTATTATTATTATTATTATTATTATTAGAGTGTTATTTTGATAATGTTTTTTTTTTTAATTTAGAAAAACGAATTCCAGTTAGGTACCGAGGGTAAATCAAGTAGAGGGAATAAAGAAAAGAGGAGCATACGGATGGCATTGGTAGATGAGAGGCTCGTTTACGGCAGAGATACGGCCGACCGACCTGCTGTCTTGGTATATCCAATTTTGTTCATTTAATTATTTTTTCTTGACTCAGGAAAGAAAAAAAGAATTAGGGTGGTAGAAAATTAGTAGTATTTTCAGTTTGAGTGATGGGATTTTTGTTATGTTTGCAGGCATATGATCTTGTTCAAGGACCACTTGTAAGTTGTTCCCAAATTTACCATTTTTTTTGACATTATTAGAATGAATTGTTACTTCTTGGTTATCTACAGAATATTTGATGAATTAATGGTTCATGTAAAGACAATGAATTTTTTTTCTTTTCTTATGAGGTGTGCAATTGTAAAGACTTTTTTTTTTTTTTGTCTTATATCGATTCAATGGTGAAAATGAATAGATTTGGAAAGTTGGTCCAAGTCCAACTGATTATAGTTAGTGAGAAGATGTATGGCAATTTAGGTTTATGATTGATGTGCTATCTTTTCATATTACATTTTGAGAGTGAAATAGAGTTGAGGTCAGCGGAGTGGGTGTATACATTTTTTCATGGGCAGAATTGCTTATGCTGAATGATTTGCTGCATAGGTAAAATGGGGTTCTGTGATGGGTAAATCAAAGCCGGATCCACCAACAGCCGTGCTTCTGCATGGAATTTTAGGCAGCAGGAAGAACTGGGGTAAGTAATATGTATTAGTTTCAACTCATTTATGATTTTCTATATTTGCCTTGATTACTTGTTAGAAAATATAATTTTCACGACAGTTATATACTTGCACCATGTTGATGTTTAACCCTTGTCCCTTGGCAAGTTGGGATACCATATCTCCTTCTAGAACTAGGATTTCAAACAGGAGACTATCTAATGGAGATGAGCCAGGGGACTAACTTAGACTCCCAAAATAAACACCCTCGAAAATCCTAGAAAACCTTGGAATTAACAATTATGAAAGATGAAACACTAAATTGCAAAAAACTAAAGACCTCATTAATCTAAGTTGTTATCTTTTCTGTTTATTTTCCCCTCGAAGTATAGGTTCCAACTGTGATGTGTTTCAAGTTGTCTTATGCTGTAGCATTGATAACCTAAGCAATATAGTATGTCTCAACCATCAAATTTAGAATATATCCTACACAAAACAAAAAAGAAGAAATCACACACTTTCTATAAAATTATGAAATGTGAAGTGTTCCTTTTCTGACGATTTTGTTTTCAAAGTGCCGTCACCTCAGTGAAGTGGTCTCACTACCTTCTGCTGCAGAACTTCATGCATTAATTTCTAACATCTTTTGATTAGTTGCTTTTTGTATGCTTTTACATACAAACATTAATAGGAACTTTTTGAAATATAGTTTACAGATTTAAAATATCACAGGAACCTTTACACGGAGATTGGCACAAGAATTTCCAGCATGGCAGGTACTGTTCTTTTTTTTTTCCTTTTGTATCTTTTATATTCTCTATAACCCCAAAAAAAGTGCTAGGTCAAGCTAGCATGGTTCCATAATTCCCTGTGATATTTGTATCAGTATGACCGAGGATTACAATCGCCTTATGTTCCAACCATATGAAGCAATTAGATTTCATGGTCTGCATGTGAGCATAGGTTCCATTGTGAAAATGGCGCCAACATAGCAATTGCATTTTAACATCTTCATGTGAGCTTTTAATGCTGTCAAATAATGCTCATGTACTTTTGAAGGTCTATTGTGTGAGTGTCTGCCGATACTTTGTGTGACTTCTTTGTCCCTGTTTTACATGCATGCCTGAGGATTATGGAAGCAAGAGAAAACACTCACTGTCCAGTTATGATCCAACTGTAGTGGGTTATTGGGGGGAGAACTTGTATACAATCATGAACTTCAACAATTATGCATGAAGTACATTACTTGGGATTTAAGGCGTTCAAATGAGTCAGTTTTGGCATGGATTTGAGGGTGATTAGAATATTACTTATCATTGACAAATTATGCAGTTTCTTTTGGTTGACCTGCGGTGCCACGGTGATTCAGCATCAATCAGAAAGAGGGGGCCCCACACTGTTGCCTCAACTGCTTTTGATGTCTTAAAGCTAGTGAGTGACTTTTAAGCTTTGGCTATTTATTCATGGACAATTTGTTCTTCTATTTTTCATTTCTTTAAAACTGAGACAGCCCCAAGAGTCCAAGATGGTGGGTTCTTTGTGCATGGCTGATGCATCTGTTAATGCGCTCCAGCTGTTTATGCTTCTTGAAATTGTTGCAGCTCTTCTTTTGTTGACACTTCCTTCCTAACCACAATAAGCCTCCCGACCACCACTCGAGAATATTTTTATGGCTAATTAAATGTTAGTGATTTTGTTTGAATAGGTTGCACAGCTTAGAATAACACCTCGTGTTTTAATTGGGCACAGCTTTGGTGGAAAAGGTACATCTACTTACCTTGACATGCAATTTACCAATCTGATACTTTAATTGACTTCAATGCATAAACATTCTCCCTATTTGTCCATGCAGTTGCCTTGAGTATGGTGGAACAAGCTGCAAAGCCTCTTGCCCAATCTGTAAGAGTAAGTTTATAATCTGCAAATATTCTTTAGATGGTTTAGAACATAAGAATGGGTTAAAATACCAGTTTTCAGATGTTAGTCCAAGTTTTGTAGCAAGTAATCCATTTTCTCTATGTATAATAACAGGGTCCTTAATTAATTTTCTATGGTTGGTCTTTGTCATTTCATTTTGCTTTATCTCTTTAAATTCTTAAAGTCTTTGCACCACTTCAGGTTTGGTCTCTAGATGCTACTCCTGGAAAAGTTAGGGCTGGTGGAGATGGAGAAGACCATCCTGCAGAACTAATATCTTTTATAAGGAAACTACCAAAGGAGGTATGTTTCATAAGTTATAACACGAATATTTGGGTGTATCATAGACCTTTTTGATGTGATAGTGATGCTGTGTTTATCTTGGTGGGGTAGTGACTTTTTTCAAACACAGATGTTCTTCTATTGAGAGTTGGATTTCTAACTCGGCATCCAAGCAAGTGATTTTTCCTTAAACACCGATGCACTTCTATTTAGTGTTGAATTCTCTAACTCAGCATCCAAGCATTGTCTGTCACCCTTATCTTTCCTACCGTTATCTTGAGTGATTATATCTACTCTATTCCTTTGATGTCTGTTGACTCTTTTTTTTTTTGTGTGTACCTGTAACTACCACCAAATATACAGTATTTGTGTCTTCTCTTTGTTTGGATGTCTGTTTTCTTCTTTGTTTTTTTTTGGGCATTATTACGAGTATCTTATAATCTTTCTTCAAGGAAGGTCTTCTCAAAGCGAGATATTGTCAATGCTCTTATACAAGAAGGGTTTTCTAAGGATGTTGCACAGGTATATTCTGAATTCCAAATGCTTATTCATGATACTCCTATTGTTGTTCGGTTTCTGCATGAAAAACGTTGCTGTTGCTATTGTAATCTATGTGAGAATCTTCATTCACATTAGTAATAAAATGTGATGTTTGGAGTTTGAGGTATATTGTATATAGAGATATTATAGGTTTTCATCTTTTTCTACATCATTTCTGCTCCTAACTTGATTACTTTCCTGCTAATCATATGGACAGTCTTCACAGACGTTTCATGGAGGTACAATGGCAAACATTATTTTTTGCCCCCGTAGATTTAATTTTAATAAAATGACAGTGACAAATTCTTCTCCTTAGACTCTTCATTAACTCTTGTTCCGCCCCGAAAAACAAAAGTTTTTGTGGAATTAGATGTTATTTTGGTGGAAGATAATTAGAAAGTTCAGGAGAGAGTAGTATACGTGTAGCATGATGTAGGATACATGGTGCAGATCTGATTCAGATTCAAAAAGACGGTTTGAAATATATTATTATGAGTAGCTGTTTTGACTGCTGAATTCAGACAATATCTTGCTGGAGTTTCAATTTGAATATGGAGGAAAGGAGGGAAACCATGTCTAGGCAATAGCATCTAGAGCTCCCAGCAGCTACATGCTCTCATAAAGCAAATAAGCTGCTAGAGAAATCAATATATTGCTTACTTCATGTTTGGTGCAACTTTAGGATTGTAACTGAGATTACTGTGTAATTAAGCTAACTTCTATTTAGTTTGTTTCCTGTACTTCAATTATGTTTTTCTATAAAGATGCTAATTGTGATCTCCTCAAGTTCTTGGCATTAATTGTCTTTCTGCTTTTTATGTCCAGTGGGTGGTGACTAATCTTAAAACAGATGGCCCTCCTGGTTCGCCATCATCAAGTTTCTCTTGGATGTTTGACCTCGATGGAATTTCTGAAATGTACCAATCGTACGAAGAAACAAATTTGTGGTAATCTTGAAATATGGTTAATGCGAGTTAAAAACAGTACCTTGCTCTATGTTGATCAGAGCATTGCTTCCTTACTCAAGTTAATCCATGTTGTTGACTGCAGGAAATTTGTTGAAAATTTGCCTCAAGGTGTGCATGTAAATTTTTTGAAAGCAGAGAGGAGCTTGCACCGGTGGGCCCTTGAAGATCTCCAGAGAATTCATGCTGCTGAAGATCTGGCTGCTGAGGAGGGAGCTGGAGTTGAAATGCATGTCCTTGAAGATGCTGGCCACTGGGTATTTTTCTTCTGCATGCTTTAATATCTCTAGTTCTGACATTATTATTTTCAAATTACTCCCCTCCGTCCATGTTCTAAGTAAAGTACATGGAAAAATAAACATGATTTTCGAAGCTTATCCTCAATTGTCTGAGGATAGTGCGCCAGTAGAAGACTCATTCAGTGGCTAGACCCAGAAAACCTTGCTTTGCAAAATAAAAAAAGTTGGCTGATTTCAGAATATTCTGAAATTTTGCCCATTTAGTTTGCCAGCTTACTGAGCTTAAGGCTTTAAGCTGTACAAAATGAATATGTTGCCCTGGTGTCATTTTTTTCACTGTTGTCAGAAACAAGTCCCATGTTAATATCTAGGCAGGTTCGTGTTGGGGGGGCTAGAAAATTCCTAGTGTTTTTAATGTTAGTGCCATGGCGAAGATATCCTGGCTCGAGTAGGAATGCATTTGAATGCTGCATTATTAATTTCTTTCTATAGCAGCTCACATTGCTCCAAATTCTTGACAGGTACAAGCCGATAACCCGGACGGGCTCTTCAGGATTCTTTCATCATCATTCCAGGGCTTCAAAGCCTGAATGAAAGTCAAACAAGGGTTTGCATGTGTAGATATAATGGCCAGAAATTACATGAAAGAATTTCTAGTCATTCACATACTGAGTCAGAGAGTTCTTAAGAGTATTCCAAATATTTGTGCCATAGTAGCAGTGTCCTGAGACCTCACAAATTTTGTACGCAAATATTGTATGTAATGATTGGCTTCCTTGCATTAGCACTCGAGTGCATGGATCTACAAGGAATTTGCTTCAGCATTTCAGGGAAATCAGGGGCAATGACCAAGTGGGGGAAGAGAAGCAGACACTGGACTTTTCTGATAATACACTCAAACTTGAACGCAATACATTTCTGATTTAAACATAGTATTAGCACATCCCTTGTAGAGAGCTCGGCACCGGGGCCTGCCTAGCTTAAGCATCTCAGCCATAGCCGCAAATTAATACAACTAAAAACACTTCTCACATGATAATCCTAGCCATGATATTGCATTTTATCCACATGGATTTTCCTATATAGGCGGCATTATACACTCGTAGAGGTCAAAAAAGATTTCTAGCGAGAGGAAAATGGGTTCACATCCTATGACTAAGTGACAGTCAAAGCTGGAGCAGCAGACAAGTGCAAGCAGGATTCATGTGCTTGTCTTGACGAGGGAAAAGATTTGCTTGAAGACTTGTCAACAGATCGTCTTTCAGAGCAATTTGACCATTTCATCTGCATGAAGCTCCTCTTTCTCCATGGACCCATATGGATTTTCTTCTCCTTCATTGATCTCTTTGCTGCATCACATAG
>Ga0307508_10006157_pt1 | contig 11317 bp, 8 predicted proteins | sample 9_EM_MG_FD_203089 | JGI IMG/M metagenome (GOLD analysis project Ga0307508, IMG submission 203089) | Populus trichocarpa ectomycorrhiza microbial communities from riparian zone in the Pacific Northwest, United States - 9_EM | ecosystem: Host-associated > Plants > Roots > Unclassified | place...
ACGGTCACCACCGAGGTCACCAAGATCCTGCATGCCGTGCTCGGCGAGTTCGGCGCCGACGCCCCGATCACCGCCGAGAGCACGTTCCGCGACGAGCTCGGCATGGAGAGCATCGACGTCGTCGCGCTGGCCGGCCGGTTGCAGGCCCGCTACGGCGGCGCCGTCAACCTCGCCCAGTTCGTCGCCACCCTCGACGTCGAGTCGGTCGGAACGCTGCGCGTCGGCCAACTGGTCGAGCACATCGTCACCTCGCTCAACAGCGGGGCGCCCGCCGAGGGAGCGTTCTCGTGACGCTGGTGCGGGCGAACGGCATCGTCCTGCATATCCAGGTGCTCACGCCCGCCGACGAGCCGGCGACGCGCACCGCCGTGCTCCTGCACGGCCTGGCCGCCGACACCATGGCGAGCTGGTACTTCACGCTCGCGTACCCGTTGGTGGAGTTGGGTTTCCGGGTCGTGCTGCTCGACCTGCGCGGGCACGGGCGCAGCGAGCGGCCGCCGACGGGCTACGCCCTCGACGACTTCGTCGACGACCTCGAGGCCGTGCTCGACGGCCACGGCGGCCCGGCGCCCTACCACCTGTTCGGCAACTCGTTCGGCGGCACCGTCGCGTTCGCCTACGCGGCCCGCCACCCCGACCGGGTCGCCGGCATCGTCGCGGTGGAGTCCAGCCCGCCGACCCCGACCTGGTTCGCCCGGCTGCGGCGGCGCCTGGAGCGGGGAGTGGAGCCGCCGACGCCGGTCATGGTCGGCGCGCGCCGCAGCCAGCGCGGAGCGCGGCGGGTCCGCGAGGCCGGCCGGCTGCTGGCCGAGACCACGTTGCGCAGCGAGCTGCCGGCCAGCGAGCTGCCCGAGGCGGACCGGTTCGCGGCGCTGGACTTCCCGGTGCTCTGCCTCTACGGCGGCGGCTCGCGGCTGGCGGAGCTCGCCGCCGACACCGAGCGGCTGCTGCCCCGGGCGTCGACCCGGGTCTTCGCCGGCCAGCGGCACTCCCTGCTGATCGACCGGCCGGACGACGTGCGGAGCGCGGTCACGACCTGGCTGCGTACCGAATGCCCCGATGACTTCCCACCTGGAGGGTGACATGGACCGATCCGTGCCCGAACGATCGATCATCATCAGCAACGGCCGGTGCGGCTCCACGCTGCTGTCCGACCTCATCGCCGAGGAGCCCGGCACGCTCTCGGCCCAGGAGTTCTTCATGTCGATGGCGCCCTGGTCGCGCAGCATGGAGGTGCTCACCGGGGCGGAGTACTGGCAGGTGGTCAGCAGCCCCCGCGAGGAGATCTCGACGCTGTTCCGGATCGGCCTGCCGCCCAAGGAGTTCCGTTACCCGGCGACCGGCCGGTGGGCCGCCGACCCGCAGCGGATCCCGCGCATCCTCGGCATCACCCTGGCGAAGCTGACCGACGACCCGGACGCCCTGTTCGACCGGCTCGCCGAACTGGTGCCGGCCTTCCCGCGGCAGAGCGTCGCCCGGCAGCACCAGGACTTCCTCGACCTGCTCGCCCGGCTGCTGGACCGCCCGCGCTGGGTGGAGCGCTCCGGCGGCTCCAGCCAGATCGCGCCGTTCCTGCTCGCCGGCTACCCCAGCGCCCGGATCGTCTACCTGACCCGCAACTGGGCCGACAGCGCCCGGTCGATGAGCCGGCACCCGTCCTTCCAGCTGGTGCAGCTGCGGGTGGAGGCGCTCAGCAGGTACGGCATCGACCCGTTCGGGGTGACCGACGAGGAGCAGGTGCCCGAGGAACTGCGGCCGTACCTGCCCGCACGGATCACCGCCGAGCTGCTGCGCGGCCGCGGCGACGACCCGAGCCGGTACGTGCACCTGTGCGCCTTCATGAGCAGCCAGACCGAGCAGGCGCTCGACGACTCGCCGCCCGAGCACCTGCTCACGATGGCGTACGAGGACCTGCTGCTCGACCCGGTCGGGCAGTTGACCCGGCTGGGGGATTTCCTGCACTTCGACGACCCGGCCGGCTGGGCCGACCAGGTCGCCGACCGGGTGAAGTCACCCGCCCGTTCCGCAGCCTGAGGGCACCACACGAAATGGAGAAACCGATAGTGAGAGTCCGCTCCCGCCGGATTATCGCGCTGGCCGCGACCCTGGTCGTCGCCGTCGCGGGCACCGGAACCCCGGCTGTCGCCGACACCGGCGTCGGCTACAACCTCGCACTGCTCGCCAAGGCGAAACCGGACGAGTGTTTCAACGGCATCGGCATGCCCTACCCGCCCGGGCCGCCGTGCGCCGAGGGCCAGGCGAAGGTCAACCAGGCGTACGTCTGGGGCCTGACCAAGGTCGGCAACGACGTGTGGTTCGGCACCGGCACGAACAACCAGTGCCTCACCAGCGGCGCCACCCTGCAGGTCATCAAGCCGGTGGTGAACGCGGACTACGTCTGCGAGTACGGCGAGAGCCAGATCGTGAAGAACGACCCGAGCATCCCCCCGGCGATCGGCGACATGCGGCCGCCGCAGGTGTGGCTGTACGACGCCCGCGCGCACCGCTCGTACAACAAGTCCACCGAGATCACCGCGAAGTCGGCTGACGACGCCGAGCGGCTGCGCACGACGATCGGCCTGCGCGCGGCCGGCTCGTTCCACGGCGTGGTGCTGCTCAGCGGCCCGACCGTCGACGAGCGGCTGAACATGTTCGCCTTCGACGCCCGTACCAAGCACTTCATCGGGTCGATGACCTTCGACGCGTACGGCAACGTGCGCACCTTCCTGCAGACCGACGACGCCCTCTACGTCGGCGTCGGCACCGGCCGCAACGGCAGCACCGGCGGCGCCGTGCTGCGCTGGACCGGGTCGGCCGCGTCGCCGTTCACCTTCGACACGGTCGCCGTCCTGCCGGTGCAGGCCGCCGACCTGAGCCTTTACGACGGCCGGGTCGCCGCGACGAGTTGGCCGGCCGAGGGTTCCGGCGGCAACGTGGCCAAGCTGGCCGGCGTCTGGATCAGCCCGCTGCTCTCCGACGGCGCGCCGGGGCTGAACCCGGAGGACAGCGCCGGCTGGAAGCAGGTCTGGAACGCCAAGCAGTACGAGCCGGACCCCGTCATGGCGGCGACGTACGGCCTCGGCGGCGTCGCCTCCTACGGCGGGTACCTGTACTGGGGCACCATGCACGTGCCGATGAAGGCCACGAAGGTCTTCCAGAAGCTGTACCCGCAGACCGACCAGGCGGGGGCGGAGGCACAGGTCAAGGGCACCCAGCGGGCGATCGCGATCTTCCGCGGCAAGGACCTGGGCACCCCCGATCAAAAGATCGAGCTGCTGTACGGCGCGACCCAGCTGCCGGTGTACACGCCGGCGACGAACACGTGGGCGCTGGGCTCGACCGGCATGACGCCGCTGTACGGCAAGTCCGGCTTCGGCCAGCCGTTCAACAACTACGCCTGGCGGATGGCGGTGACCGACGGCAAGCTCTTCGTCGGCACCATGGACTGGAGCTACATCGTGCAGGACATCCTCGCCCAGGGCTCGGCGACCTCGGACACGGCGGCGGAGAAGGCCGCGGTGGCCGACACGGCCAACGTGTCGGCGTCCGCCGTCGACCCGACGCAGTACGGCGGCGACCTGTGGATGTTCTCCTCGACGACCGAGCCGGCGACCGCGATCAGCACGACCGGGCTGGGGAACTACCTGAACTACGGCATCCGCAACATGGTCGTCGACGGCTCGGGGCTCTACCTGGGCATGGCGAACCCGATGAACCTGCGCACCGACCCCACCGACGACATCCCCGAGGGCGGCTGGGAGCTGATCAAGATGACCAAGATCTGCAAGTAGGACGATCGGACGGCCGGCGTCATCGGGCGCCGGCCGTCTTCGTTCCCCTTCCGAACCTCGTCCTTACCGGATCCGGACGTTGGCCATCGAGGATGACGACATGACGCTCCATCGGCGCCTCCCGATACTGATCCTTCCCGTCGCGCTGCTGGCCGCGTGCACCGGCAGTCCGGCGCCGGCCCCGACCGCCTCCTCGTCCGCGGGGCTCGCGTCCGGCGGCTCGGCGCACACCCTGAAGGCCGGCGGGCTCGACCGCACCTACGGCGTCTACCGCCCGGCGTCGCTGCCGGCCGGCGTCGCGGCCCCGCTGGTGATCGTCCTACACGGCGCGGTCGGCAGCGGCCAGCAGGCCGAGCAGTCCTACGGCTGGGACGCCGAGGCCGACCGGGGCGGGTTCGTCGCCGCCTTCCCGGACGGGGTGGGCCGCACCTGGGACGCCAGCCCCGACTGCTGCGGGAAGGCCGCCCTCGACCAGGTCGACGACGTGGGCTTCATCGAGCAGCTGGTCGCCACGCTCGAGACTCAGGTGCGGATCGACCCGAAGCGGGTCTACGCCACCGGCATCTCCAACGGCGCGCTGCTGGCGTACCGGCTGGCCTGCGACACGACGACGTTCGCGGCGATCGGCCCGGTCTCCGGGACCATGATCAATCCATGCCCGCACCCGGCGCCGATCTCGATCATCCACATCCACGGCACGGCCGATCAGACCATTCCGTACGCGGGGGGACCGGGACGCAGGGACAACGGCGGCACCGGCCGGCTCCCGGTGAAGATCGACGGTCCCGCGGTGCCGGACCTGATCGCCCAGTGGCGCCGGATCGACACGTGCCCGGCGCCGGCGCAGACCACCGCGAGCCCGGTCACCACCTCGATCGCACGCTGCCCCGACGGGCGCGTCGTCGAGCTGATCACCGTCGCGGGGGCGGGCCACCAGTGGCCGGGCTCGCCCGGGCCGGGCCCGCTCGCCTCCCGGCTGTTGCACCTCGACACGCCCTCGACGGCGCTGAACGCGACCGACACGATCTGGCGGTTCTTCAGCACCCTTGGGTGATCCGCGGCGACTCCCAAGGGGCGTTAGCTGCCAATGTTCACGCTACTAGGCAGAGCGCCACCCCGCCACGATGGAAGCCGCCGGTTCAACCAGCCGGAGTCAGCGCCATCCGCTCAACGCGAAAGGCTGGCCGTCGCGGAACGCCCGGACGCACGCGGCCGTGTAGGGGTAGGTGTTCGACGGCGGCATGTCAGCGGGGAACCATTCGATCTTGGCGCACTTGTGCGGTTCCGCGTTGATCGGTTCCCGGTGCCGGGCGGGGTCGTAGGCCACGGTGAAGACCAGCCCGATGCGGGCGTGCCCGGCGGTGTTGCGGTGGTGCACGGTGGCCACCATGCGCGGTTCGTCCGGGTCGAGCTGCACGCCGATCTCTTCGCGTGCCTCGCAACGCCGCACGCTCACCGGGCACCCCGCCGACGTGGCAGCAACTCCAGGAACGTCGGATGATCGAGCCAGTCGACCCGGCCCGCCCATTGCGTCGCAAGGTTCGCGTTCACGTTCAGCGGCGCCCGCCAGGACAGGTGACCGGCCGCGCGCAGCGCCACATAGGCGGTCGACAGGCTGTGCCGCAGGTTGAGCACTGTCACCCGTTCGCGCGCCTGCACGTCGCCGTGGTCCAGCCAATCGCGGTGCAGGGCGGTCATCGACGTGCGGGCCAACTCCGGTTGCGTCACGTCAAGGCGTAGTCCCGGCCCACCAAGATCACTGATCAGGTGCACTACCGTTGCTCCCGGAGTTGCTCGCCGCCGCATGTCGTGACCGTGGTGGCCGCCGCCGATCCAGGCAAGCCCTGTCCGGGCGACGGCCACCGACCCTAACGCCGCCTACGTGGCGGCGCGGGCAACCGGCCGCTCGGCCGTGTCAGGTGCCCGGCCCCCATCACCGTCACCGACGGTGATGGGGCACGGTCCGCCGCCTGGAGTGGACAGCACGTCCCAGCCGGCCCGCTCGATCGCCTCGGCGACCCGAAACGTGCCCTCCCAGGTGTAGCGGCTGGCCCGCAAGGCAGCGGTCAGCCCGACCGCGAGGCACCTGGCCAGCGCCAGCCGGGCAACCTCAGCCGCACAGCCGAAACAGTCCGGCACGCGTGCGGACACCGGTTCCAGGGACACGCCGAGGTCGGCACCGGTCTTGTGCGCCTCCGAGCCGGTATCGATCATCACCGCCACGCCCCGCTGTTTCTCCGTCTGGTCGACCCACGCGGACAACACGCCGTCCACGCCCCGCAACGGCACCGTAGAGAGGGCCTTCAGCCGGGCCAGGTCGGCGCGCAGCCAGTGACCGGCCATGATCGCCGCGTGCCGCCGAGCGCGGGTCAACGCACGATCGGCCAGGGTGAGCAGGTCCGGCACCTCCGCGCGGTCTTCGATGACCGTCGTGCGGAACCCGATCGACAGCGTGTCGTCGCTGACCTGGTAGCTGCTGCCGCGCCGCCGCACCCGCAGTACACCAGCGACGCCGCGACGGGCAGCGGTGTGGACGCGTACGGTTCGTTGGCCCACTCGAATGTGCACGCGGCCAACATGTCGATGTGCTTACCGAACGGGCGTTGCTCCGCCCCGAACGGGGTCTCCGGCCACGCCAGGTTCGTGAACTCACGCACGGGCGTGACCCCCCGAACCGACGGGCGTAGCCGCGTTGGCCACGGTGCGGATGCTCTGCCCGAGGCCCCGCAGGTCACCAGCGGGCCCGGCGACCCGTCGTGCAGGGCGTCGCTCAACACGCGGGTAACGCACCTCATCGCGGTAGATCAGGATGCGGTGTCATCGGTAGAGCTGCGGTCGGAGTTCGCCGACCGCCTCATGCAAGCTTGCCTTTCGGAGTCGGTTAGCGGGGCCGGCGGCAAGGCGGCGCGCCAGATCCACTGTGGCCGGCTGGGCCTGTGCGGTGCCGAGTACCGCGAGCACGTCGCGTTCGATGGCCGAGATGTGCATCAGGAGCAGGCTGAACTCCTGCCACCAGCCGCCAAGCGGTCCGTCGCGGCTGGTCCATCGGCGGGCGATGTGGTGGTTGATCTGTGGGAGTTGATCCACGCCGTACCAGGTGGCGTCCGGCGCGGCGTAGCGCACCGTGCCCAGATGGCTGAACCGCAGCGCCATCGTGCACAAGAAGCAAGGCTCGAGCGTCGTGTAGAGGACGTGGTCCTCGTGAACTCCGGGCGGCAACTGCGCCAAGGCGTTGATCTCGGCGTGCGCGATCCGGGAACCGGCGATCTGCCCTGCCGGAGCCACCGTGCCACTCATCCGATTGCGGCCCTGCCCGATGATCGTCCCGACGCCATTGACCAGTACCGCACCGACCGGGATGCTCCGCTCCTGGAAGGCCTCCCACGCCAACGTGAACGCGGCGAACCAGTACTCATCGATTTCGACCACGCCAGCCATACTGCCGATCAGCACGACCGCCGTCCATCACCGCGCTACGGGCAGCAAACCGCCGGCGGATGTCCGCTGGCCTGACCCGACACCGGACCAACCGGAGGAACGCACCTCGGCTGGTCGCTCGCTCGGCGTCTCAGCACCGCCTCAGCCAGGTCTCAGCCGTGCCTGACACCTTTCTCGTAACGCGGTCGAGGCTATCCGAACCGACCAGGGTGATCCGCCGGGCGGAGGGGTCCCGGCGGGTCACCCGCAGCGCGGTCAGCTCCACGTCCAGACCTGGAAGTTCCAGACCAGCAGCAACGACGCCACCAGCCACGACGTTCCCGTGGCAGCGGCGAGCACCAGCCCGTCGGCCGCCACCTGGTACCACCTGGTCGGTGTTTACGACGCGACCACCAGGCAGATGATTCTGTACGCCGACGGCAACATCACCACAGCTGTGTACGACGCCGCCGGCAACCGGGTCTCGCGGACGCTGCCGCCGTACACCCCGCCGGGCGCCTCCGCCCCGATCACCGCGACCACGGTGTGGCAGTACGACAAGGAGAACCAACTGCTCTCCGAGCAGGACCCGCTGGCGAACACGACGTCCTACACGCACGACCAGTTGGGCAACCTGGCCACCAGGACCACACCCGACGGCGGGGTGACCCACGCCACCTACGACCTCGACGGCGAACAGCTGAGCATCACCGACGCCACCGGAGCGCAACGCCAGGCCACCTACGACCTGCTGGGCCGCACGGTCACCGACACGACGCTCGAGCGGTACCCGAGCACGTCTACGCTGACCACGACCTACTCGTACGCGGCCTCGACCGCCAACCCCGGCGGCGCTGGCCTGGCCGCGGTCACCAGCCCGGACGGCACGGTCACCTCGTACAGCTACAACGGGGCCGGCCAGAAGCTGTCGACCACCGACCCGGCCGGCAACACCACCGCGTACGCCTACACGTTCATGGGTGTCCTCTCCTCCACGACCCGGCCGGACGGCACGAAGACCCAACTCGCCTACGACCCGAACGAGAAGATCACCGACACGGTCAACTACGACCACACCGGCACGGTCCTGACCCACCAGAGCAACGCGTACGACGCGGCCGGCAACATGGTGGCCAGCACCGACGCCCGCGGGAACACGACCACCTACACCTACGACGCCACGGGCACGCTGGCCCAGGAGGTCCAGCCGGTCACCTCGACGTCGTCGGTCACCACAAGCTTCGGCTACGACCCGGCCGGCAACCGCACCCGCTACACGGATGGCCGGGGCGTCACCTGGTACACGACGTACAACTCGTGGAACACCATGCAGTCCGAGATAGCGCCGGCGACGACCGGGTACAGCAGCGCCGCGGACTCGACAACCTCTTACGCGTACGACGCGGACGGCCGGCTGGCCACCGAAACCCTGCCCGGGGGAGTGAACCAGAGCTTCGGGTACGACGTCATGGGCGATCTGCAGACCCAACAGGGCGCGGGCGCGTCCGCGGCGACCGCGACCCGCAGCTTCACGTACGACAAGGCGGGCCGGGTCCTCACGGCGGGCACGTCGAACACCAGCAGCACGGGAATCGCGAACGCGACGAGCGAGTCGTTCAGTTACGACGACCGGGGTGACTTGTTGACCGCGGGCGGGGCGGCCGGGTCGACGACGCTGGCGTACAACGGTGACGGTTTGCCGACCGCGCGTTCCGACGCGTCCGGGACGAGCAGCTACGGCTACGACAGCCACGACCTGTTGAGGACGGTCAGTGACGCGTTGACCGGCACGACGCAGACGTACACGTCCTACAACAAGCTGAACCAGGTCACCTCGATCAACGAGGGTTCCGGCGACATCCGCACCCTCACCTACGACGACCTGCACCGGCTGACCGGCGATCAGGTGCAGACCCCGGGCGGGGTGGCGGTCGCGTCGATCGGCTACGGCTACGACGCGAACAGCAACCTGACCTCGAAGAACACAACCGGTTTCGGTACGGCGGCGGCGAACACGTACACCTACGACAGGGCTGACCGGCTCGCGTCGTGGAACAACGGGACCACCACGGTCGGGTACGGCTATGACGCGGCCGGCAACCGCACCCAGATCGGTTCGAAGACCTTCACGTATGACGCCCGTGACCAGCTGACCGGCGACGGGACGACCGGCTACGCGTACACGGCGGCCGGGGTGATGTCCGCCCAGGGCGCCACCGCGCTCACCTCAGACGCGTACGGGCAGCAGAGCACCGATGGCGCGGTCAGCTACACCTACGATGCGTCGGGTCGCATGGTGCAGCGTGGCGACGCGGGCGGCGCCCAGACGATGCAGTACTCCGGGACGGGTAACCTGCTGGCCGCCGACGGGCAGTTCTTGTATTCCCGAGACCCCGCGGGCGGGCTGCTCGGCGTGCGCGCCGCGACCGGAACCGCCGACACCGCGAAACTCGCCCTGACCGACCTGCACACCGACGTCGTGGCCACCATGTCGACCACCGACACGACGTTGACGCAGACCGCCACCTACGACCCACTCGGCAACCCGGTCGGCGCGCACACGACGCTCGGCAACCTCGGCTACCAGTCGGAGTACTCCGACCCCGGCACCGGCAAAGTCAACATGGCCGCCCGCTGGTACAACCCCGCCACCGGCCAATTCACCAGCAAAGACACCGTCAAGGTAAACCCGAGCCCCGTAAGTGCCGCAGCCAATCCGTTCGCCTATGCCGGTGACGACCCGCTCACCAGGACCGACCCGTCCGGCCACCGGTACACAAATGCCGAGTGGGAAACCAGCTCGGTAGCCCCCGACGCGCGCTCCTACCAATGGAAGATGGACAACGGCCTCTCACCCAACGACGACTACGTCACGCCCTACGACGTCGACGCGCACCACGCCGGACTCGTTCGAAAAGGCGCAGCCCACCACAGATTCGTCAAGATGCAGCACTATGTCCGCTACCTGCAGCCTGACGACGTAGACGCCCGGCATGCTGGACTCGTCCGAAAAGCCGCAGCCCGCGGAATCCACCTCGTCATCCACCAGCCCGCGGATGTCTCTCCTGCGGATGCCAAGCCCAATAACGGCAGCTCTAGATCGCCGCTTAGTCGGTTCCTCGACACACTCGGCAACGACATCGTTGACGCAGGTAAGAGCACCCTTTACAATCTCGTTCCCGGCTCATGCATTATTGGCGGCATACATGCGTGCGTCGAGCAAGCCGAACAGGGCATCCATCTAGCCGGCCTTGCGTGGGACTTTGGCAGCTGCATGTTCGGCCAGGGATGCGACCACATCAAAAAGGACTTCGACTGCCAGAATGGCTGGACCGCGGAATGCAACGCTAACCTCACATTCTTCGTCGCGATCATCCTCCTTACCAAGGGCGTTGGCAAATCTGCTGCAGCCGACGACGCTGCCGCGGAGGGCGGTGCGGCACGCGCGGGCGAAGCCAGCAGGGGAAAGAGCACCGCGATACGGGGATGCAGTTTCGCCGGGTCGACTCCGGTGCTCATGGCAGATCGCAGTGTCAAACCCATAGACCATGTCAAGATCGGCGACTTGGTCAGCGCAACCGATCCCGCCAACGGCAAGGCTGTCGCCAAGGCCGTCACCGCCTTGCATGACGACCTCGACACCGACATGGCAGACGTCACGGTCGCAGACAACCGCGGCACACTGTCAACCATCCATACCACCCAGAACCATCCGTTCTGGGACGCCACCACCAGCCAGTGGACGCGCGCCGACCACCTACACGCCGGCGACCACCTCAAATCCACCGCCGTGGCCGCCGCCTACGTCGTCACCGTCAAAACCTTCACCCAGCCCAACCACCGCCTCAACCTAACCGTCGCCGACCTCCACACGTACTATGTGCTCGCCGGCAACACACCGGTCCTCGTACACAACGAAGGCTGCGGGACATACGAGAACCCGGGTCACCATGACCCGCACGGAGGACCCAACCCGTACAACCCGAATAAAGCTGTTCTGCCAGGTGACGCTGAGGCGCAGTTCGCGAATAGCATGGAAGTCAATGGAGTTAGATGGACCAAGATCGGAACGGGACGAAACACCGTCTACTATCGCTATTCTAACGATG
>Ga0307508_10006158_pt1 | contig 11316 bp, 20 predicted proteins | sample 9_EM_MG_FD_203089 | JGI IMG/M metagenome (GOLD analysis project Ga0307508, IMG submission 203089) | Populus trichocarpa ectomycorrhiza microbial communities from riparian zone in the Pacific Northwest, United States - 9_EM | ecosystem: Host-associated > Plants > Roots > Unclassified | place...
CAAAGGAAAGCTTGCAACGTGCCGCCATCGCGCGGACAGCGGCGGGGAAACGGTCAAAAATGTACGCCGCCATAGTCTAGATAGGCTTCATGCGAGTATGATATAACAAAAAAAAAAAAAAAAAAATCATCATCCATAGCTATCCAAGGATTCTCCCCGCACTCCGCAGCTGCTCCCGTTTGTATTCGTGGCATTGGCTAATCAATCTAAGCGGTGAATCAGGCCTAAGCCGCACCATATTGCTTGTCGCTCTTATTGCGTACGAAGTGGGCCGTGCTGTTGCAGAGGTCAACTGTACGGTATGGCGCCGCCCCACGCCGACTGGAAGCCAGCCATGCGGCTTCCCTGTAGCGAGGGGAAGCTCAGGACTATCCTCGCTAGTCACGCCGGTACCGACGGTTATCGGTGTAGATCCTTCGAAATAGACCAGTACTGGGCACTACATACCGTCCAGTAGGGTGTCCACTCGTGGGGTGCCTTTCCGTCCTGCAGCCGTGCGTACGGCAGCCTTGCTCGCTGCGCCAGTACTAGTTCGTACTGGAGCTGGAAAATATTGGCGGGCGGTGCCGGCGTACTGCACGGTAACGAGTTGCACTTCGCAGTACTCTGCGGTACGCTCCCGATGGTGAGCGCCTTGCTAATTATGACCAGATTAGGTCGAGGGATATGTGTAAATCCCTCGAGCTAATCGAGTACTTGATCGCCTGCCGCAGGTGGGTGAGGAAATCTAACCCCCAAATCAAATTGCCCGCTGTATATATGTGTGTACGACGCGCGCATATGGCACTTCGAACAATCAACCAGATCTGCAATCTACCAAATCTGCAATCTACCAGATCTGCAATCAACCAGTTTCCTCATGGTCCGGTATTCGGCAACTAGCAGGGAGCTTGTTGCATTTGTTTGTCGAACACGCCCAGAGGTTATAAAAGCCATGTGGACACCCGCTACATCCTTTCAGTGCCCAGACCGATATCATTGCCCCCTCCCTTTACCTCCAACAATTCCCCCGATCCTCACCCCGGCTCTCACCCTACCTGCTACACAGCAAGGAGAAAGCCGTCGTCATGAAGAAGGTTTCCAACATCTACGCAATCTCGGCGTTCGCCGCCATCGGCGGTGGTCTGTTCGGTTTTGATATAAGTTCGATGGCTGGTGTAATCGGTACCATGGCGTACAAGAGATACTTCAACAACCCTCTGGACGAGAGACAGGGTGGAATCACGGCGGCCATGCCTGCTGGGTCGCTGTTCGGGGCTTTGTTGTCCAGTTACCTCTCCGACCGGTGGGGGCGTAGGATCGCAATCCAGATCGCTGCCGTTATCTGGGTTATTGGTTCGAGGTGAGTTTCTGTCATCTTCTGTATTGCAAAACAGACTATGGCGTGCGGAAGTGACTAACAGGTTGCAGTATCCAATGTGCGGCCCAAAATGTTAGCATGCTGATCGTCGGTCGTATCATTGCCGGTCTTTGTGTTGGTATCACTTCGTCGACCGTCCCCGTCTACCAGGCCGAGCTTGCGCCCAAGGAACTCCGTGGCCGCATGGTTTCACTTCAGCAGGTACAGCACCAGCCGTGTCCATGAGAAGTATATCCGCTAATCTCCGTTTCAGTGGGCCATCACCTGGGGTATTCTGATCCAGTATTTCATCCAATACGGCGCGTCCTTCTACGATGGCGGCCCTGAGAACCCAAACCAGGGCACCGCCGCCTTCCGGATTCCCTGGGGAGCTCAGATGGTCCCGGCTTTCATCCTTTTCGTCGGTCTCTTCTTCTTCCCTTACTCCCCGCGTTGGCTAGCGTCGAAAGACCGCTGGGGTGAGGCTCTCGTCGTGCTCGCAGATGTTCACGGTGGCGGAAACGTCAACGACCCGAAGGTGCTCGCCGAGTACAAGGAGATCGAGAATGCTATCCGCTTTGAGCGCGAGGAAGCCATCAGTTCCTTCGCCGAGCTCACAAAGCCCAGAACCGTCAAGCGCGTCATCCTCGGCATGTCGCTGCAGATGTGGTCGCAGCTCTGCGGCATGAACATCATGGCATGCTCAATTATTTTTCCACAACACTGCGCGATCAAGCAACTGATGTAGTGGCGCGAATGTGAAACAGATGTACTACATCGTCTACGTCATGCAAGGTGCCGGCATCGATGATCCCCTCCTCACCGCCGCCATCCAATATGTTATCAACGTCGTCATGACCATCCCCGCCATCCTCTTCATCGATAAGCTTGGCCGTCGCCCCGCGATGCTCGCCGGCTCGCTTCTGATGATGACCTGGCTCTTTATCTCCGGTGGCATCCAGGGTGCTTTCGGTGAGCCCGAAACCGACCCGAGCCAGCCGATCTCCTGGAAGATGGTCAACAAGAAAACGCAGGCCAGGGTCGTCACCGCCTGTTCTTACCTTTGTAAGCCATCCCTACTTCGCTCCCAAATGGTATCCCCGCGCTAATATCAGACAGTCGTCGCCACCTTCGCCACAACCTGGGGACCTGTCTCGTGGGCGATGCCTTCGGAGGTGTTCCCGCATAAGGTCCGTGCCATAGCGGTCGCTCTCTCGACCGCATCCAACTGGGCGTGGAACTGCGCGCTCTCGTTCGCCGTGCCACCGCTCCTCCGTAGCATCAACTGGAAGATGTACATGGTCTTCGGCGTGTTCAACGGTGCCGCATTCATCCACATGTTCCTGACCGCTCCCGAGACCAAGGTTTGTGGTTTCCATTCACTTTTACGCAATGGCGAACAAAGTAGTTGACAAGCGGGAAACTCAAAGGGCAAATCGCTCGAGGAGATGGACCTTGTCTTTGACTCCGGCACCCCACCGTGGCGCGGTGTGCCAAAGGGCAGCAGACTCGACGAGCTTCAGAGGGATATCGAACAGGGAAAGATCAAGGCCAGAGTCGGTGCGGCTGCTGTCCACGACGGCAGGGCCGAGAAGGAGTAGCCGCTGTGGTGGGCGGTAGTCTCGCCCGCTCTTGTAGGCTGTGCTGCAGACGGACAGCAGAACGAACGGAGCCCTTGTATGTATTCATTGTTGGAGGGAGTAGGCAATGGCTCCCACGGAAGCGGTGAGTAGAAACGACTTGAACGATCAAGAGAGGTTGTCTGTCAGATACACGAGCGAAAGAGAAAAAAGGAAGCTGAACCTAACCACTAGGAGCCGGCAAACCAAGCTCACCAAGCCCACACAATCCGACGGTTACATAACGGGCTAATCCTAGAATAACATCATTCTGTAGCATCACTCCTACTCCTTCGCATGCTCATCCTCCTTCCTAGCCTCCGCAAGCGCCGCCTCACTGACATCCATCTCCTTGCGCATCTCGTAGAACAGCGAAGTATCGACGATGACGCGTTCGCCGAGCCACGTGGCGCGCTGTGTATGATCCCTGAGCTCATCGTCGGTGTTGGGGTGGACGAGGGCGGACAACGGGCCGCGATTGACGACGAGCCAAGGGACGAAGGCGCCGAACTGCACGGGGGTGAAGAGGTTGACCTCGAACATGGCCATCGTATGCGGGCCGATGGGCCTGTCCCAGAGACGGTAGACACGGAGTTCCGGGAATTCGAGTCTGATACGCGTGTGCAACTCCCGCGCGAATTGCGTCTGCGACGCCGACCCGACGTTGTAGTACACGTGCACATCAAAGCCGCCGCGACTACCGTTCGTGATCGGGGAGCCGAACGCGCCGTACGACGGCGACTGTCCCGCCGGCGTCGCTGCCGACGGAAGAGATTTGCCATCCGCGTTGTAACCACTGCCAACACTGGGTTAGCTGGATGACGCGCGCGGGAGAACGGGGGGAACTCGCGTCGGCAGGGGCGCGTGGCCTTCCCAGCCGACGAGCGGGGAGGGGTAGGTGTAAAGTGCCGGATCCATGCTGCAGTCGGTTATATTGCGATCTGGTATTGAGGTGGCTGGTGTGGATTCGATCGAAGTTCGTTGCGAGGAAGATAGGTACCGTTAATAAACGACGTCGCGTCGCACGCAGGCCCGCTCGTTCCGAACCGCTCGGCACTCAAATCGGTTGGAAATCGCTCTGTCTCGTCATGTGTGGCACCGGTCACCAAGGCCCATTGGCTGCCTTGAGAGGTCTCCGCACGGCGCATGACGTTGAGGCTTCGTCAGCATGGATTGGTAGTTAACTATGTAAGCGACGAATGGTACAACGATTGTGTAATGCTTACATCTGTCGAACACCGCAGAAACCCTAGCGCGCGCCCGAACGTGAGGGTTATGTAAGTCACTGTACTGTGGCTCCTCACGTTGCTGCGGCTGCTGCGGACCCAATTGTGCGATGTGCGTGCCGAAGGTATCTACATATCTCCGGACCAAAGTAAATATATACTGCCTGCATAGATATTGCCGGCATAGATTGGTGGGGGACATAAACGTCCCTGGTCCCAGCAACGACGGTGGGCGAAATGGGCCGGTTTCGCATGAGTGGCGTAGGGGGTTTCCATGTGTGAGCGGCGCGTTTCGTTCTACGTCACTCGGCTCACGAAGTTGCTTCACGAAAATAATCGTTCAAGCGAATTAAACTACCCACTCATATCTACCGATGAAACAGAAACACTCACATCCTGTGGATCAAATTCCATGGCATCGCATATCTAAACCTCCCGCAGCACCCCATCCATAGACGTCACCAGTGTTCTGCATAGTCCGGTCCGGATGGGGTTTCGGTAATCTTGTCCGAGCTCTGAATGGACCCGTACTGAGATAGCGATGGGAGAGGAAGACGCTAGTATCTCTACGTAATTTTCACGTACTACCTAGTACGAAGTGAATGAGAATTCCTAAATCTTACTCTGCCGAAGACTCGCAACCCTAGGTACCACGGTCCACCACCAGTCCGCCACAATCATGCCGCGACCTCGGGCGAAGAGAGCGACAGAAGGACGGCACCACTGCATTCCGGCGGCGGAAAGGTCACCCAAACGATATGCACTATTTTGGTGGCGCCTCGGCAGTCGACCGCCATCAGCCACAACCCGTCCCATCCTTAGACACTCCCAACAGGATCAGTTCATTCCAAAGATTGCACGGAAGGACTGGACCACGTAGAACACTGGACGTCGCTGCTCTTGTGAGTCTGCTAGATGTCAATCCACCACTCCTTGTGAGAATCGAGCGCAAGATAGGGGCGTTAAACCCGAGGGGAGACTTGTCGAGAATGGCTGACCCCCTGGTGATCGCAAAGCTACATACGGGAAAGATATCTAATACCAAGGCCTCACTTCCAGTGAACGGTGGAATAAACTTATGGATATCATTATTGGCTTCCCAGCTCGCCGCAAGGACAGCCCTTTCTATCAACTTCTCGCAGGCACCGACACTTTACTGTTGAATGGTTATGGCCGTCCGTGTATGCTTTGATCAAGAAGAGAGAGCAGAAAGATCTTTGGAGGAGATGAAAGAGATGGGATTCTTTGATGTAGAGCGAGAGTTGAGTGGGACGAGAGTTGTACGGGGCAATCCACTTTTCTTGTTTGCTATGTAGTAGGTTGTATCTTCTATCGAGTCTTCGAGCTGCTCGCTCGCCGCTATTACTGCCATGCTTGGGGCCCTCGCTGACTCCCAGCGCCGTGCCTCCAGCGCCGAGAAGCCTTTCCAACATTTACACAACTCCGGGAAGACAGACTGCGCAGAACTCACTCTGCATTGAGGGCATGGGCGCCGTCGCGGCCACTCGTGGCGAACGGCAACCCACACCGCCACCTCTCAACCCCCCCAATCTCCCCTCCATAGACAATTTCTCTCAAGTGGCCCCCAAAAGATCAACAATCAGTATACGCTCGATATCTTTTCCATCCCCATTTCATATGGCACAAACTTACACCTCAAAAATGATTCAACGCCAATTTCCTCCGGACTTGGGTCCGTAAACACCCTTGACACCGCGGAGGGTGCCATCCGCGGTGTCGTAAAGTTCTATAGGCCAGGTCAGTGGTTGAATCGATTAGTATCTAGGAACCAATCGTTGTACCCTGGGCCCGCCTGGCCGCCGCAATTGTTTGGAGAGTGGTAGTGGAACTGTGGAAGCGGTTGCGTAGGCGGCTGTAACCCGGGTGGGGCGGTAGACCTTTCGCAGACGAGGTTGATGCCTCCCAAGTCCAAAGCGAGATAGGTTCCAGCTTCGCCCCCAGTATGGTATCCTGCCCCGTAGGGCTGCAGAGCCTAATTGTAGTCCGCGTACCGGCAGCGAGGAAGGCGAGAGGGATGGGGGCTTCGAATTCTTGCCGCCGTCGCCGGGGCGGAGCGACTGGCAAACGCTGGAGCTGGAAAGGGCATGTGACTGACCGAATCAACCGCTCTTGGTAAGGAAAGCTTCTGATTTTTTTTTCTTATTCATTACTCGCATGCGACCTATCAGATCATGGCGAGGTTATGTACAGTCCGTTTCCTGTCTGCTGTCCGCGCAGTGGCAGCACGTTGCAAGCTCCCCTCTGCCCTCCGCCCAGGCCTGTCCCAAGAAGATGTGGTTCGCACCAAGGAGATTACAAAAGAAAGAAGAGCGAGCGTGAAGGACAAAGGAAAGAACAAAGGAAAGAAGAAGACCGCCCAATGCCTACACCGTTCCTGCGGACGCCATAAAGTCAGGCGTGGGCAGGGACAGTGGGGTCCCCCCAGCACTCGCCCCCTCCGCTCCCGCTCCCCGCTCGTCCAGCCACTCGGAAAGCTTCTGATGAGGCGATGTCATGTGATGCACAAAATCATGCACCGATAGAGATGGGCTTACCGTACGAAGTCTTTCACGTTGCATGGCATGATGTGGTGCTGAACATGTCAATGAAGATGCCGGCTGGCCGAGTCTCCGAGCATCGGTTTGGGGGCAGTCTTCCGTAATTTCCCCTGACGTGTCCCTAAAACCCGTTGTATATCGAGAGAATGCTCTTCCTACGACCATGCATCTTAAATCGAATCAACCATTTTCGTCTCTATCGATCCCTATATTCCAACGGAAAATATTTATGAGCTCCCAGACTACCACTTTCTGCTCCGCTTCACTGGTACCAATGGAGGGGACTCTCTTGGCAAGCCGAGTACCAAGTTCAGCAAGGCTGCACGATAGGGAAGGTAGTAATCAATTTGCATCCACTCCGGAGAGCTCGTAAGTAAAATACGATGCGTAGTTAACTCCATGCACAAACCCATGGCCAATTGCAAAATAGCGGGGAACATACCGTATTATCCCACTTAAGAGGTAAATTTCAAGCGCCGCTAGCCGCGCCAAGCCGCGCTCTAGAGCGTTTATAGACTAGCGCAATGTCAAAAGGCGGCTATGGTCCGTGCGAGGATTTTCCGCCGATGGATTCATTATCTACACGAACCGCCCTCGACACCCATCTTCCTTCCAGCGAAAGCCGTACTTATTGCCACCATCCTCGTCGTCTTTAGCATCGTAATGCAGAGAAACAACATGATTGCGCTCAGGTTTCTTCCTATGTATTACTTCTCCAGAGCGCTAGTGTGTACAAACAACAACTTCTGATCCACAGTCAATCCTGCTTACCTGCAGCACTGGAAGGAGCACAACACCTGAAGGCTGTACTTTCCCACGGCCGCTTTTTCCCTGCCCCCCAGCCTGTAGATGGCATTTCCTTGTAGAAGTACTTGCCCTTGGATGTGGGGATTTATCTTCCGAATTTGACAATAACTAAGTTGTTGTTCGCAACTTTCCGCCGAGTGCCCCGCACTGCCCCTCTAGTACAGCATTGCATGCGGGATTCTTGGCCTCGTAGGGACGGCGCCAGACCAGAAACTGTAGTAGATGCTTGTCAGGGCCACTGGAGTTGGAATCGCTGTCGTCCTCACCTTCCTACCGCGTTTGGCTCTCGCGGGTGTCGCGGTTGGCGGAGGGATCCAACGTGAGACTGCTCCTACTGGTTTTTTAGATGGACAGCGACGTGGGTTGGCCGGGAGGGGGGGTGGGTGGGGGTGTGCGAGGTGTCATTCCCGAGTAGGGATATTTCCGAGAAGATAGCAGAGAGGTCGTGTACGGGCGCGCCCGCTTGTATGGGGTTGTCCAGGACGGAGGGCATGACTACCAGTTGTACAAGGAAGTGAGGCAAGCCGTGGCACAGCCGTTAGGGTTCTTCACATCGTGCAAATTCGACATATGTCTGGTAACGTGTCCTCTCGGACACGTATTCATCACATGATGCCCACGGCACTAGTCCATAGTCCATATGCGCTCTAGCGCGCGCTAGCGTGCGGCTAACGTCGCTTTGAAGTTTACCTCTTAAGTGAGATAATACGGTAGGAGGAGCGAGGCATGCCACCTCCCCACCATGTGGATGGGCGCCATATACTGGTTCCGCCTCATCATATACTGCAGGCTGTCTTCACTCACTTGAGGCTAAACTAGTTCCTCCGCCGGTCACAAGCAAGGAGTTCGTGAATTCACCGATTCAGTGATTGAACAAGTAGACAAAGCACAGGGTCTAAGTATCGTAAGGTCTGTCTGTGGCACCCTGTCTCTAATCCTTCTTCTTATTCCACAACCCACGAACCCATTCCTTCACCTTCTCCACACGCTCCCTGATTTGGTCTCCTACCCCCGTCATGGAGCACCGTTCCAAGAGCATGGACGTCACCAAGGGCCCAAACAGCGTCAACCCGAGTCCTCCTGCTCCCAGCAAAGGGATGGCGATCGCACAAGTCGCTCCGATGGACTGGAGTATGGCGAAGGCGCTTCCCGCAGCGATGTAACCGCCCATCGACGCCTGCCACGCGGCAGCCAAGGACCCTATTTCCACCCGCACCGTCAGCCTTCCATCTGCATTTGCGGGCGCATATTACATACCCGCGGCAACCCCGCCGGACCCGAAGCCGGCGAGCGCGACCGGATTAAGAATCAGGGCAATGCTGAGGATGATGAACAGTGTGCGGTACGGGTGCTTCTTGATGAGTTGGGCGAGTGCCTTCAGGACGAGCTTGGGGTCGCGGAACGTCGACAGAGTCATTTTGATCGCGTCGCCGACGGCGAGGATCGTACCTGCCCCGAAGCCCAAAGTTTTGCCTATCTGCCTGAGCAGACCTGAGGTACTGCCGAGATCCGGCCTGATGAGGATGACGTCTGAGGTATATCGCCGCTTAAAGAGTACCTGGCAGAGATCGGCGATCAGCTCTTTGAAGTCGATGAATTCGTACTCAGTCGCCGGCTCTGGTGGCTCGGCGCCGCCGACTGTGGCTGGACCACACAGTTCCGGATTGTAGGGGATATCGTTCGGTACTATATAGCAACGCGACGCTGCGTCGTGGATTCCACGCCCGTGAAGGTTCCTCTGAAGACTGTCTCTGATTTCCTTGCTGTAGCCCATGACCAGCGCATCCGAAAACTTAAAGCCGCTGGTAGAACTAGCCATATCCCGAATGCTGTGCGTGGCAACAGAGTGGACAATGAAAACGGGAATATCGAACTTGCGACCAGCCTCGAGAATACTGGCGTCGGCACCGGTGAAATCCTGCCAGGCACGCGGTTAGTCATTAGAGGTGGGAAATGGCCCCGACGACTTACACCACCGTAAACCAGCACGATCGCGTCAAAGATGAAAAGCCCAAGATTGCCGAAGTACTCTTCATTGATGGCGGTTGGAACCGGAACATCGTACCAAGCAAACAGCTTATACGGCATCGCATGGGCACCAGCGTACCGAACGATGCCAGCCGTCGTTTCGCCGCCATCCAACTGGCTGCCGGAATCCAGGCCTGGAAAAGCGTTAAGCAAACAGTGCCTCTGCCTCTCAGAGCCGGCCGAGCTGCAGACGGCGATGTGGATGCGGTCCCGTCGGTATTGAAAATTCGCTTTGGCGTCATTGATATGCTCCATGGTTGGCATTCCGCCCTGGGTGCCGGCCCTCGCGGCTCTCATCATGGGACTCTCCCGGTTCGGCGACTCCTGGAAGATATCAAACATATCCATCGTAGAGCCGCCTTGGACCGTGGTGCTTTTGGTGACGGAGGTGGTTGTCGGGAGTGAAGCTTAGGAGTCGTTTGGGTTGCTGCAAGCTGCACTGAGGATTGTTTGCTTTGTAAGCAAATGCGGGCGAAAAATTTGCCTCCCTTTGTGAACTGGAAGTTTCTGGCCCGCTGCTAGTGGAGTTAGGCTAGTGGATCAAGCGGCGATGGCGGTAGAGCGCAAAAGACAAAGAACGGTGAAAGGTATCCGTGATTGCTTTCAGGTGGCGGTGCCGTGACCAGGGGGGCGGCAGTCATTAACTACCCAAAGTCCAAATAGAAAATTTGGCAACCCGCATTTCGCTCCCGCCCGCTACTGAACTTTGTACACCACGCCAATACTAGGTGCCTTCCCATATATGACATAGTGTGGCAACGCCACTACCTTAGTCATCTAGAGCACGCTACATCTATGCAACCAGTGACAAAACTCCTGGCAATTGATAGTACAACCGAAAGCGGTCCTTCTTACTCCGCCCCTACACGGCTGGCAAATCTCCTGTATTAGTAGTCTTGTTCTCTCTTCCTGCTGCTGTAACTATTGCTGAGAATATACCGTCTTGACATCTGGTCGCTATCACAGGCCCATCCCCCTTGAACGCCACACCTCGGTCGCCAGCCACCCCACTGGTCGCCACCCTAGTTGCCACCCCAGTCGCCAATGCAGTCAAGATAACATATAAAAAAGTGACAGCGAAGCGCTTGGTCACCCATCATGCATAACAGGAAAGAAAGGGAAACCAGAGACGGCGATCATATCTAGCTGAAAAAGCAGTTCGCTGGCTGCTACCGCCATATACTTAATAGGTACTTGCCCAACATCTCCAAATCCTCGACGATATCTACCATCTCCTTCTTTCACTTTTAACCATTATCTCAATTTTTCAACGTGTTGCATTCATCACGCCCCTCCCCAGGAGTGGATCACTCTCTTCTTCGAGAAGCGATGATTCACTGTCCATATTGTAGTCTCAGATTGCGGGTACCGAGTCAACAGAAAGAACCCGTACCGGTTCCGATACAACAATATGCATCCTCCTCTAGAGCGGTAATTCCCTCAACCAATATCACAAAGGGAAAGGAAAAAGTATCAACCCATGATGCCAATTTAGATATCAAAATATTGGAAGTGGAACCCACATAACCTGCCACACATGGAAGCCCTTCTTGAGTAAGACAATTCGACGCAACCTAGCAGAGCTGCAGAGGTAGAGAAGGCCCATCGGGCCGTCGTGAAGGGTTTACAACAAAAGAGGAGAAAAAAAGCCTAAGGGAAATTTTGAAGTTGTAGTAAAAATGGCAATCCCAGTCTCGGATAACAGACCAGCCGATATCTATATCGGTCCGGCTGAAGGA
>Ga0307508_10006159_pt1 | contig 11316 bp, 10 predicted proteins | sample 9_EM_MG_FD_203089 | JGI IMG/M metagenome (GOLD analysis project Ga0307508, IMG submission 203089) | Populus trichocarpa ectomycorrhiza microbial communities from riparian zone in the Pacific Northwest, United States - 9_EM | ecosystem: Host-associated > Plants > Roots > Unclassified | place...
GGTCGCGGGGGGGTCGCTCGGCGGGGCCGGGTCGAAGGGGGCAGGCTGCGGGGGTCGGTCAGCGGGGACGGAGGCGGTAGAGGACCTCGCCGGCGTCGGGGACGACCAGGACGTCCGGGTCGGCCGAGAGGGCGGCCACGTCGACGGTCGCCGGGTCCCGGTAGCCGAGGTTGACCGCGCGGCACACCTCCTCCGGTATCCCGGTGGCCAGCGTGACGGCGACCCGCAGCCGCTCGACGCCGGTCGCCGGGTCGTAGGTCCCCGCCCCGCGCAGGTGCGTCGAGTGTGCCAGCACCCCCCAGTGCACGTGCTCGAAGCGGTCCCACTGCTTCACGAAGTAGTCCCGGCAGTGGTAGCCGATCTCGTGGATCTGCGGGTGGCTGGCGGCGATCTCGCGGATGTGCGGCGCGTACAGGATCACCTCGCCGCCGTCGGCTACCACCGGCTCCACCTTGTAGAAGCCCTTGGCGCCGGTCCAGATCTCGTCGTACATCGCCGGCACCAGCGACAGGACCCGGGGCGCCGGCGTGTCGAGGTACGTGACGTGGGTGGCCGCGCTGACCTCGGCGGCGCTGGCCCAGGACGAGACGCAGTCGCCGAACGAGATCGAGTGCAGGGCGGAACTGCCCGCGGACGTGACGACGCTGAACGCGTAGCAGCGGGCCGGTATCAGGGCCGCGCCGTCGTTGATCAGCGCGCGGACCGGGGTGAGGCCCGTCGTCCCGATGATCTCGGCGGAGGTGATCAGGGCGCCGAGCCAGTGCGACACGTCGATGATCTTCTGGCCGGCGACGCCCGGGAAGAAGTACTTGTTGCCGCCGGACATGCCGACTACCTCGTGCGGCAGCACCGGGCCGACGACCAGCGCGATGTCGTGGTCGACGACGGCCCGGTTGAGCAGCACCGGCACGTCGCCGGTCATCCGGCCTTCGGACAGTTCCTCGATCCGGGCGGCCGGGATCGTGCCCAGGTCGGCGAAGGTCGACGCCTTCCACCACTCGTGGTTGCGCACCTCCGTGTCCGGATAGACGCCGCCCAGGTGCGCGGCCAGCGCCTCGTCGCTCATCGCCCCGTGCGTGCCGAGCGCGATCAGCACGGTGAGCCGCGACACCCGGCCGTGCAGGGCCCGGTGCACCGCCCCGACCAGCAGGGGCAGCGGGCACACCCGCGTACCGTCGGGGACCAGGACGCAGACGCTGCGCCCGTCGGCATCGATGCCGGCGAGTTGGTCGGCGACGAAGTCGGCGACCTCGCGGTCGCCGAGGATCCGGTCCGGCCCGCCGAGGCGCGTCGCGGGGTGGCTCGGGGCGTCGATCGTCATGCCCCGATCCTGCCCGCGAGGGTCCGCTGCGCCCACTCGAACGAGATGCGGTGCGATTCGCGCTTCGACTCCACGCTCGGCTCGTCCACCTCGATCATGAAGTCGCCGTCGTAGCCGTCGGGGATGACGGCCAGCACCGCGGCGAGATCCACGACGCCTCGGCCCGGCTCGGCCCACAGCCGCTTCGTGCGCTGCGTCTCGCGATAGCTCATGCCCGTGCCCGCGCGCGCACGGGCATCCGACCCCGTCGGCGGGAGGAAATCGGGGAAGCAGTCCTTGAGGTGGATGCCGCCGATGCGGTCGGCGTAGCGCGCGACGAACGGCGCCGGGTCGATGCCGGCCCACCGCAGGTGGCCTGTGTCTGGACCGAATCCGATCAGATCGGCGCCGAGGTCGTCGAGCAGCTGGACGATCTCCGGCTCGGTCTCGAAGACGCCGCCGACGTGCGAGTGGTGCAACGGCCGCAACCCCTCGGCGAGCAGGACCCGGCACACGGTCCCGCAGTTGTCGATCGCCCGGGCGAGACGGCCGGCGTCGAAACCGGCGCCGACGCCCGGTTCGGCCATCCGCGCCGGCAAGGACATCGAAGAGATCATCGTACGGTCGAGGCCGAGCGCCACCTGTGCGGAGGCGAAGCCTTTGGCCCGTTCCACCTCCCGGGACATGTCGACGGTCTCGTCGAACGGGGAGTTGAAGAGGCTGAGCGACGGCGCGAGGCCGTAGCCGGAGATCCACTCCGCGTACGCCTCCGGGCTCATGTCGTCGGGCACGTCGGCCTTGACCGCGGTGAAGCCGATCTCCTGGAAGTCGCGGAACGCCTCGTCGAACACCTCCAGCGTCTTGCCGGCGCCGGCCCAGTAGGGGATCGGGTTGGCGGCGAGCCGCGGCGTCACAGCGCCACCGGCCGGCCGGTGCGGGCCGACTCGTACGCCCCGGTGATGACCGCTATCGATTGCCGGTTGGTCTCCAGGTCGACGCGTAGCCGCTCGGCCCCGTCGAGGGCGCCGAGGAAGTTCAGGTACTGCAGCCGGTGCGCGTCGGAGAGGTGACCGGGGTCGGCGCCGGCGGTCGGCACGGCTCGCTGCGAGGTGGCGCCCATCAGCCGCTCCTGCACGGCCGCCCCCGGCGCCGTGCTCTGGAAGAACGCCAGCTGATCGTTGTCGATCACCGACGAGCCGCGGTCGCCGTGCACCTGCAGCCGTGCGCTGAGCCCCGGGTAGGCGGCCGTGCTCGCGTGCAGCACGCCGAGCGCGCCGCCGGCGAAACGCACCACGGCGACCGCGACGTCCTCCACCTCGATTCGCTCGTGCGCCAGCGTGCCGGTGTACGCGAACACCTCGACCGGCCGCCCCAGCGCCGCGACCAGCAGGTCGACGGTGTGCACGCCCTGGTTCATCAGCGCGCCGCCGCCGTCGAGCTCCCAGGTGCCGCGCCAGTCGCCGGAGTCGTAGTAGCTCTGCCCGCGCCACCAGTCGATCGACGCGATTCCGGAGGTCAGCCGCCCCAGCTCGCCGCTCGCGATGGCCGCGAGGGTGATCTCGGTGGCCGGGTCGAAGCGGTGCTGGGAGATGACCGTGACCAGCGTGCCGGCCTTGTCCCGGGCCTCGATGATCTCGTCGGTGCGGGCCACCGTGATCTCGGCCGGCTTCTCGATGATGATGTGCTTGCCGGCGTGCAGGGCCTCGATCGCCACCTCGCCGTGCCGCCCGGTCGGCGTGCACACGACCACGATGTCGACGTCCGTGGCGGCCAGCGCGGCGGTCAGGGACGCGAACGGCCGGCCGCCGCGCTCGGCGGCGAGGCTCTCGGCGCGCCCGATCTCGACGTCGGCCACGGCGACCAGCTCCAGTTGGTCGGCCAGCTGGCTCAGGACCAGGCCGTGATGCTTGCCGATGACGCCGGCGCCGACCAGGGCGACCTTGCGGATCGCGGTCACAGGTACTCGATTCCCTCGGCGGTGAGCAGGTCGGTGAAGGCCTGCCAGGCGGTGCGGAACAGCTCCGGACCGGAGAAGCCGCCGGTGGCGGTCCCGGCGCTCAGGTGCGGTTCGAGGGAGAAGAAGCCGTCGAACCCGTCGTGGCGCAGCGCGCGCATGGTCTGCGCGACCTCGCCGTCGCCCTTGCCGGCCGGCACCACGGCGCCGTCCGCCAGGAGCGCGTCCTTGATCTGGATGTACTCGACGTGCCGGCGCAGCGACGCGTACCCGTCGGTGTAGGGCTTGATCCCGACCTGGACGAAGTTGGCCGGGTCCCAGGCGAGCCGCAGGTGCGGCGAGTCGACCGACCGGACGATGTCCAGGCACCGGCGGGGCACGTCGCCGTAGATCTGTTTCTCGTTCTCGTGCAGCAGCGTGAGGTCCGCGTTCTCGGCGATCCGGGCCAGCGCGCGCATCCGCGTGACGACCTCCTCCCGGTGCTGCGCCGGGTCGGCGCCCGGCCGCAGGAAGAACGAGAAGATCCGGATGTACGGCGCGCCGAAGAGGTGCGCGACCGAGGCGGCGTGCCGCATGCGCTCCAGGTGCGGCGGGAACTGCTCGTCAATGAAGATCTTGCCGATCGGCGAGCCGATGCTGGAGACCTCGAGGTCGTGCTCGGCGAGCGTCCGCTTCACCTCGGCGAGCTGACCGGGGTCGAGATCCAGGATGTTGATCTCCCAGGCGCTGCGCAGCTCCACGTACTTCAGGCCGAGCTCGGCCGCCAGGGCGCACTGCTCGGTGAAGTCCGGGGAGATCTCGTCGATGAATCCGGAGAGGGTCCACATCGGCGACGGTCCTTTCTTCAGGTCAGCTGTTCTGTCGGTAGATCTGGTGGACCAGGCGCAGCGAGCCGGCGCCCTCCCGCGGGCCGATCCAGAACGGCTCCGGGTCGTCCAACCCGCGGTAGAAGTCGGCGATGAGCAGTTCGTGCGAGGCGCCCCAGTAGGACCGCCCGCCGCCGTCGGCACGGTGTTCGGCGACGGTGTCGCTGCGTCCGTCGCGGTAGGTCACCGTCAGGTCGCCGCGGATCAGCAGGGTGGCGCGTTCGGTGACGATCTCGATGGTCACGGGGGAGTCGGTGGCGTTGCCGACGGTTGCGAACACCACGCTCCGCACGCCGCCGGCGTGATCGAGCAGGGCGTGCGCGGTGTCCTCGACGTCGATCGCGCCGTCCAGCGCGTACCGGCCGGCGTGGCCGCGGAGCCCCTCGACGTCGCCGAGCAGCCACTGCATCAGGTCCAGCGTGTGGATCGCCTGGTTGATCAGGACGCCGCCGCCGCTGCGGCGGGCCTGCCCGCGCCAGGGACCCGCCCGGTAGTACGCCGGGTCCCGGTGCCACAGCACGGTGGCCGATCCGCCGAGCACCGCGCCGAGGTCGCCGGAGCCCAGCAGCGCGCGGGCGGCGCGGGAGGTGGTGTTGTACCGGTTCTGCAGGCAGATGCCGGCCTTGACGCGCGGGCGGGCGCGCGCCGCCGCGATCAGCCGCTCGGCCTCGGCGACGGTGTGCGCGACGGGCTTCTCGACCAGGACGGCGACGCCGGCCTCGAGGCAGTCGATCGCGACCGGCACGTGCTGGTCGTGCGGGGTGCACACGTGCGCCACGTCCGGCCGGACCGCGGCCAGGAGCCGTCGGTGGTCGGCGAACGCGGGCACCCCGTACCGCCCGGCGGCGGCCTCGGCTCGGCGCGGGTCGGTGTCGCAGACGGCGACCAACTCGGCGCCGGCGAGTTTCTCGATCGCCTGCAGGTGCACGACGGACACGTCCCCGCACCCGATGACGGCAGCTCTGGTCATGGTGTCACTTCACCCCGCCGGCCGTCAGCCCGCCGACCAGGTAGCGCTGGAACACCAGGTAGAGCAGCACGACCGGCGCCGCGCAGACCAGCGCGGCCGCCATCATCTGCGAGTACACCGGCAGCGCGCCGGCCTCCTGGGTCGTGCCGAAGACCTGCAGCGCGACCGCCGCGGTGCGGGTCTCCGGCTGGGTGAGCACCGAGGCGAACAGCACGTCGTTCCAGCCCAGCAGGAAGGCGAAGATGCCCGACACCACGATCGCCGGCAGGCTCAGCGGCACGATGATCCGGAACAGCACCACCAGGGTGGACGCGCCGTCCACCCGGCCGGCCTCCTCCAGCTCGCGCGGCAGGCCGCGCAGGTAGGTGACCATCACCCAGGTGGAGAACGGCAGGGCGAAGGTGAGGTACGCGATGAAAAGGCCCCAGCGCGTGCCGATCACGGTGATCCCGAGGTAGTTGCCCGCCGAGGAGAACAGCACGAAGACGGGAAGCAGCATCAGCGTTCCGGGGATGCTCTGCAGGCCCACGAGGGCGCGCAGGATCGTCACGCGGCCCACGAACGTGTAGCGGACCAGCACGTACGCGGTCACGGTGCCGAGCGCCGCCGAGGCCACCGCGACCGAGGCGCAGACGATGAGGCTGTTCACCAGGCCGGTGGACAGGTCCGCCGTGGTCCAGATCCTGGCGTAGCTGGCCCCGGAGAAGGTGCTCGGCCAGAACTCGCCCCCAGCCACGCCGACGTCGCTGTTGAGCGAGGCCAGCAGGATGTACGCCAGGGGGACCACCACCAGCGCGCACAGGAACACCGTGATGATCACTAGAAGCGGGCGGGGCAGCAGCCGGTGTGCCTCGCCGGCCGCGGTCCGCCGGCCGACCCGTCGGTCGGCCTTCCGGACCTGCGCCGCACTTGCCGAAGCGGTCATCTCCGGCCTCCCTCCTCGTGCACGTCCAGGCGGAGCGCGCGCAGATAGACGAACAACGGGATGGCGATGAGCAGCAGCGACACGATCGCCATCGCCGCGCTGAGCCCGAACCGCAGGCTCTGGAAGCTGGTGACATAGACCATCATCGGCATCACGTTGACGTTGTCCGGCGCGGGAACGCCGAACAGGACGTACGGCAAGGTGAAGTTGTTGATGTGGTTGAGCGTGCCGAGCAGGCAGGCCAGCAGCACCGGCCCGCGCAGGTGCGGCAGGATCACCCGGCGCAGCTTGGGCCACCAGCTCGCCCCGTCGATCGCGGCCGCCTCGTGCACCTCGTTGTCGACGCTCTGCAGCCCGGCGAGCGCCATCAGGTAGACGAACGGCCAGGCGGCCCAGATCTCGACCAGGATCAGCGTCCAGTACGCCTTCGGCCCGCTGAGCCACAGCCCGCCCGTGACGCCCATCTTCGCCAGCAGGGCGTTGACGATGCCGTCCGGCTGCAGCATGGTGCGCCACACCGAGGCGACGACGAACGACGGCAACACGTACGGGATCAGGAACGCGGCCCGCACCCAGGCGCGGCCGCGGTAGGCGTTCTGGGTCACGATCGCCGCCGCGATGCCCACCGGCGCGGTCGCGGCGGTGGCGATCACGGCGAACGACACGCTGATCCAGATCGAGTGCAGCAGCCCCGACTGGAACGCCTCGACGAAGTTCTGCACGCCGATGAACGGCGCCTGCAGCCAGCGGCGCAGCGTGTACTGGTCGAGGTCGACCAGCGCGATATACACCGCGAGCAGCAGCGGGATCCCGATCACCACGGTCATCAGCAGTCCGCCGGGCGCGAGCAGCCACAGCGGGCGGTGCTGCTCGCTGACGCCGCGGCGGCGGCCGGCCGGTTCGTCCCCGCCGGCCGCGGGGACCGCCGGTTCGCCCGGCGCCCCGCGTGGACGGTCGTCGATCACGACGGCCTACTTCGCCCGGTCCAGCGACGATTGCGCGGTCTTCTGCGCGGCGGCCAGGAGGCTGTCGAGCTTCGCGTCCGGGACCGAGCCGCCGGCCAGGTCCGGGATCGACTGGACGACCGTGTTGGTGAGCGCCAGTTGGATGTCGGCCCAGGCGCCGGTGAACGGCGTCGACACCGACTTGTTCTGGGCCTCGACGATCGGCGCCAGCTTCGGGTCGGAGGTCAGCGACTGCGCCGACGCCGCGTTCTGCGGGAGCTGGCCGAAGATCTTGTACATGTCCAGCTGGGCCGGCCCGTCGGTGACCAGCTTGACGTACTGCAAGGCCAGGTCCTTGTTCTTGGAGTAGTCGGCGACCACGAGGTTGTCGCCGGAGAGGATGCTGGCCGCCTCGACGCCGCCGGCCGGCCGGCTGGTCGCGCCCGGCGGCACCGTCGGCAGCAGCGTGAAGGCCCACTTGCCCTTGACCGCGCTGGCGTCCAGCGTGTTCGCGGCCGTCGTGGAGGTCAGCGCGAAGTAGCCGGTCTTGCCCTTGGCGAAGGCGGCGAGGGCCTGCGGGTTCGTCCATCCGACGGCGGCCGGGTCGACGACCTTGTCGGTGGTGACCCAGCCGAAGTAGGTCTGGTACGCCTTCTTGACGGCCGGATCGGTGATGCGGGCGGTCTTGCCGTCGACGATCGGGTCACCGGCCTGCGTGGCCATGCCCCAGATGAACTTCCACGGGTCGAAGTTGTCCTTGTAGGCGACCGCCAGGCCGTACTGGCCCGGCTTGGTGAGCTGCTTCGCCTGCTGGGTCAGCTCGTCCCAGGTGGTCGCCGGCTTGGTGATGCCGGCCGCCTTGAGCAGCTCGGTGTTGTAGATCATGACGAACGGGCGGGCCACCCATGGTATGCCGATCTGGTGCTGCGGATCCGGGCCGGAGATGCCCAGCGACGACTGGATGAACTTGTCCTTGCCCCCGATCTTCTGCCACTCCGCGTCCCCGAGGGTCACGAACGCCTTGGTCGCGTACGCCGTCGGGGTGAACGTCGTGCCTATCGCGTAGACGTCCGGTCCGGTGCCGGAGACCACCGATGTCTGGATCTTGGTCAGCTCCTCGCTCCCGCTGGCGAAGGTCTCCCATTGGATCGTGGCGCCGGTCTGGGTCTTGAACTGGTCGCCGATCGATTTCTCCCAGGCCTGCTGCTGGGTCGGGTACTGCGTGTTGGCGCCGATGAACACGCGCAGGGTCTTGCCGCCTCCACCGCTGCCGCCGTCCCCGCTCCCACCGCAGGCCGCGAGGGCCGTCGTCAGCAGGGTCGCACCGGCCAGCGCCATCACCGCACGCATCGTTCGCAAACTCATCGTCGTTCTCCCTCGGGACTCGGGGTTTGCCGGTGCGGTGTGACCCGCATTACGACAGGAAGAGTTACGAGATGGTTTCGTACGGTGTTGGGCATGCGCAAAGAGTTGCCAGTTGTTGCCGTTGGGCGCCGGCAACAAATGGCAACCGCTTGCCCGGCGCGCGGCCCCGCCGCGACGCTTCCGCCATGGCCACCTTGACAGTGCACCCGGACCGGCTGCTGCCCACCGAGCCCGGGGTGCGCGACGTCGCCCGGCGGCTCTACGCCGCGGTCCAGGACCTGCCGATCGTCTCCCCGCACGGGCACATCGACCCGCGGATCCTGCTCGACGACACCCCGTTCGCGGACCCTGCCAGCCTCTTCATCCAGCCGGACCACTACGTGACGCGGCTGCTGCACGCCGGCGGGGCGCCCCTCGACCGCCTCGGCGTGGGCGAGGGGCCGATGCCCGAGGCCCGCGCCCGCGCGGCGTGGCGGCTGCTCTGCACGAACTGGCGCCTGCTGCGCGGCACCCCCGTGCGCTACTGGTTCGACAGCGAGCTGGCCGAGATCTTCGGCGTGCGGCAGCGGCCCAGCGAGGAGAACGCCGACCTCCTGTACGACGAGATCGCGGCCCGGCTGGCCGGGGCGGAGCACCGGCCGCGCGCGCTGCTGCGACGGTTCCGGATCGACGTGCTGGCGACCACCGACGACCCCGCCGACGACCTCGAGGCGCACACCCGGCTCAACGCCGACCCGGACTTCGCAACCCGGATCGTCCCGACCTTCCGGCCCGACCGCTACCTCGAACCGGCACAGCCCGGCTGGCCCGACGCGGTCAAGCGGCTCGGCGCCGCGGCGGAGACCGACACCGGCGACTACACCGGCTATCTGGCGGCCCTGGAGGAGCGCCGCCGGTATTTCGTGGCGCACGGCGCGGTGTCGGCCGACCACAGCCACGCCGACGCGGTGACGGCGCCGCTGGAGCGGGCCGAGGCGGAGCGCGTCTACCGGTCCGCGCTGGCCGGGCAGGCGACCGAGGCCGAGGGCACCGCGTTCCGGCGGCACATGATGCTGGAGATGGCCCGGATGTCCTGCGCCGACGGGCTGGTCATGACCCTGCACCCGGGAATACGCCGCAACCACCACCCGGACACGCTCGCCCGGTTCGGCGCGGACGCCGGCGCCGACATCCCCCGGGCCGTGGAGTTCACCGAGGCGCTACGCCCGCTGCTCGGCCGTTACGGCGCCCACCCGGGCTTCCACCTGGTCCTGTTCACCGTCGACCCCGACGTCTTCGCCCGCGAGATCGCCCCGCTGGCCGGCTTCTACCCGTCGGTGTACGCGGGGGCGCCGTGGTGGTTCCTCGACAGCCCGGCGCTGATCCGCCGGTACCAGGAGTCGGTCACCGAGATCGCCGGTTTCGGCCGGCTGTCCGGCTTCATCGACGACACCCGGGCGTTCTGCTCCATCCCGGCCCGCCACGACATGTCCCGCCGCCTCGACGCCGGGTTCCTCGCCGGGCTGGTCGCCGAGCACCGGCTCGACGAGGACGAGGCGCTGGACACCATCACCACGCTCGTCGCCGACCAGCCCCGCCGGGTCTTCAAGCTGTGAGCCGGGTCCGCATCGTGCACCTCGGGCTCGGCGGTTTCTTCCGGGCCCACCAGGCCTGGTACACCGGCGCGGCCCCGGACGCGGCGGATTGGGGCATCGCGGCGTTCACCGGCCGGTCGCGCGCCCTCGCCGACGAGTTGACGCGGCAGCACGGCCGCTACACGCTGGTGGTGCGGGGCCCGCACGGCGACGACATGTCCGAGCAACGTGCGGTGTCGGAGGCGCTGCCCGGCGCCGACCTCGCGGCCTGGGGCGACCGGATGGCGCGCCCCGAGGTCGCCGTGGTCACGCTGACCGTCACCGAGGCCGGGTACCGCCGGGACCCGCACGGTGGCCTCGACGTCGACGACCCACAGGTGCGCGCCGACCTGGCCGCGCTGCGCGACGGCGGAGCGGACCTCGCCGCGCTGCGCGGCGGCGCGGCGGTGGTCACCGCGCCGGGCCGGCTCGTCGCCGGCCTTGCCGCCCGCCGGGCTGCGGGCGCCGGACCACTCGCGGTGGTCTCCTGCGACAACCTTCCCGGCAACGGCACGGTCACCGCCCGCGTCGTGACCGAACTGGCCTCGACCGCCGACCCGGCGCTAGCCGGCTGGATCCGCGACAACGTCTCGTTCGTGACCACGATGGTCGACCGGATCACGCCGCGCACCACCAGCGACGACGTGCGCGCCGTGGAGAAGCGGACCGGCCGCCGGGACGCGGCGCCGGTGGTCACCGAGCCGTTCACCGAGTGGGTGCTCAGCGGCGAGTTCCCGGCCGGGCGGCCCGCGTGGGAGGCGGCCGGAGCGCGCTTCGTCGACGACGTGCACCCGCACGAGACCCGCAAGCTGCTGCTGCTCAACGGCGGTCACAGCCTGCTCGCGTACCTGGGAAGCGCGCGCGGCCACGACACGATAGCCGGCGCGATGGCCGACCCGGTCTGCCGCGGCTGGCTCGACCAGTGGTGGGACGACGCGGCCTGGCACGTACCCCTGCCGGCCGCCGACCTGACCGCCTACCGGGCGGCCCTCGTGGAGCGCTTCGACAACCCGCGGATCCGCCACACGCTCGCCCAGATAGCCGCCGACGGCTCCCAGAAGATCCCCATCCGCGTGCTGCCGGTCCTGCGGGCCGAGCGCGCCGAGGGCCGCCTGCCGACCGGCGCCGTCCGCATCCTCGCCGCCTGGATCGCCCACCTGAGGGGAGCCGGCGCCCCGGTGAACGACCCCGGCGCCGCCCCCTACCGCGAGCGGGCGGCCTCCCCGGCCGCCGTCCTGGCCCTGCTCGCCCCCGACCTGGCCGCCGACACCGCCCTGACCGAAGCCCTCGCCGCCGCCCTCGCGTGACCAGCCACGCCGAGCCGCTCGGCGTGTCGATGTCCGTGGCGTGTCGTCGCGCGGTGGGCCACCAACTTTTAC
>Ga0307508_10006160_pt1 | contig 11314 bp, 8 predicted proteins | sample 9_EM_MG_FD_203089 | JGI IMG/M metagenome (GOLD analysis project Ga0307508, IMG submission 203089) | Populus trichocarpa ectomycorrhiza microbial communities from riparian zone in the Pacific Northwest, United States - 9_EM | ecosystem: Host-associated > Plants > Roots > Unclassified | place...
CAGATGCTCTATATGTTGCGATCTTGATTTGCTGTTTGTTTTGTTTTGTGATTTTGGGCGGTATTGGAAAGATGGGAACCCCATGGGGGTGGTATGGTGAGGTGGAGCGTACATAGCCTGTAGTGCTAAACGCAATAGATCTAAGTTGCATATTATCTCTCTCCACAGACCTACCTCTCTCTACCCGTGAACTGGCTCTGCGACTACCACCCCGATAAGAACAACGAGACCACGCCCGGCGTGATGGATACCGTGAGAACAACGAGCCCACACAAGGCGTGTGAGAAGACTGCGATGAGACCATGCCAGGCGTGACGAATACCGTGAAGAACAACGAGCCCACGCAAAGCCGTATGAGAGGACCGCGACGAGACCACGCCGGGCGTGACAGATACCGCGAGATGACGAGCGGTGCATGAGTACACCGGAAGTGTGACTATGAGCGGCGCGTGAGTACACCGCAAGTGTGACTACGAGCGGCACGGGAGTACGCCAGAAGTGTGACTATGAGCGGCGTGTGAGTACGCTGGAAGTGTGATCACGAGCTTGCCCTGAAGAACCGAGCCTATGTTACCTGTCGAGTAGCACAGAGTAGTCAAGACAGGATCTTGACACACCACCACCCGGCAGCTGTTGGCCACAGCCCACACTGCCCCAAACACCATCGGCGAATCGAGTGACCCGGCACATCCGAACGCCAAAACATCACCACCCGGTGACTGACAGCCCCGGCATCGTCACCACCAAACCACACAGTCGCGGGCTTCGGCACGCGCGACCAACCTACCACACGGTCGCTGGCTCCGCTATGCGCGACCACACACCTTTTCCTTTTTCCTTGGGTTGTTGTTTTTCCTTGGTGCTTCTTCTTTTCCTTTGAGATGACTAGAAGGCGAGCCCGGGCCTGTATACTTTGTGCTTCACGCCATAGCTAGATGGGTACTGAGAGGGTGGTCCAATCCTAGAGGGACTGTTCGTAGGCAAGCAGGAGGAGGCAGGCAACTCTTAGAAAGATGGGAGCCCCACAGGGGTGGTACGGCGGGAGGAGTGCATATTACCTGTAGCGTAAAAGCACAATGGATCGAAGTTGCATGTTATCTCTCTCCACAGACCTATCTCTCTACATCCGTGACCTGGCGCTGCGACCATCACCTGTAAGAACCTATTAGAGATTAAGGCGAAGTCGGATACCACCACAGCGAAGTCGAATACCCCAACGAGACCACCCCAGGCATGCAGAGATTAGGGCGAAGTCAGATACCGTCAGAGCGAAGTCGAATACCACAACGAGACCATGCCAGGTGTGCCGAGATTAGGGCGAAGTCGGATACTGCCACAGCGAAGTCGAATACTGCAACGAGATCATGCCGGGCGAGCAGAGATTAGGGCGAAGTCAGACACACCACAGCGAAGTCAAATACCGCAACGAGACCACGCTGGGCGTGTAGAGATTAGGCCGAAGTCTGATACCGCCACAGCGAAGTCAAATACCGCAATGAGACCACATCAGGCATGCAGAGAATAGGGCGAAGTCGGATACCGCCACAGGGAAACTACCGGACATCCTATGTTGCCTGTCGAGCTGCACGGACTAGTGAGACAGGATCTTGACATCAGTCTCCCCAGGTGTGCCACTTCTATCAGAGTCATCCAGTACAGGGAGAACTGGAGATTAAAACATACAGCCGCGAGTGGCTTAAGCAGAACCTTGTCTACCAACAGAACAATATCCCCATACTCTCGGTACCTCATCTGGATTTCATCGATAGTTTCGGTCTCTTCAGAAATGTGTACAGATAATTAGAACAGGCATATACTTTGTACCTTCCAAGCTTCCACTCACTGAGCATATATGACTGTCGAACGTATTTATGACAACCCTTGGTCTACATGGTGCTTCCTTTGACGAGATGATCAAAACTAACAGCCCGTTTTCGCAGGTAATAAAACAAGGCAAGATTATAGGGATTCGTGGTTCAACTGCCCAAGGTGAACTTCTTGAAGTCGATGGAACATCCACATTTGTTGTTCCATTTGCACTAGGCTTCACAGGAGATCTAGCACAACAAAATACCAGTGCAGGATTTCTCAAGTTCAATGCCACCTTTGAATGTCACAACTGCAATATCCTCACCAAGAATATGGGAAATCTCGACTTCGATATCATCCAACATGGCTGTTATTACTTCCCCACAGTATTTGACTGGCAGAAGGCTTTCGATATGACCAAAACCAGAGCGCTTGCATACATACGGGCCCGGGGGATACATTTTACCCATCCAGCAATACAGTAATATCTGAGTTCATCAGTTGACCTCTGCTGTATGTTTGTCCACGATGCTGCATACAGCGAATGGCAAGGATTGTTATGCAATGCCGTTGATGTGCTGTTCGAACACGCGATCCAACCACCACTATTACATTCTTTGGCAAATGCTTTCCATGCATATGAGCTTCCAACAGGTTGGGGTAAAATTCAAAACCCCATCCGACATCGCAACTCCTGGGATTTACAAGAGCAGGGCCGTGTGTGTACAATGCTGTCAAGATCCTGCCCTGACTACTCCATGCTGCTCGACAGGTAATGTAGACTTGACTCTTCAGGGTGTCACTCATTTCCTCACACCCCTTTGCATGGGCTCGTTGTCCTCGCAGTAACCGTCATACCTGGCGTGTTCTCGTCACCGTCTTCTCACATGTCTTTGTGTGGGCTCATTGTTCTCATGGTATCGGTCACGCCCGGCGTGGTCTCGTCGCGGTCTTCTCACATGCCTTTGCGTGGGCTCGTTGTTGTCGCGGTATCTGTCATGCCCGGCGTGGTCTCGTCACGGTCTTCTCACATGCCTTTGCGTGGGCTCATTGTTCTCACAGTATCTATCACACCTGGCATGGTCTCGTTGCGGTCTTCTCTCATGCCTTTGCGTGGGCTTGTTGTTCTCGTGGTATCCGTCATGCCTGGCGTGGTTTCGTCGTGGTCTTCTCACATGCCTTCGCGTGGGCTTGTTGTTCTCGCGATATCCGTCACACCCGGCATGGTCTCGTCATGGTCCTCTCACACGCCTTTACGTGGGCTCGTTGTTCTAGTGGGGTTCAGTGGTCGCAGTGCCGGTCACGGGTTGAGAGGTAGGTCTGCGGAGAGAGATAATATGAGACTTCGATCTATTGCGCTTTACACTACAGGTAATATGCGCTCCTCCCACCATACCACCCCCGTGGGGTTTCCATCTTTCCCGTTGCTGCCAAAAGTAAAACATCACACCAAGGAAATCGTGACCACGTGCGGCCGTACAGAAAGGTCTCATAACAACCGTCCTTCCTATCCAGCCAAGATATAACACATTTTTGCGGGTATATTGTAAAGGAGACTTGCGGTGGGAAGAAACTTCGGTAAAGAAGATAGTGCAGTACCATTACCTTCTTCAGTGCCCTCTAGGCGGCCATTGTCATGTCCATGGTTACTGCGTTGTCGCGGTGCATTCCCAACATGATCTTGATGTAGGTGGGGCAGTTTCGGTCGGAGGCTTTGTGTGGTTGTAGGCAGTTGGCACAGCGGATCGGTTGGTGGTTGCAAGAGTGTCCTGCTCTGCAGTTCGCGATTGCACATGGGTGACTCGTCCTTTGTGGGGTAGGGTTGTGCACATACGGTACAGGTGTGGTTGCTGGCGGTGCAGCACTGGGTAAGGTGTCCATATGTCTGGCATCTGTTGCATTGGGTGGCGGGGCCGAAGGTGATATACTTGGCTATGGTGCATTCGCGGTTGAACATTGTGAGGCTGGTGGCACCAAGAGACTTCTTCGTCATCTCACCTACGAAGGTGACAATCATAGAAGAAGCCTCTTTACCCTGGTGGCGTTCAGGGCTGGTGAGCCAATGCGGTGTCTGGCCCATTCGGAGGGAGGGGTAGGAGGTCTCGATTTTGGTAAGGGCAGATTCGGGTGTGGCTGTGGTTGGGACGCCACGGACGATGAAGCAAGTCCATCGCTGGCTGACCCTGGACGATCCGATGGGGAATTCGTGAAGTGCATCTTCAAGGATGCCTAGGTATGGTTCGTAGGTGGTGCTCAGGTGCTGAGGTGCGACCGTGAAGACGAGGTTGTTGGTGGCAGTAATGTTTGCCAGGATGAGGGGCGGGTGGACGATGTCGGCGTGGGTGGTGATTGCCTTGTTGGCCACTTGGAGTGCGCAGTCTGTGGCCTCTTTGCAGTCGTTGGGTGTGGTTGTGAGGCTGAAGATGATGAGCCTGTCCGTGTTACACATAGGATCAAGTAGGAAAGAGACAACCCCGTAGAGACCCCGGAGGAGGAGATCCGAAGGAGAGGGGAGCGGAATGCGGGAGGACTTTACTCCGGTCCTAGCCGCTTGGAAGCGAACCTCGGGCCCAGAGAGTCTAGGCGGGAGATAAGAAACGTGATTAAGAGTTACGGCCGTAAGGGTACGGACTTAGGACCATAAACCCGGAGGTGCGGGGAGATTGCAGGAAGCGGGAAACCTTACTCCGGTTACCCCGCCGAGCTGCAGGAGACCCCCGCCTCCCTTATCAACACCCCGGCCAGGACCAATGAGTCCTCCCCGTGGCTCAAGAGCCGCGGGGGAACCTTAGGCCGATTCACCGAATCTCACTCAGGGCTTTCGAGGATAAAAAGAAGAAAAAACCCACTCGAAAGAAAGGCTCATCAGCACGAACCTCCTCACGAACACTACTACCGAAACCCACACGCAAGATCTAAGATTATTCCGTTGTGAATTATCGAAAGTAGCCTGATTACCTTTGATTCTCTCCGCACTCCGGTTACAATACAACCCCAGTGTCACACTATAATCTTGATCTCAAATCACCCTACTTTCATGCCCTCGTTCGAGCAAGATCACTTCTTTTTGCTTGACTTAGCCACGATCCTCGAACCCCAGTCAAGCTACCGTTTTGACTATACCTTCAGTTCAATCTTCGAGGAAATAGCAACCACCGCAAAGGAGGAAAGCGAGTGGAACGTATACGCCGACGGACCAGCCCCTGTCGAACTCGACGACATCACGCCCTGGCACTGGTATACCCAATACTGGTCCACCTGCGCCCTGCTTCGACAAAGCGCCAACCTTAACGGACTCGAATTTCGAGAGATCTGCGACTACGAGTTCCAAGACGACGAAACTATCTACACGGGACACTTCTTAGACTTGTACTAAGAAAAACCATGACGTCCTCCGACTTCAACATGCTCCGACTTGAGGCTCCACGCGATATCCTACAAATCACGGATGGATCGGCGACCGAGGAAGAAACCCTGGAGGTCGCCAACCCAGCGGTCTGGCTTCGGGCTCTAGCCAGACAGCAGAAGCAAGCGGAGCAGGACCTCGAGCAGTTGCTGGCCCTGTGCGACAACACGGTCGATAGGACGGACCAGCGCCTCGTGCGAATCGAAAGCGCGTACCAGGGCCTGGCCGAAGGAACCAGGTATGTATATGACCGATTAAACGCTAACGAGAAAATTGCAGAAGAATGGATCCGCAGCGAGTTATCGGCTGCAGCAAATGCCTACCAATCCTTCGCCAGAAACGTTTGGCAGGCAATTATGGAACGTACCCAGGAATCCAACGAGCGACAAATTTGCCAGGCCACACAGTTGGCCCGGATCAACGATGCGCTGGCATTCCTGGGGGAAGCCAACACGGCCCGAAGCCAACACTTGGCTAACTTTCAGGGGAACATGGAGCTATGGGCGGCCGCACATCAGAACCGGGTAGCCACCCTCGAAACACAGCTGCAGGAAGCCCGGGCAGAAATTCAGCAAGTCGCGACCCGGATCCCGCTACCAACAACGCCGGCCCGACGACCGAGCCCAACGCCGGCCTGGAGGAGCCCTCTGGCGCCGACCAACACCAGCGCTCCATCCAAACCACCGACACCACCAGAGTTAGGTAGCCCGCTGCGTCTACCCTCGGGAGTCCCGACCCGGCGAGCCCGCCCCACAACTCCGGAAATGAGGGAACGGCTACAGCAGCTCAGACGCCCACCAACGGTGACAGAGCCCCCACAGGAACTAGGAGCAGGAGGCGGAGGAACACCCCCTCGACCAACATGGAGAGCCCCGGCGGGACCCCCTCCATCACCTTCCCCGAACTCCCCCTCGGAACCACCCTCGGAACATCGGCGACCTCCGTTCCAACGTCACCGAGAAACCACGCCGCCAAAAAACCCGGCCCCAACCATCACAACCCAGGACTTGGTTCGACTCGTGGCCCAAGGAGTCGAGGAAGCCCGGAAGGAGTCTCGGGAGAACACCCGCACGGCCCGGCTAAAAATGACCAATCCGGAAACCTTCGACGGGAAGCCAACCACCCCGTTCAATCATTGGTGGAAGTCCGTCACCAAATACCTAAGCTTTTACCCTGACACCAGGGACCAGCAAAAAATTGCGTGGGTCGGAACGCTCTTGACAGGAATGGCAAAAGCGTGGGACCTCCATAGATACGACACCATGGGAGAAAACGACTCATGGAGCCAATATGCAACGGCGATCCGCGCAGAATATCTGGATACGCGAGAAGCGGCTAACGCCCAGCTAAAACTGAGTCAGCTCAAGTACACCGGCGATATCCGAGCCTACCTGACAGAATTCCGGGCGCTAAACAACTACGCACGGGCCACCAGGGAAGGCCTTCAGGAGAAGATCAACCTAGCCATGCCGGATTCGGTACTGGACATGCGGTTCAGCCACTACTTGGGGGAATTTGCGGATGATGAGGGATTCTTGCAAGCCACCTATCAGGCGGCCCTGCAGGTGGAAAAGAAAAAGGCCCTCAAAACGGCCCGGGAGGCAATGAGGCAACAACCACTGGGGGCTAAGGACCCCAAGAAGGAAAAAGGAAAAGAGAAAGGAAAGGAGGGGGGAGACACCGGCCGCGCACGCCAAGGCCAGGAAAGAAACCCCGCGGGAAAAAACAAGAGGGCGTGGGTAAACCTGGAAACGGCCCTCCAAGGGGTTCCACAAAAAGAGGTGGAGGAATACAAGGCCACGGACAGCTGCTGGAGATGCGGAAGACCCGGACACAAGACGTTCGAATGTTACGCCTTCACGACGGCCCATGGAACCCGGCTCCCGGCCGCTCCAGGAAAAACGGCGGCTGCTACTGGCCAAGCTCCACCCGCGCGGGGGAAAAGAAAGGCTACAGAAGAGCCTGACGAACGGCAGGGCAAGCAGCAGAAAGTGGCGGCAGTGGAACCGAAGGAGAAACAAGGAACTGATCTGCCCCAAAGGATGGAAGCGGCACCGTGGGATGACTCCGAGTCGGATTTTTAGGAAGCCAGGAATCGCCGCGCACCCTGGCCCCAAGCGTAATAAGCGCGGCCACCAGAAAACGAAAAAATGAGGAACTAGGCGCCGGGACCCCAAGGAAGAAACAAAGGGGCACGCGTCCAATCATCACCATGTTCCTACATCAAAACGGAGCAAAATACGCCATACAAGTGCTATTGGACACCGGGTGCTCCATAGCCCTCATCAACGAGAAAACGGTAGAAAAGCTAAGACTCAAAAAAAAGGAACATCGGCAGCCCCGGGTAATCGAAAGCTTCACCGGGGCAAGGGTCCCAGGGGCCGGGCAATACTACACGAAGGCCTGCAGGATACAACACCGAAAACACTATTCCTGGGAGCAATTGAAAATCTCGGCAATGGACCCTGAAATCGACGTCTTCCTACCCTTCGACTGGATCACTGACCACCCACCCCAGAGGGACTGGACGAATGAGGGAATACGGTTCAACAGCCCCCGATGCTTGGAAAGATGCACGAAACAAGCAACGAACGAGTTCGCGCTATCCTGGGATGAGACGGTCTTATCGGACCCCGAAGCAAGAACGATCGGGTATGTCTCGGCTTTTCAAGAGAACACCGAAGAACGTGTCCCCCCCGAATTCCGGCAATTCATGGGGATCATGAGCAAAGAAGCCGCAGACACGTTACCCAAACACCAGCAGTACGACTGCAAGATCGACCTTAAGGAGGGAAGCACGCCACCGTGGGGACCAATCTACCCCCTCTCCGAAACCGAACTACAAGCCCTCAGAGAATGGCTCAGGGAGATGGAGAAGAACTGGAAAATTCAACGTTCTACATCGCCCGCCGGATCCCCAATCCTGTTTGTCCCAAAACCAAATGGCAAAGGACTACGACTTTGCGTGGACTACCGAGGACTCAACAAAATAACAGTCCCTAACCGATACCCTTTGCCGCTCATGCAGGAATTGCAAGACCACGTCCAGGGGGCCCAGTGGTTCACCAAGTTAGACCTCAAAAACGGGTTCAACCTGATCCGGATCCGACAGGGCGATGAGTGGAAAACAGCCTTCCGAACAAGATACGGGCTGTTTGAATTTAAGGTAATGCCCTTCGGACTAACCAACGCCCCGTCTACCTTTCAAGATATGATGAACCACGTCCTGTCCGACGTCCTGGACATAGGGGTACTAGCGTACATGGACGACATTCTGATATACGCCAAAAAGGAAGAAGAACACGATCGACTGGTTAGGGAGGTCCTAAAAAGACTACAGGAAAACGGGCTGGCGGTCTCCCCAGAAAAATGTGTGTGGAAGGAAAGGGAAGTGGAATTCCTGGGCTACATCATCGGGAGAAATGGAGTCAGGATGTCAGAAGGAAAAGTGAAGACGGTGCTGGACTGGGAGACACCCCGATCGCTCACGGAGGTGCAGTCATTCCTGGGGTTCACCAACTTCTACCGACGGTTCATCCAGGACTACTCCCGGATAGCAAGGCCACTAACGGAGCTAACGAAAAAGGAGGCCGGCCGAGATTGGAAGTGGAACCCGGAGGCAGAAACAGCCTTCCGAGAACTGAAACGGCGATTCACCACGGCCCCAATCCTGGCACACTTCGATGCGACCCAGCCTGTCCTAATAGAGACGGACGCCTCGGACTTTGCGATAGGAGCCATCCTATCTCAACGGGATACGGAAAACCGCCTTCACCCGATCGCATTCCACTCAAGGAAGTTCACGCCGGCGGAGATCAACTACGAAATACACGACAAAGAGCTCCTGGCGATAGTGGACGCCTTCAAGCACTGGCGGCGTTACTGCGAGGGAGCCACACACCAGGTGGAAGTATACTCAGACCACCAGAACCTGGAATTCTTCACCACAACGAAGGTTCTCAACCGACGACAAGCACGGTGGGCCCAGGAACTGGCCGGAATCGACTTCAAAATCTACTACCGACCAGGGACGCAGAACGGGAAACCAGATGCATTGTCAAGGCGCCCGGAGTTCCGCCCTGAAAAGGGGGGGATAGAAAACCAGCCGATAACGACGGTTTTGGGAAAAAATCACTTCGGGGAAAGACTGGGACACTCCTTGGTGTGCTCATCGGCCAGAATGCTCTCACTCCCCACAAGGAAATGGTCAGAGGAATTCGCGGCGGATGTCAGAAAGGAAGGAGAGAAGGATGAAGCCTACGATCAGGCCAAGAAACAGGAAGCGGCGGCAGAAGAACTGCCGCCGAAGGACCGAAAGGTTGGGGAACTAAGTTGCGTGGAAGGCCTCCTGTACCGGCGGAACCTACTCTGGGTACCAAGGGGGCTGGTACAGAAGGTAGTGGAGTCCGAGCACGATACAAAGGTGGCCGGACACATGGGACAGGACAAGACCATCGAACTGATCCGACGAAACTTCTGGTGGCCAAAAATGAATGAACGGATCATCGACTTCGTCAGAAGCTGCCCCGAGTGCCAAAGGAACAAAGCTGCCCGACACCAGCCGTATGGGCTGACCTCCCCGCTGGAACTACCGTATGCCCCGTGGCAATCCATAGCAATGGATTTTATTACAGAGCTTCCCCTCTCGGGTGACTGCGACCAGCTGTGGGTGGTCATCGATCGATTTACCAAGATGGCGCATTTCCTTCCGTTAAAAAGGGAAAAGAAGATGGCGGCCGATCTAGCGGTCGTCTTCGCCAAGGAAATCTGGAGACACCACGGCCTCCCGACTGATATAGTGTCAGACCGAGACTCCAGATTTATATCGGAAACCTGGAAAGAGTTCCTGCGGTCCTCGGGAATCCGGCCTCGCATGTCCACCGCATTTCACCCACAGACCGACGGACAGACCGAACGGCTCAACCATACGATTGAGGCCTACTTGCGGGCGTTCGTCAACAAGGAACAAGACGATTGGAAACGACTGCTGCCGATGGCAGAATTTGCCTACAACAATTCGGCCACCACCGGGAATGGTATGTCCCCGTTCTACGCTAACTACGGCTTCCACCCTGTGGCGGTAGGACCCGCGCTCTCGAAGCCCTTCAATCCGGCCAGCGCAACACACGGCCACTGGATGCAGGCGGTACACGACGAAGCCCAGATCGGACTCCGCGAAGCACAGGAGCGAATGCGACGTTATACCGACCCGGAATGAAAGGAACCCCCGGCATACCAGGTGGGCGACTTGGTAATGCTCAGCGGACGCCACATTAAAACACGTCGCCCCGCGAAGAAGTTGGACCACAAAAATCATGGTCCCTTCCAAATTGAGAAAATTGTCTCCCCGCTGGCCGTTCGCCTCACGCTACCCCGGAAATGGAAGATCCACAACGTCTTTCATGTGTCGCTACTAGAACCCTACCGAACCAGCGTGCACCGGGCCCCCCCAGACCCTTCGAAGGTGCTGCTAGAAGCGGACGACATCGAACAATCGGAAGAATATGACGTCGACGATGTCATGGCGTCAACAGAACATGGTCGGGGAAATAGGAAACGAATTCTCTACCTCGTCAAATGGCTCGACTTTCCGGAACGAAAAAACTGGACGGAAGAACCCTTCGACAACTTCTCAGTAGGAGGGCTGGAGAAACTCCGGGACTTTCACCGGAGGAACCCAGACGCACCGAGGGACTACCGGCTATCTGAATAGCTTCACCGGCTCAAGCGGCAGAGAGCCCGGCGGTAGGGGGGCGCAGTGGGGGAGGCCTACGTCCTGTTGATCACCGGAGACATATCGGACATAGGCGACCGGAAGCTGTAGGTGTTCGGTACGACACACCTCTGTCTGTACACTTGCGAGGGAATACCTGGGCACGAACCCTAAGTCGCGAAAGTCACTCGTTGCACGTGGAAAAGAATCGGAAAAACATCATATGCTACCGGTTGAGGGCGAACGATATGTCTCCGGAGGATCACCACAAAAAACCATACGACAGAGTATCGACAATTGCAAGGCCGGGCGAGCGCACCAGATATCATACACCTCTGTGTGCACACCGGTGGTAGGGGCGGGTGGAATACCCCGGTCACTCCTTC
>Ga0307508_10006161_pt1 | contig 11313 bp, 9 predicted proteins | sample 9_EM_MG_FD_203089 | JGI IMG/M metagenome (GOLD analysis project Ga0307508, IMG submission 203089) | Populus trichocarpa ectomycorrhiza microbial communities from riparian zone in the Pacific Northwest, United States - 9_EM | ecosystem: Host-associated > Plants > Roots > Unclassified | place...
AGCGATTAGAGGTCTTAGGAGCAATTGATTTTGGTAACACCTTCAGAGAAGGTTCGTCTATATATTCTCAGTGCTTGTACGAAATTTAGGCTCCTAGCTGGCTGTGGTTGTTGAAATCTGTGGAATACCCGGTCGCGGGCGCGGTCATCGCGAGTGTCCGGGTTCCATATCGTGTCCGGTTACCCTATCTGATACGTTACACCCGAAATGACATAGGTGTGAGATATCAGGAAAAAAAAAATAGTGTCCTCAGCGTCCAGACGCACTAGACGCACTGGACGTTTCAGACGCAACCTGCTTAACTCGGATGCAGATCGCCACAGCACCGTGCGTCCGAACGCAGATCGCTGCGGCATCTGCTTGCCGGACAGAGTATGGCAGGGCATTTTCCTTCTGGACGCAGCCGTGTCAGGGTATTTTCCTTCTAGACGCAGCCGTGTCAGGGCATTTTCCTTCTGGATGCAGCCGTGTCAGGGCATTTTCCTACTGGATGTGTCCGGACAACGCGTGTCATGGCACCACGTTTACACTGGCTGTCAAGGCACGGAACATCGCAGCAAATACTCGGGTCACATTCGCTAACACGCAGCGGGTTCCAGGCATAGTGACTCAGTCCAGTTCTATTCTTTATATCTACAGTAGGTACATCTATATATGCTACTACACACTTTGCGTTTCCAGCAAAAGCACTCAGCGTCACACCCATTGCCGCGATCATCACATGCAGTAATGCTGTTTTGACGCGTGTAGCATTGCTCTGCGTGTTGGAAACAAAGGAAAGTTGGCAAATATGACACGACGAGATGAGCTCGACGACAATGAGGAGGATGGTGATGAGGACGCTGGCAGGGAGGACGATAGCGAGTAGGACGCGGAGAGTATGATGGCGAGGTTTGTGACATGGTTAGCGCAGCTCTCAGAGTGACAGAGACACCAGGAAGTTGTAGAATACACAGTGACGAGTATGGTGTCAATGAGGGCGCTGGCAGCGAGGACGATAGCGACATCAGGAAAAAAAAAAATTGCATCCTGAGCGTCCGGACGCACTGGACGCTCTAGACGTTTCGGACGCAACCTACTTAACTCGGATGCCGCTTGCCATGTCACCGTGCGCTCAGACGCAGTTCGCCACGGCACTGTGCGTCCAGACGCAGCTGGCAAAGCGACTGCGTTCGGATGCAGCCGCCACGGTATATGCCTTCCGGACGAGGAGTGTCAGGGTATTTGCCTTCTGGACACAGCTGTCAAGGCAACTGTGTTCGGACGCAACTGCCACAGCATATGCCTTCCGGACGAGGAGTGTTAGGGCATTTGCCTTCTGGACGCAGCTGTCAAGGCGACTGCGTTCAGACGCAACTGCCACGGCATATACCTTCCGGACGAGGAGTGTCAGGGCATCAGCCATCTGGACGCAGCGAGCGTCATCTGGATGAAGAATGTCATGGCGAACAGCGACCAGACGACGCCTGTCACGGCACCAAGTGTCCAGACGCAGCTATCAATGCGACTGCATTCAGACGCAGCTGTCACAGCACTGAAAATCGCAGCGAAGCCTTAAATCACATCCGCATTCTAGGGGTAGCGACTTACTCCAGTTGTATTCATTATATCTAACATACAGCTATATACTCTATCTCACAAAGCACCCAGCGCGAGCACCCAGCGCCGTACGCACCACCGTGTCCAATGCTGCACCAACCGCTGCGTTTATCACTTGCAAGTATCACGGCCTGCATACGCTGTTCTTAACGTGCTAACCACACCTCTACAAGTGTCAACGGTTGGAAGCTGACAAGTATAAACCGTCAAGTACGCCTGCTAGCAAGACGCGACGAGTATGTTGGCGAGCGTGACGTTATTAGCACAGCTCTGTGTAAGAAACAATGGGAAGTTGCACAATACGACCAGACGAGTACGACGGCGAGTAAGACGCGTCGAGCACGATGTCGATGAGGATGGCGGTCTGGATCCAGGTGGCAAGTACGATGGTGAGTACGCCGCAACGGGTATGATATCGATGAGGAGGTGGCCATGCCGGCGACTACAACAGCGAGTAAGATGCGGTGGGTACATGTCGATAAGGAGGATGGCGGGCAGGACCCAGGTGGCAAGCACGATGGCGAGTAAGCCGCGACAGATATGATGCCGATGAGGAGGATGGTGGGCACGACCATGCCGGCGACTGCGACAGTGAGTTAGCTGCGACGACTATGTTGGCCTTCTTCGGGACATAAGCGCAGCTCTCAGAGTGTCAGAAACAGCGGGATGTTGTGCCATACGACGAGACAAATATGATGATAAGAGAGATACTGCGAGTACGCTGTCGATGAGGAGAATGGTGGTCAGTACCCTGGCATCGAGTATGATGGCGAGCAAGATGCGTATGATGCCGATGAGAGGGATGGCAGGCACGACCCAGGCGGCAAGTACGACAGCGAGTAAGATGCGGCGGGTGCAATGGCGAGTAAGACGTGACGGGATGTCGATAAGGAGGATTGCGGGCAGGACCATGCTGGCGACTACGACAGCGAGTAAGATGCGACGACTATGTTGGCGATCTTTGGGAAGCAAGCGCAGTTCTCAGAGTGTCAGAAACAGTGGGATATTGTGCCATATGACGAGACGATTATGATGACGAGTGAGATACTGCGATAACACTGTCGATGAGGATAATGGTGGTCAGTACCCTGGTGGCAAGTACGATAGCGAGTAAGACGTGACGGGTAGATATCGATAAGGAGGATGGCGGACATGACCATGCCGGCGACTACAACAGCGAGTAAACTGCGACGACTATGTTGGCGATCTTTGGGAAGTAAGCGCAGTTCTCAGAGTGTCAGAAACAGTGGGATGTTGTGCCATACGATGTGACCCTAAACCGGCCCACCCCGGATGACGGGTATCTGCTGTATAGTGCTTAAGGGAAGTAACAGGGGAGACATCCCGCTGTATATTGCTTAAGGGAAATAACAGCGGAACAGATTGGAGCGGAGCGTTCTAGCCCGCACTGAGCCGCTCAGGAGGGGCAGCAGGCAGAGCACTATTCTCCGCAATGATGACTCAGCGAGGAAGAAGCGGAACTATATAAGTAGCTAAGATGTCTGCTCTCTGAATTGACAACTCTCTTCTCTTCTTTCATTTTCCTATCTCCTCTCGTGTCTCCTCTCGCTGCGTTCATCGTAACAATTGGTAGCAACACCAACACCAGTCGGAGGATTTGCTCCTCCTGACGAACCAACCAATTCCTCCTCGTCCCCGGTCTGACATCTCGGCCCACCCCCACCACTAAGTCTTCCGCTGCCCCCACTACTTTTCTCCTCGTCCCCGGCCTGACCTCTCCGCCCACCCCCACCACCCATCTTTCGCTGCCCCCTGCCGCTTCTGAAGAACCACATTCTCCTTGTCCCCGGCCTGACCTCTCGGCCCCCTCCCCCACCACCCTTCTTCCACTGCCCTCCGCAGCTGAAGAAACCGGAAAACCACTTCCTCCTCGTCCCCAGTCTGACCTCTCGGCCCTCCCACCACCTATCTTCCGCTGCCCCCGCAGCTGAACTAACAGAAAACCACTTTCTCCTCGTCCCCGGCCTGACCTCTCGGCCCTCTCTCACCAACGCGCTCCGCGTTTCGAGGCCTCCTGGTCCTCGCTTTATTGTCTTTATCCTCTTTATTCTCCTTATCCTCTTTATTCTCTTTATCCTATTCATTCCTCAGCTATCGTGGCGTTCCCCGCTCCATGAGCGAGTGCCGCCAAGAGCGTCACCAGCGTCCCTCACGCTCTGAGCGTCACCAGCGTCCTTCCCGCTCTGAGCGTCAACAGAGGCGTATCTCGACTCAGCTGAATCTCATCGCAAACTAGCTACCGGAAGTCAACCAGGATTTCCTCAACCTAGCACGAAGTCAACTGGAAGCGTTCAACGAGCTCCAGCGAAGTCATCAATCCGCCCAGCCTTCGCAACGTTGCCGTTCCCGCTCCCCCGCCCCCACTACTCCCCGCTCACGAACCCCTTCCCCCTACACGAATTACAGACGACGGACCCCTCCTGCCTCCGCTGCCTATCCCTGGACTCCTCCCACCCCCCACTGTCCCGTCACCCCACATGAACCGTCCACCGAGGACTCTGGAACCTTGCCCGACGCCCCAAACCGCTCCCCATCCGTACTCGGTTGGGATACATACGTTACTGGCCGACGACCAGCTCCTACCGCCGACCACTACCGTACTCGCCCACACTCTCCTCACTACCAGCGAGGTAACCAGAGTGCACGTGGCAACCGGTACAGACAGCGCACAAGAGGCACGTGGCAACGGAACAACGTGCAGGACTCTCCTCTCAAGCAAGACGACAGAAGTGGAGCCAGCAGAGGAAGAGGCCAGAGGCAGCACCCTCGTCCCTTACACGAGCGGATCCGCTTTTAGCCCTACTGCAGTGAGTTCGGCTAATCAACAAGCCCAGCTGCTCTACATTCCGCCGGCTATCAAACGAAGTTTCCTGCTCCTTGCTCGCTACTACAGTTCTCCCGAGTCACTTCCACCCTCTCCAATCACTTCCGCTGTCTTGAACTTTCTGCATTCTTTCATAAAAGTTAACAGTAACAGTTCTTTATCGCCGATCGCTCCCCGTGCCGACATCAAAGAACGTCTACTGAGCGATACCATCCGCTGGGCTCACGCACGAGGTCTCCCTTTTGCCTATCCCAGACTTGCACTCGTCCTGCAATCGCTCCAACCTGTGCATCAGGCAGCGCTACTGCCATTTCAACCTGTTCATCAGGCCGACCGGCAGTCGCAACCACCTGTTCATCAGGCAGCGCTAGTGCCATTTCAACCTGTTCATCAGGCACTCGTCCCGCAGTCGCTCCAACCTGTGCATCAGGCAGCGCTACTGCCATTTCAACCTGTTCATCAGGCACTCGTCCCGCAGTCGCTCCAACCTGTGCATCAGGCAGCGCTACTGCCATTTTAACCTGTTCATCAGGCACTCGTCCCGCAGTCACTCCAACCTGTGCATCAGGCAGCGCTACTGCCATTTCAACCTGTTCATCAGGCCGACCGGCAGTCGCAACCACCTGTTCATCAGGCAATGGAGTAACAGGGCACCCGACGTCTGCAGATACAGAACGATCTCCCCGCCGGTGTTGACGCGATACCCGGTTCGCCTGGGACAGTGCTGATTCCACTTCAGGTACAGAATTCAAGTAAGAAGCGCAAGGTCAGACTTCGACTTGCTACTCTGAACGCCGTTTCTGAATCTGGAGAATTGCCAAACACCGGAGAACTGTCAGACGCCGTTTCCGAATCCAGGGAGCTACCGGACGCCTCTCCGATCACCTTTCCGAAGAACCTACCCGACGATTTTAAACGTCTGTCGTTAGCCGACAAGATGGCTGAGAAAGCAATGAAGCGACGGCCACTCAGCATCGCTGGTTCTCTTCAGGAATTCGACGACACCCCCGAGCAGATTTTAAAGCCCCCTCTCGCAATTGGAGAATCAAGTGTTGCACAGGGCAAGCAACCAGCATACTCTCAGTATACCCATCTTGCCAGACACGGTTACAGACATCTGTCGGTTATTCCAGAATCGGAGGAAGATGACTCGATGGACGATCCTGCGTCACAGCAGCAACCGACCCAGCAACCGCCCCAGCAGGTATATCAACCGCAACGACCACTACCCGAGCCACCGCTACAGCAGCAGCCGCTCCAACCGCTCCAGCAGCAACTGCCGCCACTCCACCAGTATCAGCCACAGCAGATTCAACAGCAGCAGCTGCAACAGCCACCGCAGCAGTTTCAGCACCAGCTTCCACAGCAGCCGTACCAGCCGCAGCAGCCATATCAACAGTACGACACCGCTGCCAGCATCGCTCAGTCAACCGCAGCCATCAATGCCATGGCCGCACAAATGGCGAATCTTGCAACGGTATTAGTGCAAAATCAAAACAAAGTACAAGCGGATGGTAACGGTATACGCAGGATAGCCGCAGGTCCTCCGGGCGATGCCTACGGCCCTACTCTGAAACCTGGCGACGTAGCCACATTCGAGCCCTGGTCACAGTCGGACGCAGATTTGGCCTCACACTTTATCGATTGCATTCGTGACGCCATGGCCCATTATGGCGAACCACGTACACGCGCGGTCCTCCGTCATTGCTGTAAGGGCTCCGTTGCAGAGGATTGGATCACTGGAGTGTCAGACCACGACAGGGCACTGCTTCGTATGAACTGCAGCAACTGGACTGCCATCCTCGAGCATGACTTCATGCCATACCTCGCAACCAGACTCTCATCGGCTCATGCAGAGACCTTCCGTTGGAACCAAGGTCGGACTCCAGCTGAGTACATTGCTAAGAAGCTTCGTTTGCTGCGAATGGCAAACATTGTGAACGACGACGAGGTAGTCGAAGAGCTCCATCGTGGATTTGCAGCCGCACCCAATCTCCATCTGCACCTTGACAAATACGTGGCAGAAGTTGGGAACTCAGTCTCCGAATACCGGCATGCGGTAGTTCGCCTCCAAGACTCCGCTAGACGCGATGGTGACGCTGCGCCGCAGCTACGTATTGGTACACGCCGTCCCCCTTTCCGCGAATCCTCTGGAAATTGGTCTTCTAATACCAATCAGCCCAACATACCAACTACTCGCAACGCTATAGGCACTGCCACTACAGGCGGCGTCACTACAAGTGCTACGGTGATGTCGAATGCTTCGGCTAGGATAGGGTCCTGTGCAACTAGACAGCCCCGTGAGCGCCTTCGCAAGTGCAGGAATTATCCGGAGTGTGGAGACAGTGAACACTGGGATTGGCAGTGCATTGTTAAGAAAGCTATGGGCACTGAAATAAAACGTGCATATTACGCAGACCCAATGAACTGTGAACTTGACGATAGTGACGATGTGGATGAACTCTTTTATGATAGCCTTGATCCCCAACCAGATCTGGAAGAGGAATACGAGCATGCACAGAATGCTTACTTCGCAACCCACTATCGCCACGAGACAAGACTGGGTTTTCTCGGAACGTTGTCGTCGCACCGTGAGGAGCCAGTGAAATGCAGAAACTGTAGCTCTACATTTCCGTCGAATAATAAACTCCATGACCATCTCCAGGCCCTCTGCCGACCTATGAAAAAGTACACCACAGAACAGGCAATCATAGTCAAATCTGCTGCTCCAGCCGTTTCGAATCTTGTGGAAGGCCTAGCCGATTTCCACTATGCGAAAACCTTTTGGTACACCTCTCCGGGTGGTAGTCCACATATCGCCTGCATCGATTCTGGCTTAGGGAATTCTGGCGTCGATGACGAGCTCCAGCGCCGGCTGTACCCGGACGCTGAGCGTTTACCCCTACCAAAGCTCCGAGTGGTGGAAGGTCTCGGAGGTGCAGAATATACTGCCACCCATGTGGTAAACATGCGCATCTTCATGAAAGGAACGGACAGACGATTCGCCGAGCTACTCAGGCCGTTCCACATTTTCAAGGATCTCTCCGTCCCGCTGCTTATCGGGAATGATATCATGAAGCCTGAGAAGTTTGATCTTCTCTATTCGTCTAACTGCCTGCGGATCGGCGCCTGCGATGGTATCCCGGTGCAAATCACGGTGCACTCCGGCCACCGTTTCGCCAGAATTCCCATCCGATGCGCAGCAGCGGTCAACATCCCTGGCGGTATCTCAATGATCGTGAATGTCAAATTTGGCTGTGCCCTTGAGCCGAACCAAGACTATCAGTTCACTCCGGTGCACACTCGCTCCGCCATATGCGGTGCAGGAGCCCCTCACTCAGTATTATGCCACGGCCAAAAGGAGCTCTTGTATACGAATTTCGCCGATAAACCCTTGACGATTTTCAAAGACACGGTAATCGGGCACGTCCGTTCCTTGGAATCTACTTCCAGTCTGGCATGGGAAGACGCATCCAAGGATGTTAAGGCCTTATTCGGAACCGCACGTGAGGCTACGATAGCCTTGATGGCCACAGAAGTTTTCAATCCACATCAGACGGATAGTGTCAATCCAGAGAAGGCTTTCGATATCTTCCGCAAAGATACACGTCCATGGCCGATGCCAACGCAGTCGAAACTCCCAGTTCCCGACAATGAGCAAGCCTGCGCTAGTGAAGTTTTTGACAGTCCCCGCTGGCTTCAGGAGGAATACGTGCCCCGCTACGAGCACGTTCTTCCGCCGTATATCAGGGTCCCCGACACGACCACGTCAACTTGGAAACAGGTTGTCATCAACATGGAGGATGACATTTCCCCAGCCCAAGCCGAAGCGTTAGGAAGTCTAGTTCGTCGACACCGAGGCATTTTCAATGATATCATGGGATACGTCAGGGAACCAGAAGAGGACTGGTTACGCATAGACGTACCGTCGGAGTTAGAGGTAAAGCTCAAACCCACTGGTCTGTACCATCTTACTCCTCGCGGTCGTGCAGCCCTCGACGAGCAGTTTGATCTCAATCGAGAATATGGCTGTATGGCCCCACTTGAACAGCCGAGCCCCTGGGATTTAAAGGTATTCGTTGTGTACTGTGGGACTAAGGCGCGTCCAGTAGTCGACATGCACATGTTGAACGCCACCATGATTGGTGATGCATATCCACTTCCGCATCAAGAGGAAGTGATACAGACAATGCAAGGTATGCGATGGCTAGGCTCAGCAGATATCACTTCCGCTTTCTACCAGCGTTTGATCCATCCAGCGCATCGCTACTGTACTGCCATTTCGACCCATAGAGGCCGTGAAGTCTTCAACGTCTCAATTATGGGCGGTAAGATGTTTGTCCAACATCAGCAGTGCCTGATGGACACGAAGCTCATCCAACGCCTGTCTTGGCGCGGCGCTTCCTGCTACGTTGACAACATCGTGATGTATGCTCCATCGTTCGCAAAATTCCTTGGGATAGTGGAAGAGGTTTTCAATATTCTCGGAAACTTGGGCATTACCCTCAAAGCGAAGAAGTGCTTTTTGGGGTTCCATTCCCTGGAGATACTCGGCTACCTTGTTGACCGGCTAGGCCTCACCACCACAGAAGCAAAAGCGGAAGCTGTGCAGAACATTCCGTATCCCGCTACTCTAGCACAGTTGGAATACTTTATAGGCCTGACCAATTGGAACCGACATCTCATCCCCTACTACGCTCAGCGGATAGCCCCGTTGCAGGCATGCAAGACGCTGCTGTTGAAAGGCGCACCGCTAAGCGCACGTGGTCGTAAGGACTATGCCGCCCATATAGCAGTACCCATCAACGAAGATCTGATGAAGGCGTACAATCACGTAAAGGATGCTCTCGCTTTGCGTCCGCGCTTGTACCATGTCGTGGATGACCTTCCAATTTACGCTTTCTTGGATTCATCCAAAGAGTACGGAACCGGTCTAGCGGTCTATCAACTAAACGGGGATCCTGAGGTCTACTCGAAGTCCCGGCTGGTTCCGTTGCACTTCATGTCAAAACCTTTGACCGACGCTGAAACGAGGTACTGGCCAACCCACTTGGAGATATCCGGACTGGTTTGGGCTGCCAAGCGCTTGCACCCATACATGGAGAGGGCTTTTGTCACATTCGTCAGGGACCATCATAGCAACGTCGCCTTATGCAAAATGCAGAGTATCGACACTACGTCGGGGGACAGATCTAGCCTGAGACTCCACACGTGGGCCATTTACTTGGATCAGTATCGAGACCACATACGCGTCATCTACAGCAAGGGAACCGATCTGGAATGTCCTGACGCCTTGTCGAGGCTATACTATGACCATTCCTCCGCGACGAAACGTCTACTTGACTAGGCAGCTAGGTTGGGCATCCAATCGGAAATGGAAGAATTCGACGTCCAGGAATGCTTCGCGGTGACTCGTCTTGGTAAAGCTCGTGCCAGCGGTACACCACCCGGAGCATCGGCTTCAGCAGTGATGCCACCGGCCCGTCCCACCCCAGATATACCAACCCTTCCGGATGCAAGGGTCACCACACGAGCGGAAGTTGAAGGAATGACGCTGTAGCTTATTCCGGCATACGCGAGTAAGCTCCGTTTGGCCACCCAGAAATCGCATCGATTGCGAGCAATATACGACACGCTCAGACGTGAGGGAATCTTCGACGACGAACTGCACTAGACCTCTATCCCCACCACATGGCAGTACGCATTGCACGACGATCTGTTGTACCTGATCGACCCGAAAGACAAACGCCTTCGGCTAGTTCTTGGCAGTCCTGAGTTACGCAAGGAGCAACTAGCGATCGCGTACGATGAGACTCATTGTGGGTTTTATCGTACCTTCAAACGGCTTTCCAGCTTCTACTGGACTTCGATGGCCGAAGACATTGCTGCATATCTCGCTCACTGTCCTGCCTGTTTACTCAATAAACCAACGCACCACAAGCCATACAGCAAACTGTCTCCCATAGCCTCGCCGTCCAAACCGTTTGACACGATCACAATCGATCTTATCACAGATCTGCCTCCGTGCGCTCGGGACGGCTCATCCGAAACTTTCGATATGATCATGACTGTAACCGACAAATTCTCCAAAGCCTTACGTTTCATTCCCGGTAGAAAGGATTGGTCCGCTGGCTCCTGGGCCGTTTCCTTCTATAACGATGTGGTGCTGAATGGCTGGGGCTTTTCCCGAACGATTATCTCCGACTGAGATAGGCATTTCCTCTCTGGACTCTGGCAAGCTCTACTGTCCTCTGCCGGGGTGAAGAATCTCACCACAACGGCATACCATCCGAGTGCCGATGGCCAGTCAGAACGGACGAATCAGACCCTTGAAGTGATGCTACCCTATGTGGTCAACTCGAGCCAGGCAGGCTGGTTAGACAAGCTTCTTCCCCTGCAAGTGGCATGTAACAACATGGAATCTGCTGTTAAAGATTGCCCGATCACTGTCCTTTGGAGCTTTCACCAGCTGAAAGGGAGAGAGAGAAAAGAGGGAGAGAGAATGAGATGATTTGATCGTTGACGTGTGATAACAGCAGCTCAGACAGACACGTCCAGTCTTATTCGCACAATATCTAAGTGTCGAAGTTTTCAGAAGAAAGTATGCAAAAGACGCTGCTATAGAAGAATGCCAAGCCGCCGTTACCAGGGTCCCCCCGCCATTGCCATTGCCTATGTCGCTTCTGCCGGAGTGCTACACCGGAGCACCCCGCAGTAGCGCCACGCCAGAGCGCCACGCCAGAGCGCCACGCCAGAGCGCCACGCCAGAGCGCCACGCCAGAGCGCCACGCCAGAGCGGCGAGGAGCAATTCCAACACACCCCCTCTTCTCGCGCTCCGTATCAACAGAAATCCACCAAATCAAAACAA
>Ga0307508_10006162_pt1 | contig 11313 bp, 11 predicted proteins | sample 9_EM_MG_FD_203089 | JGI IMG/M metagenome (GOLD analysis project Ga0307508, IMG submission 203089) | Populus trichocarpa ectomycorrhiza microbial communities from riparian zone in the Pacific Northwest, United States - 9_EM | ecosystem: Host-associated > Plants > Roots > Unclassified | place...
AATAAAAAATCCAATCTGCCTTTTTCTCCCACTTCAAATAAGCCTTGGGATCATTTTTACCTTGAAAGTTAGGAATTTTCAGTTTAATGGTGTCCAAGTCCCCGTCCACATCTTCATAATTCCCCATGCCGTGGAAATTCACATTCCTCCTAGCCTTGTTCGGTCCAGACCTGATTCCTTGGCCAGCAGATGCAAAATCATAGTCATTTCACCCACATTTGCGTTTTCGTCAACAAACTCTTCAAAATCATATCTTACATTCCGTACGACCATACAGACCATATTTTGATGAGGATCAACCCAACACCAAGCGTAATCATGCCAACAACCCATTGGAGGTGCCAATTGGGCCAATTACAAGAGCTAGGAGTTTGATGATGTATTCCCTGAAGACATTCCTAATGGATTACCATCATTAAGGGGAATTGAACATTAGATTGACCTTGTACCCGAAGCTTCGATTCCTAACCTTCCAGCATATAGAAGCAACCCCGAGGAGACGAGGGAGCTTCAAAGGCAAGTAGATGAGTTGATGATAATGGGGTACATTCGTGAGAATATTAGCCCTTGTGTTGTGCCAGCATTACTTGTGCCTAAAAAGGATGGAACATGGAGGATGTGTGTCGATTGTCGTGTCGTCAACAACATAACGGTAAAGTATCGCCATCCTATTCCTAGGCTTGATGAAATGCTAGATGAGTTGCATGGATCATGTATTTTCTCGAAAATTGACTTTAAAAGTGGGTATCATCAGATTAAGATAAAAGAGGGTGATGAGTGGAAAATTGCATTTAAGACTAAGCATGGTTTGTATGAATGGTTAGTCATGCCGTTTGGACTTACAAATGCACCTAGTATGTTTATACGTTTTATGAATCACGTATTGCGTGCGTTTATATATAAGTTTGTTATTGTGTATTTTGATGATATTTTGATCTATAACAAGAACTTAAATGAGCATCTTGATCATTTGTGTAATGTAGTTAGTGTATTGCAATTGAGTTTGGGTGCAAATGCATAGGAGAGATTTCCGGCCTATTGGAAATCAAAGCTACAACCACGGGGAGATGGTGATGCGAACCTCGTGATCACGTGGTCACGTAACCCACACACAAAGACACCAATTCTCGGAAAGCCAAGTAAATCAGGTTTGATAGTAGTGTGACACAAAGATAACTTGTACCTAGGCACTAGCACTATTGGAAACGGAAACCCCCACCCAACGAATATTGATTTGCGAACGAGAAGTATAAGGATGACGCCACGAAGACAGTTGTTCTTCGATAAGTCATTTTTCAGTTCTTTAGAGAACCATGGAAGTGAGATTATCTCACCAACACATACACACAAAGTGCGGCAAACAAGAAGTTTTATTAATCTAAATTGTCTTGCTTACATGTCTGGTTATAAACCCTAATGGACCCCCCTTAGGTGGACTTATTAAGCCCCCTTACAATTGACCCAAATAAGTAATAATAACCCAAAGACGAAGAAGAAAATAATAAAACTCCAAAAATTACCATCCTAAATATGCTAGAATCAGATTTGTCACCATTAAGAAGTCCCAAATAGACTAGGAAATCTGATCTGAAGGTAGAATTTATTTTGAAGTCTTCTTTCTTTTTTTGTAGCTAGGATGAATAAGGAATCCTTGTAAGAAAAGGATTCTGAAATAATTATGAATCCTTACCACACTTGAAAACTATGTTGCAGCCCATTAAAGATCTTTGTAGAAATAGGAGTTTCCCCAAATAAGCTGCCACATCCTTTTAGGAAAAGAATCCTAGCCAAATAGGAAGTCCACAAGTCAAAAGAAAGTAAATAACAAAATTCGTAAAGCCTTTGTTGACTCGTGTTTTGATGCCTTCCCGAACTCCGATTGATCTGAAATTGTAAACCAAGGTAGGAAAATATGTCAGGCGACTCCATGTAAACTTTCAGCCCGATCAAACGGTTGGATTGAGAATTACGACTGTTGCCGTAAAACTTGATAATTGCACATTTTACATCAAAATCCGATTTTGATCTTGCCTGGATTGTATCAAATGGGCCATTTTAGATCCTTGAGAGGATCAATGACAATGCTTATAAAGTTGATTTGCCAGGTGAAAATGATGTTAGTGCGACCTTTAATGTTTCTAATCTTACTCTCTTTGATGTAAGTGATGATTCGAGGTTGAATGCTTTAGAAGAGAGAGGGGATGATTAGGATCAACCCAACACCAAGCGTAATCATACCAACAACCCATTGGAGGTGCCATTGAATGAGCTTGTTCAGAACATATAGAGCAAGATGGAACTAGAGGAGCTTGGGACATCGAAGGAGCATGAAGGACAACTTCTAATTCAAGTCCAAGAAGAGTCCAATTCGTGTGGAACAAGGGGTTGATGTAATAGAAAATTTGGCAGCCTTTGATGATTATTACTTCTGAATTTTTCAGTTTTAACGTGTGAGAGTGATTCTTGCATTCTTCAGTTCTTGAACAAACTGAATGTGACTTATCAAAGATTAACTGGCTTCGTGGCGTCATTCTACTGATTCCAATATTGTTGGTGCCTTAGGATAGGTTTCCATTATGTCACGCTCTAATCAGACCTATTTCGGCTTTCCGGGATCAGATCTCAATATTGATTGTGGGTTGCATGATAGGTATGATAGGAGTGTGACACAATGGAAACCTGCCCCTAGGCACCAACACTATTGGATTGAGTAGAATGACGCCACGAAGCCAGTTAATATTCGATAAGTCAGATTCAGTTCGTTCAAGAACTGAAGAATGCAAGAATCACTCTCACACTTTAAAACTGAAAAATTTAGAAGTAATTATCCTCAAAGCTGCCGAAATTTAGGTTACATGTGTTTAAATAGTTCTTAAAAGTAACCCTAATGGATCTACCCTTGTGGGCTGAACTGACCCATATACAAAACTGACCCAAAAACCCTAAACTAAAAGGCCCATAACCTGATCCAAACAAGCCTTGGATCCTAGCTCAAAACAAAGTTTTAATTAAGCCCAAACATGAAAGAAAATAATAAAAATAGCTAATTTGTAAAAATACCACTAGCTTTTCTTTCCTTGTATAGCTAGGATGAATAAGGAATCTTTATAAGAAAAAGATTCTAAAATATTAATGAATCCTTGCCACACTTGAAGATTATACTGTAACTCATTAAAGATCCTAGTGGAACTAGGAAATTCCCAAAACCAGCTGCCACATCCTTGTAGGAAAAGAATCCTAACCAAGTAGGAAGTAAATAACAAAATTCATACAGCCTCTGTAGACCAGTATTGCGATGCCTTCCCAAAGTCCGATTGACCTGAAATTTTAACCCGTAGTAGGAAAACATGTATGGAGAGTCCATATAAACTTTTAGCCCGATCCAACGGTCGGATTGAGAATTATAATTGTTGCCGTAAACATGGACTGTTGTGCTTTTTACGCCAAAATCCAAATCTGACCTTACTTGGGTCATATCACAAGGCTGAACCGTATCATTGGATCATTGTCATTGCGTTTCCAATAGTGCTGGTGCCTAGGTACAAGTTATCTTTGTGTCACACTCCTATCAAAACTGATTTACTTGGCTTTCCGGGAATTGGTGTCTTTGCGTGCAGATTGCATGACCACGTGATGACGAGGTTTGCATCATTTGGTAACAGAGCTTGGCTCCATTAATCAGGTTTTATCCTTCTAAAATTTTTGTTTCTTGTTGTTTCCACAAAAATTCCATAGTATCCAATTTCTTTTTCTCCTTGAATTTGCGGCATATACAAAACACAATTGTTATTTCATTATGTTATTGTTCAAAATATATCAGTAGCATCAAAAACAAAAAAAAAAAAAAGAGAAAAGAAAAAAAAATTGTTCAAAAAGACATTTATTGGTTTCAGCCGCAAAAAACTAAATAAGAGAAACTTGGATCAAATCAACTCGGAATTAGCTCTACTTTGACACTATAATTAATGTGGTCCTAATCGCACTACATATCAATTTTAGGGTCAATTGGATATCGTTTGCTTTGGTTTCAATTTCGAGTCTAATCAAGTCTGATTCGTAATGTTTTTGCGTCAGGCTATCAAACCTTATCATAAATTTCTCAAACTTTATATTCTGTCTATTTGGGTTGATATCGCACTATATATGAAAGTTTAGCTCAATTGGACATCATTTACATTAGGTTCCAGGTTCAGACTTAACTCTTCGTAAACGAATCTGTTTTGCGTCAACTTTTGAAATTCGCTTTGTTTCTGTTGTTTTCGTTTCTTGTAGTATATTTTCAACATATCTAGCATATTTGGGTGTTGTTTCATCATTTTTCATATTCCATTTCTGTTTTTATTTGAGTCTTCAGTTTCGTTCATATTTCGGATAGATTTGCTTGCTACTCGCGAGACTATCATCGCAGTTTCGTTTTGCTTGTTTTCTGGTTTTTATTGCTTCTGGAGTCATATTTACATATTTGAATTGCGCTGCTAAATTGGTTCTATTTGGTGTTGGTTTCAGTTTCGCAAGGGTGTTTGAGGATATTAAGAGTGTTTGAGCGAAACACGAGCGATGTGAGGATTTTTTTTACCACTAATCAATTTTTGCAGGTACTAGCATGTTAGATCAAAGCAACACACCCCCCCTACTGAGGGTGAACTTAAGTTCCAAATGCAAGTCATGATGAAGATGACGGGAAGAATGAATTTCGTGATGGGGAATGTGTGTGACAGACTTGAGAAGGTGGGAAAACATGGTAACGTGGTTGGAACATGTACCCAAGACTCACGAAAGGTTGGGGCTGAACCGAAATCAAACAATGGCAGTGGGGCTGAAAGGCCAAGGTGGGCTGATTATGAGGAGGACGTTGCTGATATTGGTGATGGTGCTTTTAAGGATGAGACCATAGGCCCATCGGGAAGGTTTTCGGCAGCCTAAAAAACGAAGAGATTTCATGTATTTCGATGAGGTGTTATGGCAACAGAAAAGGCGGATTCAAAAGGAGAGGTGGTATCAAAGGGAGAGAAATAAAGAAATTAGTGTTCTAAAAAAAGAATCTAAGAGTCTATCCCGAATTCTAGGGGAGACGAAGCAAGAACTTGATGTGTTAACGGCAGCAGTCAATGCCCAGCAAGCTTCAGAAAGAGAGGAGAAAAAACGCTGTAATGATGATATACTAAATAGAACGGCTGCCACTTTCATCCAAAGTTGATGGCGACGATTGCTGGCAAGAAAAGAACTCCAAAGGCTTCAAAATGAGGCTAAGGAATTTTCCATTCAACTTGTTGGTGATTCAAGGACGAATCATCTTGAAGAGAGAGGGAATGATACAATCTAGGCAAGTTCAAATTTGGATTTTGATATAAAATGTGCAACTATCCAGTTTTATGGCAACAATCATAATGCTCAATCCGACCGTTGGATCAGGCTGAAAGTTTATGTGGAGTCTCCTAACATGTTGTCCTATCTTCAGTTATAATTTTAGGTCAATCAGAGTTTGGGAAGGCATCGCAATACTGGTTAACAGAGGCTGTACAAATTTTGTTATTTACTTCATTTTGAGTTGTGGACTTCCTATTTGGCTAGGATTCTTTTTCTAAAAGGATGTGGCATCTTGTTTTGGGAATCTCCTAGTTCTACAAAGATCTTTAATGGGCTGCACCATAGTTTTCAAGTGTGACAAGAATTCATAAATGTTTCAGAATCCTTTTCTTACAAGGATTCCTTATTCATCCTAGCTACAACAAGGAAAGAAGATTTCAGAATTAATTCTACCTTTAGATTTGATTCTCCTAGCTTATATGGGACTTCTAAAGGGCAACAAATCTGATCCTATGATATTTAGGATATTAATTTTGGATTTATTATTGTTATTATTATTTTCTTCTTAGTTTAGGGTTTATTTATATTATTTGGGTTTAATTGTAAGTGAGCATCATATAAGTCCACATAAGGGGTCCATTAGGATTTATTTTAGTTTGGAGTCACTATAAATAAGGGCATAACCAAACATGTAACTTTGTTAGACAATTCAGATTAATAAAACTTCTTCTTTGCCGCACTTGGTGTGTGTTGGTGGGATAATCTCCCTTCCATGGTTCTTGCTTCGTGATGTCATCCTTATACTTTTGGTGCTGGTGTCTAGGTACAAGTTATCTTTGTGTCACACTCCTATCAAACGTGATTTACTTGGCTTTTCGGGAATTGGTGTCTTTGCGTGTGGGTTGCGTGACCACGTGATCACGAGGTTCGCATCATTTGATATCAGAGCTTGGCTCCATTAATCAGGTTAATACTTTGTTTTCAGCTTCTTTAAATGCTTGTTTGGATCAAGTTATGAGCTTTTTAGTTAGGGTTTTGGGTAAGTTTTGAGTGGACCTCATATAAGTCCACATAAGGGGTCCATTAGGGTTAATTTTTCAAGAACTATTTAAAGTCATGTAACAAAAAATTCAGAAGCCTTTGATGATTATTACTTCTGAATTTTTTAGTTTTAACGTGTGATAGTGATTCTTGCATTCTTTAGTTTTTGAACAAACTAAATTTGACTTATCGAAGATTACCTGACTTCGTGGCATCATTCTACTCATTCCAATAGTGTTGGTGCCTTAGGACAGGTTTTCATTGTATCACACTCCTATCATGCCTATTTCAGCTTTCCGGGATCAGATCTCAATCTTGATTGTGGGTTGCGTGATCACGAGGTTCGCATCAACTATTTTGTTACTTTTTCGAACTCACCTCATTTTTCAGATCCTTGTACATCCTAGACAATAATAACTCGTGTTGCTGGCCTATGGCTCGTAGTTGGAAAGCAACGTTGTTTTCAGACATTCTTTGAATATGCAAATTTGACTAATAGCACAAAATATATCCTCACACCTCTCGTGTATCACAAAAAAAAAAAATCAAGGCTTTTCACTCTAGCTCACTACGCCTTTTACCTCAACTTGCTTTCTTTGGGTTCTTTAGGAACTAAAATCAAAGTCAGTAGCCTTCGCAACGCTCTCCAATTTTAATTTATACTGAAAACTAAGTAAAGCAAAACAAAACTACAAATACGATTTCGCGAGTAGCAATGCAAATTCATATGAATTGTGGACGAAACGAAGACATGAAATAAAACATAAGCGAATATTAGCGAAAACAATTACTTGACTCCTAGATAACCCAATTATAATACAAAAAAAATATTTGGACAAAAACAAACAGTAAGGATCACGTTTTGAAACTTGACGCAAATCTAACATGTTACGCAATTTTTACGTAACAGAATTGAAACCCAGACCAAACAAACTTGAAATGACCTCAAATTCAATATTTAGTATTCTAATACCAAACAAACAACAAATATCATTTTATAGGTTGTTCTCTTATATCTAGGTACTCAAACCCTTTTTATGATCAGTTTGCGGAAGAATTGAACCTCCAATTAAAACTTCAATAAACCGATATCAAATAATCCCAAATTTAATATATGGTGCGATATTACCCCCCAATAGACAGAATATGAAGTTACAAATGATTCTTAGGTGATTTGCTTATAGTTCACTAGAGTTGTGTTTCTGCGGCAAAATTGAACCTCAAATTAAAACCTTATGAAAACGATATCAGAATAAGCCCAAATTTGTTATATGATGCGATCTCACCTCCAATAGACAAAATATGAAGTTTCAATTAATTTTGAGGTGGTTTGCTTATGGTTCACTAAGAGTTGTGTTTCTGGGGCAAAACTGAATCATCCTTCAAATTTCATCTAATCTCTCTCTCTCTCTCTCTCTCTCTCTATATATATATATATATATATATATATATGCTACTGATATGATTAGAGACAGTAACAAGATGAAATATAACCTTTTTTTTTCTTTTTTTGTTTTTTGCTTAGATGACGCGGACACAAAGAACAAGAATATGAATGAAGCAAATACCAAAAAACTTAAAGGAACACTAAAAAAATGAAAATAACAGAAGGATATGACCTTGTTTTGGAGTTTAGCTCTGATACCAACTAATGCGAACCTCGTGATCACGTGGTCACACAATCCACAATCAAGAATGAGATCTGATCTGCTGCTCTTACACATGGCTTTGTTTGCTGGATTATTCAATTTATGGTTGCTGTTGTTGTCCTTGGTCCTTTGTTTGTCTGCTCGTGTGACATCTGTCTCTTTTGACTAGCTTCATTTATCTATTCTGGCCTTCAATTCTGCTTGTTGTGGCGCATGGCCTTGCATGGCTTGCTGAGGTGGGAGCTTGCTCCCTGTGCTGGTTTCTTGTAAAATTATTTTTAGTTCCCAGGATGTCTCTTTGTCCTGTCTTTTGCTTTGTGTTAGGTTAGGAACCCTGTAAATCTAGGTTCCTCTCATAACCATTGTATGTTTATTTCGGTATTTTTCATTTGCTGTATAGGTCTCTAAGGGAGCTTATTCCCTTTTTGCTATTCCTGTATCTGAACTTGTTGGTTCACTAGCAATGTATATTTTTTTTATCCTTTATACACTTACATTTTGATAAAAAAAAAAGATTGAGATCTGATCCCAGAAAGCCGAAATAGGTCTAATAGAAGTGTGACACAATGGAATCCTGCTCTAAGGCACCTACACTTTTGGAATGAAGTAGAATGACGCCACAAAGCCAGTTAATCTTCGATAAGTCGGATTTAGTTCGTTCAAGAACTGAAGAATGCAAGAATCACTCTCACATGTTAAAACTGGAAATTCAGAAATAATATTAATCAATGGTTGCTAAAAATTTGGTTATATGAATTTAAATAGTTCTTGAAAAATTAACCCTAATGGACCCCTTATGTGGACTTATATGAGGTTCACTAAAAACTGGCACAAAAACCCTAAATTGAAAATCCTATAACCTGATCCAAACAAGCCTTGGATCCTTGCTGAAAACAAAGAATTAATTAAGCCCAAACAAGCCTTGGGTTGTAGCTAACAAAATAAAATAAAGCCCTAATATTAAATCCATGTTCTTTCATGAGAATAAGAGAAGGAAATAAAATATTACAGAACTGATTCAAGGCTTATTTATAGCCTTCCATGCAGCCCATTAATTCTAGAAACAAAAGGAAAAGGTAGCCACCTATGTTGTTTCCAAGTTATAGTAGGAGTCTTTTGTTTCCTTTGTTGTCCTCACCTCATGGCCCAAATAAGGTTGTATTGGACCCCTCTTGCACATGAATAAGATGTACTAGGCTCTTGATACTCCAATGGACCCTTCAATTCTAACTTGGTCGAAACCTTCAAAACCAATGCCTCTTTCAATGTCTTTGTCTTGGACCGAGTCATTGAACCATTTGAAACATGTAATGGGTCCTTGCTGGTGTTTCAGGGCTAGTCCACATCATCCCCTCTCTCCTTGAAAGGATTCGATCTCAAATCAAAACCTGTGTCAAACAATGTAAGATCAGCAACATTAAAGGTAGCACTAACACCAAACTCACCTGAAAGATCAATTTTGTATGCGTTGTCATTCATGCTCTCTAAAACCTGAAATGGACCATCACCATGAGGCTGTAATTTTGATTTCCTTTTGTTTGGGTACACACAAATCAAAATTACAACCTCGTAGTGATGGTCCATTTCAGGTTTTAGAGAACATCAATGATAATGCATACAAAATTGATCTTTCAGGTGAGTTTGGTGTTAGTGCTACCTTTAATGTTGCTGATCTTACATTGTTTGACACAGGTTTTGATTCGAGGTCGAATCCTTTTGAGGAGAGAGGGGATGATGTGGACCAGCCCAGAAACACCAGCAATGTAACATTCCTAAATTTATCCACATAACTGGGATAAAATAACAATCTCAAGGCAAAAGGGAAAACAAGGTAATTGTTTTTATTTTTTTCATATAGTTTTCATATAAAAAGTGTGCTGAAATTTCGGCAGAGTCTCCCCTATACCAGGAGGTCCGAAGTTATCTTAATATCCCGCATCTCATAACTGAATCACGACCCAATCATCCTGCATCTCAATCCCACAAACATCATCATCATCATCATCTCAACCACAATATTTATAACATACATTAAACAACAAATATCATTATAGAGGGATAAGTGATATAAACATGCATTCATGGAACATGGTTATATGAAATATAGAGTGAAGTTCATCTATTCAAGTTTAAACATTAATTACACAAATGTTTCAATATTTACAAAATACAAGGTTATCCTCCCTGGATTACATAACAAAAAGTGAATCAAAGTTAAAATCTACTCCTGTGGGGCATGCGATGGTCATGAAACAAAATATATATTATCAAGACATGAATATCGCAATAAACATAGTAACACAAATATCCAATTATTTTTAAAAAAGTAGGCATGTATTCTTATTCTATTCGCTTCTTCCTTTTGTTTCCATTAGAAGTCTTTCCCATTCAATTACTAAACTGTTTCATCTTCCATTTCCAACTCCCATTCAAGATTCCATAAAATCAACCACATTTATTTCCACCTAACACATTATCGATACCAATTTCATCGGTATCATCATCACCCCATAAGCGTCGATGCATGATGATCCTTTTACCCGAGATCCTAACATACATTAAATGTATGCTAGTCCATGCCTTATAGGCATCAATGCATGGTGATCCCCTTACCCGGGATAGTAACATACACTATGCCTATCACACTTCTTATAATTTCTATGTCAGCGATATTTCCATCACTTGACAATTCACACGAAAAGAAAACATCCACCTTGGACACATGTACATTCGAGATACTATCCGAAATAATAATATCTTTACGCAAACTTTCATTCTTCATATAATATCTAACAATCGCTGACACGACCAAAAGATTGATGTCTTCTCCCAAGTGCAGGAGTGTCGGAGTAATAAATAACCTGGCAAGACCGGGGTCGAACCACATGGAGGTTAATTGTATAAATTATAAGCAACAATAATACAACAACAATAGTAACAACAATAACAATAACAATAACAATAACAATAACAATAACAATAACAATAACAATAATACTAGTAGTAGTAGTAGCAATACTAATAATAGTAATAGTAGTAATAGTAGTAATAATAATAATAATACCAATAATACTATTAATAATGATAATAATAAAGATTAAGAAGAAGAAGAAGTTGATGAGAACTTTGAGATGTAAGATTAATGTAAGGATTCAACAATAATAACAACAAATGTCAAGGTTAGTATATTATACTTATTCTTACACAAAGGTTATATACTTATTCTTACATCATTAGTGTACCCTTTTCACCTTGACATAATTAACTTAGCTAAACATAATGAAAGAGAGAAACATAAACAAACAAGGAAAAGAAA
>Ga0307508_10006165_pt1 | contig 11312 bp, 17 predicted proteins | sample 9_EM_MG_FD_203089 | JGI IMG/M metagenome (GOLD analysis project Ga0307508, IMG submission 203089) | Populus trichocarpa ectomycorrhiza microbial communities from riparian zone in the Pacific Northwest, United States - 9_EM | ecosystem: Host-associated > Plants > Roots > Unclassified | place...
GAGCGTATCAAAAATAATGTCTTCAGGAGGGTATTCGCCAGGAACGGCTATACTTTTTCCAGTTTCCAGAACCTTTCCCAACATTCGTATCTGCTCCGGCGCCAACTCCAGAATCCTCAAGAGAGATGGATCTAGACACTCCAAATCATGGCCCTTCTGTTCTGAAGCGTAAGGTATCTTTTGCGGCGGACACCAAACCCCCAGCATTTGCATCAGGATCCACAACGCCAGCAACCCAAACCGGTACCGAGATGCCAAAAGAAATCCCGAAAGTCGATGGCGTGATTGGCCACATTGAGGTCTACCGTAGTGGAACGGTGAAGATGCATCTGGGTAACGGAATTGTCCTGAATGTCTGGCGCTTCTTATCACTGTTTTCGTGACCCACGCCGACGCGTTTATTGCAGGTCTCAGAGGCTACAAGACCATCATTCCTCCAACATGCAGTTCACTTGGATGTGGAAGACAAGAAGCTTCACGTACTGGGCGAGATCAACAAGAGATTCGTGGTCTCACCCGATCTTGATGCGTTGTTAACTTCTATGGAGCTTGCAGACACAAATGCCACCGCATTTGACGATGCTAATCTCATCAAGATGGACACTCTGTAGTTGCTCAGAGCCTCTTCAAACGAGACCATACAGGCATCAGCGCCATCATAGAGGGTGGCTTGTAGAGGCACAGTCGCGACTCGCGACCCGTCATAGACTCGAACAGCCAGACCTGATCATCGAGATATGTATCCGTAGACAAATACAAAGCTGATACCATTAAGGCATACGAGAGATGATTGTGGATTAGGGCTATATTAAAATGTGGTCAGCACGTTGATGGCATGGGGAATGGAGGTAAAGAATGGTCAGAAAAAGCGGCAAGTGTGCCGAAGGTAGCTGAGATGGGTTTTCTGCAGTGCAGGAACTCCTGCATAAAGCCAAATGCCTCAAACATCATGTACGACGGGGACGCAGAGTGGATAGGACGAGGGAGACTCACCATGGGTTGAAGTGGGGATGAAAAAGAGAAGTGGACGCGTGGTTGCTTTTATAGCTGTGGATGTCAACTCCGACAGCTCGTTCGGCCATGTCTGCATCGACGACATATTCGGACTCGCCAACGCCCCAACCGCAGTCATATCAGGCCTACTCGGATGCTTCCCAGCACCAACCCTCGACCTCGCAGGCAGCGACCACCGCAACCCCTTCCAGCTCAACCGCTGCCCCTCACCCCCAAACACGTCAGGCAGCGGAAGAGGCACGCAAGGACCGCACTTTGGCAGAGTTCCTGCTCATGCTCGACGAGTATGAACCCTTGGTACGCCCAACCGTTATCCTTCGCCGTCCGCCACTCGATTCACCTGTCCTAGATCCCTAACGAGGTCACGGATTATTATCTCCAGAGAGTCGGGTTCGAATGCGAAGACGTCCGCCTGTGAGTAGATCCCTTCTTTTCCCGTCGCGTGTGCCCTCATGTCTCTCTTTCTGTGAAGAAAACGCCTTCTCTCCCTTGCTGCTCAGAAATTCGTTTCTGACATTGCCTGCGATGCATACCAACATGCTCGCATTCGTACAAATGCGGCGAGTGGACGGGCTCGCGCGGCTGTTTCAGGTCCTGGAGCTGCTAAGGTTTGCCTCTGCCAACCCTGCTTTCATTGACGAGTTCTTAACATTCCTAAAGGACAAGACAAGGACGACTTTAACGATGGACGACCTGAGTGCAGCGCTTGCCGAGTATGGCATCAATGCCCGGAAGCCCGAGTTCTATCTCTAAAATGCACTTGTCGCACGTCTCCCCGATAGCATACATCCCTGTGTGTAACATCTCCTTGACCTGATAGATGATCACTCTTACATAAAGTGCCAATACAATATAAAATCATTGATCCGGGAGAACATCACAAGCTACTGCTATCTTCTGCCCTCGCCCGTTAACCAGTTCAAATATAGAAGCTAATGTAGAGCTCGAGGTGGATTGGGAACTCCTTTCCCAGAGCACGCCCCAGCTTACCCACCAGTCCTCCGCAGCTTCCTGAGCGCTATATCCCAGAACATCGCCCACCTCTTCCCATTGCAATCTCATCTTGTCTTCATCCCATCCTTGTAACCCTAGCGTCACCATGGCCCGCAATGATTTATCCCGCTCATCCCGACCTGGACCAGGGGGTAGCCAGAAAAGCTGAAGGGCACTCAGTTCTTGCTCCTGCATAGCACGACAGCGTGCTTCTCGAAGCTCTTGGAACGCCTCCACCAGCTGGGGTAATTGGCACCAGCTGCTCAACCGAGACAAGAGCCCTCCGAGAACTTCAGCGTCCTCTATCCGGATACTCGTGCTATGAATGGTGCAAGGCTGTTCTGGATGTCAAGTATGCCCAACCGATGAGAACGTATATGATCTAACCACCGACGGATGGGCTGCTTCACCCATCAAGATGATCCTCCCAGAGTGGTCCGTCCATTCTACCAGTGGACATCTCCTCGCGTAGCGCTTACGCTGCAATAGGGGACAGAAATCGAGGAGTCGCTTGAGCCTAGATGACGGTGAGAGAAGCGTCCGAGTGCCCGGGTGAACCTCCTACTTTGGGTCTCCGGAAAAGTGTAGTTTCTCCCTTGGTATCGTAAAATTCCATTCAAGCAAATCGTCGTCCGGATCTGTCGAACCGTCTGGCCAAAATACGTGTATTGTATAGTCGCTGTTATCTCGCTAGAAATCCTCCGCGTGAACGATGCAAAGGCGTCGCGAAAAAGTGTGGTACACACCACGGGAAAGCCCACTGCATGACAAGATGTACCCATCCAGATGGGGTACTGTACCAAGTCGACTGACCGAATACGCAGCGGATAGATAGTCTTACCTGTATCCCACCGAGCTCTGGATTCGTAAATGCGTCGAGCTCGGGATCCTTGCGCAATTGTTCCCTGGAAATGGTCGCCCTGAGGTGGGCCTCAGGGTGAGCTTAATTATACACGCAAACAACGCATGGACGCTTACATGTAGACCGAAAAGGTGTCTGCGCTGAGCCGACCGCCATTTGATGTCCTTTTGACGGCCTTGCGCACAATACCACACGATCCGTCTGCTCCTATAATCATGTCTGCGTGCAACGTCATGCCTGAAGCCAGCTCAACTCTTGGGGGATTAACCAAGACCTTTGTGACAAGCGTGTCATAAGATATCTCGACACCTGCCGACTTGGCCGCAGAATACAGCATTGAGTAAAGGTCACCGTACTAAGCACGCCGTGACGCTCAATTGATAATGACAGACGGCCGACACGTGGTAGAACGCTCACATGCATCAAGAGGTACTCCGCCCCGATCTCCTCCAGCACCTCGGTTTGCGGCGACAAAAGATGTCCTATGATTTGACCTGTCTCCACTGTCGAGATCACGGGCGTGTCATCGCGCACGATTCTTCGTATCGTATCGCGTGTACTCACTCGAGTAGCAATAACTCCTCCCGGTCGGTTTACCCCACCGAGCGGCTTGTTCTCCAAGACCCCATTCTTCTAGAATTTTGGTGAGATTCGGTGGGACTCGGACGCCGCACGCTTTCTATGATTCACAGCGTGTTGCGCGTCAAGGGACGTGGGTCCGAGTTAGGCCTGAGAACGTTGGGACCGTACCTGTTCGGGCCTCGACTTATCGATGACTCGGACGATATGCCCCGCTTTAGTCAACCTGAATGCAACGGCCAAGCCAGAGATACCTACAAGATCGTGTTGGATGAGTACCGGGCCGGGTCAGGTAATCGCTCACCTCCACCAACGACGATGATGTTTAGGCTCAGGGAAGCCTTCACGGAGAACGGCATAGTCTTGAGCGAGACCTGGATGCGCGATCGTGTCTCGACGAGTTGAAAACAGTACAGGATATAGAGATCCGGGGTGAATCAATCCCCAGTGGGGTATACAATCATGGGCTGGCGACGAGAACCGAACTTGTAGCCTCGTCAACGTGTTTGTCCCGTGGGGGTCAAGAAAATCGAGGAGTCGCTTCCGTCAGGGTGACGGACATTCCAGAATATAGACCCCACAGTACCCGAGGCTGTGTGCGTTTCGAGATGGAAAAGGAACCTTACCAATCGGACTCATTGTCAGTCTAAGCGCAAAGCGAGCTATTTCATGTTCATTTCGTGTCAGACAATGCATATTTGGCATCTGAGAACGGTTTACCTGTACCCTGGGTGGCGGACCCATGCGTACGGGCCGGTCTTGACGTTCTAGCGAGGAACTTCGGCATTCAAAGATCCCAATTCGAGGTGTGTCCTGCTTTATTTTTATTACGAGTCGAATCCACGCATGATCCGGCGGATTACTACATGCAAGAGTTTCGGAACGAATTCGCGCTGTATGCATGGAGTCAATGCCACGGTCACAAATAAACCAAAGTCTTGCCTATTCATTAGGCGGATTACTTGACTTTGTAAGAGACTTTCGAAATGGCTCGTATAGACCACACGGAGGAACGACAGCACGATGTTGTTCCATGAGCATTGGTATGTGTTATCAAGTCCGAGCCAGGGCTCAGGGGTTCCTGGTTCCTCGCAGGAAATCACAGGGTCTCAAATATAAGAAGCATCCGGAGGTATTAGGCTGCCAAGAACTGGAACGAGTTCGACGGGTCCAATATTAATAGCGTCGGACCGCCAGAAGGATACAATTAATCGCGCCCACCCGCGCCTCTAGACATGGGTCTTGTATAGCCCGCGCAATATATTATCAACGTCCGACAAGGTCGCCTCTTTACGGGACACCTCCAGATACGCTTCCCCCTTCTCGTCTTCAACAGGATCGGTGACACGAGAAGCCACGTGCCAGTGTTGAGGATGCAAGCCCCTGGAAAAAACCTCGATCATCGCTGGTTCTCTTGAATGCGTCATTAATGATTGTCCAGCATACAATCCACAAGGTACTCTACCTGTCCAATAATCCTTTTGCTTCGAACAGGTAGTCCGAGTTGAGGGTTGCTTCGCCGTTCACGTAGTCTCCAGTTTTGAGGATGCGGCTGTCTTTAGGCTGGAGGATCTTGGTCACGGACGGTAGTGACGCCGCCATGTTGCTGGGTATCAAATGACTAATTAGTGTGTGCAAATCACCGTCAAGCAGCCCTGCCTAACTTACCGCCGGTTATCCTCGCCTACGATCTTCTCCACATCTTCTAGTAAGCACAGGGTTGGTTCCACCCAAGGATCCACATCGCCCGAGTCGTTACTGAGCAGCGCAACAGCGTATTGGCCGCGCTGAGAAACAGACTGAATATCTGCTATGTAACAACATTGTCTGTGCTGACCTTGAGTAAGTATACCCTCCTCCGAGAAGTCGCCAGCGATTCGTGATCAGGGGTAAGAAATACGTCTGTCCACGTAAACCGCCTTTTCTCGCCATTGATAGTCGTCGGAGCGTCCACCTCTGGCGGTGAGCAATTCAGCGATACCTCTGGGGGATCCAAAGCAGGGGAAGGAACTCTTGATGGACGGGGAGTATCGACTTCTGAGACGTCAGACTCCAGTTTTACCGGGTGTTTTTCGTGCCCGTCGAGCGCACAAGGCTTCTCCGCAGGTAATCTAAACGAATTATCAGACGTGATTGCGTCCTCCAGCGCGCTTTGATCGACCTGCGCCTCAACGCGTCCGGATGAACAGTGGGAGGCAGCGTCGTCGCCCGCGTTTGTAACCATTTCCTTGGTGTTGGGAACCTTTCCGAATGATGGCCAGGTCCATTTTCTGACGTCCATATTCACACCAAGAAAGCCACTTGATGGAGATGGCTCCGTATCTGGTACTGTCCGTCGGTCGTCGTGACCTCCACAGCTTACGTCGTCCAGTCGTTCTGGTTGAGCTGTCGAGGCTGGAAGAGAAGGGGGTCCAGGTGTTGGAGTAAGGTAGTTCATTAAGTGTCGTGCCAATGCGACGGGGTATCGTGAACTTCTATATCTGCTGGAAGGAGCGACATGACTTTGCGTCAATACAAGCGCAGCAACTCCCTCGGGTATGTGGGATGAGAAATCGTCAATAGCGGGAAGGATGGATGGATAGGATGGATGGAGAGGCAGGCCTAGAAGAAGGATCGGGTAAACTGCCGCCACGGCGGGGAGACATGCGCGCACCAAGGTCTATGCAGAGACTACAATCCTTGTCGAGATCCCATGTCCACGCCCAGACAGTAAAGAATCGCTCGAGCTGCAGCTCCAAAGCTTGTTGTCCCAAGGAAGACAATATCGAAGAAAAGGAACCGTGAGTCAACTGAGAGCCACGTTGCATCAGCCCCCCGAGGAACCAAAACAGGCATGAAACCGACTTTGAACTGTTCATAGCCTCGCATCAGATGCGCCCGTATCGCAGAATCATGTAGGGTACCGTCATGGTACTCCAACTGGGGTGCTTGAGTCGGTTCCCCGTCTTTGGCTTTCCCTTTCCCTTTATCTCGAGTCTTGGAATTTACAGTCGGAGCACGCGGTGTCTTTGCCAGTTCGATGGCCTGAACGACAGAGAGCTCAAGCGGATGACACCAGCGCACACGAGGCCGCGCTCACCACGTGCATCCAAAAGTTGAGCTCCGGGCTCACCATGACCATTCGTCTAGACTGCGAATGAACGTTCTGACATGGATCTGTTGAATGGAAGATCCTGGCGAACGTTTAGTTCTATACACACCCGCACCGTTTTCGTTGTTTCCCTCACTCTGCAAAGTTAACAAGCGCTTTGGCAAGCCCAACCTGCCTCAGCATCTTGTCCCGCGATACCGCTCGGTCGCGGGAAGTGTAGAATAGAATTTGGGCTTGTTCCTCGGCGTCCTCGTCGTCATGATGTGTCGTTGAGATGTCAAGGCGAAGTGTAGGATTATAGATCGTTAAGTATAGCAGGGACGGAGGAATTCTACTCATGTGGAAACAAGTCAACGTCGTTCCAAATAACATCAGCACAAACAAATGTAAAGCCGCCTCGAGCCCTGTGAGTAAGCAGGCAGTCTCAGAGAGGACAATACACGACTCTAGCTGGTACGTAAAGTATGTGATTATGCAGGTAGATTACATTTGTTGAGCTCTAAGGTCTTGGTATCTCATCATTGTCCACGGCTTCATTCTTCTGTGAGTTTGCGTCGGAAAATGGGTTGGAATCAGAGTCAATCGGCGAAGGTGGCGAGGACAGTTGCCATTCTCCCTCCGGGAGTTGGATGGGGCTCGCTTCAAGCCCGCGCAGGTCTGCGGCATCGTCATCGGCCTCGACCTCGTTGGACGATGTAGGCGACGTTTTGAAGGAAGACGGGAAACGGAACGTTTGCTCATCATCCATCAGAAGCGAATTCAGACCAGCGTCGGGGAGGAGTTGGTCGTGCTGAGATTCTTCAAAGTTTGGCAGCTCATCGAGGGGTGGAGGGGAAGACGACGGTGTCGAGAGTTTCCGCCAAGTAATGTTTTGTGGTTTCTGGGGCAACACAAAGGTAGGTGCGACAATCTCGTTGGGAGGTGTGGGGAGCTGGGTATCCAGAGGAATAGGCTCGACAACTTCATCGACCGATAATCGTGCTTCCTCTATCTTATAGTAACTTTTACCACCAAGCGGCTCGTTACTCCGTCGCTTGTAGAATAGTAGATATGCGTTCGCATTCTGGAAGACGGATAAATGCACCATCTCCCCAACAGTGTACTAGACTCACCACTGCCTGATATGCCTCGCTTTTTGTGACATAAGAGTCGTCGAAGTGGTACCATTGCTCGGTGACGTGGTTGAGCGCATAGGCCCGATAATGGCCACCACCCAGTCCGCCGAGGTGTTCGTCAACCGCGTATAAGTCGTAGATAAGGGGTTCCTCCACGTTGCCAATTCCTAGGCCCTCAATATCGACTCCACTCGCAGCCAACTTCTGTCCGACCTTGCGTTCACCAACGAGATCGGTGAGGTCGAGACCTTGAGTGGGAAAGTCGACGAAGGTATCAATCTTGTCTCTGAGCGCACGGCTGTTACTGAAGCGCTTGAGGTGCACCGCCAGAATATCCGGCACTCTCCAGAGGTCGAACTTTTTCGTGGCTTGCTGATGTTTCTTGCATCGAGGGCAGTACCATAGGTCGTCCTCACCCAATTGTTCTTCCTTGGTAAATTCCATCAGACAATCATCAATGGACAGCCCCTTGCCCCTCTTCTCCAAAGCCGTCTTCTTCGCTTCGGCATACTCGGGGTGTAAGAACGTAGCCCAGGCAGCATTCGTCCATCGTGCGTGCTCCCAGTGCGACGCATCGTCACCGAAGTAATACATCTTCAAGTTTTCGTCGAACTCGCAGTAGAGCGCATCCGTTTCCTTGAGCAACGGAGCGCCATTTTCCATCTCCCCGAGGCGCGTCTCCCAGGATTCAAAGTATTGGCCCAAGGTGCTGTATGCTGTCCCATAGTCTTTCTGGCTAGGCTGAAGGCGCAGATTGAAAACGTCCTTCTTGATTCCAACAATCTGGGGAATGCCATTAATTGCGGTGCCCATCGTTGCATCATCCTGGATCACTGCCTCCTCATCGGCAATGTCGCCTTCATCCACATTCATGTCTTCAACGCGAACAACTTCTCCATTCTCTTTAATCTCCGTTAAAAAATCCATTGGTGGAATCGGGATGGGTACCGAGTCGACAAGTGCAGACGAAACTTCTTCCCACGTGTAAAGATCGCGAGCATGGCTGGTCCACCGCTGAAGACGATCCACCACAGCTTCGTATATCGCTTGCATGTTTCGGGCCTGATCTGGATCGACGACTACAACGAACGGGCGACCAAAGTTGGTCGGGCCACGGTAGCTGTACGACTGCCGCGAGGCCTGAAGGTCGGTCACGAACACCGGAAGAATGAATGGATCTGATTCCTTCTTTTTGTACAGTCGGCTTTGACGTGCGTTGCATGGCAACTCGAAGCATACGATGGTGTCGCTGTCCGACATATCACCGCAGAGAACGCTATCATCAAGGTTCTTGTAGAACCGGTTGTTAAATATCTCTAGTGTCAAGAGCTAAAACGAGAATCAGCAAATGGGAACAGGGAAGTGGGGATACGAACATTCTCTGGCGCTGTACCCATCCAACGGCCAAGGAGTGCACGAAGCTCTTTGAAACTAGAATCACGACCAATTTCCACAGGGACCTGCATGATTATCGTTAGCTTGGTGATTCAAATCGCCAGTAACAGCCCGACCTTGACGTGGGGTTGTGATGGGTCCCATGGGATATACTCGACAACGTGCTTCCACTTCTTCGTCACGGGAATAGGGAGCGTGAGGTACATGAATGGGTCAAACGTTATGGAAACCTGAGGGGGGATGGTTAACAGTTTGTAATCGCTGTGACCATTGGCACACCTTGTCGCATTCGGGACACACCAGAGTGCTCTGATACTGTCCCTGGAACAGATCCACGATGACACTATCATTCCGCTGCATGTATCCGTGCCACGATTTTTGTGCCAATTGAGCAAGTTCGAGATATCCACCACCCTCCCAATCTGGCTTCTCTACGTACGGTTTCTTGAGCACGCGATTGAGGTCTTCATGTAGACCGTCAAGCAGGAAGGCCACGAGCTCTTGCGAGTCATGTTGCTGGTATCCACTGAATTGAGGAGCGAAACGTTGCAATTGTATCTTGAACTCGCGCGGCGAGTAAGAAGTTGTGGTGGAATCCTTTGCCCAGATGCGATGTAAAAGTGCGCCAAATGCCTCGGCGATAGCACCACCCATCCCGAGCGGATTGTCAGGGTTGAGTTCGTTCTGATAAACACCGGCTACGAAAGTTGAGTGGGTGAATCTGTGGGTGGTCGAACGAAAACATACAAAGGAAATAATCTGTAAGTTCTTTTGTATGCGCAAGACACTGAAGTGCAGAGTTCATAAAGCAAGTGTTGCCCCTGTGCACTAGCGTCAGATCGGGGAACAGGATGATGGGACACGCATACATGTTTCCGAGACCAAGTGTCCCGGGTTCTTGTGATACCCTGTTCTTGGAGAATCCAAACGACTTGAAAGGAGCAAGTTGTGAGTCTTGCGCTTTGGCGGACGACGCGGCAGAAGGAGCGGGTGAAGGTACCTGTCTGGGTTGAACCTGGGAGACACTGGTTGTCGCGGAAGCCTTTCCCAGACGGCTGAAAAAGTCATTTTCACTGGAAAATAAAGGAGGCGGCACCGATGGGACTGTTGAAGCGGGCACGGTGGGGGTTTGGTCTGCTAGCCATTTGCCATCCTGCTGAAACTCGACAACAAAGGGGTCGTCGAATTCGATCAACGCGTCCTCGATTGTCTTGTCGTTTATCTCCAAGAGCTCTGCTGCATGGGCGGCAAGTTTTGAGGCAGGGAACTGGGATCCTGGATATTCACCGGGTTGTATCTTCCATATCCTGTGTGGAGCATTGGAACGGGCGGATACGCTGGCTACGAGCTCCTTGCTGAGGGCACTGACTGTATCCTTTGTGGAGAGTGTGACGTAGCTGTGGGGGGGACCCATCGGGGCATCGGATTGGGAGTCGACGAGCACGAGTGCTTTGAGGCGGGGAGGACGGAGTTCGAGACTGGGTTCCCCGTGCTGGCCTCTCGCAATCACGGAGCGAGGGAGCGGATGCGTGGCGGGGCCATACCTGGAGAGATCAGGATCAGCTGCGAGGGAGGTGTCGGGGGTGGATGGCGCACCAAGTTGTGAATGCCTTCCAGACATCCCAGGGGACGAACTCGACGTCGACGCCCTCGACGAGGTTGGAGACGAGGTTGGCGTCGCGGTCGACGAGTGGCGTGTTGTCGACGGGGCCGACGTCGTTTTCGTCGAGGGGGCCCGACTTGTCGACGATGCCCTGACAGGCGGTCTCCCAGCGCCTGTACCACCTGCGGGATACGATGTACCACGTGTCGCCGAGCTGCATCTGCCTGAGGCGGCGCTGGGAGACGTAGTGGAGCTTCTGGGCGGGGGCGAGATTCGCGGGGGGGTCGCGCGGGGGAGTGGGCGGGGGCATGAGGGTGATGGCGTCGAGGGAGTGCTCGCCCTGCTCGGCCATGTATGCGTCGATGTCGTCGGTGGCACGCTGGGACGGGCCCTCCGACGCCGCCCGCTTGGTCGAGGATGCGTCTGATTCCATCGATTCTGAGCGCTGGCGCTTTCTTCGGGTCAGCTCGCCCGCGCTGGTCGACGGCGACGCGGCTGGCGAGGGCAGACTCATCGCGGTCAAAACAAACGCGCAGTTCTCACACCCCCATGCACAAGCACTTTTGCAACTCCCCCGCCGCCCTCGTCCCCGACGCCCTCGCCGGTCTCTGCGTCCTCAACCCCCGCCTCGCCCTCGACCCCACACACAGAGGTCCGTCT